>Ga0210409_10002665_pt1 | contig 20944 bp, 16 predicted proteins | sample IncBWH17MmetaG_FD_161649 | JGI IMG/M metagenome (GOLD analysis project Ga0210409, IMG submission 161649) | Forest soil microbial communities from Barre Woods Harvard Forest LTER site, Petersham, Massachusetts, United States - Inc-BW-H-17-M | ecosystem: Environmental > Terrestrial > Soil >...
TCCCCGGGGCGCGAGCTTCTACGTCAGCCTACCCACCAGAGTCGAGACACGTGAATGACGTCAGCAGGTACTCCCACGGTGTTCATCATTGATGACGATGCCGCGGTGCGCGCGTCCATCCAAGATCTGCTGGAGTCGTGCGGGTTGCGTTCCGTATCCTTCGGGACGGCGGAAGAGTTCCTGCGAAGCGAACTGAACGGGGAGCCACGCTGTCTAGTCCTGGACGTGAGCCTTCCCGGAATCAGCGGTCTGGACTTTCAACGCCGGTTGGCTGAGGCAGGTTTCCAAATTCCCATCATCTTCGTTACCGGTCACGGAGATATTCCGATGACGGTGAAGGCCATGAAATCCGGTGCGGTGGAGTTCCTCACCAAGCCCTTTCTGGACCGTGACCTCCTGGATGCGATCCGCCAGGCTTTGGATCGCGACCAAGCGACCCGCCAAGAGCGTGCTGAGCTTGCTGAATTGCGAGAACGCTACGAGACGCTGACCGCACGCGAGCGCGAGGTCATGGGCCTGGTGGTTTCGGGCATGCTCAATAAGCAGATCGCTGGTGAACTCGGGAACAGCGAAGTTACGGTGAAGATCCAACGCGGCCGCGTGATGAAGAAGATGAAAGCTGGATCTCTGGCGGAATTGGTGAAAATGGGGGGGCTATTGGGGGTTCCGCCCGGCCAGAAATTGCATAATACCAACGTGTGATTGCGCCGCTTTCCGCGAAACTGGTAGGTTTCTGTCATGGTCAATCAGAACAAAACCAAGTTGGTCGTGGTTGTCGACGACGACGATTCGATGCGCAGCGCAGTGCAGGACTTGCTGGAAGCAGTTGGGTTGCCAGCAAGAGGCTTTGCGTCCGCCGAGGAATTCCTCAGGTCTGGCAAACAGCACGAGACTGCATGCCTGATCACGGATATCCGCATGCCGGGAATGTCCGGTCTCGATCTGCAGGCGCAGTTGAACGCCGAACGTTGCAGGATTCCGATTATCTTCATTACCGCACATGGCGACGAAAAAATGCGGTTGCAGGCGCGGAGAGAAGGCGCGGTAGAGTTTCTGTCAAAACCGTTCGACAACGAAGTCTTGCTCGATGGAGTTCGCGCCGCTCTGGAAAGCTAAGCCCGCAGATAGAGGCGCGAATCAGGTTGCGCTAGGAGGTCTTACGTGGCTGCTGTTGTAAGATTCGGATCCGCCGACCAGGACGGCAATGCCCGCAGATTCGAGCAGATCATAGGCAAGAGTTCTGCCCTGGAATCCGTGCTCGAACAAGTCGAACAGGTCGCGTCAACGGATTCTACTGTTCTTATCCAGGGAGAAACAGGCACCGGCAAGGAGCTGATCGCGCGGGCTGTTCACGACTCTAGTTCCCGATTCGCACGACCGTTCATCAAGCTGAACTGCGCTGCCATTCCGTTCGATCTACTGGAAAGCGAGCTATTTGGCCATGAGAAAGGCGCCTTTACAGGGGCCATTGCACAAAAGGTTGGTCGCTTCGAATTGGCCGACAAAGGAACGCTCTTCCTGGACGAAGTAGGTGACATTCCGTTGGGACTGCAGCCGAAACTGCTGCGGGTCCTGCAGGAGCAGGAGTTCGAGCGCTTGGGCGGGACTCGGACTCACCAGGTGGACGTTCGGCTCGTGGCGGCAACCAACCGAAATTTGGCGGAGATGGTCAAACGCAACGAATTCCGCAGCGACCTCTACTACCGATTGAATGTGTTTCCGATCCCGTTGCCACCGCTGCGGGATCGCCGCGAAGACATTCCTGCGCTGGTTTCGCATTTTGTGGAGCTTTATGGCCGCCGGATGGGTAAGCACATCGAACATATTCCTCCAGACACGATGTCCGCGCTCATCTCGTATCTGTGGCCGGGAAACATTCGCGAGCTTCAGAATTTTATCGAGCGGAGCGTAATCGTTACTTCAGGCAATGTCCTGCACCCGCCTCTCATGAGTTTGAAGAGCGCCGCGGAGGTGGAATCGATTGGGGCAATTACCCTGGAGGACGCGGAGCGCGACCACATTCTCAAGACTCTCGAGCAAACCCGGTGGGTCGTCTCCGGTCCGAACGGGGCAGCCTCCCGATTGGGAATCAAGAGGTCCACCCTTTACTTCCGGATGCAAAAGCTTGGCATCTCGCGTACCAACAGGAATCTCCTTTCCTCGTAGCAAACTCGCTTTCAGCCGGGAATCGGTCATCCAATTGACTGACCCCGTCTCTGCAGCAGCCACAACGCACTCGCGATCACATCTCCAGTCGACCTGAATCCGGAGCTGTCTAACCCACGATCAGATAAATAACCACACTGGCCTGTCAGCATGCGGAGTCACGTCTAGCGGGCTGGCATCCTCTAACGCACCAGCGTCCGTGTCGGCCTCTACTTTCAGTCACTTACGCAATGAAGATATTTGGTAGCGCTATTGCATTCTCCAGCTCTGCCGCTCGACGCACCGAAACTTTGGCGGCGATAGAAATGCGGAAAAAAGCCTGGAGAATTTGCCATGAGCATTGAGAAGATTTTTAAGCAGGTTTTAGTCGTACTTCTGTGCGGGGTACTTGTGGAATTCACGGCGCAGGTGGACGCATACGGCGCTATAGCCCAATCTAACGACCAACCTGCCGCTTCGCCCGCGAAACAGTCTCCCCAGGAGTTGCAGCAACTTGTTGCTCCGATCGCTTTAGACCCGGACGCTTTGGTGGCTCAGATTTTGGCCGCTTCGACGTATCCGACTCAGATCGTTGAGGCAGACCGCTGGATGCAAGGGCATTCCAGCCTCAAGGGCGAAGAGCTAGCCAAAGAAGTCGACAAGCAGGACTGGGATCCGAGCGTAAAAGCCGTGGCGCAGTTTCCCTCTGTTCTCGAAAATATGGACAAGAACCTCTCTTGGACCTCGTCGCTCGGCGATGCATATATCAATCAGCCGCAGGATGTTACGGATGCTGTGCAAACTCTACGTCAGCAGGCCCGTAACGCAGGGCATCTGAACAGCAACGAACAGGAGAATGTGACCACGCAAGGCAAGACCATCGTCATCGAACCAGCCAACCCTGAGGTGGTCTACGTACCTGCCTATGATCCTTGGTTGGTGTACGGGGCACCTATCGTCGCCTACCCAGGCTGGTATCCCGTGCCTGGGATTTATTGGGGAGGCATCGGCCTCAGCTTTGGAATTGGTTTTGGTATCGGCTTCTTCGGAGGGTTTGGATGGGGCTGGGGCCACTGGGGCTATGACTGGTATGGCCATCGCGCATTTTTTAACCATCACGCCTTCGTCTCCCGTAGCCGAGACTTCGGTCACGATGATTTCCATCACGGTGATTTCGCACACGGAAACTTCGGCCAGGGCGGGTTCGCTCACAGCGGGGGATTCCATGGGTCTTCGAGTTTTCGCGGGGGCTCGGGTTTTCACGGAGGTTCCAGCTTTCACGCGCAGTCAGGAACGCGCTCCGGTGCGTTCAGCGGCTTTGATCACGGAGGCGATGTCCGAGGCTTCTCTTGTCGCGGGCAGTCGAGTTTTGGAGGCGGCTCCCACGGAGGTGGTTTCCATGGCGGCGGTGGCGGACACCACAGGTGATGGCATGAACCGGCGACGGGAAGTTGTCGAAACTTCAAGAATAGTGAGGAATACCATGCTGCACAAGATTTCGATTTTATTTCAACGTGAATGCACGCGCTTTGTTCGACTTGCGGTGACCGCCCTGTTTGCAGTCACCTTGGGGTGCTCGTCGGCCCCAAGCTTCGCCCAGGAGGCGGGGCAGCAGACCTTTGCCTCCGCTGAAGATGCCGGTCACGCGCTCTTTGACGCCATGCAGGCACAGGACGAGCAAGCTCCCTTGAGCATCCTCGGGCAGGCTGGAAAGGATATTCTCTCGTCCGGTGACCCAGAGGAAGATTCGAACGCTCGCGTCGGCTTCGTCGTCAAATACCAGGAGATGCATCGCTTCGTCACAGAGGCGAACGGAACTGTAAACCTGATCGTGGGCGGCGAAAACTGGCCGTTTCCGATTCCGCTGGTGAATAATCGCGGCTCGTGGTATTTCGACACGCCTGCGGGCAAAGACGAAATCCTCTTCCGTCGCATAGGCAAAAATGAACTAGCCGCCATGGATGCATGCCGCGAGTTAGGCGCGGCGCAAAACCAATATTTTGCGCACCCGCCGGCTAATCTCCCCAATCAATTCGCGCAGAAATTGGTTAGCGACGAGGGCCGGCATAATGGTCTTTACTGGCACGGTGCTAGCGATGAGTTCGATAGCCCAATCAACCCCCTCATCGCTTACGCACACCAAAATCTCCCAACGGACCAAGTTGGCGAGCATGTTCCTTTCAACGGCTATATGTTTCGGATACTCACGAGCCAAGGACCGCATGCGCCGGGCGGAGCCAAGAACTACATCGTCGATGGCATGATGAGCAGAGGATTTGCTTTCGTCGCTTACCCTGTGGAGTACCGCTCTTCAGGTGTGATGACTTTTATTGTCGACGCATCCGGAACCATTTACGAAAAGGACCTCGGCCCCGACACGACAAAGCTTGCCCAAGCGATGACCAGCTTTGACCCGGATTCTACTTGGCACAAGACAGAATGAACGTTGACGGGAGGGGAACCCGAACCATGCGTAATCGAAATGTCGCCGTGTCGCTTTTCGGTCTTCTTACATTCGACGCGCTCTTGATCTCAGCGGCGAGCAAACCGCATGTTGGTGCGCCCGTTTCCAGCCAAGCAAGGTCTCCGAGCAATCTCGGTGGTCAGATGCCTCCCTCGTTCGATCAGGATGTGGCGAGGGTCGTCGCCGAACTTGATCGGATTGAGGCCGATGCCCAGAGCCAGATGGAACACACTAAGCTCGATCGGCAGGAACAGGTTCGTTCCCTGGGAAAGTTACTGCTCTTCGACAAGCATCTCTCGGTCAATCAGAACGAAGCTTGCAGTTTCTGCCATACGCCGGAGACGGGATTCACCGGACCCATTCAATCCTTGAATGAAACGACCGTGTCATATCCGGGATCCGTGAGAACGCGGTTCAGCAATCGAAAGCCGCAGAGCTACATGTACGCGCCCTTCGCTCCCGTGCTCCACTACAATGATCTCCAGGGTGACTTTGTCGGCGGCAATTTCTGGGATATGCGCGCGAGCGGCTATCGCCTGCAGAATCCCAGCGCAGAACAAGCGCAAGGACCGCCAACGAATCCAGTAGAAATGGGTTTGCCGGATTCGGCTTGTGTTGCGTACCGGCTTTCACAGGCTCCCTATCGCAAGCTTTTTGAGACGGTGTGGGGTGCGGACTCGTTCGCCATTCACTGGCCTGCCGACGCGGAAGAGGTCTGCGCGACTCCAGGGCCGCCGCCGGCAAATGATCCGTTACCGGTGCACTTGAGTACTGCGGACCGAGGTCGCGCTGATCATGTCTACGACGGATTCGGGCTGGCCATTTCCGCGTACGAGTTCTCGCCAGAGGTGAGTCCTTTCACGTCGAAGTATGACTACGTGCAAGCAGGAAAAGACAAATTCACGCAGCTGGAAGAATTGGGCTATGTGCTGTTCCGCAGCACGGCGCGATGTAACGAGTGTCATCGCGATGGCGGGCCTGGAGAAGAGCCTCTGTTTACGGACTTTACCGCCAGTAACCTGGGCGTCCCCAGAAATCCGGGATTGCAATACTTCTACGAGGGCCAGCCTGACCAACGCAGCTACAGTCCCAATCCCGCCGGAGCGGCGTACGTGGATGCAGGAGTCGGAGCCTTCCTGCGCACGCTGCAAAGCGATAGCGGTCAACTAAATCCTGATTCTGAGTGGATCAAACTCGCGCCGAAGTTCAAAGCGAAAATCCAAGTACCCACTTTGCGCAATGTCGACATGCGTCCCACGCCGAGTTTCGTAAAAGCGTATATGCACAACGGCTACTTCAAGAGCCTGAAAGAAGTCGTGCATTTCTACAACACACGCGACGTTTTGCCCAAGTGCAGGCCAGGCGATTCCGGCGAAAAGGTCACTTGCTGGCCAGCACCCGAGGACTCAACCAATCTCAATAAACGGCAACTCGGCAACCTTAAGCTCACAGACCAGGAAGAAGATGCCCTTGTTGCTTTCCTTAAAACTCTTACGGATGGCTACAAGATGCCAAATCCACAAACGGCGAAATAGGCTTGACAACCGATCGCTGAACTCGCCGGCAGATATGCCAGTATTCTTGACACCGATTCCAAATGACTACCACCACTCAATCTTTGACGCCGACCAAGTTGCGCGATCTCCACGAGAGTGCACTATTGCGCTCTCTTCTCCGGAAGGATGTGGCTTTAAATGGACCGGCCTGGGTGCCACTCGCATTGGTCTTGGGAGCCCTTGGCGCGGTCGCGTACGCAGACCACCTCGTCGTTTCGATTTCCCTCGTCTACTTGTACATCCTTCCCATCGCCGTCGGCGCGATCTTTCTGCGCAGGAAGGTCAGCTACAGCCTTGTCATCATTTGTGTTTTGTTTCATGATTATGACTCTCCGAGAACTATAGTTCCGGCACTCCGCATCTTCCATAATCTCTCCGCGATATTGTGCTTCGCTTTTGTTGTTTATCTCATCCAGCGGTACATGGAACAAAGGGAAGCGCTTGCCAAGACCGTTCAGCAGCAGCGTGATGACCTCCTCAAGGATGTAGAGTTAGCTGCGCAGGTCCAGCGTCTATTTCTTCCCTCGGGCAAACCAGCCATCGCTGGACTCGAAATAGCCGGGATGATGCACCCCGCGCGGGGCATAGGTGGCGATTACTACGACTATTTTCCCCTCGATGCGCACACCACCCAAGTCATCGTTGCCGACGTAGCCGGGAAAGGTGTTCCCGCAGCCCTCCTAATGTCTGCCACGGCCGCAGCCCTGCGGCTTGAGGCGAACCATGATCGAAACATGCTCGAGCAAGTGGAACGATTGAACACGGGAATCCACTCCGTGTCGGACTCCGACCGCTTCGTGACATTGCTGGTCGCAGAGATCGATGCCCAAAGGCGAACGCTTCGCTATGTCAATTGTGGCCACAATCCCGGGCTTCTGTTTCGAACAAAGACGGGCACGCTCACACGCTTGGATTCGTCTTGCCCACCCATCGGATTATCTGCAGAGGAAATTTGTGAACAGGTCGCAGAGGACCTTATGGCTGGCGATGTATTGGTTTTCTATACCGATGGGGTCACTGAGGCAGAGAACCGGCATGGCGAAGAATTCGGCATGGAGCGTCTTTCCGCAACAGTACTCCGCGGTTCTTCGCTGTCCGCCGAGGATCTCATGACCAAAATCTATAACGCTGCAGCAGATTTTTGTGGCGATGACTTCAACGACGATATGACCATTCTCGTCGTCAAATGCAACTTCGATCGCTCCTCGAATACTAGTTCGTAAGACTCTCCTTGAGTGAGCACGTTAAGTCCCCGCGGGACCTAGACTCGGGGATACCCTTCGTTCATATGTGTTCTCCCTCGTTCGGTAGTCGCCCTCCGTCCTGAAAGACAAGTTGTCAGTGTGCTGACAATCATCCAATGCGCTGGACTGCTCGGTCTTCGTCTTCTGTGCCTAATTCTCGACTGATTTTTATTAAGCGTCATTGTTTCAACCACTTCCCGAAACTCCCGTTCACTCCTCACTGTGGCAACAGGGCTGCATCCCTAGTATCCGAAGCAAGAAAAACTACTTGAGGGAAATCACATGCGAAAATTACTGACCTTTCTTAGCTCCATCTTATTTGTATTTGCACCACTCTTCGCCCAGGTGGCGAGTGCAGCGGACCAAACCAAAGACGACGACCGATTGAGAAATTGCGGAACGGTCTTGAAGGAGATTCTTGACGTTCCAGATGACATTCCGCGGGACTTGCTCGACAAGGCAGATTGCGTTGTTGTCTTTCCGTCTGTCTTAAAAGCCGCATTCATCGTAGGCGGAAGCTACGGGCGGGGCGCCATGTCGTGCCGCAAGGGCGAAGACTTCCGGGGATCGTGGGGCGCCCCCACGATGATGGCTCTGGAGGGCGGCAGCTTTGGCCTTCAAATCGGTGGAGAAGCCACGGATTTTGTCTTGCTCGTAATGAATGAACGTGGCGCGCGCGGCATTCTCGCCAGCAAGGTCAAGCTGGGAGGCGACGCTTCCGTGGCTGCAGGCCCCGTCGGCCGCGATTCGTCAGCCGAATCGGACGCGACGCTGCGTGCCGAAATCTTGAGCTACTCCAGGGCGCGCGGCTTGTTTGCCGGCGTCTCTCTCGAGGGCTCCACAATCCGTCCAGACAATGGCGATAACACCCGAGTGTACGGCAGGAAGATTCCTGCGAGAGACATCGTTCTGTCCGGAAAGGTCCCCGTGCCCGCGGGAGCGGAGCTACTGATCTCGACTCTAGATGCAAGAACGCCGAGGCACAGGTCGTAACGCCAATTCAGCGGATGTAGTCCAGCCCTGCCGGGCGGAAAGATTAGAGCCGTAAATCATGTGGATAGTCAGACTAGCATTGCGGCGACCTTATACGTTCGTCGTGTTGTCGATACTCATCGTGATAATGGGTGGGCTTTCGATTGTTCGAACGCCCACCGACATCTTCCCGAACATCGACATCCCCGTTGTTAGCATAATCTGGAATTACAACGGCCTCGTACCTGAAGACATGAGTGATCGCATCGTTAGCGTCACCGAGCGGGCGCTGACCACTACCGTCGACAACATCGAGCACATCGAATCGCAGTCGCTGTATGGAATTGCTGTCGTCAAAGTGTTCCTGCAGCCGAGTGCGAACATTCAACAGGGTATCGCGCAGATTACGGCGGTTTCTCAGACCCAACTCAGGCAGTTGCCCGCCGGCTCGACCCCGCCTCTCATACTTGCGTACAGCGCATCGAGTGTGCCTGTTCTCCAGTTGGCCCTCTCGGGACAAAACCTGTCGGAGCAAGAACTCAACGACTATGGCCTGAATTTTATTCGCACGCAGCTCATCACCGTGCCTGGCGCATCTGTGCCCTATCCCTATGGTGGTAAACAACGCCAGGTGCAAGTAGACCTGAACACGACAGCGTTGCAGTCGAAGGGCCTGTCCGCGCTGGATGTCGTCAATGCGATCAGCGTGCAAAATCTGATTCTGCCGACGGGAACGTCCAAGATCGGCTCCAGGGAATACGATGTTTCCATTCCCAACGCAGCGCCACAGACGATTGCCGACCTAAACCGAATCCCGATCAAGACGATTGGCGGCACGACGATCTACATCAAAGATGTCGCCTGGGTGCGCGATGGCTTTCCACCGCAGACGAATATCGTACGCGTTAACGGACAGCGCTCCGTATTGCTGACCATCCAGAAGGCGGGCAGTGCGTCAACCCTGGACGTGATCGCCGGTATCAAGGCGCTCATACCCCAGATCAAGACCACGGTTCCACCACAGCTCGATATAGCACCGCTGGCTGATCAATCCATTTTCGTTCGTGGTGCGATCAGTGGTGTTGTCCGGGAGACGCTGATTGCCGCGTGCTTGACCGCTTTCATGATTCTCGTTTTTCTAGGCAGTTGGCGAAGCACCGTCATCATCGCGACTTCCATCCCTCTGGCAATCCTGACCTCCATCATTGTGCTTAGCGCGATCGGAGAAACGATCAATATTATGACCCTTGGTGGACTCGCGCTGGCGGTCGGCATCCTGGTGGACGACGCGACCGTCGAGGTCGAGAACATCAATCGCAACCGCGAGGCGGAACCTGAGAAGGACATGGATGAAGTTGTCCTCGACAGCGCGTCGCAAATCGCCACACCTGCCTTCGTGTCCACCCTGTCGATCTGTATTGTGTTTGCCCCGATGTTCTTGCTGTCCGGTGTCGCACGGTATCTCTTTGTACCGCTCGCCGAAGCCGTGGTCTTCGCTATGTTGGCCTCCTATTTCCTGTCGCGGACCATCGTTCCGACAATGGCGAAGTACCTGTTGCGGGGAGAGAAGAACGAGGGAGATGCCTCGAGCCGCAATCCTTTTGTACGGCTCCAGAAGGGTTTTGAGGCGGGTTTCGAGAGATTTCGTCACCGCTATCGCGGTCTACTTGAGATTTGCCTCCATCACCGGCCTGCTTTCCTGATCGCCTTCTTCGCGACCTGCCTGGGCTCTCTCGCGATTCTGATCCCTTGGCTAGGCCGGGACTTCTTTCCCAGCGTTGACAGCGGCTCCTTCAAGCTTCATTTGCGTGCGCCCACCGGAATGCGCATCGAGGAAACCGCCAACCTTTGCGATCAGGTCGAACAGTCGATTCGGCAGCAGATCCCCGCAAGCGAAGTCAACAACGTGATTGACAACATAGGTCTGCCCTACAGCGGCATCAATCTTTCTTACAGCAATTCGGCTCCCGTCGGCACATCGGACGCCGACATTCTTGTCACGCTTTCCGCCAAGCACCATCCCACGGACGACTACATTCACCACCTTCGTCTGTCGCTGCCAAAACAGTTTCCCGGTGTGACCTTCGCGTTCTTGCCTGCGGATATGGTCAGCCAAATCCTGAACTTTGGATTGCCGGCCCCGATCGATGTTCAAGTGGTTGGAAACGACCTCGAGGGAAACCAGCGGTATGCAAATGCGCTCCTCAGTAAGTTGAAATACGTTACAGGAACTGCGGATCTGCGGATTCAGCAGCCCTTCGATGAGCCTTATCTAAACCTGCGAGTCGAGCGGACGAAGGCAGAGCAGCTTGGTTTCACTGCTCACGATATCGCGCAAAATCTTCTCGTGTCTTTAAGTGGCAGCTTCCAAACCTCACCAACATTCTGGGTCGACCCCAAGAATCGAGTCAGCTATCAAATTGCCACGCAGACGCCGCAATATCGCACCGATACGCTGCAGGATGTTGAGAACATCCCGATCACCGGCACAGATCCAAGGGCGCCTCCGTCGCTCATGGCTAGTCTGGTATCAACGCAACGCGGCGCTGGAATGGCTGTGGTTTCTCACTACAACGTAGCTCCGGTGATTGACATCTTTGGCGCTGCCACCGGACGCGATCTGGGCGGCGTAGCCGGCGACATCAATAAGATCATTGACGATACACGCCAGCAGCTACCGCGAGGTTCTCGCGTCGTTGTCCGTGGACAGGTTCAAACGATGCGGGCGTCCTACGTCGGTCTTCTGAGCGGCCTTGCGTTCTCGATCGTGCTCGTATACCTGCTGATCGTCGTCAACTTTCAGTCCTGGCTGGATCCTTTCATCATGATTTCCGCGCTGCCTGCAGCTCTCGCAGGCATTGCGTGGTTTTTGTTCATAACGCATACGACTCTCAGCGTGCCCGCGCTAATGGGGGCCATCATGTGCATGGGCGTGGCCACGTCCAACAGCATCTTGGTCGTGAGCTTTGCTACGGAGAAAATGCAAGAAGGAAGTGATTCCATCAGCGCCGCGTTGGAGGCGGGCTTCACGCGCTTTCGACCTGTGCTGATGACTGCGCTGGCCATGATCATCGGCATGGTGCCCATGGCCCTCGGACTCGGAGACGGAGGCGAACAAAATGCTCCTCTTGGCCGGGCCGTCATAGGTGGCTTAATTTTCGCTACGGTTTCGACGCTGTTCTTTGTCCCAGCATTTTTCAGTGTTCTGCAGAGTTCGCGCCGGCATTCAGCTCAACCGGTACAGCAGCACTAAGCAAAATCTGTGTGGAGTCATTATGTCGCAACAAACTGAAGAGAAAAAACAAATGGGCGGGCAAACGCCCCGATCGAACGAAATTGGAAGACCGCAGCGTCCGCGCAGGCGATGGTTGGGTCTGGCGATTGCGTTGATCGTCGTCGCCGCCCTGTTGGTCTCGGGCATCTTGTCCCGTGTCAGAGCCCGCACAACGCTCAAGGCGGAAACGGCGCAAGTCGCTCTCACCGCAGTGTCGGTCGTTTCGCCAAAACAAACTGCGCCCGCCGAGGAGATCATCCTTCCAGGAAATGTGCAACCGTTCATCACTTCACCGATCTATGCGCGAACCAACGGCTATCTGAAGAAGTGGTATTTCGATATAGGAGCGCATGTCAAGCAGGGGCAGTTGCTTGCTGTCATCGAAACGCCAGAAGTTGATCAACAACTCCAGCAAGCTCGCAGCAACCTGGCAACCGCACAAGCAAATCTTGAACTCGCTGCCATCACGAAAGCACGATATCAGGGACTCTTGAAAAGCAATGCGGTATCGCAGCAGGATGTTGATAATACCGTTGGTACTTACAATGCGAATAAAGCGATTGTCGAAGCTGACCAGGCAGCTGTAGACCAATATGGGGCACTGGTGTCCTTTGAGAAGGTTTACGCTCCATTCGACGGCGTTATCACTGCACGAAACACTGACATCGGTGACCTAATCAATTCCGGCAGCAATGCCAACGCAAAAACCGACCTCTTCCACATCGCCCAACCGGGGACCTTGCGCGTTTACGTGAACGTCCCAGAGGAATATTCGCGAGGGACCAAAGTCGGCATGACCGCAGATCTCAGTCTAGCCGAGTTTCCGGGCCGCAAATTTCAGGGGAAATTGGTGCGTACTGCTGATGCGATCAATGTGACGACTCGCACGTTGCTGATTGAAATCGATGTAGCCAATCCGACCGGCACCCTCCTCACCGGTTCTTATGCAGAGGTCCACTTGGCGGTTCCGACCCAAGCGTCTAACTTCCTGCTCCCGGTCAATACGCTGCTGTTCCGCTCGGAGGGTTTACAGGTCGGCGTCGTAAGAGACGGCAGAGTAGTGCTCTCGGCCGTAACTCCCGGGCACGATTTCGGCGATCAGATCGAAATCGTCTCCGGCCTCAAGCCCAACGATAAAGTCATTATCAACCCACCAGACTCCATCGTAACTGGGCAGCAAGTCCAAATTGTTCAGGCAACCTTGCCGGGAGATATCAAGTGAAACGCGCTCAAACAGTGGTCAGGGTCGGGCGCAGCCTACGAACATCGCGCCGCATGGTTCTGCTCGCGATCGCTGCACTCCAGTTGAGTGGATGCACCGTTGGGCCAAAATATCAGCGTCCGGCAGCGGAGGTTCCTGCAGCATATAAAGAGGTAGGCGATTGGAAACCTGCCCGGCCGAATGACCAGAATCTCGGTACTAACTGGTGGGAAATTTTTCAAGATCCCCAACTCAATGCCCTCGAAGCGCAGGTCAACGTCTCCAATCAGAACTTGAAGGCGGCCGCAGCCCAATATACCCAGGCGCGTGCTGTGCTCCGCTACTATCGCGCCGATTACTTTCCAACGGTTACTGCAGATCCATCGGCAACCCGCACCAGGACCTCCAAAAACCGTCCGCCTCCCAGCTCAATCTTCAACGGCATCACCTACAACGATTTTCAAATTCCCTTCGAATTGTCCTATCAAATTGATGTTTGGGGACGCGTGCGTCGTACCGTTGAGAACTATCGCGACCAGGCACAAGCCAGTGCAGCCGACCTGGCCACCGTGAACTTGTCCATGCACGCCCAACTGGCCTTGTACTATTTTCAGGCCCGTATGCTTGATGCCGAAGAGCAGCTTCTCAGTTCGACGGTAACGCAGTACGAGCAAGCCTTGGAGTTGATCCAAAGCCGGTTTGCCGGAGGCATTGCTTCCGATGTGGAAGTGCAACAAGCCGAGACTCAACTGGAAACAACTCGCGCGCAGGCCATTGACGTTGGAGTTGCCCGCGCACAGTACGAGCACGCCGTGGCGGTCTTAATCGGCAAGCCTCCGGCTTCTTTCAGTCTCGCTCCTCTTCCTTTAACGATGCCCCCTCCGGCGATTCCCGTGGGCCTGCCTTCCGAATTGCTCGAACGGCGACCCGACATCGCATCGGCCGAGCGCCTCATGGCCGCCGCCAACGCGCAGATTGGAGTTGCCAAGGCCGCCTACTATCCCAATATCAGCTTGGGGGCGGCTGGAGGATTTGAGAGCAGTGCCATCACGACACTACTCTCGGGCCCTAGCATTTTATGGTCAGCCGGTCCATCTGCTCTGTATACCGTCTTCGACTTCGGGAGGCGGCGTGCCGCTTCTGACCAAGCCGTCGCTGGTTACAATCAAGCGGTCGCCAATTATCGCCAAACAGTGCTGACGGGCTTCCAACAGGTCGAAGACAACGTAGCGGCATTGCGTATCCTCGAGCACGAAGCTCAGGTTCAGGACAAAGCCGTCACCGCAGCTCAAAAATATCTGGAACTCGCCAACACTCGCTACAAGGGCGGCGTAACCAGCTATCTGGAAGTCACGACCGCTCAGACAGCCGCTCTCTCCGACGAAGTCACCGCGGTAAATATTCTCGGCCGGCGCATGGTAGACGCGGTGACGCTCGTCCAAGCCCTCGGCGGCGGCTGGGATCGATCCGCGTTGCCCGAGCGCCCCGAATGCTGCGGCAAACTAACCACCAGCTCAGATCCGTCGTCTGACGGAGATCTAAGAGACGGGGTTAGCTCATGCGCCGTGTCTGGCAGTTCGTGGAAAGACTAGGCCGCGCTCCGTTTATATCCTCACAAAAATGAATACCGAGCAGGAGCGTTGTTTGAAGCTCTCAACCTGGTTCGCTTTCAGCACCATTAGGCAGCAGTGAGGCTTGTATGGCAACTCAATAGTGCGTCGAGAATGCTTGTGTCGACCAAGAATAACCGGGAAACTCGAGCTAGCGCGACGCAGCGTTGCTCTGCAAGACGAATTTCTCCATCGCGTTCGCGAACCCTTCGTCCTCGCTGGAAGTCGTCACATACGTAGCGGATTTCTGCACCTCGTCGCTGGCATTTCCCATGGCAATGCTGATTCCGCTCTTTTTGAACATCAGGACGTCGTTAGGCATGTCCCCAATTGTGGCAATCGCTTCCAGGGGAATTTTCAGCAGGCTGGACATCGCCAGCACGACCTCGCCTTTGTTTGCTTGGGGGTGGGTCACATCCAGATAGTACGGCTGCGACCTAGCGGCGGAGGCGTTCGCGCCGCAGGCGTCTTGAACTTCTTTCTCGCAGATCGCCACGGCTTCTAGGTCGTCACTGACGCCGACAACCTTCGCAACGCGATCCGTCAGACCATCGATGCTCGAAACAATCGTTGGCGCAAATTTGACCGTCCACTGTTCGCGTGCCACGTGGGGCGCATTTACGTCGCGCACGTACCAGTCTTTGTCGGTGTACACCCAAGCATCAAGATTGCGGTGTTGAATCAACTTGATGGCTTGAGAAACGACGTCTGCCGACAAGAAATTTTGGCGGATTACTGTCGTCAAATCCGGCTGAGTTACCACGCCGCCATTGAACGCCGCCAACGGCTCGTCGAGTTTCAGCGGGTCCACCAACATCGCCATGCCGCGCGGTGGCCGCCCGCTCGTAACAACAAACTGTACGTTCGCCTCCCGCAGACGAAAAACCATGTCGATCGCGCGCGGAGTCAGCACTTTTTCCTTTGTTACAAGCGTGCCGTCCACGTCGGCGATCACCAGCCGAATGGGCACCGCCGCGCGTCTTACTTCTGCTGCCGTCATGCTTGCCTCCTAATCCGCTGCGTGCCGAGCGTTACTGTTCCTGGTAATTCCAGAGCAATCCGCCGTCCACGAACATCGTTGTGCCAGTCACGTAATTCGATTCTTCGGACGCCAGGAACACCGCCAAGGATGCGACATCTTCAGGCTTACCCAGCCGTCTGAGAGGAATATTTTTGAGGAGTGCTTCCAATTCTACCGGATCGTTGAGCAGGTTTTTGTTGATCGGCGTTTCGATGGCTCCGGGCGCGATCGAGTTGATTGTAATTCCGAGGGGTGCCAATTCTATCGAAAGATTGCGCGTTACCATTTTCACCCCTCCTTTGCTCGCGCAGTATGAAGTAAAATGAGGGAAGGGAAGTTCCTCGTGTACCGAACTGATGTTGATGATCTTTCCACCGGCGTTTGCCTTCATCTGGTGCTTGACGAACGCCTGAGTGATGAAGAACATGCCTTTCAAGTTGACGTTCATCACGAAATCGTATGCGGCCTCGGTCACCTCCCAGAAACTCGCGCGCTTCTCGACGCCCGCGTTGTTTACCAGTACGTCTATTTTGCCGAGTTGCGTGGCGGTTTCCTCGATGAATCGCTGGCCGTCAGAGAGCTTTGAGACGTCAGCTTGAACGGCGACCACTTTGGATCCGGTAGAGCGCAATCCTTCGACGACCCGTTCGGTGCCAGTTTTGTCCGAAAGATAGCATATCGCTACCGCCGCCCCTTCCATCGCGAAGCGCTGGGCGATCCCCAGCCCGATTCCTTGGTTGCCTCCGGTAATTGCGGCCACTTTTCCATCGAGTCGCTTTGTCATAGGTCCTCCAAGTGGACTGGAGAGTTCGAGTCCCTAGTTTGCCGTGTGACCGGATGTCCCAAAGCTCTGGATTTTGGCTTGCGGGTCATAAATACCTTGCGTTGACATCTTTCCTGAGGTGTAGACACGGAGTTTTTGCGGCATCCGCCGTATTTCGAACGATTATCGTGACGCGTTCATGCCGACGGCCTGAATCTATACGCATCGTACCGCACTTAGAACTGGCAAAACTGACAGTCCGCCTGAAAGTCGTCTAAGCTTCGCAGAATGGCTCCCGCAGTTTAGGCTAAGCAGAATGCAATTGGATGCGACACTTGATTAGGAAGGTGCAGTTGGACCCGGAGCTATAGTGTACGCGGGAGCGCGAGAGCCAAGGCCGAAGGTCGCAATCGCACCCCGAAACTTATATCCATCGCAGTGAATCCGTGGCTTGCAATGCTAAGATTACGCGCATGAAATCGTCGATCCTTACCATTGCGTTGGCGTTCTCCGTCATTCTCGGTTCTCTGGCTCCTTTATCCGCACGAGCGCCTTCCCAGAAGCAACAACCTGAGCTCATCAAAGACCGCCAGCAACCAATCCGTGAAGGAAAACTGCCGGGGACGATGGGGCGGCATCGCGAGATTCTTCAGACTTCGCAGGATTCGCTTAAGGCTGGGGTCATAAAGGGAAGCGTACCCGACTTGATGGACGAAGGGCAGGAGGCCCGCGGCTATTTCGCCAAGACAATCCAGATTGCGCACGCACCCGAGGGCAAAGCTACAGCCAAAAGTGGAGCGACGATTTCCTTGACGGGAGCCCCCACCTCGGCAAAAGGCGAAGCGCCAGAGGTCCGCGTAGCGGTTGTCGTCCTTCCACCTTTAGTTATGGAACAAAACGGCTCGCTGACGGGGTTTAGCATCGAGCTCTGGAATGCGATTGCCAAACGGCTCAAAGTAGAGACGAGCTATCAGATCATGCCTGACGGAAACGCGCTAGAGGAGGCAATGCGTTCCAAGAGCGCCGACCTCACCCCCATGGTCTCCATAACGTCGGCACGTGATGCGGCATTCGATTTTTCGTATCCAACATTCGAAGCAGGCCTTCAAATCATGGTGAGAGAGACTGGCCCAACGGTGAAGACCGCAACTCCCCTAAAGGACATGCTCCGTCTGCTGTTTTCGCGAACTACCGTTGAATGGTTCGCCGTAGCCCTGCTGCTAGTCCTACTTCCGGCTCACTTGGTCTGGTTGCTTGAACGTCGGCGCCAAGACGGCATCATTTCGAATCGGAACTACTTCCCGGGCATCTTTGAGGCAGGTTTCTGGGGGCTATCGACTCTCACGTCGCAGGCGGAGGGTATGCCGCGCCAGTGGGTAGCACGCGCTCTCTCAATTTTCTGGATGTTCGCTGGCGTGGTTTTCGTTGCGTCCTACACCGCTCAGCTAACGACAAGCTTAACCGTCGAGCGGATTCTTGGGTCTATCGAGGGGCCGAGCGATTTGCCCGGTAAGCAAGTTGGAACGCTGGCTACCTCTATTGCTGCTGATTACCTTCGCGAGCAGAAAGCTCAGGTACAAGAGTTCGCACCTAATGAACTGTTTAAAGCTCTCCTGGACAAGAAGGTAGATGCCGTGGTCGCAGCCTCGCCGCTCCTTGCTTACTATGCGGCGAATGAGGGGAAGACACGGGTGAAGCTGGTCGGTCCCGTGTTTAACAGTGCGCCGGTCGCCATCGAGTTGCAGTTGGATAGTCCGCTGCGTAGGAGGATTGACGGTGCGTTGATGGCGCTTCGTGAGAACGGCACCTATCAGCAAATCTATAACAAGTGGTTTGGCACCTCTTAGGAAGGACTGTCATAAAGTGCTTGGCCGTTGCAACTCGCCTCTCAAGTTCGGATTGACGTCCGTACTTCATCGGAGGCTCGCTTTCGGCCAAACGGGTTTAGATGAGGCCACTTCCGCCTGGGATCAGGCTCAACCAAGGGAGCTGTTCTAGTGTGGAACTGGTATTTAGCATTTAACCGGACCTAGTCGTGGAGCGCTTTCTCTTGAAGCGAGGAGATTACCTTGCGGGGCCAATCGTTAGTGAGCAAAAGCCACAAAGTGCAACCGAAGTTCCCCGGATGGATCAAATCAAGAGTCGGGGTGAGCAGATGCGCTATCTAAAGGAAAAAGCCCTTCTCGAATTTAGGACGTTTCTGGGGATCTTCCTATACCTTTGGGTTGTCTTTGCGTTGCTTTCCATCCATGAGAGCATCATCCGGGCACAACACAATTTGGATTTCACTGCACACAGTCTTGCAATTATCAATGCATTCGTCCTTGCAAAGGTTCTGCTAGTCGGTGAGTACCTGCATCTGGGAACGGGGTTCAAAGAAAAGCCGCTGGTCTACCCAGTTTTGTACAAGTCTCTCGTCTTTTCCATATTCCTGACCGCCTTTCACGTCGCAGAGAGAATGATTGTCGGTATGATCCGCGGCAAAACGTTTGCTGAGAGCTTTTCTGCGATCGGCGGCGGACGTCTGGAGGCTATCCTCTCCATTGGCGCGCTGACGTTTGTCATGTTGATACCGTTTTTTGCATTTAGAGAGTTAGGGCGAATGATCGGGGAAGAGAAGCTGCGTGCTCTTATTTATGGACGAAGGACTAAAGCCGGAGTCGAAACGCCCCGATCAACAGGGCCTGAGACGGAAGAAGGCAAGCCCTTGGCGAAATGAACCAAGGACTTTGTCCACCGAAGACGCTTCGCCCGCGGTTCAGCGCCGCTTCAATGACTCAGCAACGGCTACTTTCAGAATTGTGTTCTAATTTCCACTTCGGAATTTTTATTTGAGGATAAGCTGGCCCCGAGTACTTGTAGCTCTCTCGACACCCCGGGAAGAATTACAATTCCAAAGTCTTGGAATGTCGCCAATCCGGGGTTAAAGGCTGGCTAGCTGACCCTGTAGATGTTCCCTAGACTTGCAGCAACGATCCCATTTGGTTCAAGAAGAAAAATAAGTGCATTTCAGGCGTGCCTTCGTGCGCTCACGGTGTGCCCGAAGGCGCCTGCGACTTGGGTCCCACCCAGTCTGGGTCCTTCAAATTCCAGCCGCCGCCAAGCGCTTTGTAAAGTTGAACGATGACCGTGCGGCGATTGAGTTCCGTCTGGGCCAAGGCGATCTGAGCGGGAAAGAGCTGTTGCTGTGCCTCGAGAACTTCGTAATAGCTGGATTTACCAGCAACGTATCGTTGAAGGGATATTTTGACGGACTCCTGGGAGGCTTGGACAGCCTCGTCCTGCTTTTCTCGAATGGCATCATATTTCTGGCGCGAAATGAGCGCGTCCGAAACATCCTGGAAAGCAATCAGAGCTGTCTGCTCGTACTGCAATTTGGATTGTTCCCAGAATGCCACAGCCTGGCGCTTTTGAGCTTTGAGAGCACCGCCTTGGAAGATGGGACCAGCAACGTTGCCCGCAATGCTCCAGACGTTTGTCTGTCCGGAAGAGAGGGCAGAGAGTGGGGAACTAGCCCGTCCAAGCAGGGCGGTAAGACCAATTTGGGGGAAAAAATTCGCCTGGGCCACCCCAACTTGCGCATTGGCAGACCGCAGCAACTGCTCGGCCTGAAGCACATCGGGGCGGCGCTCCAACAGAGCGGAGGGTAGCCCCGCGGGGACCTCAGGTGGGACGATCTCATCGAGCAGCTTCGCGGTGTGCGCGATCTCGCCAGGGTTGCTGCCCATGAGCACGCTGAGCTGGTCTTCGGCCAGCGCGATCTCCCGCTCTATTTCAGGAACGGGTGCGGCAGCAGTGGCCAGAGTTGCCGCTGCACGGGACGTGTCTAGCGCTGAAGAAACCCCACCCTCGAGACGCTGCGTGAACAGCTTGAGAGTCTGAGTGTACGAAATCGTCGTTTGCTTGGCGATGTCGAGTTGAAGCTCCAATCCAAGGATCAAGAAGTAATTTTGCGCGACATCACTCACCAGAGTGAGCATTACTCCGCGCCTAGCTTCTTCCGTTGCAAGATATTGGGCACGAGCAGACTCATTAAGGCGGCGGAGCTTACCCCAGACGTCTGCTTCCCAGGCAACGCTCGCCGCCGCCACGAAAGCTCCTTTCGTCTGGCCTCCGTTCGGAACAACCGAGCCGGCAAACTCGTTTTTCCCATCGCTGCCGCTGACTGAGTAGTTGATGAACGGAAAATATTGCGCCCGGGCTTGGGCTGCGATTTGACGGGACTGCTCAATGCGCGTGATGGCCACGCGCAAGTCGTAGTTGTTGGCAAGCGCGGTCTGTACGAGCGCCCTGAGGCGTTCGTCCTTAAAAACTTCCCACCACGGCAGGTCGGCGAATGACGCCTGTTGCGCCGCAACTTGAGCACCACGGTAGTCGGTTGGCGCATTCACCGCAGGGCGTTTGTAGTTGGGCCCAACCGCGCAGCCGGATACGACCAGGGCCATGACAAGCGTCAGGGCAAGCAGCTGAGACGTAAAGCTGGTCTCCCCGCACCCGTACACGCTGTGCCTGGTTGGGAGAGTTGGGGACCCATTCCCTTTGCAGGAATTGGTGTTTGTCAAAATCGTGTTTCCAGTTGGCATCTGGGAATATTCGTTTCCTGGCATTGAACTTGCTAGTCTCCCGGTTCTGGAGTTGGCGTCGCGAGCGGAGCTTTTACTTGCTTTTCCCCGGCGCCGCCGAGTCGCTCAATC
>Ga0210409_10002667_pt1 | contig 20934 bp, 16 predicted proteins | sample IncBWH17MmetaG_FD_161649 | JGI IMG/M metagenome (GOLD analysis project Ga0210409, IMG submission 161649) | Forest soil microbial communities from Barre Woods Harvard Forest LTER site, Petersham, Massachusetts, United States - Inc-BW-H-17-M | ecosystem: Environmental > Terrestrial > Soil >...
GCTCAAACAGTGTAGCCTCGCTTTGCGGCGGCTTCGCCGATCCGAACATCTCCGAACTCGACGCTTGATAAAACCGCGTCTTGCAACCTGCTCGCCGGATTGCCTCCAGCAATCGCATCGTTCCCAGCCCGGTAATGTCGCCGGTGTACTCCGGCATGTCGAAACTCACGCGCACGTGGCTCTGCGCCGCGAGGTGATAAAGCTCATCCGGCGCGAAGCTGTACACCAGGTTCAGCACCCACTCCGTGCTCGATAGATCGCCGTGATGCAGAAAGAGCCGCGTGGTTGGCTGATTCGGATCCTGATAGATGTGATCAATGCGTTTGGTATTGAAAGTGCTCGCCCGGCGGATGATTCCGTGAACTTCGTACCCTTTGGAAAGAAGCAATTCTGCGAGATACGACCCGTCCTGGCCCGTGATTCCCGTGATAAGGGCGCGTTTCATGTGCGATTTGTGCCTCGCATTTTCCAGCAGCCCCATGGACTGCACTTTGAAATTATCTTTCTACGATTCTTTCTCATTGTATGAGCCACTCTCGAAAATACAACCAGGTCCCTCGCGGCGCGACATGTTGCTGTTTCGTTGAGGTCTTCACGCACGCGCCCTTCTGCTCAGGCCAAGCCTCTTGCGGACAGAGAGTGTCTTATTGACGAAAATCTCCCACAGGAAATTATGGACCGCATATGTCTCTTTGCGAAAGAAAACGCGCCGGATCCGGCCCTCCTGCGTCACCCGATGGGTGGCGCTGAGGATTGTATAGGTGTGCGGATGCTCGCCGTATTGGACAAGATTTTCTTCCGCTTCAACGCCGTTGTAGACCCACTGCCTCCCTCCAGCGACGTGGTTGTAGTCATGACTCTGATGCACGATGGGGACAAAGTCTGTCAGATCGACAACCGGCAGACCTTCCTTGCGCGCATATTTGATGAACCACTGATCGAACCACACGCGCCCGATCGCCAGCGGCGGGACCCCTTCGTAGGTGCCTTTCCTGAAGACAAAGCAATCGATGCTCGTGTGGCTTTCTAGCTGCCCTTCATGGCCGACACGCCCTTTGAGTTTTTCCTCCCAGCCGTCGCCGAAGTCCAATTGTTCGCGAATTTCCAGATTAGTCCGGCGCCCAACCACAAGGAATTCCGGAAATTTTTGTCGGACTCTTTCGACTCCTGTCGTGAACTCCGCCGGAAGAATAATGTCCGCATTTATGTACGCGAACAGATCGTGGCTCGCGTGCCGTTCAGCACTTGCTAAAATAGCCGCGAGAAGCGGCGTGCCATGGCGGTTGCGGTCTACGTCAGGGACATGAACGAGTCCGAACTCGCGGGCACATCCCGCCGCTCCTTCTTCATGGCCAAAAAGGATGATCTCGGGTCTCGGTTGTAGCTTGGTCCAGCTCGTAATCGCGTTGCGTTGGATGGTGCCGATGTGCCCATGGAACGGCTTAGGCATCGCCAAAATCGTGATGGGCGTCGTCTCGCTCATCTCCGGCTGCCTTGCTCCACAACTCTCCCCATCTTCACGGACTTATTTCCACAGGACGCCACATTTCGATAGCTTTGGGGTCTTGTGGGCTGGTGGTGCCACCACTCGCTCGGAGAGTCACCCTTTCTGGGCGTGCCGAGTCTCCGACGGCGAGCTTTGACGCTGATCTAGCCGCTCGGGGCGATGTCCAAAGCTGAAGTAGCGTTCGTCGCACTCCTCGCATCGATAGGCATGCACGGCAAGAAGTTTCAAAAGCTCCTCTCGACTACGCCAGACCGCCTCGACCGGTGAACCTTTATATTACTGCAATTCGGACACCGGGCCCCTCGCCCCGTCACTCCGAGGCCAAACCTAGGTATTTTCCACATAAACTTGCCTTCCATGGGTTGGGCAAGGCCTATAGTCTATACCCTTTCCCCAAAGTTCCGCCATTCTGCAATTTGCGTTTCGTATTTGCGGCTGGCGTTGAGCGGTCGATGCGTCGATTCTCAGTCCGCCGCTTCTATACATCCATCCAATGTCGCTTTTTTCGACTTCGGAGTCCCGCAGGTACGCTGTCTTCTTTCAAGCCTACTGCGTGCCTAAGCGGACGCGTCGCATCCAGCAGCGGATGCCAAGCCTTTGTTCGTAGTGTCCCCCACACCTTCCGACCTACATCCCGCCATCGCCGCTTGGCAGGCGCCATCCAGTAAAATCGATTCGCTTCAACCCCTTGCGCCGTCAGCCGAAACGTCGCATCCTCAATTGTCCGCAGGTGCGCCCGCCCCCCCGCCAATTCGAAATTTCGTTGCGCATCCTCGTCCTCGGACACACTCTTCCATCCTTCAGGCACGTGAGAATAATCATGGTTCTGGTGTACGGCGCATACGACTTCTGAAGCGTCCACCACGGCCGCTCCTTGCGCCAGCGCCTTCCAGACCATCCAATGGTCCCAATGCGCCCTCCCTACAACTAGCGGCGGCATCTCCCGATACAGCCCGCGTGTGAAAGCAAAGTAATCAATGTTGTGATAGAGGCGATGGTATCCCTCCCTCCGAGCCAGTTCTGTAATTCTTCTTTCCCAATCTTCCTTCGCAAAATCCAGCGAACCGGCAACCGCCGTGTCCCATCGCCGCCCCACCATCAAGAAAGCGCTGCGCCAGGCCCTCACCCTCTGTACCGCCTCCATGAAATCCTGCGTTAAAACGATATCGCAATTGGAATAGCAGAGTAGATCGTGGTGGCCAACCTGCTGCGCGCGCTCGAACATGGAGTCCACGCGATTTGTGCCCAGTTGGCTGCGACTCGTGCCTGGAATGTGCCGAAAGCCAAACTCCCTGCAAATCTCCGCTGTTCCTCTATCAACACCAAACAGAATGACTTCGATATCTGGATCAAGCCGCTTCCAACTCTCCAGAGCATTGCGTTGGATGATTTCAATGTGCCCGCGAAATGCCTTCGGCGTGGAAAAGAAGGTCAACATCAGCTTAGACTTTCGAAGTGAGAACCGTCGTTGGAGTCGCGCCGCCCCAGCCAAGGCGGACATACCGCAAACCCCGTGCACTTTCCAAGTGGCGCAGTGCTCGCCAACAATCAATCACCACGCGAGGTCCGGAATGAAAACTCGCCAGGCCTCGAATGGGTTGCAGCCATGACGACCTAGGCAAGTCGCGGAATTCCTGCCAGGGCGTCGCTACCACGACGATTTGAGAATCTGCGATGCATTCCGCGGCGGAATCCGCAATGCGAATGCGTTTCTGCGGGAGGTGCTGTTCCAGATTTGCTGAAGGGTCGAACACGACCACTTGCAGGTTCGCCGACGCCAGTTCCTGCGCCAAAAGCAGTCCGAACGCCTCCTCCACCACATCTGTGTCCGGCTTGTATGTCAGCCCCAGAATCCCCACCGTGCCTCCGTTGAACAGATGTGACATCACCACATCCGCGAGCGCCTTGATCTGCGCGCGGTTAAATCGGTCCGTGGCTTCCGCCAGGTCCGAAAAAGCCCCGCTCTTCGCAGCGAGCGCAGCGAACGCGCGATTGTCCCGCGGAAAGCAGGGCCCGCCATAGCTGACCGCGCCCTTCAAATACTTCGCTCCGATCCGCGAATCAAGCCCTAGCGCATCGGTCACAACGTTGACGTCTGCCTCTGGAAGTTTCTCGCACAGCCTTGCCAACATGTTCGCGTAGCTGATTTTCGTCGTAATGTAGGTGTTGACGGCGAGCTTTGTGATCTCTGCGTTGATCCAGTTCATGCGTGCCATCGGTGGAGAATTCTTGCAAGTGCGCTTGTAAATCTCCGCCAGCGCGTCTCCCGCCCTCGCGTCCGACTCGCCGATCAGCAGAAAATCCGGATTGTAAAAGTCTCGGATTACCGAGCCCAGCGCGATGAATTCAGGGCTGTAGCACAGCCCGAAGTCGTCTCCGCATCGCTTCCCGCTTGCGCGCTCCAGTGCGGACTTGATTTCGCCGCCCGTGGAGCCCGGCATTACCGTGCTGGTGAGCACGACCAGGTGATACGAGGTTTTTGCTTTCAGAGCCCTGCCGATAGCCTCGCAGCTCGGGATGGCGTACCTCAGCGAGAACCCACCGTCCTCCTCGCTGGGTGTTCCGACGACGACAAAAGTCGTATCCGACTCCAGCACCGCCTTCTCCGTGTCATGCGTCGCGGAAATGTTGCCCTCGCCTTCTTGCAGCAGCTGGGCGAGTCCCGGCTCGTTCACAGGCGGAACGCCACGGCCGATAGCATCTACCTTTTGGGAATCCAGGTCCACGGCCAGTACCCGGAATCCGCGTGCGGCAAAGCACGCCACCATCGGCGCGCCCAATTTCCCCAATCCAATCAACGAGACCGATGAATCCATATACCTCCTGTGAGAAATACTGGCCTATTCTATCTTGTACGCGGCTGGCTATGCGAGCAGCACATTAGGTAATGGCACGGCTGGACCATGCGTAAGCCATTCCCGTTGTCCACTTACCGTTCTTTCGTCGGATGACTGGCCCGCGCATGCCATACATGGCGTTGAGGGCTTCGAATTTGGCGCGGTACCAGAGCGCCCGAACTTTCGGCACTCGGCGCACTACCGCATCGATTCGCTTGTAGGCCGAATACGCTTTCCCCCATTGCTCTCCTAATTCCTTATCCGCCAGTTGATCGCACAGCGCGTTGAACTTGCCCAGGTCGGCCAGGCTGTCCGAGTCCGCGTGCTCTCGGAACCCCCCAATCAGCGCGTCCACTGCATAGACCCGCTCATGACGGAAAAATCGCAGCCACAATTCGAAATCGCTTGCGGAACGGCGCGAAGCGTCCACGTAACCGCCCGCGCGCTCCCACAAGCTTCGGCGCCAATAAGTCGACTCCTGCTGAATGTGCCGGCGCGACGCGCCCATCAGGAATCGCCAGCGGGACCAAACGAGCACGTCGTCTATCCGCTTGGTCTCTCCCTCCTCGCTGAACGCGGTACGGCGGCCTGTAATCCACTCCACCTGTGGCAGATCCCGGAAAACGCTTCCCACCACTGCCATTCCTCCAGGGTGGAGCTTATCCGTGGCGCTGACCCACCCCATAATCTCGCCGCTCGTTCTTGCAAAGCCCTTGTTCAGCGCGTCGTACATCCCGTTGTCTGGCTCGCTCAGCCAGCCGGAAAGTCGGCTCTCATATTTTTGAATGATCTCCGTGCTTCCATCCGTTGAGCCCCCGTCCACAATGAAATAATCCAGGTTCGGATAGCGCTGCTCCAGCACCGACTCGATAGTCTGTTCCAGATATCTAGCCGAATTGTAAACGGGAGTGACCAGCGCGATTCGCGGCCAGGTGGTCGGGATTGCTTGAGAAGTGGCGCAATCCGGTTGCTTCAGTGAACCCCCTAACGTGATGATCTCAGACATTCGCAATGATTCTATCTTCCGTGTCTTGTTGAATGGGAGTCAAGGGATTCCTCTCTTGACCGCTATGCTCGCCGAGTGATGAGATGAAGGTCTGAGGAACTTTGCAGGAATGAACCGTATCATTACGCGGAGCGCCAAGAGAGTCTTCAGGAGCATCGGGCTGGAGCTGCGGCGTATCCCCTCACCCGCCGACACAGCCGCTCCTGTACCTTCCCGTTCCAGCTTGCGTGGGGTGCTAAGGCAAATCACTAAGTTGGGTTTCCAGCCGCGGACGGTGATTGACGTAGGGGTGGCATTCGATACGCGAGAGCTGTACGAGGAGCTACCGGAAGCCGCAATCTTGTTGATCGAGCCGTTAGCGGAATTCGAACCGTTCCTAAAAAAAATCTGCTCGCAGTACAAGGCCCAGTATGTATTGGCTGCGGCGGGGGACTCTTCCGGGACGGTCTCAATCAATGTGCACGCAGATCAATTGGATTGTTCGAGCCTGTTCCGGGAAGCCGAAGGCGCGCAAGTGGACGGCGAGCCTCGGGAAGTTCCAATGGTCATGATTGACGAGGTCTGCCAGAAACGAGGGTTAGCCGGTCCGTACCTGCTGAAGCTCGACGTGCAGGGCGCTGAACTCAAAGTGCTCGCCGGAGCGGTCACGACGTTGCGGCAGAGTGAGGTCGTGATTCTGGAAGTGACCTTGTTTGGAACCATGATCGGCGGTCCACAGTTGGCGGATGTCGTGAGCTACATGCATGAGCGAAAATTCGTGGTGTATGACCTGTGGGGAATGCTTTACAGGCCGCTGGACGGTGCCTTGGCGCAGGTAGACATGGCGTTCGTGCGCAAGGATTCCAAGCTTCGAGAAACGCACGCATTCGCCACGCCAGAGCAGCGGACAAAGTTTGCTTGGAGTTTAAAGAGCGAAAAATTGCCGGGGTGACGAGCCCCAGTCACGAACACGCGGGTTCAGGCATGCCTCGATAGACAAGATCGAACCAATTGTAGTCGCTATTGTGAAATTCCTGATAGAGGACCACATCGAATTTCGCCGGTGCAAACATTTCCATCAACTTCTCGAGGTCGTACGGCTCGCACCACGGCGTGCCAGGTCCGTCCGTGTATTGGCCCCAGACCTTGAAAGGGGGCCTGCGGTCCCGAATCCATCTGGACTTCGGATAGGCAAGTTGCAACCAGCGACCGCCAATCTTTAGGTGTCGCAGGAGTTCCTGGTACTCGGGTTTCATCACGTGGTCAGGAGCATTGTGGAGAGAGCCCATCGCCATGATGACGTCGTAGTTGATGTCAAGCGGTTTGAGCGAATTCAGATCTTCAAAAAGGACGAACTGAACGTCTTTGAGACCCATGATTTTGCACAGGCGTTCAAGAACTCTCAGGTTTGTTTCAACCAGATCAACAAACGTTACCTTAGCACCGTGCCGCGCAAAGGTGATGGGATCGACCCCAAAGCCGCTGCCCACGTCCATGACTTTCTTGTCGCGCATACTCTCGGCATATAGAGTGTGATACCAACCCCTATGTGCGAACTCGTGCCCAGTCGTGATTTCGTGGTGAGCTTTTTTCCAACGGGCTAATAGTTCGTCGTTCGAGAGCTCCATCAGATTTGTGGTCTTCTCGAAGACATTCTCGCCCGAAGGAACTGAAACCCATTTCTTCCGAAGGGTCTCGTAGGGTTTTGCCCAGGCGGCACTCTTGCCCTCGGACGGCATTCCTGCGGAATCGGAACCCATTATGGCCCTAAACCTACGGACGAGACCCATCTGTGATCATCTCCTTGACCCGGCGCATGCGTTCCGGCGGTATCGCCACGAAATTGCGTTCGTTTCCATCTTTATCCGCGAGCGAACTCGTCAGGCTTCCATCGGAAAGCGGTCTAAACCATCGAAACCCAAAACTCTCAATAAAAGCAGCAGTGTCCTTCGCCCTGTGTCCCCATGCCTCGGTGCGAACGTCCTGCAACTCGCAGAGAATTACCGGTCGTAATTCCTGCCGGAGCAAGTTCTCTCCGCCTTTGAACACATCCATTTCTCCGTCTTCTACATCTATTTTAATCAAATCAATTGTTCCAATTGAATGCTGTCGTAAATATGAGTCCAGTGTCATGGGACTGGAATCGGTCGTACTTTTGCCTGCACGTCTGGTCGACACGCGCAGTCTGAACAATCTTGCGTTTCCATAGCCCTTCATTCTAGAGAGCCGAGTAATCCACGGGTCCGAGTGTCCCTCCACATAACGGAATGGCTCTTCCACTAGAACAAGATAGTGGGCGGGTAATGCAATCTTCGAAGCTGCGAGGAATGTGCGTTGGCGTTTTCGCCGTAATGTTGCGCCAAACAGCTCGTCGACCTGCAACCGCTTGAAGCGGCAGACGAACGAAAAACCCGCACGGTACAACATCTTAACAAGGCAGAGCTCCGACGGATAAAAAGCCACATAGTTCAAACCTTGATCTTCGCCAACCCCTTCGTCGAGCAGGTCCATGGCCGGTTGTAGGTTGGGCACGCACATCGTCTCGATCAAGATGGCCTTGTTCGTCAACGAATAAATATTCCGGATCGCCCGAAACGGGTTTTCTAAGTGATAGAGGATGCCAACACACTGAACGAAATCAAACGTGCCCACTTCCTCTGCCGTCAGATCTTCTACATTCCGCGTGAGGAAGATAATTTCCGGGTAACGCCTCTGGGCTTCTCTCGCATTTTCTTCTCTCCCGTCGACGGCCACTACTCGAATGCCCATATCTGACAAGAATTTGGAAGAGTCGCCCATGCCGCAGCCTATGTCTAGTGCCGTGTTCAATTCGATTTGGCGCCGCACAGTACCGAGGAACTCGGCGATGAACTCTTGGCGCACTCCAGTAAAATCTCGCGTCCATTCGCGATCGAACAGCCACTTCTTCTCCATTTTCAATCTCTGCCCCTGACCTCAAAGCGCGAAGGCATATTTAGGACGCCGTTCCATTCATCGCTCGGATGTTGGTGGATCTCAGTGGCCACAATCATCTCCGGTAGACAATCCCAAGCATCCACCTGACGTCCTTCGTCATATAGACTTACCTGCCAAGAATAGGGCCCCGGCCGCAGGGGAAGCATAGGAAAAGTATAACGAAGATCGTGGTTACCGACGGCTAGTTTGAAGTCATCTACAGCCCAAGCCCAGATCAGTTGTTGATCGTGATTTCGTAGCGCGATGCCGTGGTGACCCTTTTGGACAGGCTGCCTAAGCTCCACCATAAACTGAATCGTTACCGGTCCCAAACTTCTTAGAATATGCGGTTCCTCTTCGCGCGGTTCAACCAGTTCCCAGCGAACAAATCGCCCCTTGGTCCCCGATCCCCTGGCCTGTTGGATGCCGTCCCTGTCGCCGGATGCCATTGCATTCTCGTATGCGCTGACGACCTCGTGTGTGTTTCCGTTCCGCCGGACCTCGCCCCCATCGATCCACACCACGCGTTGGCATAGCCGCCGAATCTGATTAAGCTGGTGGCTCACCACCACCACTGTCCGCCCAGCCTTTGCCACGTCGCCCATTTTCCCCAAACATTTCTTCTGGAAGTTTATGTCGCCGACGGCGAGGACTTCATCCACGAGGAGAATTTCCGGCTCGAGATGCGCTGCTACGGCGAACGCCAGTCGTACATACATCCCGCTTGAATAGTGCTTCACCGGCGTGTCGATGAACTTCTCCAACTCCGCGAAGGCCACGATTTCATCGAACTTGCGCTCGATTTCACGTTTGCTCATGCCCAGGATGGCACCGCTGAGGAAGGCGTTTTCGCGGCCTGTCAGCTCCGGATGAAATCCCGTGCCTACTTCGAGCAGCGAGCCGACCCGCCCTTGAATCTCCGCCCAGCCGGTGGTTGGCTTGGTAATCCGGGAAAGAATTTTCAGGAGCGTGGTCTTGCCCGCACCATTTCGCCCGATCAGGCCCAGAACCTCCCCCTCATTGACTTGCATAGACACGTCTTTCAGCGCCCAAAACGTCTCGTCCTTCTGTCGGCGCAACGCAGAAAGCGGCGATTTCATAAATCGCTCCAGAACGTGCCGCAGCCCCGGATCAGCCGCAAGCCCGCGGCGGTATTTCTTTCCAAGGGCTTCGCCGCGAATCACGATGGCGCTCATGGGCAAGCCCCGTTCGCCGGGGAAAGGTCCTGAAGACCGCATAAATAGTCGCTCATGCTATACATGCCATCCATATTACACTCGAAAACGCCTGCCTCCGAGTGTCCTGCTATCCTTGGCGACGACTCTATATTTTTCAAAGGTCGATAGTCTGGTAGATTTGTCGCGAAAGTGAGCTCCTCTTGAACCAAGACTTGTTAGAAACCGTAATCGCTAACCCACCACAAGCCCATAAAGGGGACACTGAAGTCAGCAATGAAAAGGCTCTCAGGGGTTCGTCGCTAACGGGCTCTTTGCGTGAGACTGTGGACAAGAATTTAGTTGCCTATTACGGGATCGATTCAAAGGTTGCAAGATTTCTGCATCGAGCTGTTGCGGAGGGCGAGCGAACTCTCGAAACCGGGTCCGGACTCTCTACGATCATTTTTGCAATCCGAAAGGCCTATCATACCGTGGTCACTCCCAACAAAGGCGAGGTGTCGGAAACGTATTTGCCAAGATTTACTCTCCGGGATCTCGACCTCGAGCTCATCGACGGCAAACACTCTGTTCCGTGGCCATTCATCGACTGGTTTTACACCGCGGAAAAACTAAAGGTCGGGGCTATGCGTTATTGACGACATTCACCTGGAATCGGTGCGCACAGTTGTCGACTTTCTCAAAGAAGAACCACGATGGGAACTGTATGAACCATCCAGGTTCCTTCAAAGCTCGCGTAGCTAGTGCTGAAGTACCCGGATGTAAACCATTTGACCAGCCATTAGTCCGTGTGCTGTAGACGTTGTCACCCTCTGGAGATTGTTCGAGCGAGTACCGGAAGTGATTGCAATCGTCTGTTGTCCGAGTCTGTTCCCAGCAGAAGTTGACCCCGGCATGGAAACAGTCGTGTAGCAACCAAACTTATCGGCGGCCACTATTTCACATGCGAATTCGGAAGATCTAGCGCGTGGGGTAATCGTGTCCACGCCTCCGGCATTTACAGAAGGCGTAACGATTGGCGCGCTTGGTCTAGTCAATCGACGAGGTGGGCCCGCGTGGAAAATCGTGACGTACTCACCGTTCCTGAAACTTTGGACTTCATTCAGCAGAACAGTTGGCTCTCCAGAAGTCGTCGCTGCCGTAGTTTTGGAAAGCGCCGCGCATTTGCCGAACGTACGAACATCAGCCACTTGCTGTTCCTGCGCCGCTCCAGCCAGCGCGCACAGAAGACCAAAAATGAGTCCTCCCTTTATTGCGGTAGAAAAGCCAGGCATGGCCAGAAAAACATGCATCTCACTGACGGAAAGAACTGCCTTGCATATTCTTTCTTGGTTTCGCTTGCTCATGGTTCTCCCAAATTCGGATTCCGACTGATTTCGTTAGCAGATACTCCTGAGCTGCCGGGGGGATAGGAGATAGGAGGATTTGAAACTGCCCCCCCTTATGCTCCCAGAGAATATCTACACCAGCAATCTGCACCTCGCCGCGAAAATTAGGAGTCTTCCAGCGAGCATCGTAGAATGCGGGACTTGGCGTGGAGGTATGATTGCCGGGATCGCGGATGTTCTAGGCCCGGGTCGACACTATTGTCTGTTCGACAGTTACGAGGGCATGCCCCCAGCAAAAGAGATTGACGGGGAAGCTGCCCGCGCATGGGAAAGAGATATATCCAGCCCAAAGTATCACAACAATTGCCGAGCCTCAGAGGACGAAGCCAACCAAGCCATGTCGATGTCTGCCGCGACGGATTATACCCTCGTGAAAGGCTGGTTTAACGAGACGCTCCCGCGTGCAAGCGTGGGTCCAATAGCGTTCTTGCGAATGGATGCCGACTGGTATGACTCCACAAAGCATATTCTTGATAATTTAGCCCATTGCGTAGTTCCTGGAGGGCTGATTATCGTTGACGATTACTACGTATTCGAAGGCTGCGCACGCGCGGTCAATGAATTTGCCGTGGCACAGAATTGGAAGATTCGGCAGTACTGGATCGGTGGAGTGTGCTACATCATTGCCTAGTGGTATGGATTGCGCAAATTTGCCGCGCAAATTAAAAGAAGTTTGGCTCGATAAATGTCTTGGGTGTTGCGCTCGCAGGAATTCGTGTTGACGCTGTGTGATGAATAGAGATTTCTTGGCTGCGAGAAGAGCCCTCGCAACGGTTTGGCAACTGCCGCTCGCCCCGTCCGGAGCAATAACTCCACACTTCTCTGGTAATCTTGGAGAGTTCAAAACGTGCCGTCGCGATTCAAAGCCAACGGAAGAGGACAGAATTAGCTTGGATCTTAAAGGGCGGATCTCCGAACTGGACGGCATCCGCGGGATCGCCATCGGCATGGTTTTGATGCACCACTACTTCTTCCAACCTATCGAAGCTCCGCCCGGAACCGCTCTCTCTTACGTCCAAGCGGCAGCTCGGCTCGGTTGGAGTGGTGTCGATCTCTTCTTTGTTCTCTCGGGTTTCCTAATAGGAGGGATTCTTCTTGACGCCCGCACTTCCTCGAATTACTTCGCCGTCTTCTACACACGTCGCTTTTTCCGCATCGTGCCTATTTACTTCGTTTTCTTGACCCTCACCTTTTGCGTCTACGCTCTCGGCAGGTTAGGGATCACGTCGGATTTTCAATGGATCTTCCAGTATCGAATCCCCTGGTTTTCGTATCCTCTATTCCTCCAGAACTTTTGGATGGCGGTTACAACCAGTTTCGGCGCGCTCGGTCTCACCGTAACCTGGTCCCTTGCTGTAGAAGAGCAATTCTACCTTACTCTTCCCACTCTCGTCCGTTTCCTCCGAGCGCGTGACCTCGCACTGACCCTGGCCTCAGGCATAATACTTGCACCGGTTTCAAGAATCCTCCTGCATGCGTTCGCCCCTTCTCATTTCCTTTCCTGGTACACACTTATGCCATGTCGGGCGGATGCGCTCTTGCTTGGAGTTGTAGGTGCGATGTTGTTGCGAAGCGAAGTCTGGAGCCAGCGTCTCATCCGTAGCCGCCGCCTCCTTCTCTTGCTCATAGCGGCTCTCGGAATTGGGCTTGCCGTGCTGACCGTCCGTGCTCCAGATCCCTACGGATACGGTATGCTCGCGATCGGATATTCATGGCTCGCGCTGTTTTATCTCTCTGTGATTCTCTGCGGCCTGCTCTACTGTGAAACTTGGTTCGGCGCTTTTCTACGATGGGGTTGGCTACGGTGGCTCGGCTCAATTGCCTACGGTGCTTATCTCTTTCACGAAATCATCCGCCATACCCTCCTTGGCCTTCTCTCCTCTGGCATACCGCGTCACTGGTCCCCACGAGACATCCTAGTTTCATGCGTGGCGCTCTCCCTCACTCTGCTTCTTTGCCGTCTCTCTTGGAAATTCTTTGAGAAACCTTTGATCCAGCTGGGTCATCGCGCGCACTATGAGGGTACTCAGCCACAAGCGGTCGGGAGTGTGTTGAGTCCAGGCATGGGAAGGAACGCCTAGAAGGAAATGCCAGGAACGCGAGGAATTTCCACTGATTCTGAGCCAATCTCGTAACCACCAATCGCGTGCCAACCTTCCAGAAGATCTTCCCGTAATCTTTCCAGAAGGAGCTGAACCGCGCTTCGTTTGGCGTCGCCCTCCTGTCACCTGCTTCCATTCAGGCCGCTTGACGACATAAGATAGACGTCCCCAGCAGAGGATTTCCCCATGGACGAAACCACACATAAAAATCACTTTCCCACTTGTCCCTCTTGCGGTAGCAACACAATCTACCGATCGAGAAAAAGAGGCCTCATAGATTGGTTTCTTCACCTTGTGCTATTTCGAAGCCCTTATCGCTGCGAGACGTGCGATCGACGGTTCCACCGCTCTCGTCTCGGCCATCAGCGCAGGAAAAGTCTGCACCACCCCGCCCTTGACCGTTTACCCGGCCCATAGCCCGAATAGCAGGCCATCCAGCCTGTGGCATTGCCGCCGACGTGTTCGAGTGCCTTCTAGGAACCGGTACCCCACCTAAGACGATGTGAGGCGTTCACGAATCCTCGCGAGTGCCGTTTTCCATGCTGGCGCTCCGTGATCTGCGAAGTTCTGAAAGTCCTCGAGAGAAACTAAGTTCTCGCAATGCAATTCTACGCGCGCGGCCAGCATCATCGTCCGCGTCCGCATCCGCCATTTCGACGCCCGGTAATACTCATTATCGGGAAGTGTTTCAAAACCATAGACAAATGCAAAGCCGGACCGACGCAGCATCTTGACCAGTGCGGGTTCCGATGGGTACATGGCTAAGTAATTTAGGCCTTGGTTATCCAACGTGTACTCATCCATCAGCTCAAGCCGTGGCTCTCGAGCATGGATGCACATAGAGTCAAGCAACATAACCTTGCTAGTTACTGCCTGAAGTTTCCGAAGGGCGCGAAGTGGGTTTTCCAAGTGATAGACCAGTCCGAAGCACAGTACGAGGTCGAAGCGGTCAAGTTCGGGCAATTCTTCTGCGTTGGCTAGCTGAAACAAAGGACCAACGTGCCGTCTTTGTGCTTCAGCAATATTGTCGGCGCGCCCGTCAATGCCAACTACTTTGGGGATTCCGAACTGTGATAGAAAGGCGGAAAAGTCTCCCAGACCACAGCCAACATCAAGAGCTGAATCAATCCCTAGACTCTTGCGTAGTTGACGTAGTAGCGGCGTGATGAACGCCATGCGGTCTTCGGTGAATTTTTGCGTGATCGGATTGTCGAACTGCCAGAAACCCGGCGTCAGTGTGGCGGGACACTCTTCCTTCTCGTGCCTGGCGAGCAACGGTGCAAAGTTTCCCGGTGAGCGAGCTTCTGAGGCGATAAGATGAAGGCAGATCTTGCACCGAATATGATACGTTCCATCGGGCTGCTTTTCAATCAGTCCAGGCATGTCGCTCCCTTGTCGTTGCGGTGTTATGGCTTACGTCGCGTCAGCGATCATAAAGAAGGCTTGCCGTCCAGGCGCCGGAACCGAAAGAACCGAGTGTCGCACACCTTACTCCCTTACCTACTTCCTGCCTTAAACTCTGTCGGCAATCGCTCCTTCCATCCTCTGGAAAAAAAACAACCCGCCCACAAACACCACCACCACCGCCACCGTCGATGCCAGCAGCAGCGGCCCAGGCGGCTGCCCGTGCCCTGTCAGCGCCCAGCGAAAACCGTCAATCACCCCCGTCATGGGATTCAACCCGTACAGCCACCGCCACCTCTGCGGCACCAGCGAGGAGGGGTACGCCACCGGCGAAGCAAACATCCAGAACTGGATCAGAAAGGGCACCACATAACGAATGTCGCGATACAGCGCATTAAGCGCGGACATCCATAGTCCGACGCCCAGCGCGGTGAGCACCGCGAGCAGCAGTAACGCCGGCAGCCACAGCGCCGCCACCCCCGGCCGGATGCCGTAAATGGCCAGCACGACGCCCAGCACCACAAAGCCGATCGCAAAGTCGACGAGGCCGGAAACGACTGCGGACAGGGGCAGCACCAGCCGCGGAAAAAAGACTTTTGTGATCACGCGCTGGTTATCGACAACGACAGCCGTGCAGGACTGCAGCGCCGTCGCAAAATAATTCCACGGAACGAGCGCGCAAAAATAAAACACGGGATACGCCAACCCGTCCGAAGGCAGCTTCGCCAGCCGCCCAAAAAAAAGCGTGAAGACTCCCATCGTTAGCAGCGGTTGCAACACCACCCACGCCACTCCAATGACGGTTTGTTTGTAGCGGACTTTGACGTCGCGCCACACGAAAAAATAAAGAAGTTCCCGGTAGGCCCACACTTCGCCGAGCCGCAGATCGAGCCAGCCGCGCGGCGGTTCAATGCGCACGGTGGCGGGCGCGGCGTGCTGCACCGGAAGCGGCGATGCGGGTGCGGTGACCGAAGCCATCAAGTTTCAGCGAAACTCCAAAAGGAAATTAGTCCGGCAAACTGCAAGAGCGTTAGGACGGACCCCGCATTAGAGTAGCAGAGATGGCTGCGATGCGGCGTTCCCTCTTGGTAGCACAGCCACTCCCGCTGTGCGGTTTTTGCTGTGGATGCGGAACGGCGCACAACCAGGGTGGCTGTGCTACTGAGGAGGTGGGTTCTGTTTCATCTGCTCCAGATCGCGCTGCTCGATCTGCTGCATCATGGCTTTGCGGCCGAACAAATATTTTTCGAACTGCATCGAAATCTGGCGCGGCACAACGAGAAATTGGTTTTGAATCATTTCTGAAAATGAGATTGGACCCCGTGCGGGAATGAGGTGGGTGCCCCACTGAAACATCAAGCCGGCATTCCAGAAAACAAAGCAGGCGAGAAAAACGGACGCGGCGCCGAGCGCGGCGCGGCGCGTTCGAAAGACGCGGGTGAAGCGGTCCAGAAAAACGGCGAGTCCCAGAATAAAGAGCGGCGTGAGAGAAACAAAAAACCGGTTTCCGTAAGAAGAAATTCCGGCCCAGTCCGGATACGAAGCCATGAAGTAATAAAACGCGAGAGCGGCCACCAGAAAGGCTCCGCCGACGCGCGGCACGCTGCGCCAGAACGCGAAGAGGCCAATCACGGCGAACAGCAGGACCGGCGTCCACGAAAGCAGGCCGTGAGTCGAGGAAAAAAGCACGGAGAAAAGATAGGGCGAGCTCCAGGACCACTGACTGATGGGAATATAGCCCGTTTCGAAGGAGCTGCCGTAAATGATGCGGTGCGCGATAAATGTGGGTTGCAGGCAGAGGATGAACGCGGCCGCGAAAGCGGCGTGCCGCGCCAGGAGTTGCGCAACACTTGGCGTGCTAGGCGTCGCTTTGCGAAGCGCCGCGCCATATTCGCGCAGCGCTTCGAACGGCAGTATGACAAATAGCATGACGTTGGCGTAGTAGACGTCGAGCATAAGGCCCGCCAGCGCCCCCAGCAAAATCCACTGCCCCAGCGAGCGGTCGTTCCGCGTTTCATGCCAGTACCACAAAAAAAGCGCAACAACAAAAGCCGAGTGCGCGTGCGACCAGGACGGATTGAAGTACATGTAAACGGGAAGCGAACTCGCCCACCAGATTGCGAGAGTGGCGAGCAAGGCCCAGGTTTCGTCGACGTATTTGCGGGCGATGCGAAACGAAATGAGCAGGCCTAGAAAGCCGTACAACGCCGTGGCGAGCGCCATGGCAATGCGGTACGGCGTGGAAAAACCGTCCGCTGGAATCGCCGAACCGAGAGCGCGTGCGAGAAGAACGCCGACGTGAGTGACGAGCAAAAAGGGGGCCCAGAAAATCGCAGGGCCGACGGTAAAGTGATTTTCGAGGTGGCCGGTGCGGGTGCGAAATTCAGCAGTAGGCTGGCCGTTTTCGTCGAGGCGATGTTCACGGAAGCTGGCGTTGGCTTGCTGATAGTCACGAGTGAAATCGAGATTGTGCTGGATGAGCGGAGCACGCACGTAAGCGTAGTAGCCGACACCGTCTCCGCGCACCCAAGGATTGAGCATGGGCAGAGAGAGGAGAAAGAGCACAAGAAGAAGGCGCTCCGCTTTGCGCGGACCTGGCTGAGGTGAAGAGGTCAAACCTTGCAACTCCGCAAAAAAAAACCGCTGTGAAAAACAAGCACCCTGAATACGAGCCGTGCGCACACGGAAAATGCCCGGGAAAATAAAAACCTGCCCGGGGGCATCGCGTTTTTGCTCCGAGCGGCACTCCGTCTGAGTTGGGAGCATTATCTCTTTTTGCATTAGCTTTGTCTTGTGGACAGTTTGGTTTGCCTGTGGAGAGAAGAGCGGGCACGACATGCCGCGCCCTACTGGGAAACGCAATCCTAGCTTGAAATAAGGGTAGAATCGCGGCGCGGATGGCGTAGATCGGAGCGAGGGAAAGAAGCCGGGCTAAAGCCCGGCGCTACGCGGGCAGTACGACGCAGCCGCATGGGGCGAGTTTTGGAGGAAATTGTGAGGAAGAAAATCGTTTGGATGATGATCATCGCGATGATCGTAAGCGGAATGGGCGCGGCTTTGGCGAGCGGGCAGAAGCCGCCGCTTTTGGCGGAGAAGGATGTTGCGGCTCTGGCGAATGAGTTGAGCGGGGACACAGCGAAGCGGAATTTGGAGGTGATTGCTACGTTTCACCGGCAGCGTGGCTCGAAGGGATTTCACTCGGCGGCAGAGTTGGTGGCGGAGCGAGCGCGGGAGTATGGGTTGAGCGATGTGGCGATATTAGAGTTTCCAGCGGATGGGAAGATTTTTTTTGGGACGCAGAGGTCGCGGCCGGCGTGGGATGCAGAGGTGGGGGAGTTGTGGGAACGCAACGTAGCCCCTGAGCGGTGCGACGAGGCAAAGATTCAGATGGAGGTCGGCAAACGACTCTTGGCAAATTCCGAGGTCGACATTGAGAGAAAAGCTACCAGCCATTCCAAGAAAGCGTTTGAGGACTGCAGACAGATGGTGGAATCAGGTGTGCGATTGGCAAGCTATCAGGCGGAGCCGGTGGTGTTGGCGGAGGATAGCGAGTCGGCGGACGTTACAGCGGAATTAGTGGATGTGGGCGGCGGGACCAGCGACGCCGACTACGCCGGCAAGGATGTGAAGGGGAAGATTGTTTTGGTTAGCGCTTCGCCGGGGGCGGTGCAGGAATTGGCGGTGGGGAAATTTGGGGCGGCGGGGATAGTGAGTTATGCGCAGAACCAAAAGAACGCGTGGTGGGGCGAGGACGAGAATTTGATTCGGTGGGGGCACTTGGAGACGTTTACGGAGTACAAGACGTTTGCGTTTATGGTGTCGCTGAAGACGGCGCGGGGGATGCGGGAGCGGTTGGCGCGCGGGGAAAAGATCACGCTGCATGCGGTGGTGAAGGCGGGGCAGCATATAGGGAATTATGAAGTGGTGACGGCCACGATTCCTGGGTCGGACCCGAAATTGAAGGAGGAAGAGATTGTGTTTTCGTGCCACCTGGATCACCAGCGGCCGGGAGCGAATGACAATGCCAGCGGGTGCGTGACGATTCTGGAGGTAGCGCGGACTTTGCAGAAGTTGATTGCGGAGGGGAAATTGGCGCGGCCGGCCCGGACGATTCGGTTTATTTGGCCGCCGGAGATTGAAGGGACTCTGGCACTGCTGAACGGCAAACCGGAATTTGCGGCGCGGATCAAAGCGGCGATTCACATGGATATGGTGGGCGGCGGCCCTAAGACGAAGGCGGTGTTTCACGTGACGCGGGGGCCGATGAGTTTGCCTTCGTTTGTGCATGACGTGGCGTGGGCGTTTGCGGAGTTTGTGAACGAGGAGTCGTACAAATTTGCGGCGACAGGGAAGGCGGAGTATCCGCTTGTGGCGCCTGAGGGAGGCAAGGAGCCGCTGCGGGCGGAGTATTCGGCGTACACGATGGGGAGTGACCACGATGTGTATCAGGATTCGTCATTTGGGATACCGGCGATTTATATGAATGATTGGCCGGACCGGTACATTCATACGAATTTTGATACGGCGGCGAATATTGATACGACGAAGTTGAAGAGAGCGGCGTTTATTGGGGCGGCTAGCGGGTATTTTTTGGCGAGAAATTTTCCTGATCTCAGATTTGCGACGAAAGCGATTGTCTGGCAAGGACGCGGGACGCGTGAAGCTCAAGCCAGGGCGCGGATGCTAAATCTTACTGAGAACCGCGAACTATGCGAGTACATGCGGCACAATCTCGCCTACGAACAGGCGATCGAGGCAAGTGCCAACGTGCTTCCGTCGAGAGGCGAAACCTTTGTGCCGCCGAAGTATGAAGAGCGATATCAGGAAGTGTTTTGTTCAGCCGCGGCAAACGATGCCGCGAAGGCAGGTCCGAGCGACGCTAGCGGGTCGCCAAAATTTCGGAGGAACGCGAATCCGAAAGGCCCGCTGGCGGTCTTTGGGTATGACTATTTTGCGGACCATGCTAAGGCGGCTGGAGTGGCGACGCCGAAGCTGATGAGTTATGAGGGATTGTGGGGTGGCGGGGAGGAGTATGCGTATGAGGTTTTGAATTTTGCGGATGGGAAGAGGAATGCGCAGGAGATTCGGGATGCGGTTTCGGCGGAGTATGGGCCGGTGCCATTGGAGATGGTGATGGAGTATTTGCGGGCGTTGGAGAAGATCGGGCTGGTGAGTGAAGTGAAATGATCGGCTGTACGGGACTCGAGATGAATTCGTCGATCTGCGTACCGCATAAATCAAGCCGGTATCCTTCGCTGCGCTCAGGATGACACAAAAAACTATATGACAATTGCGGAGAGGATCGAGCGGTTGCCGCTGGGGGGATTTCACCGGCGGTTTATTGCTTTGGTGTCGCTGGGGAATTTTTTCGATCTTTACGACATTTTTATTGTGGCGTATATCGGGGCGGCTTTGCAGCAGTCGGGGTTTTTGACGCTGCGGCAATTTACGTTTTTTGTGGCGGCGGGATTTTTGGGGATGTTCGTGGGGACCGTGGTTTTTGGGATGGGGAGCGACCGGATGGGGAGGCGGAGCGCATTTATTTTGCTGCTTTTGATTTATTCGGTGTTTACGTTTGCGGATGCGTTTGCGCCTACGGCGGCTTGGTTGATTGCGCTGCGGTTTTTTGCGGGCGTGGGAATTGGCGCCGAAATTGTGGTGATTGATACGTACGTTACGGAGATGGTGCCGGGGCGCGCGCGGGGGCGGTACGTGGCGATCACGCAGGTGGCGGGATTTTGCGCAGTGCCGGTGGCGGCGGTGCTTTCGCGGTTGCTGGTGCCGACGCATTTTTTGATGAGCGGGTGGCGGTGGGTAATGGTGATTGGGGCGTCGGGGGCGCTTTTGACCTGGTGGTTCCGGCGGAGGTTGCCGGAGTCGCCGCGGTGGTTGGAGAGCCGGGGACGAGTGACGGAAGCGGACGCGATTATGTCGCAGTTGGAGGAGGGATTGTTTTCAAAAGAAGAAGAAAGAATTTACACAGAGGACACAGAGAGAGCAGAGGGCACAGGGAAGACAGAGAAAAGCAGATCCCTTCCGACAAGGTCGGAACCTTCGGTCGCTTCGCTCGGGATGACAAACACAGTGGCTGGCCGCGAGGAGAAGGCTTCGTTTTGGGAGCTTTGGAGGAAGCCTTATCTTTCGCGGACGGTGATGCTGATGATTTTTCAGGCTTTGCAGACGATTGGGTTTTATGGGTTTGCGAATTGGGCGCCGACGTTTTTGTTGAAGCGGGGAGTTTCGCTCTTGCATTCGCTGGAGTACACGTTGCTGATTGCGCTGGTTTCGCCGATTGGGCCGCTCTTGGCTGCGATTACCTCGGACAGGATGGAACGGAAGTGGACGATTGTGGTGCTGGCTTTGCTTGTGGCGGGACTGGGGTTGGGATTTGGGAATTCGATTGCGCCTGCGGCGGTGGTGGCATTTGGGGCGTTGCTCACGCTGGCGAATTATTGGTTTTCGGCGGCGTTTCATGCGTATCAAGCGGAATTGTTTCCTACGCGGCTGCGGGCTACGGGAGTGGGATTTACTTATAGCTGGAGCCGGTTGAGCGCGGCGTTTACTTCGCTTTTGATTGGGGC
>Ga0210409_10002668_pt1 | contig 20928 bp, 18 predicted proteins | sample IncBWH17MmetaG_FD_161649 | JGI IMG/M metagenome (GOLD analysis project Ga0210409, IMG submission 161649) | Forest soil microbial communities from Barre Woods Harvard Forest LTER site, Petersham, Massachusetts, United States - Inc-BW-H-17-M | ecosystem: Environmental > Terrestrial > Soil >...
GGCCGCCGCGCCGCCGGTTCCCGCGCCCGAACTTCCGCCCAAGAAGCCACCGGGGCTCGAGCCTCCCGGTGTCGACCCACCTGGCGTCGAGCCTCCCGGCGTCGAGCCTCCGGGCGTCGACCCGCCCGGCGGAGAACCGGAGGAGCCACCCCCTCCGGATCCTGAGCCGCTGCTCGAGACCGGCGGGCCACCAAACGGAAGGCCGCTGCTCGAACCCGTGCCCGTTCCGCCACACACGGGGCAGTTCGCATTGACCGAAAGCGTGGCCTGATACGTGTTGGAGAGTGCGGATTGATCGGCGGAGGCTTGCAGGAGCAGGTCGTTCGCCAGCGCCGCCTGCGAGAGGTCCGCGCGCATGCGCGTGATGCGCACCGAAGAACCGCCTTGCGGAAAGATCGTATTCAGGTCTTGGGATCGGACCTCGATCGCCGTTTGCCCCGGGCCCCCGTCGGGAGCCGGAACGGCCTCGTAATTCGTGGCGTTGGGGTCCTGAAGGACCGCGCTTTCAATCGTATAAGGTGAGATGTCCAGCGAGCTTTCGATCTGCCACGCCGTGTTGTTGAACTGTTGTTCCTTTGCCGTTCGCAGCGTCGCGTAGTTGCTGCCGCTCATGGACCAGTCCCACACGAGGCTCGACGCGGCGATCGTGAACGAGGTGAAGTTCTGCGGCTCGTAGCGACCCGTGGCCACCACCCAAAGCGTGATGCCGACCGTGGCCCCCGTGCCGGCAGCGACCATGCGCAGCGGAAGCGAGAGAGCAGCTCCCGTCGACGTGACGCTGATGGGTCGCATGGCCTGCACGCCCTGGCCGGGGACCAATTTGATCGCGAGAAAGTCGAATCCTTCGGACACGTAAGCCGCGATGATCGGGTCGACGGCGGTTGGAATGTTGTAGCCGTTGGCGGTCAGCCACGAGGTCACCGCCATGGTGTCCGACGTCGAATTGGGATGAAGCTGCACCGTGGCGTAGGGACCGACGACTTCCTGGGAGGTCACGGTGACTCCAGGAGGAGCCATTGGAGCCCCCGCGCTGAGGCTTCCGCCTCCGCCAAAACCGCCGCCGGGGAACCCTCCCTTGGCTCCCCCGCAAGCCTGGCACGGGTAAGGAGGCGCGAGGATCGTCGTCTGCGTGTTCTGGTCGAGGACTTGGAAGAGCAGGTCGGAGCTTACGCCCAAGCCCACCTGACCATGGATCGGCAGCACCCAGGCGAAGTCCGACGGGCTGCCCGAGTACTTGATCTGGTCGTAGAGCGTCGACTGGGTCGGCGAGATCGAGAAGATCATCCGGTGGTCGGTGACCACCGTGCTGACTTGGGACGTCGGACGAATAAAACACCCACCGCACGCCCTCGCATCTTGGGCCGTCGCGGCCACCAGGACGACCCCACCTGCCAGTGCTCCTACTAAGATCTCTGTGCGCACGACTCACCTCCGCCGAAGGATGAGAGCATCCCACATGCCATGCACAAATCCAGCGGGGAGAAGGGTGGCGTGGGCCGTCGAGACCTCCTCCAATGTCGCACCCGGCACGAAGCGGCACACCGTGGGCCGGGAGGCTGGGCACTGAGCATTCGCTGCGGAAAAGGTCAGGACTAGCCCTGGTCGACCACCCCGCGCGCGTCGTGGACCAGCCTCTGCACCTCTTCGCGAGCCATGTCCCGCAGCTCGCCGGCTCGCCCATCTTGCGCGGGGGTCATCGGCTTTCCGACGCATATGGCGACCCTGGACGGCTCGGCACCCGCCATGCGCCATAGATGGGCGCCAAACGACTCGTTCACGAACGATGCGCCCGAGCCGGTCTGATATGCGAGTCCGACGGGAACGACGTCTGCCCCCGATCGCAGCGCGGCGATGAACGCGCCGCCGCGAAAAGGCCTAACTTCATCGCCCGGAAACGTCGTCCCCTCGGGAAAGACAATGACCGTGCACGCTCTTGCGAGCAATCCGGCGATGACGCGCACCGCGGCAGCTCCGCTCGCCGCGTCCGAGCGATTGACGAAAACTGTTCCTGCAGCACGCGCGGCTATCCCGACGAGGGGCCAGTGCGCCACGTCGGCGCGGCTGACCATCTGACCTCCGAACGCTCGCAAGAGCACGAGGATATCCGCAGTAGACCGATGGTTCGCGACGATGAGGTGTCCGCGACCCGCCACCAGCGCAGGGGTCGAGCCGATGCATACGCGCAAGCCGAACACGTCGAGCAGCGCGCCGGACCAGGCCCCGACCCAGCGCTTTCTCACACGGGCGCGCCGATCCACGCCGGCGACTTGCATGTGCATGAGGAACGCAGGGAGCAGGCCCGCGGTGAGCGCGCCGAACCCCGCGACTCGCGCTGTGCGTCGCAGCCCGCGTGCGGCCATCACCAAAGCTTTCTCATCGCATAAGATGCCCACTCGACGCCGCGTCGCGCGTAAGATCGCTTTCGCCAGGCCGCCAGATCGACGCGCGTCGCAGAGTCGAGATCGCGCTCGAACCATGAGCGGACGTGGCGGGCGAAGTCGCGATCCTCGACGGCCAGGTTGACCTCGAGATTCTTGCGCAGGGATCGCTCGTCGAGGTTATAGGTGCCGATTGTCGTGAAGCTCTCGTCGATGATGGCGGTCTTGGAGTGAAGCATCGTTCGGGGCATCGTCCAGAGCTCGATGCCGTGTCGCAAGAGCGTGTCGAAAAGCGCTTCGACGGCAAACTGCACGAGGGGCAAGTCGCTCTTCGAGGGTACCAGCACGCGAACGCGAACTCCGCGCTGGACGGCGGCGAAAAGCGCGACGCGGACGCGTCTGTCGGGGACGAAATACGAGTTGGCTATGTCCACCCGCTGCCGCGCGCGACGGATCCGCACGACATACTCTTGGTGGATGCTGCGGCGGTAGCGCCACTGGCTCACGAGGACCCAAACTGGCCTCTTGTGGTGACGCGACAGCGGAAGAACGTCGAGCGGGGGGCTCTCGCGGGTCAACTTGCGCCAGGTGCGGTAAAAAAGTGATCGGAGCTCCTGGGAGGCGTCACCGCGCACCTGGACCACATCATCGCGCCAGCCAGCCCCTCCATCGGCGATCGCAAGCCAGGGCGTCGCGAGGTTGATGCCCCCGGTGAAGCCGTCGACGCCGTCGACGACGAGTAGTTTGCGATGATCGCGGCGCTCGACGCGGTCGAGCCGGAAGCGTCGATCGAGCGGTGAAATCGAGTGGTAGTCGACCGCTCGGCCGCCCGACAGGAGCACCGGCCGCCACCACGCGGGCGTGCTGCCCAGGCTGCCGATGGCGTCATATATGACGCACACCTTGACGCCCGCGCGTGCGCGCTCGGCGAGGGCGTCGCGAAACCGCACGCCGACCCTGTCGGAACCGATCCAGTACATTTCGAGTAGGATTTCACGTTTGGCGTGCGCGATGGCCTCGAGCATGGCGGGGAAGGCCTGCTCTCCGTCGCGCAGCAAGCGCACCGTGTCGGTTCCGACGACAAACCAGGGTGGCGAGGCGGACGGGGCGGTCGCGGCATCCGCCGAGCTCGGTGGCGAGTTTGCGGGGACGTTTCGTTCGGTGGTCAACGTGCGTAGCCTACTCGCCTCGCGCCGGCCGCAGCGCAATGATGACGAGCGCGTCGTCCCTCAGAGTGGTGGCCGCAAACGCTCGGAGACCGTCGAGGGGCGGCGACGAAGCGAGCGGGGCCGGGCCGCGCCACAGCTCGATGACTCGACCGCGCGGATCCAGCGAAGGAGCCATCGAGTCTCTGGCGAGCGACATCGTCGCGCGTGCGCGGTCCTCCTCGCGCAGTACTCCTTGCTGGAGGCGGCCGAGCAGGGCGCGGGTCTGCGCGACGGCAGCATCGAGGGTCGTGTCCGGCGCCACCAGGCGAATGACGAGTGCGGGAGCTCTTGGTGCGCCGACGACAGTCGCACTCCATGCGCGCGCCAGCGCCGGGGACGGCGGGTCACCCGGAACGGTTGCTCCGACCGCGCGCGCGAGAAGACCACCCTGGCCCCCGAGCATGGCGGCTGTCCAGGTTGCCGCGATCCGCGCGGACTCGTCGCCGACGGGGAGCGGCAGCGCCAGAAGCGCCTGCGACTGCGTGCCCGCGGTGAGCTCGACCGCGTACGTTCCAGGTCGAACGGCAGCCAGCGTGGGGAGCGGTGGACAGACGCGTGCCTCCCCGGGGCGACGGGCAACCCAGCGGTCGACCGCACGAACGGCGGCGTCCGCCTGAGCGTCATTGGTGTTGGCCAGTACGGCAACGCGCATGGGGCCGGCGCGTATGGTGGCGGCGCGCATGGCGATTGCCTCGTCCGACGCCGAGCCGAGACCGAAGCTGGTACCGAGTGGCTCAATCCAGGAGGGATGGCCGGGCGCCAAGATCGAACCCAGCGCCCCGAGCGCGCGTTCTTCGGGCGCCCTCGAACGCGACAAGAGCGTCGTCCTCGATCGCACAACGCGTTCGACGACGAGGGCATCGGCTGCGAGCGCGCGGGCCGCGATGTCGGCGAGCCGCCTTGCGTGAGCGGGTGGCGACTCGCCCGCGTGCGCCGGGCCGTGGGCCATGAGCCCAAGGCCGTCCGTCGCGATGAAGGGTTCGATGCGGGCGTCGTCGGCCGCCGCCGCGGCCTGGGTCGCAGCGGCCGTTGCCACGACTGCGCCGCTCCCGGCATCGTGGATTGCTTCGGGGAGCGTTCCGCAGGTGGAAGCGAGCAAGACCCAAATCTCTCCCTGTCCCCGTTCGACGCGCGTGCGAGCCTCGATCACCGGCACGCGGGATGCGCCCGTGGCACGGTCGATCTCCGCGCGGATTGCGCCTTCCAGGACCGGGGTCGGTCGCGCGCCCAATGGCGGTGAGTCGGGTGCGTCACCTGTCACCGGCGACGCGCCGTCGCGCGCAGCAGCCACGCCAACGGTCACCGCCAGACGTGTTTCATTTTCGCCCGCATGTCTTCCAGCGAGTGCCCACCACGCTGCACGCTCTGCCGCCTCGCGCGGGTCCGATGAGCGCATTGCCAGCAGGCCGCGCAGCTCGCCTGGCATCGACGCGCTGTCCGAGATCTCCACGGCCAGCTCTTGCCTTGCCAGCACAGCGGCGGTTGCGATGCGTGCGGCAGCGTCGGACACCAGGTCGCGCGGGGAGAGATCCACTGTGGCCGCGACGCAGCCTCCATCGACGTGGGCAGTCGCGACGACCGAACGGACATGGCCCGGAGCCTCGAGCGCTGCCAGGCGGGAGGCGAGGGGCCCACTCGGATCGCCCAAGCCCGGCGCCGCTGCGACCGCTCGCTCGGGCTCCGTGGAGCGCGCAGTTATCAGCACGCGCGCGGCGCCCGGGGCGATCTCGCCCGATGCGTCATAGACCGCGGCTGGCTCGTTGCCCGTAGGCCAAGCCGACTGCGCGTTGGCGACGGCGAGAGGCCAAGCTGGACCCCGTTTCAGCGCTTCCGCGACTGCGTTCACAATTGCGGCGTTGCCAGCCGCCGCGATGGCGACTCGTCCGAGGCCATGAGCCGCCCGCCGCCAAGCCTCTAGTTCGGCAGCGCTGGGTGCCGTCTCGTCTCCCGTCCCGTACGCTTCACCGGTGCAACGGACCACATCGACAACGGCTCGGTCTGCCAGCGGGCGTCTTGCGAGCGCGGCCACTTTGCGGCCGACTGCCGGAAGCGCCGGATCATTGGGCATGACCGGCGCGAGCATCGTCAGACGCGCCCACTCGACGAGGCTCGCTGCATCGGCTGGAGAGCCCGCAAGACGCCGCAGCCGCCAGCCGTCCCATCCTCCGACGACGACGGCCTCCGTGATTCCGCGTGCAGCGAGTCGGTCCTCGACGAGAGCCGCCAGTGCTACGGCCGCGGTCGCGCCTCGCTCGGGAGCAATGCCTTGGGTCGCGACGGCGATGGCGAGCGCCCCCCAGGCGTCCCCTTCGCGCTCGACCACCGACAGCGGCGGTCTCCCCGCAACGACGGACACGCGTGGTATCCCGGGACGAGAGGCGAGCTCCTTGCCTCCTGCGCCGCCGCAAGAAGACGTGCCGATGAGAACCGCGACGGCGGCCGCACTACCGAGGCATCTCATGGCGCCACAGCGCGGGGGTCGTCCCGCTCGAGAGGAGCGGTCACCTCTGCGGCTTTTGCGCGCACGAAAGAAGCCAACTGGCGCATTGGGACGCGCGCCGGGCAGCGCAATTCGAGCTCCGCCAGCCTCTCGTCGCCGATCGCTTCGAAAGAGCGGGCCGCCGCGTCGTAGTCAGGCATGCTTCGCGAGGTGGCGAGCATCAGGTCCATCACGCCCGCGTAGACGCCGCGCGAGCCGGCCACGCGCATACCCTCGCCCACGTTGCAGAGGCCGCAGGCAATACACCCGCTCAGTTGCGGCAGGTAACGGCGTTCGTCGGCTGTCACCGGAGGGAGGCGATCAGAAGCGTAGCTGCGCCGGAAATCGCTCAAACCGCGGCGTGCGCCAAACAGCGGTGAGAGGAGAGACCGGACCAGCGCCCAGGCGAGGATGAGCAGCGCGTGCAGGCGGCCCATACGAATGCACGGGCCTTTTAGCATACGATGGAGCGGCTGCGTGGCTTACCAAAAGACGAAGGTGGAATGATCCCGATCCCGGACCTCCTATGCGCCGAAGCCGCCGTTCGGGTCGACGCCGCCGCGTTGCGCCAGACGCTCGTTTTCGCCTTTGCCGCAGGCGGAGCGATGGAATCGTTCGACGCGGCCATCGCGCGCGCGTCGCTTCCGCAGTCGTCCTGGGGACGCGCGACCTTTGCGCGTGACATCTATCTGGACGAGCTCATCGAACGCTGCCTCGCTCTTCGCATCGGCGACAAAGTCTACCGCACGTGCGGGCGCTACCTCGCGCGAGTCATCGGCGAGCCGCCGCGCGACCCGCGTCACGTTGAGGTGCGCCGCGCAGTGCTCGCAGAACTCGCGGCATCCCCGGGTGCGCGCGAAGCGCTCGAGCGCGTCTATGTGGCGGTGGTCCGTTTGCGGACGCTTCTTTGCGCTGCGCGCCAGCCCGCCCCGCGCGTGCGGCGCGTCGAAATTCTGAGGGCCGCTCGGGAAACCTTTGACCTCTTGGGCACGTCGTTCGAGGGGTCCACATCCGCGCTACGCAGGCTGCGCGACTTCGGCGAGGCCGTCATGGCCACCGACTCGTATCGCCGCCTCGTCGACTTGCTCGATCACGAAGAGCACCTGGGATCACTCGACCTTCGTGTGCGCATAGGCGCCGACGGAGAAGTGCGCGCGATGGAAATCGTGGCCGTCCGCGAAAACAAGGACAACTCCTTCTATGTGTCGGCGTTCCGGCGCTTGCTCATGCGCTTCATTCTCTTTCTTCGTGGATACCGGACGACGGGCGGGGAAGTCGCCGAACGACTGCTGTCAGACGTGTTTTCCGGGATCGAGGAGCCGGTGGTCTTGCTCTTTCAGCTCCTCGGCGACATAGAACCCTTCCTCGCGAGCCTGAGCTTTCGCGATGGGGCGTTGGAGAAGGGGCTATCGGTGTCATTGCCGGAGCTCGTCGAATCGGGGAGTGTTCGTCTGGAGGGGCTCTTCAACCCCCTGCTTCTCGAAGCCGGGATCGTGCCCGTGACCTGCGACGTGAGAGCGCCGCGCGGCGCGATCGTCATCGTGACAGGACCCAACTCTGGCGGGAAAACGCGGCTGCTTCAAGGAATTGCCATCGTGCAGCTCTTTGCCGAGGCGGGCCTGTTCGCGCCGGTGCGGTCGGCGACACTGCCGCGGGCATCGGGCCTGTTCGCCTCCTTGTTCGAGGAGGCGCGTTCGGACCAACCGGAGGGTCACCTGGGTATGGAACTGCTCCGGATTCGGCGCGTATTCGATGAACTCGAGACAGGCGCGCTCGTGGTGATCGATGAGCTCTGTTCTGGAACGAACCCGTCCGAAGGAGAGGAGATTGCGCGTCTGGTTCTTTCGCTGTTGCCCGAGCTCGGGGTGCAGGCTTTCGTCACGACTCACCTGTTGCAGTTCGCCGCGCGCCTCGCCGAGGAGACCGAACAGCGAAAGGTATCGAGCCTGCACTTTCTACAGGTGGAGCTCGACCCCTACGAGCGGCCTACCTACCGGTTCGGGCCCGGCGTTGCCCGCACATCGCTCGCGCACAAGACGGCGGAGCGATTGGGCGTGACTCGAGAGGAACTGCTCGAGCGGATCGAGGCGAAAAAGCGCGCCCGCGCGAAGCGAGTGTAGCATCCCGAATATTTCCGGGTTTATTACCGCTCGGTAGCCGCGTAGCGGCCTACAATCGCGGCTGAGACAGGGAGGCTTTCAACATGCAGAGCGAGACCGCTGCCGGGCCGCAACTGGACGCCGACTCACGCGCGGCGATAAGGGAATACTGGCTGTTCTACGAACCGCTCGCCGCCGGGATCAACGACGAGCTGATGCGGGTGGTCGAGCGCATGCCCGCGTTCGGTCCCGTGCTTCGCGCGATGACGCCGGCGCAGCAAAAGCAGCAGAACGAGCGCAGCCTTGCCATGCAACGCGCGGCCATCATGGAAGACAAGTGGGTGCCTTACCTGGCGGACCTTCGCCAGCAGGGGCTGCAATACGCGAACATGGGCATCGCATTTGCGTCGTGGTTCGAGATCATCAGCGAGTACCGCGAGGCTACGGCGAGGCGACTGGTTCCGGTCGCGCGCGAGAGCATACAGCGCGCCACGACGATCACGAAGGGCATGAACCGGATGCTCGATATCGCGATGGCGGAGATTGGCGAAGCCTATGTCGCCGCCAAAGAAGACATTATCCACGGGCAGCAAGAGGCCATCCGCGAGCTTTCCACGCCGGTCCTTCAGATCCGTGAGCGCCTTCTGCTCCTGCCCATCATCGGCGTCATCGACACACGACGGGCCCAGCAGATCACCGAGAGCTTGCTCGGGTCGATAAGCACGCATCGCGCCAAGGTCGTCGTCATGGACGTGACGGGTGTCGCCACCATCGATTCGAGGGTCGCCAACCATCTATTGAAGACAGTCACGGCGGCGCGGTTGATGGGGGCACAGGTAATCGTGACGGGACTCAGCTCCGAGGTGGCACAGTCGCTAGCGGCGCTGGGGCTCGAGCTATCGAAGCTGAACACGGTGTGCGATCTGCAGAGCGGTCTCGAGGAGGCGGAGCGGATCTTCGGCGACCGTGTCCAACGCGCAAACGGCGCAGGCGCCGAATGGGCAACGGGAGCGGTTACGCCATGACCGTTCCTATCCTCAAGCAAGGCGATGTGCTCGTCGCCTGCATTCAGGCGGCCCTTTCCGACCAGGAGCTGGTCGGCCTACGCGACGAACTCGCCGACAAGGTCGGGCGCTTCCGCAGCCGCGGCGTCATCATCGATGTGACGACGCTCGACGTCCTCGATTCCTTCGCGACCCGCACGCTCCATACCATCGCCCGCACGTCGCGACTTCGCGGCGCCGACACCGTCGTCGTCGGGATCCAGCCGGACGTGGCGTTCGGCATGGTGCAGCTCGGCCTCGACCTCGAGGGCGTGTCGACGGCGCTCGACTTCGAGGAGGGGCTTGCCAGCTTGAACGGCCAAGCGAAACGGAGCGGCTCCCGTGGCGGGTGACATCTTCGTTGCCATCCACCGCGAAACCGACATCGTCACAGCGCGCCAGCGAGGGCGCGAGCTTGCCGCCGCGATAGGATTCAGGAGCACCGATCAAACGATCATCGCGCTGGCGATCTCCGAGATCGCGCGCAACATCGTGAGCTATGCGCAACGCGGCGGCATCTCGCTGAGCCGGTTGGACGAAACAGGGCGTCATGGAATCCTCATCGTCGCGAAAGACGACGGACCCGGCATCCCTGACATCGAGCTCGCGATGCGCGACGGGTACTCGACCGCAAAGAGTCTCGGTGTCGGCCTGCCAGGCGCCAAGCGCGTGATGGACGAGTTCGATCTGGCGTCGGCCGTCGGCAAAGGAACGACCGTGACAATGAAGAAATGGCTACGATGATGGCCGTCGACCAGGGCGAGAGGTCGGTGATCGAGTGGGCCTGGGCTGGCCGGGGACTCGAGGGACCTTCGGGAGACCTGCATGTCGTCGTGCCCTTCGCAGGCGGCGCACTGGTCGCGTTGCTCGACGGCCTCGGGCACGGGCCTGAGGCGGCTGCGGCCTCGATGGCCGCTGTCCCGGTGCTCCAAAAGTACGCGACCGAGCCGGTGGTCGGACTCGTCTTGAAATGCCATGGAAGTCTGAACAAGACGCGAGGCGCCGTGATGAGCCTCGCCTCGTTCGACGCACGCGCTTCCTCGATGACGTGGATCGGCGTCGGCAATGTCGACGGAGTGCTCCTCAGGCAGAAGGGAGCGGGCGGCCTCCGGAACGAGGCCATCGCCACTCGCGCCGGCGTCGTCGGATTCCAGCTTCCTCCGCTGCGCGCCGATACGTTCCCGGTATCACCCGGTGACACGCTGATTCTCACCACCGACGGGATTCGCAATGGCTTCAGCAACGCGATAATGATCTGGCACAGCCCGCGGCAAATAGCCGACTCGATTCTCGCCGGTTTCGCGAAGGGCAACGACGACGCGCACGTCGTGGTCGCGCGCTACGTGGGGGCGGGCTCATGACCGACGCCTTCGACGGACTCGCTCGCGAATACGTTTCGGCGCTCGAAGCGTACCTCCAGGCGAGGGACGAACCGGCGTTGAGCCGAGCCTATGAGCTTGGCCGGCGAGCCATGGTCGACGGTCTCGGCGTTTTGGACGTGGCAACTCTGCAGAGAGCCGCTCTCAAGGTCCTGGTCCTCCCGGCACAAGCCGCCGAGCAGATCCCGCGCTTGGAAGCTGCGTCGGACTTCTTCCACGAGTTTCTATCGCCGTTCGAGCTGTCCCTCGCCGGGTATCGCTCGGCGAACGACGAGCTTCAAAGATTGAATGAATCTCTGCGGCGACAGAAAGAGGAGGTCGAGAACGTCAACCGAGAACTGGAGTCCTTCAGCTACTCGGTCTCGCACGATCTCCGTGCACCATTGCGAGCCATCGACGGGTTCAGTCAGATCCTCGTCGAGGACTTCTCCGACGCGCTCGGTGACGATGGGAAAAAGCACCTCTCCCGCGTTCGCGAGGGCACTCGGCACATGGGGCAGCTCATCGACGATCTGCTCAAGCTCGCACGTGTGACCCGCACCGAGATCAACCGCTCCGAAGTGGATCTGACCGCCCTTGCCCGCACCATCGCCGACCGCTTGCGCGCCACAGCGCCGGACCGCACGGTGACCTTCAAGTTCGAGGAGGAGGTTCGGTGCAGCGCCGACCCGAGGCTTTTGGCTGTGCTTTTCGAGAACCTTCTCGGCAACGCCTGGAAGTTCACGTCGAAGCGGGAGCGCGCCGAGATCACCTTCGGTCGCGAGAGTCGCGAGGGAAACACCGTATTGTTCGTGCGCGACAATGGGGCCGGGTTCGATATGGCGCATGCGGAGAAGCTCTTTGGTGCCTTCCAGCGGCTACACAGTGCACGCGAATTCGAGGGCACCGGCATCGGCCTCGCGACCGTGCAACGTGTCGTTCATCGCCACGGCGGACAAGTGTGGGCCGATAGTGAGGTCGACGGTGGCGCCACTTTTTACTTCACGCTCGGGATCGATGCTTCCCCGTGATTTATCGAATCGGGCACCGGGAAGCCGAGCACGTGCTGCAGGCCCCGAGAAGATTGGTGCTACCCACATCCCCCGACTTGCGCGCTCGACTGCAACGGCCTAGATTTCGCGTCGCTCACGAACGTTACCTGGCTCCACCACGCAGTCTCCACCGGGATCGCGACTGGCCGCGCCTCTGACGCAGCGTGCGCCGCAGCGAGTAATCCGTTACGGCTGTCCCTCCGATCCCGCGGCTCAATTGGATGGAAGGCTGCTCGGCGCTCCGTGAGGTGCGCGGTCGCGACATGAGCCGTGATCAAGAGAAAGACTCAAGCATGGGGAATCGAATCTACGTTGGGAACCTCCCTTTCAGCGCCACGACCGAAGCGCTGCGCGCTGCGTTCGCGCCGTCCGGCGAAGTGACGGACGTGCACATCGTCACCGACCGAGAGAGCGGTCAATCGCGAGGCTTCGGTTTCGTGACCATGGGCAACGCGAACGAAGCGGCGAAAGCCATCGCGCAGATGAACGGGACGATGCTGGACGGGCGTCCCCTGCGCGTGAACGAGGCGGACGAGCGACCGCAGCGAAGCGGCGGATTCGGCGGCGGCGGCCGACGCAACAACGGCGGGTGATGAACTCACCGGCGCGCCGCCGACCCGGCCCGACCAGGCACTCGGGGTCGACGCGTGCCAGGCGAGCCGCGCAGCATGAATAAGGACCGACGAACGCTCGCGTCGCATGCGGGCGAAGAGGACGGTGGTGGCGCCTCTCGCGACCCCCTGGGCAGCTACTTTCGACGGATTGGAGCAGTTCCCCTTCTGACGCGCGAAGGCGAAATCGAGGTCGCAAAGCGAATCGAGGCCGCCGAGCACTCGGTCTACCACGCAATCCTCCAGTGTCCCCGCGGCCTCGCCGAACTGGCGCGACTCAAGGTCGCCCTGCGCGATGGGACGACGCGCGCAAAGGACGCGATCCGAAACGCGGGAGACGAAGCCCCGGACTGGGAAGTGCGAGAGCGCCGCCGGGTCCTTCGTATCCTAGGTTCGGTGCTTCGTCGCAGTGCACGACGCGGCTCCGTCTCGATGCGCGTTGATGGGGACCGCGGTCGGACGGCGCGGCAGGGCAAGGCGGATGAACAGCAGATCCGGGCTTTGTCCGAACTCCACCTGAACAAGGACGTCGTCGATGGGATCGTGACGAGCCTCCAGGAGCGAGTCCGAGAGCAGGAGAGCGCCAAGGCCGGAGGGAAGGCGCTGGGGCGCGCCGGCGCTCGCGAGCTCGCCGATCTGCGCGTTGTTTGCTCGATCATCGACGACGCCGAGCGGCGCATTCAGCGCGCGCGAGCCGAGCTCGTGGAGGCGAATCTGCGGCTGGTCGTCATGATCGCCCGCCGGCACGGCAAGCGTGGGTTGATGCTGGTCGATCTCGTGCAGGAGGGCAGTATCGGCTTGATGCGTGCGGCCGAAAAGTTCGAGTATCGGCGAGGCTACAAATTCAGCACCTATGCCGTCTGGTGGGTAAGGCAGGCGATATCGCGCGCGATTGCCGATCAATCACAGACGATCCGGACTCCGATTCACATGTTCGACCTCATCGGCAAGGTCTCGCGTGCGAGTCGCTCATTCGTGCAGGAGTACGGCCGCGAGCCGACTCTCAATGAGCTCGCCGCTAAGCTCGAAGTTCAGGTCGCCCAAGTCTCGACCGCTCTTCGCTGCGTCCGAAACCCCATCAGCCTCGAGACGCCGATAGGCGGAGACGACACCAGGAACATCGGTCACACCCTGCAAGACCCAACTGCGGTCTCGCCCCTCGACGCGGTCGTCTCGGCGCGACTCTCGGAGCACGCCGCCCGCCTGCTCGACACTCTGTCGCCGCGCGAACGCGAGATCGTTCGCCTTCGGTTCGGGATGGGCGGGGCGCCCGAACAAACGCTCGAGGAGATTGGGAATCGATTTTCGCTGACCCGCGAGCGCATTCGCCAGATCGAAGAGAAGGCCTTGCGCCGACTGCGCGAACGGCCCCACACAAGGGAAAGCAAATCATGGCTCGACGGGGCATGACATGACAACGTGGTGACAAAGCCGCACGAAGGCAGCATGACCGCGGAATCGCTGACGAAGTGAACTCGCCCCCGGTTCTAAGGGGCTGTTCGCCATCGTGCTAGGCTCCGCTCGAGGCAAGTATGCTGATTCTCCACGGCTTCTCGGCGAGCAACTACTACAACGTTGTCAAACTGGCGCTGCTCGAGAAGGCCATTCCCTTTCGCGAGTCCCTGGTTTGGACTGGCGCCGACGCCGACTATCGGCCCGACTATCTCGAGCAGAGCCCACTCGGGAAGGTCCCCTGTCTCGAGACGGACGAGGGCTGCATCACTGAGTCGCGCTGCATCGTGGACTATCTCGAGCGCGCGTTCCCCGAGCCACCCCTGTACCCGAGGGGCGCCTTTGACCGAGCCAAAGTGTTGGAGCTCACGCAATACATCGATCTTTACCTCGAGCTTCCGGCGCGACGGCTCCTCCGCAACCTATTCAGCGGCAAGCCGCCTCCGGAGGCAGTGGCGAACGAGGTGCGTCACGCCGTCCAGAACGGCGCTCGGGCACTGCGAAAGCTCGCGCATTTCGATAAGTTTCTGTCGGGCGATCGCTTCACAGCTGCCGACATCGCGGGCGCCATGCATTTCCCTGCCGTGCGAAGGGTCATGCAGGCGGTGCTGAACTGCGACCCCCTCGGCGAAATTCCGGGCCTCTCGGAATACTTGGAACGCGTGGATGAGCGGCCGACCGTCAAGCTCGTACGCGAGGACCGAGAAAAGATTTTTCCTGACTTCATCGCGTACATGCGAAGGCGATTCGCCGGGTCCCCTCCAATAAAGGCTTAAGTCTCCAGTGCCCGCTCGATGACCTGCGTCACGTCAGAGCTCGTCGGGTCCACCTGCGGTGCGAAGCGCGCGAGCACGGAGCCATCTCGTCCGATGAGGAACTTGTTGAAGTTCCATTGGATGTCACCGGCAAACGCCGAGTTCGTTTCTTTGCTGGTGAGATAATGAAACAAGGGGTCCATATCGGATCCTTTGACTTTCACCTTGGCGAACATATCGAACTTCACGCCGTAGCGGGTCGTGCAAAACTCCTTGATCTGGTCGTTCGATCCCGGTTCTTGGGCGCCGAACTCATTGGCGGGAAACCCAAGCACGGCGAGGCCCCGTGTGCCGTACGTCTCGTGGAGCTGCTCGAGACCAGCATATTGCGGAGTGAGCCCGCACTGGGATGCGACATTCACGATGAGGAGGGCTTTCCCACGGTAATCCCCGAGACTCTTCGGAGAGCCGTCGATGGTGTGGACAGAGAAGTCGTAGATGCTGGGTGACATGGGGAGAGAGAGTAGCGCCGCTGCGTTCACGGCGCCTGCTTCAGCTCCGCCTCGTTCCATTCCACAACGATGTGCCTGCCGGCGCGAAAATCGCTGTACCTCGCCCACGTCGGCCGGACTCGTACGTACGTGATGCCTTCCCACGATTGGCGCTCGACCCCGTCGGGGTAGACGTGGAAGTACGCGGCCTTCAGCTTCGAAAGCTCCGCCCCCTGCGGTTCGTCCGCGACCCCCTCCAACTGCACGGTCTGTTCTTCGTCCCAGCCGATCACGATGGCCACTCGAGGGTCGCGCCGCAAGTTCGCCATCTTGCGCGACGTGCCTATGGTGTCGAAGACAAGCTCCAAGTCGTCGCTCACCGCAAAACCCACCACCGCGGATTGAGGTGCTCCGGAAGCCGACGCGGAGGATTGCACGCACAGGCGGTGACGGCGCAAGAAGGCGAGGAGCTGTCGGAGTGTCATCCCCTCGCCGACCGCGGGCTCTCCCATGTCGCGTTTGTTCGCGATTGCATCGGGACCCGGCGCGCCCAAGGGCGCGCTCCACCGGGTCGTCGCTGCCGCTTCCCCGATGATCATCCCGGCGGCGACCGTATTGTTGGTAATCGAATCGATCAAAATGAAGGACCCGGTCTCCCGGTTGGTCTCGTACGGATCGAAGAACAGCGGTCGATGCGCGGTGATCGTCACCCGCCCGATGTCATTCAGACCGAGCGTCGAGGCCGGCAACTCCTCGAGCGTATCCATGTCCTTTCGCCACGCGACTTGGGTCACCTCGGCGCGCATCGTCTGGGTCGTGTGCTTGAGCAAATAGGTCTTGGTCGTCTCGAGAGCTCGCTCGTGCATCCAGACCAAGTGTGCATCGAATGCGCGACCGATCCGCGGACGGTCGGCAGGGTGGACCATCATGTCGCCGCGGCTCACGTCGATTTCGTCTTCCAGGCGCAGCGTCACGGACTGCGGCGCGAACGCCTCTTCTAGCTCTCCATCCATCGTGTCGATGGCCTTGACGCGGCTCTCCTTTCCCGATGGAAGCACCAGGACGGTATCGCCACGCCGCACGACCCCGGACGCGACGCGGCCGGCAAACCCTCGGTAGTCGAGGCTGGGCCGCAGGACATACTGAATGGGATAACGAAAGTGCTCGAGGTCACGCGCTCCGTGCACGGGCACCGAATCCAAAAACTCCAGCACCGTGGGCCCCCCATACCAAGGCGTGAGCGGGCTACGGTGGACGCAATTTGCGCCGTCCAGAGCGCTGATCGGAAAGAAGGTCACGTCCACGAACGAGAGGTTCTTCGTGAACGACAGGAACTGAGAGCGGATGCGCTCGAACGTGGCACGGTCGTAGCCGGCCAAGTCCATCTTGTTCACACAAACCGCGAGATGCGGAATGCCGAGAAGCGACGCGATATAGCCGTGGCGACGGCTCTGCTGCAAGACGCCCAACCGTGCGTCGATCAAGATGATGGCGGCGTTCGCCGTCGAAGCTCCGGTCGCCATGTTGCGCGTGTACTGAACGTGTCCGGGCGTGTCCGCTATGATGAACTTGCGTTTGTCGGTGCTGAAATGCCGATAGGCCACATCGATCGTGATTCCCTGCTCGCGCTCTGCGGCCAGGCCGTCGGTGATGAGCGATAGATCGATGTCGGTGCCCTTGAGCTGGGTGGCTTTGCGAATCGCTGCGAGCTGATCTTCGTAGACGGAACCCGTGTCGTAGAGGAGTCGTCCGATGAGCGTCGATTTGCCGTCGTCGACGGAGCCCACGACGACGAACCTCAGGAGCTCCTTCTCCTGGTAGCGGCGAAGGAAGGCCTCGATGTCGGACTGAATGAGCTCCCTCTCCGAACCCATCAGAAGTACCCTTCGCGCTTTTTCTTCTCCATCGAGGCGTCCTCGTCGTGGTCGATGAGGCGGCCTTGGCGCTCCGAAAGCGCGGTGAGCAGCATCTCTTGGATGACCTCCGGCAACGTCGTGGCGGTCGACTCGATGGCCCCCGATAGCGGGTAGCAGCCGAGGGTGCGAAACCGAACGACCCGGTTTTGTGGTTTCTCACCCGGTTCGAGGCGCATGCGCTCGTCGTCCACCATGATCCACGTACCGGAGCGCCGGACGACAGGCCGCGCCTTTGCAAGGTATAGCGGCACGACGGGGATGCGTTCTCTCCAGACGTACAGCCAGACATCGAGCTCGGTCCAGTTCGACAGGGGAAAAACCCGTACGCTCTCGCCGAGGCTGATGCGTCCGTTGTAGAGCGACCACAGCTCCGGACGCTGGTTTTTCGGATCCCACTGATGGAATCGGTCGCGGAAGGAGTAGATGCGTTCCTTTGCGCGAGAGCGCTCCTCGTCGCGCCGGGCTCCTCCGAAGGCGCAATCGAACGCATGTTTCGAAAGCGCCTGCTTGAGCGCCTCGGTCTTCATGACCGTCGTGTACTTGTTGCTGCCGTGGTCGAACGGATTGATGTTTTGCGCCAGACCTTCGGCGTTTGTGTACACGATGAGATCGGCGCCCACCTCTTTTGCCATGCGCTCGCGGTGTGCGATCATCTCGCGGAACTTCCACGTCGTATCGATATGCAAAAGCGGGAAGGGAAGGGGCGCAGGCGCGAACGCCTTCTGTGCGAGGCGCAGCATGACCGAGCTGTCCTTGCCGATCGAGTAGAGCATCACCGGGCGCTCGAACTCGGCGACGGCCTCCCGCAAGATGTGGATGCTTTCGGCCTCGAGCGTTTGCAGATGAGCGAGCCGTTGCATGCGCTTTCGAGGGTGGAGGCCTATTTCATGTGGCCGCGGGAGGGCCGCCCATCCGTTCCAGCAGCGTCGCGAGGGTAGCCTGCGCGGGGCTGGTCATTCGCACGCCGAAGAGGTCTCGCGGCCCACCGGCCCGCGTAAGCTCGAAGGGTCCGGCGAAGAGTCGGCTGGCCAGGCCCTCCAGTTCCTTTTGGACGGACGCGAAGGTGCCATCGCTGTTCGGCGCCACGAGGCGGTCATTGATGCGAAAGAGCAGCTCGCCGGTCGCGAAGCGAAGTTTTCCGGCCAGCGCCGGGTCGCTCTCGAGCAGCACCGCGGCGTGCAGCATTCGCCGCGCCAGATCGGTCAGCCTGTCCGCGGCGGGGGGGCCGGCCCGTTTGCGGTTGTAGAGCAGCCCGAGTCGTCCGTCGCCCTGATCCATGAAGTAGTCAGCGCCATGACCGATGAGCACCACCCCCGGTCCCTCGGGCACGTGAAGGTAGTTGGCAACATCGATCATGAGTTGTGGCAAGACGCGGTCCTTGATCCAGCGGTGAAACACCGGGATCAGCATCTCGAGCTCGACCGCCCGCGCTGACTCCTTGGTCACGAAGATCTTGAGCTGAAGCTTTTGTGCATCCATCACGCGCTCGTGGCGACCGACACCGGGGGTACAACCAGCGCAGAGCCCAAACGCGTGTAGCATTGGTGGGCGGCGTCGACGAAGAGCGTCGCTTCCTCGATCAACTGGTGCGCGGACTCGACGGTAGCCACTGTGGCGCGCTCTTCGTGCGCGCGAAAGAGGTAGGCAGCAAACTTGCCGCCTGCGAACGGGTCGAAGAAGAGCTGCGTGTCGTAGAGGTGCTTGCGAAATTCCGCGACGACTTCGTCGGCTTCCGTCCCGACGTTGGCATTTTTCTGGCGCGTCAGCGCGCGCGCGGCCCGGAGCATGGCGCTCAGCGCACGCTCAGCGGCGACTTGCGGCTGTTTCTCGTCGAGCAGCACCTGCGATTCGAAGATCTCGCGCTCCGCGCCCGCTAGCTCGACCTCGACGTAGGGCACCACTTCGCCGGCGCACTCCCCCTCTGCCATGTCCGAGATGGTGTATTCGCGTGGGTCGCCCCAATCGCTGTAGTAGCTGCGGTCCTGCTCGTAGCTCGGGAGACGCTGCAGGTCCTCGACGAGGGCACGGATGGTTTTTTTCCCGATGCGGTTGGCGAATTGTGCGAACGACTCACCGTCATTGCGCTCCTTGGCGAACCGCTGCGTGAGCACCTTGACGATCTCGGGCACACGCTTGGATGGCACAGCGCCGATGGCGAGACCGTAGGCGCCGGCGTTGTGCGTCCACTGGCCACCCACGACGAGCTGAAAGTGAGGGACCCGTCGCCCGCCGACGTTTCGACTGACCCCGAGGAAGCCGAGATCGGCGACGTGGTGTTGACCGCACGAGTTGAAGCAGCCGCTCGCTTTGATGTGCAGGTGCTTGGCATTCGGGTCGCGGTCCAGGCCCGCGCCGCGAAGGTCCTTCACAAGCTGCGCGGCCAGGGCTCGTGAAGACGAGATACCCAGTTTGCATGTATCGGTCCCGGGACACGCCGTGATGTCACTGATCGTTCCCGCTCCGGGCTCCGAAAGGTGGATGCGATCGAGTGCCGCATAGACTTCCGGCAGATCGGCCTCGCTCACCCAGCGCAGGATCAGGTTTTGCTCGGCCGTCGTGCGCATCGAGACCCCCGTGAACCGGCGGGCGACGTCGGCCAGCGCGCGTGCCTGTTCCGACGTGAGGTCGCCCAGCGGGAGAGTGACGATCGCCATCACATACCCCTGTTGGCGCTGCGGAACGACGTTCGTTTCGCGCCAGCGAGCAAACCCTTCGGGGAGCGCGCGCTCGGCGGAGAGCGTCAGAGGCTTCGGTGGGCGAAGAGGCGTTTCGTCGGCCGCATGAAGGTTTGCCAGAAACGCAGTCCAGCGCGGGTCAGGTCGCAGGTTGGCGCGTTCCTCGAGCACGAGCCGCTTGGTTTCCGCGAGCCCCAGCTTCTTGACGACGAACTTGAAACGGGCACGCTGGCGATTCTGACGCTCGCCGAGGCGCGCGAAGACACGGCCGATGGCTTGCGCGAGCGGCAGAAGCTCCTCTTCGGGCAGAAACTCGTCGAGGACCTGCGCGGCTTGTGGAACGGCCCCAAGTCCGCCGCCCACCACGAGCTCGAACCCGCGCTTCACCACGCCGTCGACGGTGCGCGTGCGCGCGATCGCGCCGATGTCGTGGAAGTTGGTCAACCCGCACGCGTTTTCTTTGCAGCCCGAAAAGGCAACTTTGAACTTGCGCCCGAAGTCCTGCGTGTCGTCGTGGCCCAACAAGAAAAACGTGAGTGCGTGCGCGTAGGGCGTCACGTCGAACGGCTCCTCCCGGCAAACGCCGGCATACGGGCAGGAGGTGACGTTGCGAACGGTGTTGCCGCACGCCTCGCGCGTCGTGATGCCTGCGGCGGCGAGCCTGCGGTGCAAATCGGGAGTGTCGTCGATGTGCACGAAGTGAAGCTGGAAGTCCTGCCTCGTCGTGACGTGCAGGATCCGGTCGGAATATTCTTCGGCGACCTCGGCCAACACGTCCAGTTGGTCGGCGGTCAATCGTCCGTAAGGGATCTTGATGCGCTGCATGCCGGGGGCATCCCAGAGCGTGCTTGGGCCCTTGGTGATGTCCCCCGAAGGGAAGGCGAGGCTCTGCGCCTTCTCGCCGTCGTGGCGCTGACCGTTATCGTATCGCTGTCCGTACGCGCCACGCCGCAGTCGTGTCTCGGCGAAGAGCTTTTCCTCGATCTTGCCCTTCTTGCGTAGCTCGATCTGCGTTTCGAAGATGTCGATTTCACGGCCCCATGCCTCGGGCAGACGCGGGCCAAGGACGTCCTTCCATGTTTTGCCTGCGGTCATTGGATCATCCTGAATGATGGGAGTGGTGGTGGCCGTTTCGGGTGTCTTGTATAATGAATCTCGTGTCCAAGTGCCACCCTTGAGCGGTGGCTTCTCCCCGCGGGCAGTGATTTTTGCCCCCGGAGACAGCATCCGCGATATCAAACGTCCCGTCGTGATGGAGGAAATGGTGGCTGCGCGCAAGTCGAAACGGCCAACCGGTGTGACGGGCGACGAGGTCGGAGCCGCGCAGCTCGGCCGCCATGTGGCCGAGAACCTCCGGCAGCGGCGAAAGGCCCGCGGGCTGTCGCTGGACGACCTCGCTCGCGCATCCGGC
>Ga0210409_10002670_pt1 | contig 20916 bp, 27 predicted proteins | sample IncBWH17MmetaG_FD_161649 | JGI IMG/M metagenome (GOLD analysis project Ga0210409, IMG submission 161649) | Forest soil microbial communities from Barre Woods Harvard Forest LTER site, Petersham, Massachusetts, United States - Inc-BW-H-17-M | ecosystem: Environmental > Terrestrial > Soil >...
TGTTGCCGACAGGTCGCTTGCGACGACGAATACGCCGCGCTCATGCATCATTTCCTCGATGTGCCGCAGGCTCAACGGATACGCCACGTACCAGCGCACGCACGTCAACATGATTTCCAGTGGATAGTGCAGTCGCTTGAGCACCTTGCATAACGCCTCGTTCATCGGTCTTATCCATTGCCAGACCGTCTAATCTATCAGAAAGAACCGGCTTACTGCAACAGAACCCGATTTGGTCAGAGCCTTGCCGCTTGCCAGAGCGGCAGACAATTTCCTCAGTATCATGACATTCCCCCATCTTCCTCGGCAATCTGGAGCTGTTGCCGGATTTCTCTCTCGATGCGCTTTTGAAATATCTTTTGTAGATCGTTTTGTTTCAATATGATTTTTCGTTGAAGTCTGCACTGTTCCTGCAATGTTTTGAGATCTGTTTCCAACAAGCGTCTGCGTTGCATAACGCGAGCAAGCCTATGGTCAATGATGTCGATTTTTTGTCTGATACCTGCTCTCGCTCTTTCCGGGAGACCGCGCAAGCTGCCGGCGCCGGAAATTTCGCGCTCCCATCCGGCTTTCCTTTCTTTCCATACGGTTTCCTTTTGCATGCAGAGGCCAAATTCGTTGCGGCTCTCTCGTAACTCGAGGGCAAGCCGGGTCAAGGCCTTTTCTTCCTTGGCGATACGCATTTTCGTCACGTTAATCAGCGAATAAATCACATTCTCCCTGGCCATTTGACTTCTTCCTCCTTTTGTCTATTTCGAATACCCTCTACTACCTTATTTCCCCCGAGGGAATGCCGAAATCTTAAAGAGCAGCCTTTAAGTAGAGAGATGTGTCCGTACGATCGCTCCCAGCTTGCTCAACACTTCATCTGACGTATCGTGTTCGTCTTCGCCTTGTTGCAAGAAGTTGACAAGATCCGGACGGGCCTCGATAGCGCTGTCGAGCTCGCGATCGGTGCCTTGCTGATACTCTCCCACCTGCAGGAGGAGTTCGGCGTCCTCGTATTTCACCAGCCAATCCCGGCATTTTGCTGCAACGCGTAAGGTATCTCGATCGACAAGCTGCGGCATCAGACGGCTTACGCTCTGACGGATGTCGATTGCCGGATAGTGGCCTGCCCCGGCAAGCTTTTGCGATAACACGATATGGCCGTCCAACAATGAACGAATTTCCTCTCCAATGGGATCGACCATTTCGGCGTCTTCAAGCAAGACCGTATAAAAAGCCGTAATGCTTCCCACCGCGGCCGGCCCCGCGCGTTCCACCAGTTTTGGCAATGCCGTGAAAACCGATGGCGGATACCCGCGGCGAACCGGCTGTTCGCCAGCCGCTAACCCGGTTTCACGCAAGGCGCGTGCAAAGCGAGTGACGGAGTCGAACAAGAGCAGGACATCCTGGCCAAGATCGCGAAAATGCTCGGCAATTGTCGTCGCCGTATAGGCGGCTTTGATCCGTTCCATCGAAGGTCGATCCGATGTCGCCACCACTATCACCGTATTTTCCAATTGCTGCGGTGTCAGAGTCGCTTCCAGAAATTCGCGCACTTCCCGGCCGCGCTCGCCAATGAGTGCGACTACGCAAATACAGTTGGGCGCGCCCTTGGCAATCATCCCCAGCAAGGTACTCTTGCCGACTCCGGCCGGCGCGAAGATGCCGAAACGTTGTCCTCGTCCTGCCGTCAAGAACCCGTCGATCGCTCTAATACCGGTATACAGCACAGTCCGTATGAGTGGCCGCGAAAGCGGGTGCGGCGGCGCTGCAGCGCTCACGCGCGGCACCAGGCCGACTGGCGCAGCATGGTTGTCGATAGGATTTCCCAAGCCATCGAGCACGCGTCCGAGGAGTTCCGATCCGACACCTACGCAGTGATGTTCTTCCTGTGCCAAAACTAGCGTGGCCGCACTGAGTCCAGAGACATCGCCGAGCAGCGTCAAGACCGCGCCGTCGCTTGCCACGCCAACGACTTCTGCTAACACCTCATGGCGCCATTCAGGTTGCGATAATGCGCACATTTGTCCGATACGCAGGGCGATACCAGCCACCTTGACCTGGTTGCCGACGACCTCAATCAGGCGTCCGAAACGCGTTCCCTGTAGCTCGCGCTCCAGGTGTCGAAGGAACAAGGTTTCAAAGCGTGCGGGTTCCCAGTTCACCGCAGCCACACTGGCTGTATGCTTGGTCATTGTTGTCCGTTCTTTTATGGTTGCTCAGATTCTCGTGTGGGTCGAAGATTTGATTTTTTTATCGAGAAGCCATATCATGCTCCGTAGACATGTCCATATCGTCAGCGTTGATCGTATGAACAATGCTAATTGACACTTCGTCGGAAATCTCTTCCACCGCAAGTACTGTGACGGACCGGTCGCCACCGCGCAGCATATCCTCAACCGATCTGCGCAAATCATGCCCCGTAACGAGTACAGCATTTTTGTGCTGCTGCCATGCCGACCGCATACCGGACAAGACATGCTGTACAAATTTCCGGTGCTCCGAGACTGGCAAGTCAATATGCTTGCCGCTATCACTGGCAATACATTTCTGGCGTAGGAATGCTTCAAGATCTGGATCCAGCACTACCAGGGCGATATTTTTTTCCTCGCCACACCATGCATTCGAGATCTGGCTTGCCAGCGCAATGCGAGCAGCCGACACCAAACCGTCGATGTCGCTCGGATGCACCGAGCCTTTGGCGAGCCCTTCAGAGATCGCCCGTAGATTTCGAATCCCGATACCGGCTTTGAGCAGCTCGACGAGCACGTCACGCAGGACAAATAGCGGGATTTTCTCAGTGAGCAAATTCACCAACTGCGGAAAATGGCGTGAGAGCCCCTCCTGTAGATAACTGGTTTCCTGTATCCCGAGGAATCGCCATGGTTTTCGGCAAATAAGTTGGTCAATCTGATCGACTAGCTCCTGCTCTCCGGTAACAACCTGTTCAGCACCATGGACGGCCCGGCTGGATACTGCCGAGCGGGCAGCCCTCTGCATCGCCCCGCCGGCATTCGATTCCGCAGCTTTCTCGATCTTACCTTGCGCAACAGTCACTTCATCGATATCGATCGCAAAACTATTGGTTGCCAGTGCGCTATCCGCGCTCAACCGCAATCCCGGATAGGGCACGCCGGTCTCCCTGAATCGCTCTCGCAGCACCAGTAAACGCCGGTCCAGCTCGACAGAGCTGAATTTGCTAAGCAGGGCTGGCGCGACGCGTACACGAAGCGGCAAGGACAGGCCAATATCGCTTGGGGTAGCTGTAGTAGAAGCACCGTCACGTCTGGCCCAATGCTGACTTAATGGTGCTTTACTGCTGCCAGTGACTCTTAGTCTCGGGATCAGGATCGCTGCAACGCCGAATATCGCGGCCAACCCCAAGAACGCGATAGCAGGGAATCCCGGCACCAACGCAAAACCCACTGCCACTAAGGCTGCCGCCAACATGGCCTTGGGCTGTGAGGCAATCTGATTGCCGATATCGGTACCGACCGATGTGTCGCTGTCAATCGACGCCACACGTGTGATCAAAATACCTGCGGCAAAAGAGATTAGCAGTGACGGTATCTGTGATACCAATCCGTCGCCGACGGTGAGGACGGTATAGAGGCGAGCGGTGTCTGCCAGCGGATGTCCATTGACTGCAGAGCCGATGAGAATACCGCCAATCACGTTGATTAGGGCGATCAGCAAGCCAGCAATCGCATCACCTTTGACAAACTTGCTGGCGCCGTCCATGGCGCCATAAAACTGGCTGGTTTGCTCCAGTTGTCGGCGTCGCTCCACTGCGTCGGCCTTGCTCAGCATACCCGCTCGCAAATCCGCATCAATGGCCATTTGCTTACCAGGCAAGGCATCCAGAGAAAAACGCGCACCAACTTCCGCCACACGATCGGAACCCTTCGCAATGACGACAAATTGGATAATTGCGATGATAATAAAAACGACAAAGCCGACGATTACATCCCCGCCCACCACAAGTTGGCCGAACGTCGTGATGATTTCACCGGCGTACCCATTGAGCAAGATCTGTCGCGTTGACGCGATATTCAAGCCGAGACGAAATAATGTCGTTACCAGCAATAAGGTCGGAAAAGTCGATAAGTGCAAGGCATGTGGAACATAAACACTTAACGCCAGGAGCAACACTGATAGCGTCAGATTCAGGGCCAACGCAGCATCCAGCATGGGTGTCGGCATTGGGAAAATGATCAGGCACAACACGCACAACACGGCAACAATCGGTATATGATTCCCGTAGAGTCCGGCCGCTTTTCTCAAGCGGCCACTTAAGCTTTTGTTTGTCATGATGGGATCTCTCTTATCACTGTCTTGGCAATGTAAGTATGTTGCCTAGCACTTGATTTACACGCCTTACTCATTCGATAACTCAGCATGTAGTTGGCGCCGCGCACCTTTGATATGTGGATCGCCTTCTTGCTGTTTATAGTCACGACGGACCTCATCTTTGGTCATTTTTAAGCCTTTAATGTATTCATATTTTTGATAGTAAATATCGACCATGGCCATCACCAACAGAAACCCCTGCGCGCACACGCCTAGCCAACAGAGCATGTGGGCGGCAACAATCAGTGCGTCTAACGGGGCGACTGAAAAGAGTTGCAACGCGTCGGCGAAATTAAAACGAATAATCGTCACAGTAGTGGCCGCTATCACGATCACCTTCAGTAAATTCTTGATTAATTCAATAATAGTCTTGAGCGAGAAGATAGACTTCAACTGTTTGACCGGATTCAATTTATTAAAATCGGGCGTGACAGGTTTGGCGCTCAACATGCCCTTGACCTGAAACTGTTCGAATATCACGGCGATTACCGTCCCGGTGATGGCCACACCGACCATCATCAGTGCTGCCGGTAACGCCAACTCGCCGGCGGCATGGGCAATCAATTGATCCGGTACCAGTTTTGGTGTGCCCATCAGACCTATCATGTTCTGCAGGATTTGCGAAGCAGCGCCAAAGACCGGGAAAAACACCAATACCAAAATGCCTGTCCATGTGCAGGCGGTCAATGCTTGCGTCAAGTCCTTCGATTTCGATGTCTGCCCGTCCCGCCTGGCTTGCCGTAGCCGGCTGTCTGTCGGTTTTTCGCTCTTGTTACTCATTATTTATACCGGAGGACCGTTCCCAGGAATGCCTTGCCTTCATCGAGCGCAACGGCCATCAGATTGGTATAGTCGTCGACAAAATAGGCGTTTCCCAACAACATGACTGAAGCTACCGCCACCATTTTGATGGCGACGGAGGTAGTCAAGATGTTGATCTGCGGCGCCGCACGTCCGACCAAACCAATCCCGTACTCGAGCACAATAAGTACGACCACAAACGGCGCCGCATAGGCGATTGCTGTCGCCATCATCTTGCTGAACCCATCGGGGATCATCGTGGCAACTTGATCGAGGGTCGGAAACCCTGGCGCTGTAGACGGCCAGAGCGAGTAAGAGACCGCATACATCTCACTTAACATCGCAAAGCCGCCCGCCGCCACAAACATGAATAATGCGGATTGCTCGAACAGGTCGGCAAATACAGTGGAAGTGCGCTCCGCTGCAGTAGGATCAAATAGCTGAATCGACATCAATCCGGCTTGCTGGTCGACCAGTGTGCCAGCCGCTCGCGGCACCGCAAACAATGGCAAAAAAAACACCCCGGCCAGCGCGCCAAGCATGAATTCACGCAGCGCCAATAGCGCCGTATTGGTCACGGAGAAATTTTGCAAGCTCAATTGGTAAGCCGGGACAAAAGAAGGCAACGCAATCGCCAGCGCAATAGGAAAGCGTATCAGCCATCCTTGTCCCGCTTTCATGAGCGGAGGAATGGCCAGCAACATGCCATATCCCCGCGCAATCAAGAGCGCCAGCACCATGATGCCATGCGACAGATCATCTATCGGATTCATTGATCCGCATTCCCGCGTCCGATTTCCACGATCAAGTCGAACCCGCGTTCGAACACGTCCATTAACTCCTGTGTCATCCACCCACCGAACACGATCAGAATCACTATCACAACGGCGATCTTGATGCCGTAGGCAATCGACTGGTCTTGTACCTGCGTAACCGCCTGTGCAATGCCAACCAGAATCCCGACCAAAAAGGCTGCCATCACTACCGGAGCACTGACCATCAAGATAAGGATCAGAAAGCGATGCAGGGCGAAGGTTATCGTAAAAGGTTCCATCACTGATAGGTCAGAATAAGTGATTGAATGAGTCGCGACCAACCATCGGCTGCAACAAACAAAATAACTTTCAGCGGGATCGACACTACCGTCGGGGAAAACATAATCATCCCCATCGCCATAAGGATATTGGCAACAATTAAGTCGACAGCGACAAAAGCCAGATACAGAATGAAGCCGATCTTGAAGGCCGATGTAATTTCAGAGATAGCAAATGCGGGCACCAGAATGAAAAAATCGTCCCGCTTGGCCTTTTCGAACACCTCTTTCGGCCAAATCCGCTCGGATGTCGCCAACAGCCGGTCTTGCTCCTTTGGATCGACATGCTTCGTCATGAAGTTACTAATCGGCTTTGCCATGCTCGCTAGCAGCCACTCGCTTTTGGATTGTTGGCGCGACGGCGGTTCCTCCAAATTGGAGGAAATTTCGAGCGCGACCGGTGCCATGATATAGGCGCTCACAATCAGCGCAAGGGCATTGGTGACCAGATTCGACGGCACCTGCTGTATGCCAATCGCATTCTTGATCAGCGCAAAGACGATGGCAATTTTTGTAAAAGATGTCACTAGAACGCATGCTGCCGGAACAACGCCAAGCACCACTGACAAGACAATCAGGTCAAGTGGTTGATCGAAACTCATACAGGTGCGCCCAGCGAGACGTCGTTCAAATGGATCCCAAGCACGCCGCCGATTTCAAGCAGACTGCCGCTGGCTATGCGTTGACCGTGGTACTTGAGCACCACGGTCAATTCATCGACTGGCTTATTCAGGCGCATGGCGCTGCCCGGGCGCAGATTAGCCAACTCTCCGAGTGACATGCTGCAAGTTGCCAACTCCACCGAGAGCTCAACTTCCGTCTCACCCACCACACGCAATTCCGCTTGCTCGTTTAATTCGAGCACACTATTACTGATAGTCATCAATCCTCTCCTGTCATACAAAACCGGGTAACGTAACGAAGTACCAAGCGGCTCAAGCGTGCCCGGCAATTGGCTGTCTTTTTCAAACGAAACTATGATCACGTCTCCACGCGTCAAACCCTGCAGATCGTGAGACGAGATTGATACCTCGCTCAAACGCAGCGCACAGTCGACCTCCAGGCCTGCAACCAGGGACATTGCCGGCGCGTGCACAGGTGCGGCGCTGCGCCAAACCAACGCGCGCAACACCGACTCCGCCTCAAGCCAGCATCCGATCTCCGCCCCTCCCAGATGCATAGAAAAACGCAGCCATCCGGCAGGTACGGGTTCAACAGCCGCAGCCTTCACCAAAACCGGTGCCCCGCAAAACCGCTCGAGCCTTTGCCAGATGCGACTGGCGCGCGATGTCCACAACGCGGCTTGCTTCGATGCGGATTCCGAACCGAACCACTGGAAACCGAGACGCTCTGTCGCGCGGCTTGCGCAAACGTAGACCGGAACGCTCTCACCGCCAACGTCCAAAGTCAGGCGCACGGCGTGAACTCCCCCTTCGCTCCGTGGCCCGCGCAGCCAACGTAAGCTGGACCGGTTGTCAACTAGCATCGCTGTCAGGTTGAGCAACTTGCATTCCGCGACAGAAAGCAGTTCGAGGCGCCAAGCCGGCATCGGCTTACGGGTCACACCAGCTTCCAGCTGGATTGCCGCAGGGTAAGAGCCTATGTTTTCAGATAGGCTCATGCTGCTTCCACCTGGTGATGTACGGATTCTTTTAATGCCCGCAACGTAGCGCGTTCGATACCGGCCAGAATGGCGTTGAGATCGTGTTCGACGACTGCCAGTTGCGACTCGATACGACATGCATGCCGTGGCATGGTTGGATCTGCGACAATGCTGGGAAATGCGGTGGGCATCACTATTTTCAGGGCTTCCTGCGTCGCGTCCCGGTCTTCTGGATGTATCGAGATACTCATCATCAGGTTACTGCCCAACGTGACGTAGGCATGTCGAAGAATGGCCTGCATCAACACAGTGTCCGGCAGTTTACGTGCGATTTGCGCAACTGCTCCCGTGACGGCCGTGGCAAATGCAACTTCAAAGGCAGCGTGGGCTTGTGCAAGGAATTGATCAGCTGCAGTGAGCCGCTCCGCAAGCTCTGTGTGGGCTTGCCGCTCTCCAGCCCGGTAACCCTCTTCGCGCGCGGTTTTCAGCGCCTCTTCGCGGCGTGTGTTTGCCTCTTCCAGTTCAGCTTGAAAGCTCTGCCGGATATCCGCGGCCCAAATCAGTTCGGACACCGCCTCGGCCTTGATGACACGGGAAGTGGCCGCCACAGAAAACGCTTCTGTCGGCGATTTTAGTATCGTAAAATGCACTTTGCCTGCTCACTCAAATTAGCATATTGGGCAACTTTCAACAGCGCAGGAGCCATTGCTCCGGCGCCGTTGACTGGCTGCACTCGGTCAAAATATCCAGGACGAAACCGTAGACGCATTCGTTGCGCCGCTGCGTTCGGAACGCCGTCGCACAGCGACTTCAATAGACTGCGCTGGATTTGCAATAACCGTTTTGGAAGCGGCGTATTGCCGGCGTCGATCCCCAGGATCTTGAATTCGCCGGCAATGGGATGGCTTTCCAGTTGCAGCGCCAAATCGGAAACCTCCCGACCCAAGACGCGTACGCAGTCGCGCGCACTCTTCCCAAACACCAACAGTTTGAGCTGCCCGGCAACGCCCAGTGCGGCGCCCAGGCAGGTCAGTTTTTTGAGATCGTCCACCTCCAGCAATACGAAACGTCCGTTTTCCGATTCAACGACGTCCATGCCGACCAGGCCGAGACGGTGTTGTTCGATTAAACACTGCGACTGCAAATAAGATATAGAAGCCGAACCGCATACCGGCCGGATATCCCTTGATCCCACCCAGTCTGGGTGCACGTAACTGGCAATGCTCACATTGAAGCGCCAAAGCATCCGCCTTATATCGATCGACAATGCGTTCCTAGTCATCGTTTTTCCACTGGCGGCCCCACCAATTCTTGATGCGTGAGCCAAAACGCGTGCCAACCAAATTGTTTTCCAGCAAAGACCATCCGAAAAACAACGCAACGGCAAACACGATGCTAAGCAGCACCCACGGCAAGAATACTAACCACGCCATCCTGGAGTAACTCCTTGGGGAAACCGCTACACCGAGCACTTGCGTGTACTCAGTTGAAGCTGTAATCGCCGATTGCGGAGACCAGGGAAACAGCGAAACCATGACATTGCTGTGATGCAACCCCTTAACGCCGCCAATCACCAAATCTTTGATCGCCAACACGTTCTGCTGCATATTCACTTCCGCGCGATATTTGACAAATACCGACGCAGTGGGTGTCTGCGGCGCACGCAATTGCGATTCTTTGCGCGGCATGTTCAAATGCACGCGCGCAATGATGACGCCATCGATGTTGGAAATTGTGCGGCTTAATTCCTGTGAAACAGCGTAAATCGTGCGCATATGTTCTTCCACCGGCGTGGAGATCAAACCTTCCTTTGGAAATAATTCGCCGATATTCCGAAACCGCTCACGCGGTAAGCCCGCAGAGTTGAGAATTTCCAGTGCAAGCGACACATCCGAAGTCCCCACAGCGACCCGCCAGCCGTCGGCGCTGCGTTGTTTTTTTTCCGCGGCAATACCCGCCTTGCCAAGCACCGAAAGCATTTCATTTGCATCGGTCTCGGCGATCTGGTCAAACAATGCCGCGTTGCCGCATCCAGCCAGACCCGCGATCACCGACAGCGCGATCAGCCACCATTTCCCCTTGCGGACTATCCAACGCATGTAAATCCTTAGCTTATCCAGCGTTTAGCACAGTCTTGAGCGACTGATTGAGATTTGTGACCACACCCGTCAGCGCTTCATGGTGAGCCTTAAATACGATCACTCGCATCTGTAGCTTCGTCAAACTTGCCATGCTCATTTCCGACGTTTGCAACGATTTTATTTCCTGAACGAGCGCGAGCTCTCCCTTGCCAAAGACCTGATCCGCCCGCCTGACACTGCTATACACGTCGGATATGCCATGTGCGCGCGATGCAGCCTTTAAGTCAACCGGCGCAGATACCGGCATAGGCGGCGCTTCGGTATACCGTACAGTTGACGGCCTATCGGCGACGCTATCAACCGCAAGGATTGAAGCAATTGATGCAATGCTCATGCTCCGCCCTCCATGAACGCGCCTAGACGTTTCAAACGTCCCAGCGATGAATTGGACGGCAACATCTGCCGTTTCCTTGGTGCTGGGCCCATCATGTTGAGTATTTCATTTGCCATATTTTTTCCTCCGAATCCATCATTGCTCTGTGTTGCCTGTACCATTGGGTCACGCCAGCCAGGATGACCGCTGTGCAGCATTGCCAAGCCTAAGCAAGCCATGGCAAAGCTGTGTCCTGGCTGAGATGCCAATACCCGGCGTAGACGCCTCTGGGCTTCATCGAAATTTCCTTGCTCGGCGCAAACTAGTCCATGTCCCAGCTGGTGATAGCTATGTTCCGGCTGAAAACATTGCAACGCATCGAATACGCGAGCGGCGGCGTCGAATTTTTTTTGCTTACGCAAAAAGTAGCCAATCAGATTGATTAGTTGTATCGTATTTTGGTCGTACATCTTCGCCTCCAGAGACAGGAAATCGACATACCAACAGGCCGGCTTCCGCTGCCGGATTACTTATTGGCGCCACGTGCGGCAATCGACATGCCGTCGCCAATTGCGGCGAGAGCGTCATGATTTGCCTTATCGACCGCCTCAGTGAGCTCCCTGGCGAGTTGAAAATCAAGCAGATCCCGTTGACTAATGGCATTGCCAGCTATATCTGCGTTGCGAGCTTTGTCAGCTTTGTCAGCGAGCATCCGCTCTCTTTTTTTCATGCCGGTTGTCACGTTGTTTTGAAGCCTATTCATTACAAAGGAAATTGGTCCAAACGAAGCCATAGCATTGCTCCTCAATTATCACTGGAAAAAGTCGGCCGGAAATAACGACGTTCCACCGGAAGCGGGGCCCGCATACGAACATGACGAGCCCCTTATAGCGAATTACCGGTTGGCAGCGCGCGCGGCAGTCGTCATACCTTCACCGACGGCAGTGATTGCGCCTTGGGTCACTTGATTTGTCGACTTAACGAGCTCGGTCGCTACTTGTAGTTGATTCAGATCTTTCTGATCAATTTCCGAAGCAGGCTTACCGGCCAATGCCTCCGCCTTGGCTTTCATGTCGTTTGTCATTTTGTCTTGAACCACGCCCATTGAAGCGGCGATTGCACCGATTGAAGCCATAGTATTACTCCTTATTTATCAATAAAAATGGTCTGCCCGGGATATCCAGACATTGACCCACTCACTACCCGCCAAATCTCTATTTGATAAGAGATTTGGCAATGTCTGCTACCGACGTGGCCAAACCCACTACTTCCTTGACCGCGCTCATAGCCGACTTGCCCATTTCCATCAACGACTTGCCGAACTCCGTGAGCCCTTTCATGAACTCTTTACCGAAATCCATGAGCCCTTTCATGAAATCTCCAAAGTTAAATTTGTTATCTTCTTGGTTACCGGAATTACCCGTCTCGGCGGCACTCGATGTGGGTGCGCTCTGTACCGGATCTCTGCTGCCGGCGCCAAGCGCATCCAATGTGGAGGTGCGCTTGACAGAGGTGTCGGCCGGCGGCGGCGCGCTCATCGACATCGGATTGGCCTTTGCTGTTACATCATTCTGCGATGGCCCGAAGGACTGTGACGGCAAGCTACTTTGCACACTATTTATGTTCACGGAAAACTCCTTTAGTGGTTGATTGATACCCGTAAAACGCGGGGAACTCCCTAAGACATCGCCTAGGGGCTAATCTCGGAGCGAAATTGCTCCAATTCCATCCTGGCGCACGCAATCGCTTCGATGTACGCCTGCAACGACGCCCGCTCCGTCGGGCTCACGCCGTTTCTAAGATGCGCCCTCGCACTGTCTTCCGCGTTTTGCAACTCGCGGATCCTGGCATCACACCCTTCCGGCCCATCGCGACGCGCGGTGGCTTCATCAAATGCCGATGAACTCGATTCAAATAATTTTTGAAATAAATTCATGTTCGCCCTCCCTTAGCGTCAATTGGCGCTCTCCTCTTTCCTTTCAACGGAGACCGTTTCTGCCCCCACCCATCTCAAAATCACGCCCTTTCCCAGTTCTGATCCCGGGAAAAAGCGGGCGCCATCGCTGTCGACCAAAAAGCGTTGGGACCCCATCGACAGAATCGAGAACGGTTGCGGCGCCATCTCCACGAATGCACTGTAATTCGGCCCGCTAAACAAAACGCTGCGCAAACCTGGGATATCGCGTTGCATCTCGGCTTGCAGCCATGTCTTGAATTTTGGTTGCAACGGATCGGCATACACAATTTTTACTGTGTCGGTGGCGGCCAACTGCAGCTCCGCGCCAGGCAGATGGCGCTTGAGATACTCTTGTGCTTCGTCTCGTATACGCTCACTGGAAAACAGACGCATGAGTGGACGCATCTTGGTCGCCAGTATTACCAATTCAATGCGCCGCAAATCTTCGTTCAACGGCACGTAACCGCTGACGATCACATTGCCGCTAGCCTTGTCTACCGTCACGCTGATGTCGGAAAATTCCATCGGTGCCAAACGCAATGTCAGTTGTTTCGCCATGGCGCCCGGGCCAACTTCCTGGAGGCGCTTTTGTTTGCTCCACTGGTAAATGGGAACCAGCAACGATGCGACCACACATGCGCCTGCCAGAACAAAAATACCTATCTTGGCACCCTGCCGCCGCCGCGGACTATGCGCCAGCCAACGCTGTATAAAAAGCGAGATCCGCCCCACGCCAGACACGCGGCTGGCTGCGTCATATTTGCCCCAATCTGTCCCGGGATCGCCAACGCCCAGCATAACCTCGCCCAGCTTGATTTTCCCACCCTTGCGAAGCGCTATCGATTTTCCTTGTTGTAGCTGCAGACCGTCTACTTCGACGGCACCGCCAAGTTCCACGGCGCTTACTTTTCCGTCAAGCAGAACAAGCATCACATGCCGATCGGCCACACTGTCATCGCGCAGCATCATGTCGCACGCCATATCCCGGCCGATTACCGTGTGACTGCGATCACCTAGTCGCGTACATGCTCCTGAATGTAGGCCGGACAGCACTACAATTTCGAAATCGTCCGGCCCGGCCTTTCTTGTGCTCAAGAGTTCTCCCTGTCCCAAAACACGGCCGGCCGGCGTTGTTGAGCCGTGTCTACATCCATGCGTGGAGCTGACTCCGCTGCCGGGCCGGTCTCGTCTATGGGGTTAGGTGGGACAGCTGAGTCTGCGTCCCCGGTTTCAGATATCGAGGGGCTCTCCGCGCCGATTTCGGCGCCGCGAAGCAGCTTCGGCGTGATCAAGAACAAGCGCTCTCGGCGATCGGCATTATTCATGCGATACCGGAACAACGCACCGAGTCCAGGAATATCACCCAGAACCGGCACCTTGGCCTCACTATTTTCGTCGGTGTCCTTCACGTAGCCCCCTATCAGCAAGCTGCTACCGTCTTGTACAATCGCCTGGGTGCTGATACTGCTCCTGCTGACAATGGGAAGTCCGCCCGCCAATCTATTGCTGATGCTGCCGTCTTCAATAAAAATCCGCAACCGAATATCGGGTTTCCCGCTACTTCTTCTTACGACGATTGGCACCACCCGCATCGTCAGGCCGACATCCACCTGATAGAGCTGTCCAAAGCGCTCACCTTCAACTTTCGGATAGAACACATTCTGGTTGCTCAAAATTGCCTCAATGCCATTCAGCGTTGCCAGTTTGGGGCGAGACAGAATATTGGTCTTCCCGGTAGTCTGCATCGCGGTGATCCGGCTCAGGAAGTTCGTCGCAACGCTCCCCCCGAAGATAGATATATTGGGCCCATTCCCAGCCACTCCCGCACCATTGCCAGCGGTATTCGATTCGAAGCCGAAGCGATTGTTGGCATTGAGCGACAAGTCGAACCCGAGCTCCTTGAGTACGCCTCCCTGCACATCCATCACAGTCGCCTCGATCTGAATCAACTCCGGCTCCACATCGAGTTCACGAACGACATCCTCCAACATCGCCAACATCTCCACGGGCGCCATCATGACAATGGCATTCATCCTAGAGTCACCGACAATGCGCGCAGATTGGCCGCGCGATCTTGCACTACGGTTCGTGTGCTCAGCGCGCTCAACTTCTGCGACAGTACGCTCGGCGACGCCATTTTTTTTATTTGCTTGGTCAGAGCTTGATTTTCCCGGAAAGAAATTCTCCAATAAGGAAGCGGGACGGCGTTCAGTGTTGGCCGGTTTAGCTGGCGACGCCAGTCCTGTTTCTCGTGGCTCGAATCCATCCAGTTCTCCGATGCCGTCAACCAATTTTCGCAGAGAGCTCGCTACGCCGCTGATCAGAACGTCACGCCCGCCTACGCTGTACGTGACATCCTCTGCCCAGGCGTGCTTTAGCGGCACCACGCGAAACGCCATACGCGTATCCTGCAAGCGCTCGACCGCTCCCGCCTCCAAAATCGAAATGACATCGCCGATGCGTTCGACATAGGCAGGTGGTCCGCTCAATTGCAATGCAGGCGGACTGTTGACCTTTCTGAAGACAAACCGTATGTCTGCGTACCCAAATTCTTTTGCCGTGCGCTCCACTTCTTGCGCGCTGATCTTTGACAAAGATTGCAAGACCGTCTGATTCTCTGCAAGGGTTGTGACAAACATGGTCGAGCCATCAAAATAGCTGACTAGGCCATATGCACTACTGAGATGTCCAAAAAATGCTTTCGGGGGGAGATCGAAATTTCCATTAATCGACGGCAGTGATTTGACTGCATCGGAAATTTGAACGGGATAGAGTTGCGTGACAAAAATATCCTCCAAGACACGCACAAGCGCCGTAGATTTCGCGTTGTAGGATAAAGTTGCAGATCGCCATGGAAATTGCGCCGCAAATACCGACGCAGGCAGGGTAACGGCAAGACATACAATGATGAGCGCCGCGCACAGAAGTTTTCTGTCGCCGCGTACATCGCGCCGAGATTGCTCTTCCCGTTTTAACAGACACGCGACAGAGCGCCAACGCTTGATAAAACGTATGCATCGAACCGACGCGCCGGAAATTATTGCAGCCAGGAGATTGAACTCCCTATGCATACCAAACTGCAACCCGGATAGAGGAATCGATTGAGCGGCTACAGCGCGGCCTGTCATGACAGCTTCCCTATTTTGCATTTCAGCACTATGACGATCAACGGTAAATAGAAACACGATAAATTCCAACCTTGTTCATCTCAATCACTAACGATTCTTAGCAATTTCAGTTTGCGCATGGCGACGACCATCGTGCAAACAAATGAGACTCAAAAAAATAAATAGACCAACCCTTCGTACAGGAACAAGGGCCAATAAAACTTCCATACCAAATTCTTGGATGTTGCCGCAAGGCGAATTCAGGAAGCTTTCTAAACGAATGGACATTGTTGTCACTCGCTTCACGACAGGAATTTGCGCTTAATGCTGCAAGCATAGGTGAGTATCAAACTCGGATGGTGGTGTATATGTATAGCGTTTAAAAAATATCCAACGTGGAATCCGGATTTGAACGCACTCTTGACGGGGTGTAACGCGCCCTCAAGTTGGGGCGGTAACATCACATTACTTTGTGAAATTTTCATAGAATACTTTCCATTAGACCTCGATCTTCGTCACGGCTTCTGCGGTATCGTATAGGAGCTTTCTGCGGGCATCGTCAACCAATTGGTGATGTCAGGCCTACTTCAAGAACTCAACAGAATTGAGTTTAAGAATGCAAGAGTTACGTGCGGAATCCATACGCGCCCCCTCCATTCGAATATTTAACGATATACGGCTTTACCGGCATTCGTTATCTCAGCGCGTGCTCTTCAATATTTATAATAGAAATTCATCATTTCTCATAATGGGGCCGTTGTATGGCTCTGTCGCAATAAAGCAGGAGTAGAATGTTGGGTATCAATAAAAGTATCTGGATTAATGCTGTGAACGTGGAAATAGTGAAGGTGCTCAAGCGGCGGTTCTGTTGCAGTAAGCCGGTTCTGATAGAGTAGATGGTTTGGGAATAGATGAAGCCGATGAACGACGCGTTATGCAAGGTGCTCAAGCGACTGCGCTATCCACTGGAAATCATGTTGACGTGCGTGCGCTGGTACGTGGCGTATCCGTTGAGCCTGCGGCACATCGAGGAAATGATGCATGAGCGCGGCGTATTCGTCGTCGCAAGCGACCTGTCGGCAACAGCTGGGCATGGACGAAACCTACGTGCTGGTGGGCGGCCAGTGGAAGTATCTTTATCGCGCCGTCGATCGTGACGGCGCCACGGTCGACTTCCTGCTGACAGCCAAACGGGATCAGGTTGCGGCGCGCCGCTTTCTGGAACGCGCCATCGGCCAGCACGGCTTGCCTGACAAGATCACCATCGACAAGAGCGGTGCCAACACGGCCGCCATCCAAAGCATCCAGGCCGATACCGGCGCGCCCATCGAACTGCGCCAGGTGAAGTATCTGAACAACATCGTCGAACAGGATCAAGAGCAAACATCCACACGTCAAAATCCGTCAGTTTTTCGCTAATGCGATAGAACTTTTGTTAAGCGCCGTGATAGATTTTTGCGTCGGATTTCGCGGTAGCAGACTCTTCGGGCCACCTCTGCACGTTGATTTTCCCCTGTGTGAGCGGTGGGACGATCAGTACAGGATAGCTGGCGTCGCTTTGATTCATCAGGCCCTGTGCCTTAGCTTCTACCAATTCTGCTTGCACTTCAGCACGTGTTTTGGTTGACACTAATGATGTTTCCGGAGGGTAAGGGGCTTCAGCAAAAGCACTACCAGCGGCAGTAAGTACGATAAAACTTGCAATAATATGTTTGAGATTCATGATTTTTTCAGTTGTAGGTTGATGATAGAATTTTTTCCGAAAGATCCAGCCGCGGCATAGTGCGGCGGGGTCTGCCTTATGACAAAACCGCAGGGGGCATGTACGTCAGGCGCTTGCGATTAACTTATTTCGACACGACTTTGACTTGTTTGACTTCCAGCTTCGAGGTGCCGAAACGTTCTTTGTCGAACTTGCCAGCCAGCTCGACTGTAGTGTTGGCGTCGATGGTTTGATTCGTAGGGAAGCGCTTCGGCGAAATTTCGACCGGAACTTCGCCGCTAGTGTCCGCCAGAATATAGTGCTTACCACCGGTGTGACGCACCAGTTTTCCGGTCAGGATCGCATATTGCTTATCCGTACCATTGGCCAGCAGTTGTTTGGCAGTCATGCTTTGCACAGTTGACGGACCGGCATAGCTACTGGCCGGAGCCACAGTGGTGGTGGAGGGGCCGTTATAGCCTTGTGCAAAGACTGCGGTCGAGCTGGCTGCCAAAACGGAGATGACGATCAGTTTGTTAACACGATCCATGGATGGTCCTTGATATTGATAGATGGGTAATTGAGAACATCGGTGCGGCGCGGATGTTGTGATGCGCTAACCTTGATGTCATTAGACCCTGCTAACCTTAACGTTATCTTAAGGACCAACAATTGATGCTTCTATTTGCGCTATTGTTGTTTTTGATGTGGGAAGTCCAGGAAAACGCCTAGGCCGCGGCCATGCAAGCCGCTACCAAAAGACAGTTTGGCACCATGCAATTCAGCAATACGACGCACGATGGACAATCCCAGACCATTGCCGCTCTCTCCGCTGCCCAGCACCCGAAAAAAACGCTCACTCAATCTGGTGCGATGCGCTCCATCGACGCCCGGACCATCGTCTCGAATGGCAATACGCAGAAGACCGAGTGTCTGGTTGGCTTCAATCTGGACAACGCTGCCAGCGGGGCTGTAACGCAAGGCATTATCGAGAAGATTGCGTAAGGCAATATGTATCATCTCCGGATTCATGCTCATCTGATCGATGTCGGTGTCCAATTGCAAGAGAATGCCGCGTTGTTCCGCCATGGCGGTATGAGTTCGGATCAATTCCCGGAGAAAGTATTCAATGTCGACTTGCTGCCGTGGCAGGCTGCCTGGATTGAGTGGATCCAGGCGCGCCAGGACCAGTAAATTTTCAACCAAGGCGGTACTGCGGTCAATGTCATCGCGTAGTTTTTGAAACGGCAATGAGAGCCCGCCATGCTGGCGCTGTAATAGTTGGACATGCATGCGCAACGCGGCCAACGGCGTGCGCAGTTCATGCGCGGCATCGGCCGTAAACCGACGTTCGGCTTGCAGCGCGCTATCTAATCGCAGCAATACCCCATTCAAGGCGCTGACGATCGGTTGCAGTTCGCTCGGCTGCTTATCCAGCAAGACCGGTGTCAGGTCGTCGCGGGATTTTTGTGTCAGCGCATAGGCAGTGTTGTTGATTGGCTTGATTACGCGATTAACACAATACCAGCTGAGCACGCCCAATAAGGCCAGCAACAGCAAGACCGGCGGGGTCAGGCTACCGGCCAGTTCTTCCAAAATGTCTAGCCGCTTTTTGAATTTTTGCCCGACTTGGACCTCAAAACGTGCATCCTTGCTGCGCACCACGAAGATGCGCCAGCGCTTGCCATCGATTTCGATATTCTTGAAACCCTTCCGCTTCTCAAACTCAGGAACGAACGGCGTGGATGGCGCCTTGCTGGTCCGTTGGATCACCTTACCATGCATCACAATCTGATATTGCATATCGACTTTGCGTGGCTCACTTGTACCAACCCCGGCAGCGTTGAGCAAACCGCGTTCGTTGAAATCGGTGGTGGCCGCCAGGATCAGATAGCTGGATTCCTTCAAAGCATCATCAAACACATCATTGGTTTCGTTCCAGGCGATGAACACCATGATACTGATGCTGGCCAGCCACAGCAGCGTACTTGTGCCCAATATTGTCCACAACAGCCGCCAGCGTAATGAATAGGAGCGCGGTCCATTGCCGACATCGCCTTGACGTGATTCAGACATGTTCTTTTAGGCGATAGCCGAGGCCGCGCACGGTGACGATGGCAGCCGTACCGAGTTTTTTGCGGAGGTGATGGATATGGACTTCGATGGTATTGCTTTCGACCTCTTCGCCCCAGCCGTATAAAGATTCCTCAATTTGCGCGCGCGTGACTATCTGTTTACGGCGCAACATCAACGCCCGCAATACTGCAAATTCGCGTGCGGTCAGCTCTATCGTTACTCCATCCAGTAGCACGCGCTTGCTGAAGATGTCGAGTTCAATCTTGCCGTGCGTTAGAAGATTATCGGCCTGCAGCCCATGACGACGCACTGCGGCCCTGATACGAGCCGACATTTCTTCCAGATCAAATGGTTTTATTAGATAATCGTCTGCGCCCAGGTCAAGGCCTGCGATACGGTCCGCAAAGGTATCGCGAGCGGTAATGATGAGTACCGGCACCACATCTTTAGTTGCGCGCAAACTGCTCAATAACTGGTCACCCGATGCACCTGGCAAACCGCGGTCGAGCAATACGCAGTCATAGCGGTGCGTTTGCAAAGCGGTCGCTGCAGAATCGCCACGCAAGACCCAATCCACCGCATAACCGTCCAGCTGGAGCCAGGATTGTACAGTGGCGCCAAGCGAGGGATCGTCTTCTACTATGAGGATGCGCATGGTGCGAATCCTAACATGAGCTTGCTTAAGGCCGCCTTAAGAGTTCTGTTGCTCAGCCCTGCATCTGTCGATGATCGCGACTCCTGTCACGGCATAAAGCACTCTGCACGGCTTTTGTGTGCCAGGTGTCGGTGCTTGTCCCGACGGAAAAAGACCCTTGGCAACGCCCCACAAACCGGTCGGGTAACAGCAGCGCATTGCTGCGCCGCCGTCCCCTAAGAACGGAGCGTGCGACTTTCACCGCACTCCGCTCAAGCCTCTCGAAGTCTTCTTTCGTTAACCAGTTAGTCCCGGAATCGTCGGTCTTTGCGCCGCTCGAAGTAATCATTCCACTCCGGATCATTCAGGGCAAGTTCTGTGAGGTTCTTCTTGCCCTGTCGCATGCGTTCGACGGCCAGAAGCTTGAAGGCTTTTGTAAACGCGGGGCTGTTCAAGGGCGACAGACTTTGTCGCTGCGCGGCAACGGTGTTCCAGAGAAAGTAGCCATGGACAAGAGCGGCGCGCTAACAAGGCGGCCATCGATGCGATCAATGCCAGCCGGGACGTGCCCGTTGTCGTGCGCCAAATCAAATATCTCAACAACATAGTCGAGCAGGACCACCGGGCTATCAAGCGAGTGACTGGGCCCATGCCCAACTTCAAATCCTATCAGGCGGCCAGAAATGTATTGGCCGGCATCGAGCTCATGCACATGATCCGCAAGAATCAGTTCGCTAGCATCAACAGCAATGCGATGTCTTTTGCCGACCAATCTTACGCACTGGCAGGACAAATCCGTCCAGCTTGAGGGGCGGTTTAACGCGCCGTCAAACGCATCATTCGGCCCATGCTCGGCTTCAAATCCTTCCGATCGGCCACCAGGATCCTCGCCGGCATCGAGACCATGCACATGCTCAAAAAGGGGCAACTTGACTGCCACGATGGGCAAGTGGCGTCCGCCGCAGACAAGTTCTATTCCCTGGCTGCCTGAACGACTGACACTGCCCGCTTTCTCTCGCCCTGACTTCCTTATCGCAACAGAACCGTTATTCGAGGTGCCCTGTGGAAGACGAAATTTCAGAGGAAGCTCAAACAAAAACATCTCTACAATTTAACTTGTCAATACCTTCCTAAATCAGATAAGGCTGCGT
>Ga0210409_10002672_pt1 | contig 20907 bp, 29 predicted proteins | sample IncBWH17MmetaG_FD_161649 | JGI IMG/M metagenome (GOLD analysis project Ga0210409, IMG submission 161649) | Forest soil microbial communities from Barre Woods Harvard Forest LTER site, Petersham, Massachusetts, United States - Inc-BW-H-17-M | ecosystem: Environmental > Terrestrial > Soil >...
CAGCTCCGAATCCAAAACCAACGTCGATTTCGGTCGTCCCATCGTCATAGGCACCTCCATTGTGCACGGGAGATGCCTATATTCCCAGCAATACTAAGACCAGTTATTTATGGGACAGAACACTAGTTTCTGCCGTTCCGAAAAGTTCAACTACGCTCCTATCGCCAGGGATCGCCCGCTGGCCTATTTGGCCGGTCGTTCTCGTCCTTGTCTGGGTTTCTCTTGTTTTCCTGAGAATTATCTTCCCGCGCGTGATTCGGATTTTCATTTTCACGCGGTTTTTGATGGTAAGAGGGGAACTTAAATACGCAAAAACACTCAAGAAAATAAGGAATTCATCTGAGAAACGATACTCAAGTTCCATCATTTCGGCGCTTCAAGAACGAAGAGTCGGCACTGCATACCCGAATGCGACTTATCTTCTACACAATTACACCGATTGTCCGAGGGTGACTGTTCTAGTGGAATGACGCATGGGGGGCAACCGACATGCTGATCATACTTCTGGTTATTCTTCTCTTGCTGAGTCTGGGCAGTCTACCGACCTGGCCGCACAGCCGAAACTGGGGCTACTATCCGAGTGGGGGGCTGGGCTTGGTTGTAATCGTGCTGCTGGTATTGCTGCTGCTTGGGAGAGTTTGAAGTTATCGGCTCACGCTGGAAACTACCTGTGAAACAGGAATAGCGTGCCCAGGGCTTGGAACGCCCTAACAATGAAGGCCTCCAAGCCAGCCAAGCAGTCAGCTAAACCTACGAGAAAGGCATCGCCCTTTTTTCGGCAAATGCTACGAGTGGGCCCGGGTTTGGTGACCGGGGCATCCGACGACGACCCCAGCGGAATTGCAACATATTCGCAAGCAGGTGCTCAATTTGGTTTTAGTGTCCTTTGGCTGACCCTATTTTCTTATCCGTTCATGTGCGCGATCCAGGAAATCAGCGCGCGGATTGGACGCGTCACAGGTGCAGCAATATCCGCAAGCCTGCGTAAGGCATATCCTCGGCCAATCGTAATGGGTATCGTCTTCCTTCTTCTTATTTCGGCGATTTTCAACCTAGGAGCCGACCTGGGAGCGATGGGTGAAGCCGCCCACTTGCTGGTGGGAGGCCCCAGGTGGGTGCATATTCTTGGGTTTGGGCTGCTCTCCATGGTTTTGCAGGTCTTCATTCCGTACACCCGATATGTGAACTACCTAAAGTGGCTCGCCTTGTCATTATTCGCGTATGTGGTGACAGCCTTTCTGGTTCACGTTTCTTGGAGTGAAGCCCTGCGCGCATTGATTCTGCCCCCCTTAAATGGATTTCATGGGGAGTACTGCATGATGGTGGTGGCAGTACTGGGGACTACTATTAGTCCCTATCTGTTTTTTTGGCAGGCATCCCAGGAAGCAGAAGAAGTTCGAGATAAAAAAGAAGATAAATCTCTACGCAAAGATCCCTCACAGGCGCCTGAGCAACTTCGCAGAATCAAGATCGACACCTACTTTGGCATGGCGGCGTCCAACCTGGTGGCATTTTTTATCATGCTTACCTCTGCGGCAACTTTGCATGCCCATGGACAGACGAACATCCAAACGGCAACGGAAGCGGCGCAAGCTCTCGAACCGCTGGCCGGACGCTTTGCCTATGTCTTATTTGCTGCAGGAATAATAGGAACGGGCCTTCTCGCCGTTCCGGTACTGGCGGGAAGCGCAGCCTACGCAATCGGAGAAGCGATGCACTGGCGAGTAGATCTCGAGATCAAGCCGAAGAGAGCCTTCAAATTTTATGCCACGCTGGGTGCGGCCACGATCGCCGGTTTGGCTCTGAACTTCGTTCATCTGGACCCGATCAAAGCCTTGTTCATTGCCGCGGTTATCAATGGGATTCTAGCAGCACCCGTGATGGTTCTGATGATGTTGCTAACCCAAAATCGAAAAGTGATGGGACACTTTACTTTGCCTCTACAGCTGAAGGTGCTTGGGTGGGCAGGAGCCGGGGGCATGTGCGCTGCTTCCGTGGCCTTCTTAGTTGGAGCTTTTTGGAGTTGATCAAATTCGTTTTGTGCAGGCCCCGCTGCGGAACAGAATCCCGTGCGGCAGCGGGGGCTGCCTTCGCTTACGACTTGATAGCGAGATCGTTCTGAACCTTATGCGCTTCAGCAATGTTGTTAGCCTTCGTTCGAATGCTGGTCTTTTCGTCTTGTTTACGAACAGTGCCCTTCAAAATGATCTCCCCGCCGCACGATAACTCTTACGTTGTGGGCAGAGGTGGAGAGAGATTTATCTTGGACTATTGCTTGGCAAAGCTTCCGAGCCATCTCTCGATCGGCTGCAGTTTTTTTTCTTCCGGGCCCGAGTTGCTCTTGACCGCGCACCTTTCCACTCGCCTTTCAGGAGGTCAGGAGACCAACTGGCTTCATCGGGTATGGCTGGGCAAATTCTGCAGCATTCCCTGTATGGGCTTGCGGCTACGATTGGAACAATCTAAGCGCGTTTGTGGATCCAATTTGAGTGACAAGCTGGGAAGGGAGATAAGATGTCAAAAAACTCATGTTCTTCAATCTGATTCGTAAGGAGCAGATGAAGCAAAGATTGACGATCTCATTCGGCCATATGATCGACGTACATCAATTCATGGGGCGAGTGACCCAAATGGTGAGAGGATTTGCGGCCGGCAACTTTATCATCGGTTCTGCAATGGCAACGGTCACGATTCTCGTCCTTCTCGCGTTGAAAATACAGGGCGCCGTGATTCTTGGCATTGTGAGTGGATTTCTGAGTTTGATCCCTTTTCTAGGAGTAATTCTCGCGGTGCTGGTCCCTACCGCGGCTGCGCTTTTACAATTTACTACAGCAGGCCCGTTTGCCATTATTTTCTTAACAGTCGTATGCCTTCATATCATTTCCGCAAACTTTCTAATCCCAAAGATAGTCGGATTGCGGGTCAATATAGGCCCCGTCGCGGCCACAGCGGGGATCCTGTTCTGGGGTTGGCTATGGGGCTTGATGGGTATTCTACTGGCCGTTCCTTTGACGGCGTTTGTAAAGCTTGTCGCGGATTGTCATCCAACGTTGATTCATATTTCCAATCTTCTTGCGGAATCCCCTCGTCCCGTTTCACCCTGGATCCATTCCGGCCGGGAAACTATGTACAGAACAGTGCCTTACATACGTAAGAGATTTCCAGTCAAAATAAAGCTCTGAAGACAACAGAAGTTGGGACCGGTGATTTACCGGACAACAGAGGACAGCCACCCGTCCGTCTCGCCAAGCCTGCTACACCTAACCCTTATAGGCTTTGGATGCTCCACTACAAGAAAAGCCGGCCCTCCGTACTGGAAGGACCTGATTGTTGCGCGTGCGGGGCACCGGTAGTGTGAGTGTTAGACAACACCTCCGATCCACTCCCACCAAGAACAGGTGCCTGGCCGAACACAGGCATCTGTTCTCTCCCCCCTTGGTTCGGAGACGCGACCCAGATGTCAATTCGGACTTTGAGTTTCCTCCAGCTCGGTCGCACAAAAACGCATTCGAGAAATAACTCGCTCGCCGATTCAGGAACTCTTTTTAACGTAGGAATCTGTATGCGCAATTCCTGAGTGAAGCAACGATAGCCATGGCCATGGAGGATTCCTGTGGAACTATCTTGGTGTTCACCTGCTCGCTTTAGGAGATGAGACCTCAAGCTTGCGGGAAGCGCCGCCCCGATCATGGGCGAAGGTGGGATTGTCTTTTGTCCCGGTAATCTTGATCGCCAGCACAGTTCCAGCGTTTTCCCCTTTGAAAAATGGGTCAAGTGCCTTTAGAAAAAATGATTTCGCGCCAGTGGTTGTCTGGGAAAGCTTGGCCTGCATCACCAGGTTGCCATGAAAATCCAGCCCGCCGCTATCGAGGTTATAGGTTCCTCTCAGGTTGACCGATGCTCCGATTACATCAAAATTTAGATTTGAAAATGTCACTACACCGTTCCGAACCTGGAACCTTCCGGCCATTTCCGAAGCAACGCTGTTGATTTCCATCGCTTTTGGCTGCCCTTGGGCTTTGCGGCTTAGTGTATCGACCTTCCCCTGAATCTCGCTAGTCGTGAATTGGCCATCGGCAATCCGGAATTGTCCCTGAATTCTTAAGCGTTCGATCAGGTCAGAATCGCCCTCCGGAATGCTGATCTTCGCCTTTAAACTCGCTACGCCGGTCATAATCGGCTCATCCGTCTTGACAGCCAGTTGAATCAGATCTTCCACGCGGGCATGCTGTGAGAAAGCCTCCAACAAAATCGTCTTGCCTTTCACTTCAGGATTAGCATCTTCAATTTTGCCGCTGGCTATAATCGTGGTATGCCGAAACTGAGCCGTCACGTTGCTAAGATACGTGTCGCCGTTGGTGCCGTCCACCACCGCGGAGAATTCTGTGTGCAATGACGTCGGGTGATCTGCCGTCCTCAGACAGAAATCTGGAGTGTCCGTTGTTCCCTCAACTTTTAGATAATCAAGCGGGCCACTAAAAGTGCCTTCAGAGGAGAGAATTCCGCGAATCCCTTTTAGGGTACCAAGGTCCGCCCTCTGAAATTTGTATCTCCCAATCGCAAAGGTCTTGCTCGGAGCGTCTGCTTGCCAGGGTCCAAACTCCCCATTGGATTCAATCTCGCCCGTCGGGACACTGTTCGTCAGCGTTGCGTGGAACGTAGCAGGGCGATCAAAACTAACATTGTGGAGCTCGAGGTGGTGAATGGGGAATTCACGAGGCGGTTTTTCGGGTTGTGCTCGCAAAATAACGATAATCGCATCATCGGCGCGCATCTCTGCAATGAGGGCCGGATACTTCTTAGCAAGGTCTTGGTCTGTCCTTTGAATCAAAGGCTCGCCTCCAGGTTGGCGGGGCGGCATGTGAATCTGCAAGCCGTCCAGCTTCACGAATGCGATGCGCGGCTTGGCTCGCAGGAGATTAATCAAATTCGAGGTCATCGTGACTGCACGAACCTGAATAAGAGGGGGAATGTCCGTTCGGCCATGGTGCCGCAATATCAACTGGCTGATCGTCAGCTGGACGTGAGGATACAGAGAAACGTCAAAATTGGAAAACTCAACCTTGCTTGCAAAATGTGTTTGCAGAGTCCTTTGGGCACGATCGCGAACCATTGCGTGGATTCTGGGACCCAGTCCGTAGAGCGTAAGGAGTGCGAGGAGAAATACAAGGCCAAGAATGAAGGTCCATCTGCGCATAGAATCTGGGCTGCCATCTCTTCCTGCAGCACACCGGTCCTGTCTGCTGTGGCCTGAAGCGATAGGAATAGCTACCAGCATAGAAAAGACCACGAAAGGGGCCTGCAAAAATACGCTGAATCCTTGATAGTGCGCGCAGCCACCCTGTATTGATTTCTTATGAGGATCTGATGAGAGCGCTTTGTCCATGATAGGCGCGCTATGCAGAGGTGAGCAGGAAAAGGGGTAAAGACAATTAAGTCGCTCTTCAGATTCCCGATCGTTTCAGATTGGGGTGACCATTCTAGAGGATTATTCGTTCCCGGTCACGCGCCGGCAGCCATTCTTCCTTGAACTATTCGGCCATTCCGAGCACTGTAAATGAAGTATTCTCCAGGCGAACTGGCTGCCAAGTGAGCCAGTTGGTTCTTCGCCTCTTCCAGTCCAACTACCGCTTTTACCCAGAGTGGGTGACCATCGGGTAGTTTCTTGAAGATGTCGAACTTCGCATCCATGAGTGGCCCCCAGATTAGATTGATTGTAGCTGCTACGAGTAAGGGCAACCTTGCTTCCATTCCGACAGCTCAATTAAAAGTCTTTCAAATCAAACAGTTGTGCGATCAAAAGCCGAAGAGATGATCTCTTGCCGGCCTTAAGTGGAGAGTTGTTTTCGAGTCACTATGTATTTTCTGCTAGCTCTATGAGTACTGGGACTTAAGAAACTTTGATGGAATGACCGGATTTCGGCTCGGTTCAGTAATCGAAATGCAGACGCGTTCCAAGTAGTGGTCTTTCGGAATGCTAGGAAAAATTGGTCGGCCAGTTCATCACCAACGGGCAGTCATTTCCATGTTTCCATGTGCAAAGGGGCGAATTCGTAATCGCTAAGAAGCCGTGGAGTGCATGCCAGCTTCTTGCTGGAGGTTCTAAATTCGTTTGGCTATTCCTCTTGTGACGAGTCTAACTCTGGTTCTGGTATCGGCACACTGGCGGTGACGGTGGTTCCTCCCTGGACCGAGGATAGTTCGAGGCTACCTCCCAGTTGGCGCACACGTTCATTCATACCGCGCAGTCCCACGCCAAGTGCTCCCATCCAGTCCTTCGCCCGGTCTTCCCAGTTTTTTGACTGAGTGCTGCTCCCTTCGTCAATGACTTGGAGGAGTACGCAACGGTTCTCAGTCAGCAGTCGGACGGTTGCCCTTGGGCTGCCAGAGTGCCGGTGCACGTTCGTTAAGCTCTCTTGAAGAACGCGAAATAGGGCCAGCTCCAGGTCGCCAGGGATGCGGTCAAATCCCGGAGAAACCTCAAACTTTGTTTTGATTCCACTCCGCTTTGTAAATCCATCCAGATACCATGGGATTGCCGATTTCAAGCCCAGCTCTTCCAGCATAGGGGGGTACAGCAGGTAAGAAATGGTGCGAACTTCCTTAATCGCCTCTTCAATCAGCTGGGAACATTCGGTGAGTTGGCTATCATCATCTCGTTGGCCCCGTTCGCGCGAGGACTTGAGGGAATCCACTTTCATCTTTAGACCCACGAGGTATTGGCCTACGCTATCGTGAAGGTCTCTGCCGATGCGCCGGCGTTCCTCGTCCTGCGTTTGCAGGAGACGAAGAGAAAGTTGCCGGAGTGACTTTTCCGAATCGTGCAACTTTCTTTCGGCCGCGGTTCTATCGGCTATCTCTTTTCGTAACGCCTCATTAGCTTTTATTTTCTCGGTATAATCTCGCGTAACTTTTCCGAATCCAAGCAATTTACCAGCATCGTTTCTTATGGCCGTAATGATCACGTTGGCCCAGAAACGGGAGCCGTCTTTGCGTAGACGCCATCCCTCGTCCTCCAGCCGCCCTTCCTTAGCGGCGATCACGAGTTCCCGCTGCGGTTTGCCTGCTCGAAGGTCTTCCTCGGGATAAAAGATCGAAAAGTGCTTACCTATGATTTCGGAGATTCCATATCCTTTGATGCGTTCGGCTCCCGTATTCCAACTGGTGACGTGACCCTGCACATCCAACATGAAGATTGCATAGTCCTGGACGGCCTCTACCAGCAGTCGGAAGCGCTCTTCACTACGGCGCAGCGCAATCTTGGCTTCGCCATTTACAAAGGAAGCGTCGCTTTCGTCAAGCACCACGGCAGAGTGTTCTGCGCACACTCTCATAAGCGGCTGAGAGTTCTTTTCGCCATTAAAATTGGTCACCGGATAGGCGCATCGCAGCGAGAAAACATGCTTCTTCGCCAATTCGTTCCAGAGCTGTTCGAGCCGAATGGCCGCCTCAACCTTACCTTCCGTCCACAATAGCGAAACCATCTCTCCAAACGCGGCAATTTCGGGATGCACGGCTTTAGCGCAGGCCTTGGTTCCAACGATTGCCCCACCGACTATCGCTTCAAAGCGGCCGCTGTCGGGCATGCCTTCCACCATGATTTTCGATAGAAGTTCGGAAGCATCTAGCTCAACGTACCTTCCCTCCTTGCTGTCCTTGGGAATATCCAAACCGCGAGCTGTAAGCCGGCGCTGAAGTCCTTCGCGATGCATCTTGGTTGCAATGACGACCGCACCATTGCCGGCGGCCAAAGCACCACCGATAAAGTTAGACAATGCCTCAAGCAGAGAATCGCTCTCTTGATAGAAGTAGGCAACATGGTCGCCCTGAAAAGGACTGCCCGGCTCCCACTGAAGCGTCAGATTCCTAGGGTCGGGGCTCAAGGCACTAGTAGTCATTTCGATTCTCCTGCCTGACACATGGCGGGGGCCAACGCACTTGCTTGTTTAACAGGGCATTGTGGCCATGTCATCGTTGCTTGATAACGATGCAGCATCCGATTTTCTGCTTGAAAGTAACACACTCGTTAGCTGAGTTCACGTCTAAAGCTCGGACGGCGCACATGACCTCGCGGAATTGCCTCCAGTTACCAAGCAATTTGGTGTTGCGCGGGGCTCCATTCCATGCTTCCGCATGTGTTAACACTCCCGCCGAACCTTAATGATCGCCACCCGATCCCGTGCCACCGGCTGGTTTACCGGCTAAAATAGGAAGCCGTTCCGCTCTGCAACTTCCCACCAATTGAATGTCCGCTATGGCATCAGGATTCATGCGAATAAACTACTGCGACTGCAGCGAGAATGCGGATCTCGGATGGTGCTTCTTATGCAAGTACATATCCTGATCCGCACGAGCCATTAGTTCTCCAAGCGAGCTAACGGTTTCCGGATCGAACCGTGCTATGCCGATGCTAAATGACAACTTATAACGAGACTCCTCAGCATTCGCCTTTTCCATACACTTCTCTATCCGAGACACGATGGCTTGTCTGTTTGGGATGGAGGCGTCCGAGGCTAGCACCGCAAATTCGTCTCCCCCGAGGCGGGCTAGAATGTCCGAATCACGAAAGGTCTCCTCCAGCGCATCCGCAGCCCGGATTATTGCCAAATCACCCTCCCGGTGTCCGAAGGCATCGTTAATCCCCTTCAGATTGTCCATATCGCAAAAGAGGAGCAATACGTCTTGGGAGTGGCGGCGGGCGAGCTTGAGCTGGTGCATCGCCGATGCCAGAAAACCGCGCCGATTGTAAAGACCTGTGAGTTCATCTGTGACGGCCAGCGATCGAATTTCCCGATCCAGAAGCGATTGCTTTATGGCACACGATGCTGCTCTCCGCAGAACGTTGTCAAGGCTTCGCGAATCCGGAGCGCCTGATTTTGCCCAGTTGGAAATTTCTTCTAACGCAGACAGAATTTGGTCGAGTTCAGTGTCTTCCGAACGCAAAGCGTAAGAAAGTAGAGACTCTAACGTTTCTTTTTGAATGCCTGGCCGTCGCTCTATGGAAAGCACCTTGGCACTAGACGTGGGAGTGGCAAGAGACAGGCTCTCCTGATCCCCTTGGCCCTCAGCCCAGTTGTTGGAACCTCGGGTCGACATCGGTACCTCTCGCGCACGGAGCTAAACACTGAGCTCCGTTGGCCAACTTTAGTGCTCCAGTCATCATCGAGCTATAGGGTAAATGCTGTATATGACCTGTAGGGGACGCTATTTGATTTCACCGGATCTTCTCCAGAGTAGTCATCTACGGTGTTGCCGTGGAGACCATCGTGGTGTTATTAAAATTTTCGCTTTTGGCGACGTAATGTCGCGGTTGTTGATTACGTGCTTTTGTTGTGGCGGTTACGCAAAAGCGAATCAGCAGGTCAAAACCACCAAGATAGGACTAGGGAGCCATCATCGGAATCCAAGCGGACCGCCTTTGTAAATCTTACAATCGAAAGACGTGATGCGGTCCCTTTCTGCGTACTAGACCCCACAATCCACAATGTAGCTTCCTCACTCAAGAGAGCTAGAATGCGCGACTTGTCTCTGTTGGCGAGTAAAGTGCACGGACACCTATGGAGGCAGAGGCGCATGAGCAAGCAAAAATTTGTAAAACCAGCGATCTGTAACAAATATCAAACGCTACTGGAGGAATGCGAGAGAGCCTTGGCGAAATGGAGCGAGCATCGCGCGGAGGTTTCGCATTCACGTTTGGTGGGCAAGGAAGCAGGCGACGAACTCCTGCGATTGCAAGCGAAGTACGCTCGTGTCTACACAGTGTTACAGAACCACGCGCTCAACTGTTCATTCTGTCAGTTGATTTCAAGACTCGAAGGACAAGGTTCCGAAAATAGCTCAGATGCTCTCGCGGACGGCTATCCCCATATTTAGGCAGCGAGCTTCTGGCGATGGGCTCACGTTAAGGCCGTAAAAGTGACCGAGGACCCAGCTCGGCAACTATCGGCCCCTGGCAGAGAAGGTTAGCCCTTCCTCCCGAACGACTGACGAGGCCATTTCCAACTCCAGTGAGGTCTCCACGATCCTACGGTGTTTCAGGTATAGGCAGTCAAGCATCTTCGTCTGAAGATGAAAGAGCAAGGAGAGCAGAGGGCGAGTCCCTTCGAGTGCCCGAGGGGAGCGGGGTCGTCCTTTCTGCTCTCACTGAAAGGACCCGTAATGCGTTGCCCGGCTCGTAAGAGACAAAGCTAACGGACAGGGGCGACAATTGAAGCAAGTTATTCTAATTCGCAGCATCATATTGCTCGCGCTGCTTTGTGCCGCCTGTAATCGTACCGACTATGGTGTTCTTCAGCCGAATCCCGAGGACCTCTGTAAATGCCTGCCGATCGAGCCGGGCATTGCTGATTTCCGCCACTTGGAGAAACACGTTCCCATTCCCAATATTGCCGCGCAGGAAATTGGCGTTGATACTATTCTCAGTTGGACGCAAGACGAATTTGTGGCCCCGACGCGCCGCGAACCGGGCGAGAGCTTCAGGTTTTCCATGTGGCGAATGCATTTTCTGCAAGTAGCGAGTGTGAATGCGGCAGACTGCGATGTGGTCTTCGAAATCTCTATGACCCCCGACAAGAATGCACCCCAGGTCATCGTGGAGACACCGGTTGACAGCGAATTTTGCAGTGCCCGCCAGAATGCGTAATCCCAGCTGGCGAAACATGGGTTTAAGCTCGATTCCCAGCATGGCGGTGAACTGCCGCAAGCCTTACCAGTAGCAGTCTTGGGCATGGCCTTTGAAGATTTCGAACACAACCGCGGTTCCGCACAAGTGGCAACACTGTGGGAGCTGCATCCCGCGATCGTGACCATCCCCTAAGAACATGCCCGCGGGCCCTACTCGCTCCAAGCCGCAAGAGTGGAGCATGTCGTTTAGATACCCTGTAGTTCCACTGGAAAAATCGCCCTCCGAGCATTCTTCAGCTTGCCCTATGCAGAGTTCTTGTGTAGCCTTCGCCTACTCACAACCCCACCAGGGAGGGCTCTATGGAAACAGTGCCTACTAGTTTCGCTCATGTCCTTTTATTCGCCTGCCCGAGATGCGGGGTTCCACTAGCTGCTGCATGCGCAAGCACGGACAAGAATTTGGAGGCCGCGGATGCACACTGGTTCAACCCTCATTGCCCATGTGGGTGGACAGGATCAGTGGTCGGCGTGGAGGCCACGAAGCACTGGGTCGAAGCTTGGAACATTCCAGTCAGCCTTGGTCCAGACGCAGCGGGGTCATGCGATAGCGAGCCATCCAACTAGAGCTTGAACCACAGTTTCCACTGGCCGGATGATTCGATTTCCGGGCTCAACACCAAGGGTTCGGGCCGGGTGTACGAAGTAAATCCATCAGGTCGGCCCGCTCGATTGCGCTTAACACTCCTCCTAACCCTGTGATTGGGCCGTCCCGCGTTTCATCATTCCTCACAACGAGCGTGCGCCAGGGTGCAACTCGACTTATTTCGATTTCTCGCGCGGGACCTTGGCACCCCTCTTTCGAGCTTCAGAAAGGCCAATTGCGATCGCTTGCTTACTACTCTTTACGACTCCGCCTTTGCCGCCCTTTCCCGAACGCAGGGTTCCGCGCTTCTTGCGATGCATGGCAGCCTGAACTGACTTACTTGCCGCCTTTCCATATCTGGCCATTGCTCCCTCCCGCGGGATTGTTCTAATCCTGTTGAGTCCCTACAAGGAAAACCTTTTTGTTACTAGCCGGCACAAGCCGGAGCGTAAGTCGCTCATTTCTTTTTGAAAGCGCGCATCCCGTCCTTTACCCTTTTCATGGCTTTGGCCGGCCCTTTCGCGCCCAATATCTTATATCCCTCACCGCTCAATTTGTGATAGTTGACGAAGAAATCTTCTAATTCTTCCAAGAATGTTTTGCCCAAATCCTTGACATGATGAATGTCCGCGAAGCTATGATTCTCCTTTTCAATTGCTATGACACGATCATTCCGGCCGCGATTTTTTTCCTTTCCTTGTGTGCCCTCGATGATTCCAACGATCCTGCACTGCAATGCGCACCCCGGGAATGCGGGCTCGTCCATTAGCACAAGAACATCAGTTGGATCGCCGTCCTCTGCTAAGGTGGATGGTACAAAACCAAAATCATAAGGAAATTCCATCCCCGCTGGGAGAACCTTCTTGAGTCCAAAGACCCTTTTTTTCTCGTCGAAGGCGTATTTGTTGCGGCTGTCTTTCGGGGTTTCAATGACGACCTGAAGAATGTTTTCGTCTGGGTCAAGGGAGTCAAGCAAGTAAGGGTTCCCCACCGATGCTTTTAGTTTCTTCTTGTTGCTGGACACTTATATTCCCCATTCCTTATGCGCCTGCGGAGGGCTGGGTTGGGTTCTTTCGCGAGCAGCGGCGTGCAACTTGACTGGTATCGAAATCAAACTGAGAACGATAGAGTCTTTGCAGCCGGACGAATGCATGAGAAAACCCCTGACCCGAAGTATCTTACAAGGTGAACCACGCCATATCAGGCAAGGGCCGTAGAAAAGGAACAAAATCCATGTAGTTTCTCAATCAAATTGCGGCTTGTACTTCGTGGCTCCTGCGCCACCAACCCGTTTCTCAGAAAAGGCATCCGAAGACCTCACTGCGCGGTATCCGAACTTCTCCAGGCACAAGCTGCTTGGTGGCGCAAGCGTTGCATGCGAAATTGCAGACTCGGTCACCGGATTTTCAAACTGTGCTTTACCGCATCATATTTCGGGGGAGATCTTCCAAAGGCGGCAAGTCGAGCGAAACTGCCGAAGGGCCAGGGATTGCCCACAATCCTGACGAAAGGCCTATAGCACATTCGAGATACACGCTTCTTTCCAATTCTCTACCCGTTTCCCCGTATGGCCTGCCAAAGCTAGAAGTTGTTTATGGTAGCTGTAACGTTTTTCCGCGTTTGATTTTCGAAGAAGTCACGAATTGCACTTTAATAGGAGATCTCAATGGAAATCAATCGCTTGAAGCACCTTTACATCGAGGAACTAAAGGATTTGTACAGCGCGGAAACTCAGCTGGTGAAAGCACTTCCCAAGATGGCTAAGGCAGCGTCTTCCGAGGACTTGCGCGCGGGCTTTGAAGAACATTTAGGCCAAACGAAGGAGCATGTTGCGCGGCTTGAAAAGATTCTCAAGGCTTTGGGGGAGAGTGCGAAGGGAAAGAAATGCAAAGGCATGGAGGGTCTCATCAAGGAAGGCAGCGAAATGATCGAGGAAGATCCCGTGCCCGAAGAACTAGACGCCGGCCTTATCTCAGCCGCCCAACGAGTGGAACACTATGAAATTGCTGGCTACGGCTGTGTCAGCACTTACGCGAAGCTTCTCGGGGAAGACGAAGCAGCCTCTCTCTTGAAGCTAACCCTCGAGGAAGAAAAGGAGACAGACAAGAAGCTGACGCAACTGGCAGGCAGCATCAATCTGGAAGCTGTCGAATCCGAGGAATCGGAAGAAGGCAGCAACCGGTCGAGGAAAGCCAAGACGGCCCGCGCCTAGCCAGCTCTTGGAGTAAGACAGGTAACAAAGTTCAAAGGAGGAACAAATAAATGAAGGTACGTTGGATTGAATTGCCGCGATTGCTGTTGCCTCTGGGTTCGTTGGTGTTTGGCGTATCCCTGATGGCCACATCAATCCCGGGGTACCAAGATCCACAGCAGACGCCACCAGACAACACCAAACAAAACAAAGATCAGACAAACCCCACCGCGGATCAACAGAAGATGAATCCAGCGGACCGCGCCCTCACCCAGAAGATTCGTAAAGCAATCCACCAGGATACGAGTCTGTCCACCTACGCGCACAACATTAAAATCATCGCGCAAGACGGGAAGGTCACACTTCGTGGGCCAGTGCGGTCCGAAGATGAAAAGACCAACATCGAAGCCAAAGCAGTGGCCGTGGCCGGACAAGGGAACGTAACCAATCAGCTCGAAGTTGCACCTGCGAAGTAGCGGAGCAGAAATCGAACCTAGTTCAAATTCAAAGGAGAAAGACAAATGTCAGGTAAAAAAGTAGGAGTATTCGGGATTTACTCAACACGCGTTGCGGTCGAAAATGCTACAGATTCGCTCATCCGAGCGGGCTTTCCTGCGGCGGATATTTCCGTACTATTGCCGGAGAGTCTTGGCGGTCCCAGGGACATGGGGACCGAAAAGGCAACGAAGGCGCCCGAAGGTGCTGCAGCGGGAGTCACCACCGGAGGCGTAATTGGCGGCACGCTCGGCGTACTGGCAGGCGTTGGACTCTTGGCGATCCCAGGCCTAGGCCCCTTCATCGCAGCAGGTCCGATCATGGCAGGACTGGCGGGGCTGGGCGTTGGAGGAGCAGTTGGCGGACTTACCGGCGCGTTGATCGGCATGGGGATCCCTGAATTCGAAGCAAAGCGATACGAAGGCCGCCTGCAAAAGGGCGGAATTCTCCTCTCCGTGCATTGCGATACGTCCGATGAAATCAATGGTGCCAAGGAAGTGCTGAAGGCCACTGGCGCGGAGGATGTTTCTTCGACCGGAGAATCCTCTGTTGATGCTAAGCAAACCGATCGTGACGCGGCCGCTAAAGCTGCTCGCACGTCCTATTAATCCAAAACGAGGAAGCCGCACTGTGGCTTCCTCCTTTTCTTCCTATAAACAGGTCCCGAACGGTTCCGCTTCATTGCTTGGGAAAGGAGACTTACAATGTCCAGAAATCATATTCCAGAAACGGTTCTGACTTTTGTTGTAGGGGCAGGTATAGGCGCAGTGGTTGCTTTACTCCTCGCACCCAAATCTGGTGAAGAACTGCGAGATGACATTACTGAGGCTTTGAACGACGGTGTCAATCAGATTCGCACTACAGGCAAAGATTTAAAGCGCCGCGCACAAAAAGTCGTAGATATGGCAAGAGACCAGGTGCAGGACGCGGTTGAAGCAGGCGATAGTGCCTATAACCACGCCAAGAAAGCCTGAGTTTCGCTAAGCACGCTGAAAGGCTGTCGATCATCGGTCGGCGGGAATTTAAACCTAGTCGAAGTTTCAGGTTTCCGCGGCCATTGCAGCGATAGGCGCGCGAGCTTTTTTGCAATGGAAAGAAGTTAACAAATGAAAGCACGCACAAGTAAGCGCAACAAGGACAGCGCACTTTTGATCAGTGTGGCGAAGTCTATCGGATCAACCCTCGGGACGCTTGCCGCGAAAGCCAATGCGGCGCAAAAAGCTATTACTCGAAGCCGTGCCGCTCACAGCGTAAAGCGCGAAGCCAAGAAACTCATGCGTAAGAGTAAGAGTGTCACTCGCAAGACAAGAAGATCAGCCCACCCTAAAGCTACGAAAAAGCAAACCCGCTAGGGCCACTCGGGGCGGTTTGCGTCGCGCAACCTAGTCCGTCAAGCGAAGCTGTGGGCTCGTGCGGTCCGACCCAAACATTGTTATGCAATCAAGTCCTGTTCACGCAATACCAGCGTCGGCGAACGACACGGTGTGCTGGGTCGGAACAGGGAGCCACGAATTTTAGAGCTATCAGGTAGTCGCTGTATTCAGGCGTAAGGTGACGGCCAGGTGTATTTTCTTCGCTTCTACAGGAATTAGGGGATGGGCATGGTGCCTCCATAATCAGACTATCGCGAAGAAAGGAGAGCAGAAAGATGAGGTCCTTCGAGAGATCGACCGGACCGACTGGGCGCCTTTGCTGCTCTCCTTCAAGCAAGAGAACTGCCACGTCAATTCGTTTGACCGGAGGCGAGCGGTTCTGCGAGTCCTAGTCCGAGCCCACCACTAAAAACCGGCGGCCACCGCTGATGTCACGAATGGTCCGCGCCTATCTGCCAGGGGCACCCATGCTGTTCTTATGTAGGTATCGTGTACAGGACCTGTTCGGACTTTAATACAGCAACTACCGCATTCTGACGAATTAGCCGTTCGCATATTCTGCCCGAGACGATAGGCCAGTCGTCAGGAGTCACTTATGTTGAACCTTTTGGAGATCATTGGAATCTTGTTAAAGTTGTTTGTGTTTGGCGTGTCTATAGTAACTTCTGGGATTGTTGTTTACGTCCTTTTGCAATTGTGGTTTGACAAAAGCGAATCCCAAAACTTACCGAAGCAAAAGCGGCTCCGAGTTTGATTTCTCACTATGCGCCCGTACCCTTCCGCTCGATTGCATTCAATCACATCGGAAATCCGGACTTGGCTTGTCTGGTTCTTCGTTGCTTCCCTGCTTCCTTTGCAGAAGGACCAAATACTCTCCGACAGCTAGGGCTAACAAACCGACGGCTCCCGACACGAACCTGGTCATCTGGTCTATTCAGCTCTGTGCGCTCTGAAGATCGTCAGCAGAGTATAGACGCCGAGAGTGATGCCGATAAGGAGCTCGGAGAGCGACAAGAACGCCGCAATGATCGCGAGACGGCTCGTTCGCTGGCGTAATAACGCGACTCCACCTAACACCCCGAAGACACCACACAGCACGGAAAGGATTATTGCGAAGATATAAAAAGCGTGGAATACCTCCATCGCAGGGATGTAATCTGCCACTCGAACGAGCAGCGCACCAAACATAACGGTAGCCACTGGCATCAACGTAACCAGCCATATGGCAATGACAAGCCTCAGAATGCCGTATATGACCCAACATACGCCCAGCTGACTACAGCTGCCACGGCTGCTAGGCGATTCTAAAGTTTTCATATCAATCCGTGACCGAGTGCGGGCTCGTGCGGCCTTTACAATCGGGATGCGGACATTTGCAATCAATATCCGGCGTTTTCTGCATCGATTCGCACTCTATACTGCAATACTTCTTCTCCGACTCTGTCAGGCAGCTGCAATTAGAATGCGCACATTTGTCTCTCCGTTGCCATCAAGTTCTCATTATGAAAAACAAGAGCCGGGTCAAAAGCCCATTATGAGATGCGAAGTCACTCCGACAATCCTAGAAATACCTGATAAGGATTTCGGAAATGCTGCAGGGATTCGTCTGGACAGGTCGGCATAGGTCGTGACCGACTCCTCGTAGGCTGCCCTCATGCCTATTCTTGTTTTCGTTATCTCCAGTATGTCCTCTTCAGTTCTACAGGATTTCGGGTATGGGCCTTCAGCTCCCAATTCTTAGAATTATCGTGGAGAGTAGGGAGGCGACCATTTCAAGTACCGAGGGAACCCCGTCCGTCTTTTCTGCTCTCCCTGAAAGGTATCTTGATGCGTTGCCCATGCTGTTCGAGCCGCAATATTAGTCGGTCAAGAACAAAAGGACTTTTGGAGGCTTTTGCGAGCCGAATATTCATCCGGGCGTATCGCTGTCTGGAATGCGATTACCGATTCTTCCGCTGGCACGGAAGTCCCAAGATTCCGCCGGTTCGAGTGGCAAAGCCTCGCGTGCCATAATGCCCTCATGCGAATGAAAGGAAGAAAATACCTCGCCTGAGATCTCGATAATTCGGTAACAATTTGTATATTCCTTGCTTTTTGTGTACTGTCTGACCACTCATCCCCCTTGTTCGGGAGTCATATGGAAACCGTGACTGACAGCTACGCTCATGTCCTACTATTCGCTTGTCCGAAATGCGGTAATCCATTGGCCTCCGCGTGTGCCAGCACTTGGAAGAATTTAGAGATTGCGGATGCGCACTATTTCAATCCTCACTGCCCCTGTGGATGGACGGGACCAGTGATCGGCGTAGAGGCCGTGAAACATTGGGTCGAGGTTTGGAAGATTCCGATCAACTCAATGCCACACGCGGCTGGGTCCTGCGATAAAAACTGATTATGCTTGATACTTGATATCCGTTTTTTGATAGAAGGCCTTATAACCGCAGTTCGGGCATTCGCATTCGATACCGTCAGGCGGAAATTCCGGTTTGAGTGGGATGAAGTAGTTCGCAAGTCCAGCGACCGCTATTTTGGAGTGTTCAAAATTCGTTTTGCAGTTTCTACAGCTCAAGACCCAACTAGCCATTTCTACACCAAAACCGACTGTATGCCTGCTGGGCGTTGAAGGCTATACTCGAAATACCTTAGTACCGATGAACGCATTTCTACGGCGTTTGCGGTATGGGTCTAAAAACTCCTGCGCCTGAAAATATACAAAGGGGGAGGCAAGCGGGGCGGCCTGGTTCTTTATTGTGCCGGAGCCGAAGTCGCCTTTCTGCTTCCCCTGATAATGTCTGTCCCTCCATCGGTCAATTCCCGCAAGATATTTCGAAATGGGCGTTTGAACAAGAAGCTTCGTTTTGACACCAAACAAGCGTCCGAAAACATTTGTCCGATAATCCGACTCACCAGGAACTTGGCTCATGACTCCTAACAAATCAACAAGCCAGTCTCGGCAGAGCCTGCCGCATCGCGCCTGATGTTGACGGGAATTTTCCAACGTTCGACCCAATGTTTTAACGCATGGAATCCACTCACTGAAACTGTCCAGCCACACTGGCAATGAGGGTTGAAATAGTGTGCGTCTGCCATTTCCAAATTCTTTTCTGTGCTGGCGCATGCAGACGCGAGAGGAATGCCGCATTGCGGGCAAGCGAATAGAAGGGCGTGCGCGTAACTGTCGGTTACAGTTTCCATTTGACCCTCCGAACATGGGGCATAATTAGCAGAAGGTTACAAAAGAAGCATGGACAGGGCAAATGGTTATTTGCTGGATTTCAGGCTAGGTATTTTCTTCGTTTCAACTGCCTCAGCCGCAGAAAGCCAGCGGTCAACATGCGGTTCTGTGCGCTCGTCACCTGACTTACTCAAACAACCTTGAGTGATTTATATTGTCGGTCTTGACGACAAGTTTGTCTCCAGTTCTTTGATTAAAAAGTAGGTACTCGCCCGGTGCATGCACCGCCAATTCTTGGACGCGTGCCTTGGCTTGCTCAATAGTTGTCGCTGATTCAAGCCAGAGGACGCACCCGTTGGTTTCTGCCTGGAAAATGTCGAACGGACTAGTCATGACCTTTCACCTCAGTCATTTCCTCCTCGGTTTCCCGGGTCGGTTAGGACACTGCGGCTGAAGCCATTAAGAATCGCTCACACAGCTTGCTGCCCCAGCGCCGCGACGGTTTGCTTCGATTACTTCCTCGAACTGGGTTTCGGGATACCTTCCGTGCAGCCGACTACTCGGAAGTTATCGTGTAATGGCTCGAATTGAAATACTGCGTGTGAAACTTGCAGTAATCCTCCAGCCCTAGGAAATCTCACCGATGAGGTGTTACCCCCACAGCCTATCTCCCCAGTCTATGAAGCTCGCCCGAAATTTTAATCCCACACAGAAATCCCCATTCGTCAGGGGCTGGCAGTAAACCACGCTCCCTTGCAGTCGAAAATAGCTTGTCAATGAAGCTAGCCACGGCCGCTCTTCAGCCCGCCAGCGCCGCTTCGTCACCATGCGAGCGCCGTGGGGACTTACGTTGACCGTTACCACCCTTTCGGCAACGAGCATCTCTTCCGCGATCACTAGGTCTACTGGCACCCGCATCGGCACGCGCTTCTCAATTCTTCCGTCTAGAGGCATAGAATCAGGCCTTTTTTCAGAACTAGCTTTTTCGGGAGCCCGGGCCGGGCTTTGCTGTTCAGTTGTTGCCATTGCAAGATTTCTGATGGTTTCGTTTTTGTTCATACATGGCCTCGTCCGCTTGCGCCATAAGTTCACCGAGCGAGATGGCACGCTTCGGATCAAACCGCGCTACACCAACACTGAGCGATAGCTCGTAACGAAATTCATTTGCATTCGACTTTTTGAGATTCTTTTCCAATCGGCGGAGGAGGACTTCCTGGGTCTGGCTGGACGCTTCCGACGCCAATACGACAAATTCATCTCCGCCGAGGCGAGCCAGAGTGTCGGAATCTCGAAATGTCTTTTCCAGAGCGTCCGCAGTGCGAATCAGCGCTAGATCTCCCTCTTGGTGCCCATAGGAGTCATTGATCTTTTTCAGATTGTCGACGTCGCAATACAACAGCAAGAGGCTCTGTTCCTTACGGCTTGCCAGCTTGAGCTGCTGCACGGCGGCGGCAAAAAATCCGCGCCGGTTATAGAGGCAGGTTAATTCATCAGTGAGAGCCAGATGGCGCAGCTCTCGGTCCAAAAGGGCCTGCTTAACGGCACACCAGACGGCAGGGTGGGCTGCGGCCCTGAGAGTCTGCGCGTCCGGGGCGCCTAACTTCAATGATTTAGAAATCTCGTCCACTTCATGCAAGATCTGACCAAGCTCATTGTCTGCGGTGCGCAGAACGGAAGACAGAATCTCCTCAAGACCCTCTTCTGCAGGGCCGTTTCTTCGACTCATGGCAAAAACTCTGCGGTTGGATGTCTGCTTTGGCGAACCCGTCCTGAAGCGAGCAGCCTGCACTTGGTTGGCAGCTTGCAATTCGTGTATCGGCATCACCCCTCCTGCCAGCAAGTGCGATGAGTTCCCTTACTGGAGACCACATCGTTCCATTGATCTGGATAGCCGACAAGCGGGTGAGGACCGTAGAGTTGGTACAGGTGATTCCACTAGTACTTCCCCGTGACTAGGCATTCATGAAGGGCTAGAGAGAGACCCGTTCTTCAACTCTGACAATACTTTAGCGCGTAACTCAGGTATTCACCTGATGCCATTCGCAGGGGTTTGCCTGCTTGAGGTAGCGGGTAAGTCATGATATTTGTTTCGAATCTGCAGGGGACCCAGACCATTCGTCACTCCAGGTCCAGGCCGTTCAGAACAAGGAGAATCGATTCATGTCCAAACGAGAGAGCAGTTCGAAGGACTCGGGGGCACGGAGCCATCCAGGAGTGGAATTAGTGCGGAGTGAAGCACCATCAGAGCTTCTTCGCGAACTCGTAGCGCACCTCCGTCAGAACCGCACGCAGTTGCGCGAGGAATGGGTGGTGCGCATCACTGAGACGCGCTTGCTTACGGCAATGACCAAGGAAGAGATTTTCGCGGAAGCGACCTCGGTGTACGACAGCTACGTGGAGGCTCTGG
>Ga0210409_10002673_pt1 | contig 20904 bp, 20 predicted proteins | sample IncBWH17MmetaG_FD_161649 | JGI IMG/M metagenome (GOLD analysis project Ga0210409, IMG submission 161649) | Forest soil microbial communities from Barre Woods Harvard Forest LTER site, Petersham, Massachusetts, United States - Inc-BW-H-17-M | ecosystem: Environmental > Terrestrial > Soil >...
GCCTACGGCGCCATGTGCCACTGCGTTCGCCGCTTTTTTCTCTCCAGAGGAATAGTGGGCCCGCAGGGAACCCTCGAAACTCGGCGGCGCGCCAAAAATGACCGCCACTACCTTGCCTTTTGCATCCACACCCTTGTAGTCGTCATACCTTTGTTCCGGAGCAGTCACTCCATAGCCCACGTAGATCACAGGTGCTTCCAGCGATCTTTTCGTCAGGAGCGGGCTCCCGTGCACCAGATAATCTTTGCGATTGGCCAGCTTCCATTCCGTCCCGCCTTTCACCAGAGTGACCATGGTCTTTTCTTCATCGGCGCCGAACTCCCGCAACGGGATGCGTTGAAAAAACGTCCCGTCGTTTCCCGCTGGCTCCAGTCCCATCTGCTCGAACTGGGCGGCCATGAACTTGGCCGCCAGTTCATGCCCTCGCGTCGCAGTTCCGCGCCCTTCCAGTAAGTCATCCGCCAAAAATGCCATGTCCGCGCGAATCGCTTCGGGTCGTATCGCGGTCATGGCCTCATCCACCGCATCCCCGCTCGCCGCTACCGCGGCAAGCTTTTGTGACCCGATCATGGCGCACAGGACCGCAATCGCCGCCATTGACGCGGCCGTGCAGATTCGCATCGTGGTTATCTTCATTTTTCGCCCCTCCTGAATGCGCCATAGCATATCTTAACCAGGGCTCAAACAGCGGCGGCTGGACGGAGAGCGCAGTGGCGGCTACACTGTTTGTTTTCAACGCGTCAGGCGTGCTGTTCAGTGGGAGAACGATCACGAATGCTTCGCTTCTATACGGCTGGTGAATCTCACGGACAGGCGCTCCTTGCCTTCATTTCGGGTCTGCCCGCGCAACTCCCCGTTGATATTGATTTCATCAATCACGAATTGCGCCGCCGCCAGCTCGGCTACGGCCGCGGCGGCCGCCAAAAAATCGAGAAGGACCACGCGGAGATTTTCGCCGGCGTGCGCCATGGCAAGACCATCGGCGCGCCCATCGCTCTGCGGATCGAAAATCGCGACTGGGCCAACTGGGAAAAAATTCTCTCCGTGCATACCTCCCCGCAGTCGCCGGCAGAAGAAAGAAGACTTGTTGCGCCGCGTCCCGGCCACGCCGACCTTGCGGGTTCCCAGAAATTCGACTATCACGATGCGCGCTATATCCTCGAACGCGCTTCCGCCCGCGAAACGGCCGCGCGCGTGGCGGTGGGGGCCTTCGCAAAATTACTGCTCCGCGAATTAGGAACGGAAATCGCCAGCCACACGATTCAGGTCGGCCACGTGCGTCTGGATCACCCCGCAACCTGGAAAAAGATTCATGTCGCCAGCGCCGACCTCGATTCGCCACTGCGTTGTATTGACGCGGCCCTTCAGGAAAAAATGAAAGCCGAGGTGGACACGGCCCATAAAGCGGGCGACACCGTTGGCGGCATTTTCGAAGTTGTTGCCCACAACGTTCCCGTGGGGCTCGGCAGCCATGCGCAGTGGGATGAAAAGCTTGACGGCAGGCTCGCGCAAGCCATGATGAGCATTCAGGCGGTAAAAGCCGTGGAGATTGGCGCGGGCGTCACGGCCGCCGGCTCGTTCGGCAGCGAAGTCCAGGACGAAATTTTCTACGAAAAATCGGCGCGCCGGTTCCGCCGTACCACCAATCGTGCCGGCGGTCTCGAAGGCGGCATCACCAACGGAGAAGATGTGGTCGTCCGCGGCTACTTGAAACCCATTTCCACGCTCCGCCAGCCGCTCCATACCGCGGATATGGTTACCAAGGAGCCCGTGCAGGCCGCCTACGAGCGTTCCGACTGGTGTGTCGTCCCCGCGGGCGCTGTTGCCGGCGAAGCTATGGTCGCACTTGTGCTAGCCGATGCTTTTCTGCAAAAATTTGGAGGAGACTCTCTCGCGGAGATGCGGCGGAATTTCGAAAACTATGCCCGACAAATCGACGAGTTCTAAATCCTCGGCCGTGGAGCGGCCGCAGGATGAAACGAAGGTCGCGGCGCCTGAGAAACCGGTGGCCGCGCTGAAAATCTATCCAATCGTAAAGTATGGCGATCCCATCCTCGAAAAACCCGGCGTCCCGGTGAAAAAATTCGACGCCGCGCTCGAAAAACTCGTCGACGATATGTTCGCTTCCATGTATGCGGCGCAAGGCGTTGGGCTGGCCGCGCCGCAAATCGGATTAAGTCTCCGCCTCACCGTCATTGACGTCACGGCTGGAAAAAATCCCGAAGCCAAAATTGTGCTCGCCAATCCCGAAATTATCCACGCCGAAGGCGAAGTCCGCGAAGAAGAGGGTTGCCTCTCGATTCCGGGATTCCGCGGCTACGTTGTGCGCCCGCAGTTCGTCACCGTAAGGGCACAGAACGCCAAGGGCGAATCCTTCGAAATTCGCGGCGAGAATCTTCTCGCTCGCGCCTTCTGCCACGAGATCGACCACCTCAATGGCGTCCTTTTCATACAGCATCTCGGCATGCTGAAGCGCGACCTCATCAAACGCAAAATCAAGAAGCTCCGGAAACAGGGCGAGTGGTAAGAAGCGCCGCCGGCCGCTTCTTGGCCGCAGAGGAGTAAAGATGCGAATCCTTTTCTGCGGCACGCCTCAATTCGCTGTTCCCGCACTTAAATATCTTCTCGCGCAGGCCGACTTCGAAATCATCTCGGTCATCACCCAGCCGGACCGTCCCCGCGGACGCGGCAACGAAGTCTCCTTTCCTCCCGTGAAGCAAACTGCGCTCGCCGCAAACATCCCCGTGCATCAACCGGAGAAAATCCGCGCCCCGGAAGCCCAGGATCTCTTGCAAAAACTTTCCCCCGATTGCATCGTCATCATCGCTTACGGCCAAATCATCCCTGCGCGATTGCTCACCATCCCCAAGCTCGGCTGGATCAACCTGCACGCTTCCCTGCTCCCCAAGTATCGCGGCGCCGCGCCCATCAACTGGGCCATCGTCAATGGCGAGACAAAAACCGGCGCCACCACCATGCGCATTGATGCAGGCATGGATACGGGCGATACGTTGCTTCAGCGTGAACTCGAAATCGGTCCGGCGGAAACGGCGCCCGAGCTAGCACGACGATTATCCGAAGCGGGCGCTCCCTTGATGGTGGAAACCTTGCGTGGCCTCGCGGCAGGAACAATCGCCCCGCGTCTGCAGGACCATTCGAGAGCCACGCTCGCCCCAATCCTGAAAAAAGAAGACGGCCGTATCGCCTGGACGCGCACCGCCCAGGAAATCTACAACCGCATGCGCGGTTTCACGCCCTGGCCCGGCGCGTACACCACGTTTCGCGGAGAAACCTGCCACCTCTGGGGCGAGCCGGTGTCTAAAGAAGCAGGCGCCGGTCTATCGTTTCACGCAGCCGGCGCTGTGCCCGGCACATTGTTCGTCGAAGGGAAAAATGTTCTGGTTTCCTGCGGAGGCACAACCTTTTTACGCATCATCACCGTCAAACGAGAAGGGCGCAAAGAAGTCTCCGCGCTTGAATTCGCCAATGGAGCAAGACTAAAGACCGGTGAACGCTTTGATGACGCCTGATTTACGACGCAATCCGCGGCTTTCGAGTTCAATCTACCAAATCGTGGGTACCGCATTTGATCGGCGAATCTCCCGATCTTCCGTCAACAACGTCAAGCCTTCAACCAGTGCCGTGGCTCCGATGACGCGGTCGGCCGGATCCTTAGGATACGTTGCGGGAAGTTCAGCGATGCGTGCACAAGCTCCGGACCTGATTGGCAATACCACGAAACGCGATTCGACTTCCGCCAGGAAGGCTTCGAGGGAGATATTCAGGTTCAGTCGGCCCCTGCTGGCAAGCGTCGCCAGCTCCAAAAGAGTGATGTCGCAAATAGCCAAACCATCTTTATTCTTGCGCGCCTCGTCGATTACCGCGCGCGCCCTTTTGGAAAGCCGGTCCGGGTGAAACGCCAGCCACAGCACCACGTGGGTGTCGACCAGAATCACGCCAGATTACCCCATTCCTCCAGAGTAAGCGCCGGCGAAACCACGTCGCCCGTTATGGTCGCTTTGCCGGCAAGAAAGCCGAAGATGTCGTCCTTGTCATCGTTCACTGGAACCAACTTCGCCACCGGCTTGCCGCGCTTGGTGATCACCACCGTCACGCGCTTGGCCTGCACCTCGTCCATCACCGCCAGGCAATTCGTCTTAAACACGCCAGCGGCCATCTTTTTCACTTTCATTCGCGGCCTCCAGTACGACCATAGTCATTATACCATGGTCATGAACTACAGTCAGCCCCAGCCGCCTGCCGCCCCACAGCGCTCTAGTAAGCTTGCGAACACCTTCCGAACACCATGTTTGCGCGCATCCATTCACTCATGCATACTCGCTTTCTGCGCGCTTCGCTTGAATTTGGACACTCTTTGATGAACCGTGTTACCGGGGAGCTCACTTTTCATGATCATTTCTACAGCCGTTCGATTGAGCGAAAACATGCATTTTCGGACCACGGAATTCTTGCGCGTCGCCGCCTGTTGCGCCCTCGCCGCGCAGTTGGCCTGCGCCCCATTTGCCGCCGCCGGTGGCAAGGAGCCCGTCCCCTCTGCGCCAGTCAACGCGCCAAGCGACCCGGTCCTCAAAGCTATGCAGGGAGAGCTTTCGCGCGCCACCGCGGAACTCGCCAAGAATGAGCAGCCGCCGTACTACCTGAGCTACACCGTCTACGATCAGGAGTACGTCGTTCTCGTTGGCGCTTACGGCAGTCTCCTCACCGACGCCGCCGGGCAGCGCCGGCAAGCGGACGTCCACATGCGCGTTGGCACGCCCGACCTTGATAATACGCATGGACAGAGCCGACCGAGCGGCGTCACCTCCGGCACCCTTCCCTTCGGCAACGATCAGGACGCCATTGCCCGCGTTTTGTGGGAACTCACCGATCGCGAATACAAGCGCGCGGTGCCCTCCCTCTTGAACGTAAGAACAAACACCGCCGTGCGCGCGGAGGAAGAAGACAAGTCTCCGGACTTTTCGAAAGAGAAACCGCAAACTCGCATTGGTGAAGCGGTTACACCTTCTTCGTTCGATCGTGCTGCCTGGGAAAATGAAATCAAGCGCCTCTCCGGCGTCTTTCGAAAGTTTCCCGAAGTGTATTTCGCTTCTGTGATGATGCAGGTGCAAAACACCAACTCGCGCATGGTTTCCAGCGAAGGCAGCGCGATCGTGAGTCCCAACACCTCCACGCGTTTGATCATGGAAGCGCAAACGCGCGCCGAAGACGGCATGGATCTACTGCGCGTAGAAACTTTCCAGGCGCCCTCCGCCAGCGGTTTGCCGAGCGAAGCGGAATTGACTTCGAAAATCGAAAAAATGGCCACGGACTTGAGCGCCTTGCGCAAAGCCCCCGTGGCGGAGCCGTATGACGGCCCCGCGCTCCTAAGCGGGCGCGCCGCCGCCGTTTTTTTCCACGAGGTCCTGGGCCACCGGCTCGAAGGCCACCGCCAGCGCGATGAAGAAGAAGGACAAACTTTCACCAAAAAAGTCGGCCAGGATGTGCTGCCAAAATTTCTGAGCGTGATCGACGACCCGACCACCCACGAACTCGGCGGCGTGAAGCTCGCCGGCTCCTACGATTTCGATAGCGAGGGCTCCCCGGCGCAGCGCGTGGAAATGATCGAAAACGGCGTGCTGAAAAATTTCCTGATGTCCCGGATGCCCATCAAGAATTTCGGCGAGTCCAACGGCCACGGCCGTAACCAGCCAGGATTGATGCCCACGGGGCGCCAGGGCAACCTGATCGTAACGTCCACTCAAACGGTGCCCGAAGCGGAGTTGCGGCAAAAACTGATCGATGAGGCGAAGAAGCAGGGCAAGCCCTACGGTTTGTACTTCGACGACATCCAGGGCGGCTTCACTCTGACCACACGTTCGCTGCCGCAAGCCTTTCAAGTGCTGCCCGTAATTGTCTACAAGGTTTACGCCGACGGCCGCCCCGATGAACTCGTCCGCGGCGTGGACATCGTAGGAACGCCGCTCGCGGCATTGACGCGCATTCTCACTACCGGCGACCAGCAGCACGTTTTCAACGGCGTATGCGGCGCGGAAAGCGGCCAGGTTCCCGTCTCGGCCGTCGCGCCCGCGATGCTCTTCTCCGAAATGGAAGTGCAGAAGCGCGCCCACGAGCATGAACGGCCGCCGCTGCTGCCTCCTCCCGGATTTGAAGATGGCGGCGCGGGAAAAGATGCGCAAATGAAGGCGGAGGTGAAGCCGTGAAGATTTTTCGCGCGTTAACCGCTTCCCGGTCGCAAATCCAATGGACCGGACTTCTTGCAGCGGCATTTTTCACACTAAGCGCACTTCCGGTTCGTGCCGAATCCGACCCGGCCAAGCCCGCACTGGATGCAGCAATGATCGCCGCGCACGCCGCAGCGAAGGGCGATGGCCTGCTCGAAGCGCTCCTGACCGAACTGGATCGCTCTAAGGCGCAACTCAAAATGGACAAGGTGCAAGCGCCGTATTACATCGAGTATCGCGTGAGCGACGTCGATGATTTCGGCGCCGAAGCCACGTTTGGCGCGCTGCGCGAAAACCAGCGCGTGCACATCCGCGTGCTTCGCGTCGTCGTGCGCATTGGCGACAACAAGCAGGACAGCTACTTCGGCCGCGGCCAGGGGGAAAGCAACATCCTCCCGCTTGACAACGACCCCATCGCGCTCCGCCACCAAATTTGGCTGGCCACCGACGACGCCTACAAGGCCGCGGGCGAAGCCCTGGCGGAAAAACAAGCCGCGCTAAAGCAGTTCAGCGCGGACCCTAATCCCGTGGACGACTTCGCAAAAGCCCCGCCGGTGATTGCCGTCGAGCCCCCCGTATCGCTGAAAGTGGATGAGGCCGCCTGGAAAAAAACGCTGGAAGACGTTACCAGCTTGTACAAGCAATATCCCGACGTGCAGTCGGTGACGGCGTCCGCGCGCTTCACCGCGGTCAACGATTACCTGGTGAACTCCGAGGGAACCGTCACGCGCGGAGGAAAAACGACCTACAGCGTACAACTGGGCGGCTCGGCGCAGGCCGCGGATGGAATGCGTCTTGGGCGAACCCCGGCTTTCATGGTCGCGCGGCCGGAGGAGCTGCCGACGCATGATGCCTTGATGAACGACGCGAAAAAAATGCTGGACACGGTTGTGGCCCTGCGGCAAGCGCCGATCGTCGAGGAGGAATATCGCGGGCCGGTGCTCTTCGCCGCGGATGCGGCGGACGACGTGGTGGCCACGCTCATCGGTCAGAACGTGGTCGGCCGAAAGCCGCAGCTCGGCAAACCGAACCGCACGACGGGAGCGTTTGCCACCAGCTATAAAGCACGCGTGCTGCCGCCGTTCCTGACGATCGTGGACGATCCCACGCTGAAAGATTTTCAAGGCAAGAGCCTGGTCGGAAATTACGCGGTGGACAGCGAAGGCGTAAAGGCCCAGTCCGTGGACGTCGTCGAGAATGGCGTGTTGACGAACTACGTTCTGGGCCGCCAGCCGATTCGCGACTTCCCTGCCTCGAACGGCCACGGCCGCGCCGCTCCGGGCTCCTTTCCCGGTCCAAGCCTGGGCGTGCTGCTGGTGAAAAGCTCCGAAGCGCAAGCGCCTGACGCGTTGAAGCAAAAAGTCATGCAGATGGTAACCGACCAGGGCCGCCCGTACGGATACCGCGTCGAGACACTGGGGCCGGGCAATGCCCCGAGGCTGCTCTATCGCGTGTATGCCAAGGACGGCCACGAAGAGCTGGTGCGCGGCGCGGTCTTCAGTGAACTGGACATCCGTGCCTTGCGCAGCGATCTGATCGCCGTTGGCAACGATCCGCTGGTAAGCAACCGCTCCGGCGGCGCCCCCACCACGATTATCAGCCCATCGCTTCTCTTCGACGAACTGGAAGTGAAGCGCGCCGACACAAGCAAAGACAAGTTGCCCGACTATCCGCCGCCACCGCTGAAGAAGTAATTCCTACTTGCTGACTCGTGACTCGCGGCACAAACGAGGTCGCGGCTGCCGCCCACGCCACACTAAATCGTCTCCCGATTAATCCCCTAAGTCCTCGCGGGCTGCGCGACCTGGCGCCAGTCAACGCAATGTCAATTCACGGTCAGTGGGATGCTAACACTCGCGTCGGCATTGACGTTCGTCCCAGTGCTGCTGTTGCTTTCCGTGAACGCGTAAACCGTCACCGTATAGGAACCCGGGGTTGTGCCGCCGCCCGGAGGCGGTGTCACCGTGCTGCCGCCGCCACCGCAACCCGCGATCACGGCCCCTGCGAGAATCAATCCTGCAGCCACCGGGATGGCGTAGCGCCACGCGCGGCTTCGCGTGCGCATGGTAAGCGCCACGACTGCCAACACGAGAAACCCCACGCCGACAATTGGCAGCCAGAAGCGCATCTCAGGATCAAAAAAGAAAGGCGGCACGATCGCATTTGCCGTCGTCGTTACAATCACCTTGACGCTCTCCGCCGCGCTGGAGTTAACGACGTACGAGTTGAGCGGGTCCGTCGTGCTAATCGCACAGCTCGCCTTCGGCGCATCGGTGCTGCAAGAAAAATAGACATGGCCGGTGCCAGCCGTGAGCCCAGGCGTAAACGTACTGCTGTTGCCCGTCGTTGCCCCGGCTTTCACCATGATCGAAGGAGGATTCCCAAGCGTTGGTTTGGGCACAGCCGCCGCAGGTTGATACTGACGGACGTAATCCGCAATCAGCGGCTGCGGGTTGACCAGGCTGGCGGTAGACCCACCCAAGGTGCCGCCGATTGCCACATTCATGAGCAGAAAAATCTGCGCGTTAAAAGGCCAGGTATCCCCAGAGGAAAGATCGCTCGTAGTTTTGATGAGAAACGGGCTCGCTGGAGTATCCACATAGAACTGCATCATGTTTGCAGACCAAATCATTCCGTAGATATGGAAAGCTGTGTTTGCTTGCTGCCCGGCGGGGAAAGCGAAGGAACCTCCGGTTCCTGAACCCCCGGTAAGAGCCGTGTGAATCGTCGTCTTGTTCCCTCCGGGACCTGGTCCGTTAAGAACTTGAGGAGACCAATTCTCCATAAAATCCGCTTCGCCGCAGTTGGGCCAAGGAGTTCCGTTCCTGATGCTAGTGCCAAGGGACCAAAAGGCGGGCCAGAGACCCGGATTCGTTGTGTCGGGCAATTGCAGGCTCGCCTCGATCCGGCCGTACTGAAAGTTCATCATGCTTTCCATACGCGTCGAGATCCACGTGCCACCATTGTTGATCGGCTGAATCACAAGATGCCCGCTGCCATCGAGATACACCGTATTGGTGGTGCTGCTCAGCATCGTGGGACACGGAGTCGCGTTGCCCGCGTAACCCGCAGGCCCGCAGTAAACCTCCACCTCGTTGTTGCCCCATCCACCGTTGTTTCCGAGGTCAAATTTCCAAACCGAGGTGTCGGGCGAACTTACTGCAGTGGCGTTGAATTCCTGGCACCATTGCGGTGTCCACGTCACCGTGCCCGTCGTGCTGGGGGAAACGCCCGTGCAGCCCTGCGCGCTGGCTCGTGGCGCCCCTGCCAGGAACAAAACCAAGACTGCTACAAGGTATCTCCAACGGCTGAGCAATCTCCAATTCATCCAGATGTTCATCGCTCCCCTCATCTTTCGTGGAATATCGACCCCGCACCGGCATGCATGCAGACGGACATATTAAATATGAATGAGCGCAGAAAATCACCGAAGCTTTCAGCGAATTGTCCTGTCAGTTCACGCGCATGGCCGCGCCTCAATTTAGAAAAACAACTTCGAGTCGTCCACTCGCGCGGGAAGCGATCACCCTTATCCGCGTAAAGCAAATCAACTCATGGTGCCGAGATGCAATCTACGCCTCTGCTATTATATTCGGCAGTTCCGATGAAAACTCCGAAGCGAAAAAAAGAGTGGTTCGACGACTCGTTCTGGCGTGAGCTCTACCCCTTAATGTTTCCAGAGAAGCGCATCGCCGATGCGGACGAGCAAATCGCCAAGGCCCTGGCACTCACCAAGCCCGCAGGCAAGCCGGTCCTCGACCTCTGCTGCGGTCCAGGCAGATGCAGCATCGCCCTCGCAAAACGGGGATTCCACGTCACCGCAGTTGACCGGACGGCGTACCTCCTGAATAGGGCGCGCGCGAAAGCCAGGGCCGCGCACGTCAAGATCGAATGGGTTCAGCAAGACATGCGGGATTTTGTGCGCCCAGGCTCCTTCGCTCTCGTGCTCAGCATGTTTACGTCCTTCGGCTATTTCGACGACCGCCAGGAGGGTATGACTGTCCTCGAGAACATGTTCGCGTCGCTGCAGCCAGGTGGAGCGTGCTTGATCGAGACTTTAGGCAAGGAACGTCTCGCAAAATTTTTTCAGCCCACAACATCCACCGTTCTGCCCGACGGTACCCTCTGGGTGGAACGGCACGAAATTTTTGATGATTGGACTCGCGTTCGCAACGAATGGCTCCTGATCCGGAACGCCCGGGTGAAAACCTTCAAATTCCATCACACCGTTTATTCCGGCCAAGAGCTGCGCGATCGCATGGAGCGCGTAGGCTTCGTTGCCGTAAAACTGCACGGCAATCTCGACGGAGACGAATATGGTCCCAACGCCGAACGACTCGTTGCGATAGGCCGCAAACCGCGCACGGCCGCGCCTTAATTCCGAAAACCCCTTTGGGCTGCGGGTGGGATGGAGGGAAACCGGGGACGGGGCATTCCCTGCTGCTTCCTTTTCGAGAGAAACGGTCAGTCTGACCTGTAGAATAACCGTGCGTCAGTCCAGGAACAGATGTGAGGAGCAGAGGACGGCCGACAACTCAAATTCAGCGACGCAACACGTTCCGCGATTCCACCAGACGACCCGTTAACAAGCGATTGCCACACCGGGGCACAGGACTGCTTGGCGACGCGCTACGGGCTTGGTCTCAGAATTAGAAACTGTCGCAGCGCGCCGCCGCCCGTAACAACTTCGCTGCGACAGGCGTGTTGGGTCAGCGCGCGGTTTTCTTCCCGACCAAGCGATAACGCTGGACACGCTCTTATTTCGTCGGCCGACGCCGCAATGGCATGCCAAGGAATCAACCGGCCCGATGGGATCAGTGCCATGATTGCCCCCGGCTTCTAAAGCGTAGTCACCTGAATGAGCCATGTCGTGAGCACGCCGACCGCGACAAATGAAAACTGGCTGAGTCCCCAGCAGATCCCAGGGACCCATTCTCTTCTTATTCCATTTTCGAATTTCTAGCTTGCATCTCCATTGCGCGATGTTACCTTTTGACCCTTCCAACGAACGACTTGCAAACCTTTTATTATCACCCACTTCCAACGTAAAAACTTGCCCTTGACAGGTAAGGTGTTCCTTTGCACTCAAACGGATCCGCACTCTTTCTCAAAACTGCCGGGGTGTATGCCTCCCATCCCGTTTTGGTACTCGGTCAGCCGCGTTTCTTTTTTTCGTTCTGTGCGACTCGCGCCTTCACCATTTTCTTGACCAGTGCGGCCGGCAGCGGCTTGTCCGTGGGAAAGTGGATGGTCCCTTTGGACGTGGAGAAGCTCTTCAGTTCGTTCTTAAATGTTTCGATCACCGCGGCCGTGGGGAACAAACTGCAGTGGTCGGAAAACGCGGCGAACCATACCAGCACACCCTTGTACTTGAACGCGGGAATCCCGTAGCTGATGGTCTCGGTAGCTTCCGCGGGCGCCGCGGAGCGAATCGCCGCGCGAATCTTTTCCAAGGTGCTACGCGCGGGTTCCGGAATGCGAGCAAGGTATTCGTCCACGTTCTTCGGACTGCCGCTCTTTTTCGCCGCAGAGCGGCGGCTGCCGGATTTCGCCTTTTTCATGCGGGCGATGCTACAAGAACATCCAGTTCAAGTCCACGCTGGATAGCATCGTGAATGGGAGAAGCGCGGTGAGGCAATCAAAACAGCGTTTGGATGTAAGCGGCGGTGTTGGTAGAAGTTCTAAAGGTCGCGGCAATGGGCATTCGGGCTGTAACTGGGGCTGGCGCGGGCGCGTCACATAAGCAAGGAGAACAGTATGAGAGCCCTTCTTGTATTGTTGATTCTGGGAGTGAGTTCCTCGCTCGCGCAGGCGCAAGATAACCTCGGTGCGCAGATTGCGCAACAAGCAGCGATGGAAGCCCAGCAGCAAGCTTTCATGCAATCTCAGCAGGCAGCCCAACAAGCGATGGATCAGCAGATGCAAGCCGCGGCGTACCCGGGCCCCGCGACCACCTATGTTGCGAAACCAAGCTTCTCCGTAAACCCCGGCACGTATACCACGCCACAAACGGTGAAAATCAAAGAGTCCACGCGCGGGTCCATCATCTATTACACGACCGATGGCTGGACACCAACTCCAGACTCCATGCGCTACAGCGGGCCAATTACCATTGATGCAACGACGAAACTCCAGGCCATCGCGATCGGGCCGTATGGCGTACGCAGCAGAGTGGCCAGCGCGCAGTACACGCTGGTTTTGAGTCCAACAAATGCGTCTTCGACGGCTGCGGCAAAGGATGCATCCGCCGCTCTGAGCAGTTCCGCGGCGGACTATGCGGCAGCGCCTGGGCCCATCGTGCCCAGGTTAGCAGCATCTGAGCCAGAACCACCTGTGCCCGCAATCGCGGCACCGGGTCAAATCATTTTGCATGGGGGCACGCCCGTGCCGCTGGTGTTTGCAATGGACGTGAATTCCAAGAGCGCGGACGTGGGCGACAAGATTCCCATGACGCTGGCCGAGGATTTGAAAGACGGAGACACCGTGCTGGTTAAAAAAGGAGCGCCGGCGTTTGCCATTGTTCGTGATGCCGACGGCTCGCGTGGTGGCGGAGTCCCCGGCGAAATCGCGTTTGAGGTGGATTCGCTGAACGCCAATGGGACCCTGGTGAAGTTGTACGGGGCGGCTTTTAAAGAGGGGCAGGATAAGACGGGAACGGCGATCGCGATGGGTGTCGCGTTTCCGTTCGCGGCCTTGCTAAAACACGGCCAGCAAGCGGAAATCAAAAAGGGCACGCCGTTTACCGCGTACGTGGGCGCGGACGTGGTACTCAACGCCGCAAAGTAAAAGCCCGGCATGTTGAAGCAGGACGCTCCGCACGTTGTGACGAACATTCATTACGCGCGGCAAGCAAACCACACGCAAGAAAGCGTTGACGAATCGGCGCTGACATTTGAGACTTTAGCTGAGCCGGGAGAGAGCGGCCCGCCTCGGAAGGCGGCCGCTACAAGAGACTATGACACTGCGGGAGAGACTGGAATGGCTGAGCAGGATGATTTTTCTAGTGTTCATCCTGGCGTCGGCGGCCTTTTTGAGTGCGATCACCGCGATGCGCATTGCGATACATGGGCGCGAAGTGACCATGCCGAACCTGGTGGGCAAAAACGTTTCCGAAGCGAGCCAGATGCTGCAATCGCGCGGGTTGATGTTGCGCGTGGCGGACCGCGTGTACAACGAGCTGCCGATTAACGTGGTGGTGCGGCAAACGCCGCCTGCAGGGCTGCTGATGAAAGTATCGCAACAGGCGCACGTGGTGCTGAGCCTGGGGCAGCGGCAACTGCAGATTCCGCTCCTGGAGGGCAATTCGCTGCGCGCATCGCGGATTGAATTGCTACGCATGGGATTGCAGGTCGGCGAAGTCACGGGCGTAACGATGTCGAATGCGCCAGCGGATACCGTGGTGATTCAGAATCCGAAGCCAGGAGCGGGAGCGGCGACGCCGCGCGTGGATGTGCTGGTCTCGCAAGGCCCGCAGGAAAAGGCCTACGTGATGCCGCACCTGATTGGTTTAAATGAGAGTGACGCGCAGCGCCGGCTGGACGTGGAGCAACTGCGCCGCAAAGTAAATTACGTAACGGCGCCGCAGTGGCCGCACGCCGCCGTGATCGACCAATCCCCGATGGGCGGCGCGCGGATTCTTACTTCCTCGGCGATCGAACTGACCGTTGCTAATTGAGGATTCCAGGCCGTGCACGAAGTACCGTAAGGTAACTTCCCTCTCCGTGTGAAAGCGTTTGCAACTCAGCCCTTGCTGGCGAGGCGGCGCACGGCAAACAAAGTGAGAAGGAACGTCACGCCAGTTAGAACGGCGATGTGAGTGATCACTCGGCCCTGGCTGGGCACGCCGACAACACGGAAGAAAAGTTGCTGTAAATGATACGTTGGCCAAACAGGCGCGATGGCGCGGAGAAATTTCGGCAGCGGATAGAACAGCCCGGAAGCGTGCATCATTAGCTGATAAATGATGTTCACAAAGGCCGGCGCGCTGCGGCTGGTGGCGCGCACGCCGATAAACAGACCGATGGCGCAAAACGGTAACGCTCCCAAAATGCCAACTGCAGCCAGAGCGAAGAATTGAGCGACGTTCAAGTGCAAGCGGCCGAACGGAATGACGGCGAACATGGTAGCCATGACGATGGCGGCGAACATCATGGCCATCAGCAATTTTGCAACTAGATAGGCCGGCGGGGGCATCGGCAATGCGCGTTTGAGGGTGAGCAAGCCGTGCTCGCGCTCATTGGCCACGAGCATGCCGAAGCCGAAGATTCCCGGGCCCATCACGCCGAACAAAGCAAACGCGGCGAACATAAATAACCCGGCGTTCAAATCGTTGCGGATGGCGGCGCCGAAAATCGCGACAGCGAAGAGCAGATAGAGCAAGACCGGAAGGCCGAGGAACGGAATCGCGAAAGCGGGCGTACGAAACATGCGCAGAGTTTCGTACTTGGCTTCGGTGAAATAGGCACGCAACAAGCGCTTTGCGGGCATCACAGCGCCGCCTGCCAATGGATTTGAGGGCTGCACGGAAATTGCGCTCATGATTTCTTCCCCTGCGTGAGTTCTACGAAAGCTTCGGCGAGGCCGGCGCTGCGGACTTCGACTTCGCGCAGATTTTGATCGGCGGCGAGCAGGCGTCGCAAAACGGATTCCGCATTGGCCACGGTGATGAGCAGGCGCTGCTTGTCGGCGGTGGCGTTTTCCACCTCAGGCCACGCGGAGACTTCTTCGACGGTGAGCGTGGTCGAACAATTGATGCGCTTGCGGACGACGAGCGAGCGGATTTCGTTGACGGTGCCGGAAGCGAGCACGCGGCCTTTGGCGAGAACGGCGACGCGATCAGCCAGCGCTTCGGCTTCTTCGAGATAATGCGTGGTGAGAACGATAGAGGCGCCATTGTTGACGAGCTTGCGGAGCGTGACCCACATGAGTTCGCGGGCCTGGACGTCGAGGCCGACAGTGGGCTCGTCGAGGAAAAGTAATTTCGGTCGGCCGACAATGGCCATGGCGAACTGCACCTGGCGCTTCTGTCCACCGGAAAGTTTTCCGTAGGGACGACCGGCGAGGGGCGTCGTGTGGGTGAGTTCCATGGCAGCTTCCGGCGTGAGCGGGGCCGGGTAATAACTGGCGACGAGATCGATTTGCTCGCGGACGCGAAGCTCGGGCGCGAGGGCCGCTTCCTGCATCATCACGCCGATTTGACGGCGCGCTTCGACGAGATGCGGAGACTTGCCGAAAAGGCAGGCCGTGCCGGCGTCGGGCTGCTGAAGTCCCAGAAGCAGCGAGATGGCGGTGGTTTTCCCAGCGCCGTTGGGGCCGAGGACGGCGAAAAGCTCGCCGGATTTCACCTGCAGATCGAGTCCGTCGAGCGCGGGGATGTTGCCAAATTTCTTTTTTGCTCCGGAGAGTTCTGCTAGATATGCGTTGTCCATGGTGGTGCCTCCTGAGTTTCTTTCCATTTCTATACGCGGCGAAAAACCGGTTTGATTTGGGCGGAGCCGCAAGCGCCGAAGGATCTCCAGGCTGCCGAAAAGACAGGCGAAGGCCGTATTCGCCGCGCCAAACGTCAAGAGATCGCGGACCAACGCGGCTACGGCCTGAGAATTCGTCAGCAGATCCAGCAGCAAAATCAACGTGTGAGTCATGGTCTTTTTCCCGGGGACCGTACAACATGCCGCCCCACTCTCCGGTCAGCGTCATCTAGGAAACAGACGACGTCCGCGTGGCCTTGCCGCGCAGTAATCGTCGCAAGTGCGGCAAGCAATACCAGGCGTATATGGGCACACTTATTCCGGCCCAAATCCAAAGCCACGGCCCGAGCACGCCCCAAAGGAGGGTGCCGTTGACGGATTCCGCCAACTTTTCGTATTGCCCGGTGCTCTGGAATGAGTCGGCAACGACAACCAACGTGTGGCTCTTAAAAACAAGAAAATAGAGAACGAGTGTGCCGGCCGCGTTGATGAGCAATCGCATGAATGGCACGAGCCAAGTCCAATTGGGGCGAAAGAGGCTGATCACGCGCTGCGCCACGGAGACCAGCAGGACCAGAAGCAAGGGAACGTAGAATCTGTGCCACGTGGGAGCGAGCTGCAGATGCGCGGCGGCCGAGCCTAAGATTAGAGACGGGAAAAATGGCACTGCCAGCCACCACAGAAAAACAGGCCCCCAGAGAATCAATCCGGCGACGGAGTATCCCCGCGGGATGGGAATCATCGGCGATATTTCAGCAGGCGGGTAATACCAGGGCTGCGGATACTTGCGGCGAACCAAGTTGAGACCAACAAAGACCAGGGTCAGGACGACGATTTGGATCAAGACCGGGAAGACAAATACGTTCAGCGTAAGTGGCGCATGCATGATAAGAAAAACAATCGCGACGCATGCAACGGTGATCACCAGGTTCACGCTCAACATGATCAGATACATCGGAAAAAGTTCGGGGCCGATCAGCTCCCAGCCGATCGTCAGGCTGGGAGAATCCTGGCGGTAACGGCGAGCGACGGTCATGGGGTCGCCGTGCTGCTTTAGGAAGGCGGCGATTTCCTCGTCGGCCAGAGGGCGGCCAGCGGCGGTTTGCTTTTCTTCGAGCTGCGAGCGGAGGTCGTCGGAGAGCTCTTTGATGATGTCGCTGCTCTGCGCCCTGGGCAGATAGCGCTTCACGGCTCTTAGGTAGCTATCGAGGATTTCCATAACGCTCCTAAAGAATCCCGTTCAGGGACGTGTTAATGCCCTGCCACTCGGCGAGCAGCGGCTTCAAGATGGCTTTGCCTTCCGCGGAGAGGCGGTAGAAGCGCTTATTGCGCTTGTCTTCCTCGCGCCATTCGCTGACCAAAAGGCCCTGGCTCTCCAGGCGGCGCAGGAGCGGATACAAAGTGCCCTCGTCAATGGGCATGCCGTGATCAGCGAGGGCTTTGCGGAGGGTGTAGCCGTACTGCTCGGTTCGAAGCATGACGAGGACGCCGAGGATGAGGGAGCCGCGGCGGAGCTCGAGACGGAGATTTTCGAAGAGCGCGTGGTTGTCGTTACCGGGCGACATATAGTGTACGGCATACACTGTGTGTCACACAGTCTAGTCTGTCAAGTACTTTTTCCAGGATGCTGGACGGATTCGATGGCGCTCTAATTCGCTGCCATTGGGGAAGCTTAAAGCGGGGAGAATCCTCTCTGGGAAAACGCGACTACTGTACAGGCACTTTCTTGTGCATGGTGGTGCAGAGGGCGAGGGCGGTGTTGGGGTCCACAGCGCTATCGCCTTCGTCAATGAGCTGGATGATGCCGCGCTTGTCGATGACGATGTTAGTGCGCAAAGCCCATAGATAGTTGTCGTTCTCAATGTTGTAGGTTTTCAAGATGCCGTAGGTTTTCAGCATTTTGTGATTCATGTCGCTGAGGAGCGGAAAGCGGATACCGCCTTCTTTGGCGAATGCGGAGTTGGCGGCAGGACTATCCATGCTGATGCCGAACACCTCGGTGTCATCGGTATCGATCTTTCCGCTGTCAATGCCCGCTTGCACGGCCTGGAGTTGCTTCGTACATCCCTCGGAGAAGGCCAAGACGTAGACGGCGAGGAAGACGTTTTTCTTGCCGCGGTAATCGCTGAGCTTCACCGTCTGCCATTCGTCGCTGAGCAGAGTGAAATCGGGAGCGGGGTCGCCGACTTTCAGGGTCATTTTGGCCATTTGGGATTTCTGCAGCTGCCGCGCGACGGGAGGAGCTGCTAGCGCCGTTGCTGCCAGGAGGCCGAGAGCCAGAATGCGCTTCATTGGGTTCCCTCCATGTTAGCCGAGTTCCAGGGCCAGGCGGAAGATCCCACCCCGCCTTATGGGGCAGGACTGCCTGAGCCTAAGAAATATTCCGTAAATTTGCGGGCGGATAGAGGATTTACGCTTTCTTGAGGCGAATGGAAGGAATCGGATCGGAGCAACATACGCCGGAACATTGGCCCTCCGTTCCACGTATCATCCGGTGCGAGGTGGTGAGCAGGTGAAAATCAAAGAGATGGTGCGGACGAAGGCAGGCAGGCGCAGCTGCTGGGCAAGACCGTGGATGCGCGGTACGGCGCTGGTCATGGTTGTCAGCTGGGTGGGAGCCGTGGGAGTTCTCTCGGCACGGGCGCAGGAGAAGGACAGCGCGGGCTTGATCGTCAGCGGAAACGCAGGCGCCAAGGAGGTGGGGCTGCCAATCTACCCGGGGGCGAAGCCGCACAAGGACAAGGACAACGATTCACCAGCAGCTCAGATCGGAATGTGGGGTAGCTCGTTTGGATTCAAACTGGCGGTGATGAAAATGGAATCCGCCGACGCGCCGGATAAGATCGCGGAGTTCTATAGGAAGGCGCTGGCGAAGTACGGCAGGGTTCTGAACTGCCCGGGAGTGTCAACCGAATCGAGCGGCAAGGACAAAAGTGCATCGTCGAATTCACTGGACTGCGGAGATGACAAGCCGGATCCGGGAGGAATGCTCTTGAAGGCAGGGACCAAGGAAAAACAGCACATTGTGGGGATCAAGCCGAACGGACAAGGAAGCCTGTTTCAGCTGCTGTACCTGGAAGCGCGAGGGGACGACAAAAATAAGAAGGCGCTCTGAGAAGTTTGTTGGGATCCCGCAGAAGAGGGACTGCCGGAACTATCTTAAGTAACCCCAGTTGTGGAGCTTGTCGGAATCCTCGGCCCAGCGGTCGCCGATGTCGGTGCGGTAGTACATGTTGGGGATGAGGACGTTCTTGGTGCGGGAATAGACCTGAGACTGGGCTTGTTTCATGGTTTGGCCGAGGCCGACGACGACTAAGACGACGCCGGAGGTTCCGGCGATGAGCCACTGACCGTTTACCTCTTTCACGTCCTCGATGTGAATGCCTTCCATGTTCGGCTTCTTAAAGACGATAGCGTTGTTTTTGGAGAAGGATTCGAACGTGGCGTCGTCGTCGAAGGGGAACGGCGGAACAACAATTCGAATGCCGATCTGAAAGCCGCTGCGCGTGCGCCACTTGGGCTCGAGCCCGGTGGCAAGTTCCCAGAAGAAATCGCTGATGGGCGTCAGCATGCCCTCTTGCTGGATGCTGATGGTTGGATAGCCGAAGCGGGAGGTGAATTCGAGCGGGTAGATGCCATTGTTGTTCACGATGCAGTTCAAATCGATGTAGCCGACGTAGCCTTCCTCGGCGAGCTTGGACTCCATTTTGACAAGCGTTCGATTGAAGAGCAGGTTGGGCTCGCTCCAGAACATGGCGGTGCCCATTTCACCGGTGGGAGGGCCGACTTCGCCGGGGAAAAGTTTTTTGTGTTCGAAATTGATGTTTACCGGAGTGACGAATTTCTTGCCGTTGAAGAAAGCGCCGACAGCGACTTCGACGCCGTTGATGCGGCGCTGCAGTTGAAAAACCTTGATTTCGTCGGAGAAGGCTTTTTTGTAAGCTTCCAGCATTCGAATGACGTCTTCGCCGTCTTCTTCTTCACCCACGAAAAGACGGCGCTTGACGTTCTGGGCCTCGCCGCTGGGCTTGATGACGTAGCGGTCGGGATTTTTCTTGACGAATTCGATGGCGGGATCGAAGGAGTCGAAGTCCTCGTAAGGAATGATGCTGACGCCGGCGGCTTTGAGCTCTTCCTGGCCAAACGAGCGATCGTCTTCGAGGCGGTCCGCGTAGGGAGTACCGCCGATCACCGGCTTGCCGTTGGCGCGGAGGGCCTGCGCTTTGGCGCCCTGGCCGAGGGTGTCGTCGAAAACGATGATGTCGGACCATTCGACATCTTTTTCCCAGTCGAGGGACTTGGGAACGAAGCCATCGGCGATGTCGCGCTCTTTTTCAGCGCCGATGAAGTAGCGAACGTCGTGGCCTTCTTTGAGAACTTGCCAGGCGATGTCACCGATGAGACCTGAAAGGGAGACAAAAAGAAATTTACGCTTGTCCATTTTCCGAGGACGCAGCTCCTCAATGCTGTCTTGCGGATGATGGCATTGTAGGGGAAAGAACGGCAAGCGATTGTTACGGTTCGTTGAAAAGCACCAAACGGGGCGAGAGGCCCGAGGCAACCCACAGGGGAGCCAAGAGGCATCAGATAGCTGGGATGCCTCAGGCGGGACCTGCCCGGAAGGGCCAAGTTCCTGCTCGGCCTGGCCATTCGTTCAGGGTATACTAGGGCGTTCCTGGCTGCGGGGAGTCCGGAAGCGCGCAGTTCCTCAGGCGGACAGCAGCAAGGAACTCCAGATTCGTGAGAGAGGTGACGTTTGCGCCGTACTGTGCTCGTTTTAATGACTGGACTGTTTCTGCTTAGCGCCACTCGCTGCGACGCTCAAATCTTACACAAGAAGAAGAAAGTCAATAAATCCACCACGCCAGAGAATACGGCGGAGCCCGACAAGGTTCTCTATGCAAAGGCGATGGATGACATCAAACATGGGCGGCAGGAAGTCGGGCGGCTGAACCTGCAAACGCTGATCAACACGTATCCCGACAGCGAATACCTTGCCAAGGCGAAGCTGGGCATCGCGGATTCCTACTACAAAGAAGGCGGAACGGCCAATCTGACGCAGGCCGTGCAGGCCTACCAGGATTTTATCGTCTTCTTTCCATTCATGCAGGAAGCGGCGTACGCGCAACTGCAGGTTGCCATGACGCACTTCAAGCAGATGGAAAAGCCGGACCGTGACCGGACGCAAGCGCTTC
>Ga0210409_10002674_pt1 | contig 20901 bp, 19 predicted proteins | sample IncBWH17MmetaG_FD_161649 | JGI IMG/M metagenome (GOLD analysis project Ga0210409, IMG submission 161649) | Forest soil microbial communities from Barre Woods Harvard Forest LTER site, Petersham, Massachusetts, United States - Inc-BW-H-17-M | ecosystem: Environmental > Terrestrial > Soil >...
GGCGATATCCACCAATACTTGCGATTGCGGGATGATCACGTTGTTGGTCCAATCCGGGCCTGTGCAGGTGAGCGTGCCGTTGACGGTCTGCTGCTGGCAGATGTGCTGAATGGCGTCGGGCCCGGTCCAGATGGAACCTGCGGAAGGCGCGTAGTAACGCCAGGTCACACCCTTCGTATTGAGGAGGTCGGTCAGCGTGGGATGGTCGAAACACGGATACTGGGGCGCTGGGACGCTTTCGCTCCCGGTGGGATCGATCATCTTGACCCTATTCGTCAGTGCAGCGATGCATCCGGCAGGGCTCAGCGCAGGATTTTCAGCAGCGAAAAGATTGCTCCCCGTGGTTGGAGCCGAAGTGCCGGAAATGATGAACTGGTGAGCCGGAAAGCTTGGACCTTCGTTCGTCTGAAACATGCGGTCGCCAAACGTGTACTGCTCGGCCAACGCGAAGTAGGGCTGGACGTCGGCTGGCTTGACGTACATGTATTGCGGGTTGGGATGAGCGTTTGGAGGGCAATTGGCCGCTGGAGAGCAGGGGATCCGATTCGCCCCGTCCATCTTGCCGCCGTCGTACATGGAAACGAAAGCAGCATTGGCGTGGCTGAGATCGTAGTTTTGAGGGCTCGATCCGGTTGTGCCTAGGTCAATGGGGCTAAGCGGAATCGTCTGGCCCGTCGAATTCAAACCGCTGTTGGCGATGTCGGCACCGCGGGATATTAGAACCGGATCCTGAAACAGATTGTCAGGAGTGCGGTTCTCTTGAAAGATCACCACGATGTGCTGGAACACAGCCGCCGTTGTCAGTGTCAGCGACTGAGGACCGTTGGTGGGAGCCTCACTCTTGGCGTCACTTCCGGTGACGGTGATGGTGTAGTTGCCGCCGGGCGTGCCGATCGAGGTAGACACCGTCAACATGGAAGTGCCTGGAGTGGTACCGCTGATCGTCACCACTGGTCCGCTGAAGGAGCAGGTGGGAGCCGGCGTGCCGCCGCTGATCATGCTGCACGAAAGGTTGACGCTCCCCGTATAGCCATTTGTCGGCGTCACCGTAATGGCGGAGGTGGACGTGTTCCCGGCAGTCACGGACCCTGGGTTCAACGGCGTGGCACTGAGCGTGTAGCCGGGCTGGCCCGTTGGCCCGGTCGACGAGCCAGAGTTGCAACCGTTTAGGCCCAGCAGAAACGCGCTTAGGCTAAGGAATACACCGGAGACGAAGAATAGACGAACGGGACGCATCGAAGGACCTCCTCGCAGCTGTCGGATAGTACTTGCCGAATATCAACACAGATGGCGAGGAATCGACTCGGTCAAAGTGCACTTTTCCTGGGCCCCATCTCGCCAAATCGGATAACCGGGATCTTGGGCCCCCCAGGGGTTTGTTTCCGATACGGCGCTAATCGGGAGTTATCTTTTGGCTGTGTCTTCATTAAACTGCTTCCACCGGGGCGAAGCCGCTCAAGCGAACGCCCCAAGCTTCTCTAGTAGGTCCCGTCGGACGCATATGGTTGATCGGGAAGTTCGTGTAATAGTCTTTGCGGGGAAACGAAGAAGCCTCCCGTGACTCGCTCAATGCCATGAAACGACCCTTTACCGTCAATTTCCTAGGCTGTCTGTTCATCGTTGTTGGCCTCGTAAGCACCAGCTACCACCTTTTAACAAGTCCGCTCGATTATTGGATGGTTCCCATATCGCTTGTTGGAATAATCGCTATCGTGGGTGGAGTTTTTTTGATCAAGGGTCGTAACTGGGCTCGTTGGCTGGTGCTGGCTTGGCTCGCGTTCCATGTCTTCGTGAGCGCGCTTCATTCACTCTCGGGTTCTATGACGCACCTTCTGCTGTTGATCGCCGTTGGCTATTTCCTGCTGACGCCGCCGGATTCGAAATATTTTGATTCCGCGCCGTCAGAGTAATCGCCCCGACAGCTGATCCAGAAAAGACACGCTATCTCCTTGTAAGTTCGCATGACCGGACAACTGCCCGGACGCTTTCGAACGCGATTTCCACTTCTAGTATCGCGTTAATCTCTCATGTTCATTAGTGCCAAGTGGCCCGTGACCCATAGGGAGCGCGAGGGAAGAACATTCGAGGCGGCTGTAGCAGCGGGGCATGTCAATGTTTTGGCGGTGAAAAATTAAATCTATATACCAAACATGGAGTTGACACCAGCGCGTGGGACCGTAACAGAAGGCTCTCGGCGTTCAAGCGCGGGAAGAGACTCCTGCGGGGCCGCTGGCGGCGAAGTCACGGGCTGCTGCCCAGCGGGCTGATCCGTGGCGGACAGCGGAGCAGCAGGCACGGCACTAGGAGTTGCAACGCTCGGGGTGGCAGCGATTGGCTGAGCAGCAATCTGCTGGAGATAGGCGAGATCACGAGGCTCTTCCGTGCCCGGCTGAACGGCGGGAAATGACAACTTCATTTGATGCTCAATGGCGCTGGCGATGCGGTGCAACTGCCAGATGAGCTTTTCGAGTTCTCTCGAACGGCCAAGATTCAAGCTGCGGTCCCATAGAAAACGGATGGACAACACCAGGAGAATGGGAAGGCCGATGGCCAGCGTGGCGAGTACGATGGTGAAAAGCAGTGAGTCAATAGGTGTGAGGGATTGCGTCATTGGTAGCCTCAAAATGCAGGTCTCTTAAGGCAGGATACAGCAGCGTGAGAGTGGTGACAAACGAATCGATTTCGGCGCAATCGCTGAAGCGTTCCTAGCTGTTCTTCGACCGGCTCGATCTTGCAGGGAAGCACTGGCCACAAGTCAGGCGGCACTTGGGTGGCGTTCTATTTCCTCACGGCCCACGCCATACCATCAGGCTGTCCCAAAGGGGCGATTTCTCCGGTTACCGTGAGGCTCTTCAAATCCACGATTGCAACCTTGTTCCCGCCGCTTACTGCCACGAATGCCCGGGAACCGTCCAGGTCCATAAGGATTCCAGCTGCGCCGCCGCCCAGACTCAACTGCTTCACTTCCCTGCGGCTCGCGGCATCGAGCACCACGAGATTAGTCGCGGACGGTGCTGCGCCGGGTCCGAACATTCCCAAGCCAGAAACCAGCACGAGCTTCCCATCTGGCGTGAATTTCAGCCGGTTCGCTCCCTTCACCGAAATCGGCGAAGTCTGAATTATTTTCTTACTGGCGAAGTCAATGATGCTCACCGTACCGTCTTGCGCGTTGCCCGTCCAGATCTCCTTGCCGTCAGGCGAGACATCGAATCCCTCGGAGCCCCGGCCCACCTGAACGTCGGTCACTTCCCACGCTCTCTGGTTGCCGCCCCCCGGCGGCGGGCCGAATCCCATGTTTGACTGCAAAACCAATTCGATAATGCTGATCGTCGCGGAGCTGACGTTCGAAGTTACAATCTTGTCCAGACTTGGAGCCACCCAGACCATATGAGTCCTATCCTGGCCGGTGCCCATAACCCAGTCGATCTCTTTCGTCGAAGGATTGTAACGCCCGATCACCTTGTTGGTCTCCGCAGTGAAATACAGTTCGCCACCCGCGAAGTCCAATCCATGCGCTCCGTGCAGCGCTCCCAGATCAATAGGGGCCAGCGCCTTCTGCGCCACCAGATCGACCACGGAGATCATATGCAGCGAGCTTTGCGCCCCCCCATAGTTCGTAATGTACGCCAGCTTTCCGTCCGACGAAGCAATCACCTCATGCGGGTCCTGTCCCGCCGGCACCTTCGCCACTATTTTCAAGCTCGCCGGATCAATAAGATCGAGCTGAGTCCCATTCTTCTCCAGAATTAATAGCGTTTTGGACGGAGTCTGCGCCGCAGCAGAAAAGCCCATGAGCAAGAATGAACCCAAGCAACGAATCATTGGTTTGAAAACCCCGCGAAGTTCCATTAGATTTCCTCCCTGTTAATTTTCCCCCGGAAGCCAAACGGACGCTCTTGTGCAAGGTACGCTTCTGCTGTGCCCGACACAACGGACTTCAGTCTTTGCTTACCTTCTAACTTAGCAAGGATCCCCGACGTGCATCAGACTCGCTCACGCGGCACAGCAGGAATGTGCGCCGCACCCTAAATGAACGGCCGGCGTCGCGGGGGCGCAAGCGCATCCGTTCGCAGCAAATCGCCCTGCGTCTCTCGCCGCCGTATGAGCGTGGTGCGCGTTCCATCGACCAGGACTTCGCTCGGTCGCGTCCTCGCGTTGTAGTTGGAGGCCTGCGTCATTCCGTAAGCTCCGGCGACCCAGATCGCGAGAACATCGCCCGGCTTTGCCTCGCCGAGTGCCCAGTCGTGGAGCAAACAATCCCCGGTTTCGCAGACGGGGCCGACAATATCCACGCGCTCTGCTCTTTCCATCTTGCAGCCAGAATCGCGAGCGATGCGCGTGATTGGATGCACCGCTCCATACAACGCAGGCCGCAACAAATCGTTCATTGCTGCATCGACGACAACAAACGTCTTCCCACGGTTCCGCTTTGTATAAATCACTTTAGTCAGCAAAATCCCGGCGCTCGCAATGATCGAGCGTCCAGGCTCCAGCAGGAGGTGCAACCCGAGCGGTCGAACCAGGCTAGCGACCATCTGCGCATATTCAAGACGCGATGAGATCTTTTCCGTCGTGTAGCGCACGCCCAGTCCGCCGCCCAAATCCAAATATTCCAGCTGAATTCCCGCGCGCCGCAGCTCCGATATATAGCCCGCGATCCGGCTAAACGCACGGCGAAATGGATCCAGCGACACGATCTGCGAACCGATGTGCGCGCTGATTCCCTTCCAGCGCAAATGCTTGGACTTTTTGTGGGCAAGATAAAGCCGGCGCGCCGCCGGCCAATCCAGACCGAACTTGTGCGTATGACTTCCAGTAGCAATGTGGGGGTGCCCGCCCGCCGCGACATCCGGATTTACGCGAATCGCAACAGAAGGAATTTTTCCGCCGCGACTTGCATTGCGTTCCGATTCTTCGACCACAACTTCCAGCTCCGCTTCAGATTCGATGTTGAAAAGCAGAATTCCGCTGTCGCCACGAGCTTTCCGGCCGGAGCGCGCAGAAGGCGAATATTGCAAAGCATCTCGTATCTCGTATCGCGTCTTGCCGACTCCCGAAAACACAATTCGCTCGCCGCGAACCCCGAGGTGCCCCAAATGTTCGAGCTCTCCCCCAGAGACAATGTCAAAGCCGCTGCCCATCTTTGAAAGTTGTTGCAGGAGGGAAAGATTCCCGTTGGACTTCACTGCGAAACAAATCGTGTGCGGAATCTTCCCGAGACCGCGGTCGAACTCCCCGTAAGCATCTGCGATGGCCGCGCGGCTATAGAGATACGTGGGCGTACCGAACGAGGCCGCCGCATAGCAAAGGTCGATGCCCTCGCAAAAAACATGCTCGGCACCCTTATCGCGTGGCGAGTTTTTCCACCCAAAGTGCGGCGTGAATTCGGCCGGATCGACAAACGTATGTTTTTTGCTCGAATTGCCAGCCTGCGCGCTCATCGTACCTTCAAGACCACTAGCGTCCGGTCATCCGCCAGCGGCGCGCTCTGTGCAAACCAATCCACCTCGCGCAAGATCAGGTCCGCCATCTCCGTGGCGTTCACTTCATGCTGTTGCTCGATGAGCGAGCGCAGCTTCTCTGTCCCAAAAAACTGCCCCTCGCTATTGCTTGTCTCCGCAATTCCGTCGGAGTGAAAAACCAGAATATCGCCAGGATTGAGCGATACGCCCCACTCGTCGTAGCTGACTTCCTCAAAAATCCCGAGTGGAAAGCCAGTAAGCGCGATCTTGTCGCAACGACCGTCCTTATAGAGCAGCGGCTGCGACTGCCCCGCATTCGCGACACGCAACTTACTCCGGCCCCTCTGCCATGTCGCGAAGCACGCCGTCATGAACCGCCCCTCGATCCGCCGCTCGCCGACGATTTGGTTCATTTGCTTGAGCATTTCCGCGGGCTGAAGTTTTTGCGGCGCAAGACTCCTCATAATCCCGATGGCCACCGCGCCATAAAGCGCCGCCGCAGTTCCCTTGCCGCTGACGTCGCCGAGCGCGATCCCCAGCTGTTGCGGACCATAGCGCAGAAATTCGTACAAATCGCCGCAGACTTCTCGCGCGGAAAGATATCTCGCCGCAATATCCAGGCCGAAATCTTCCGTAGGCACGGGCCGCAGAAGCGCGCCTTGGATGCGCTTTGCGGCCTGCAGATCTCGTTCCAAACGCGCCTCGTCGCGCGCCACCTGCTCGTACAGCCGCGCATTTTCCAGCGAGACAGCAAGGTTGGCCGCTAGAATCGACAATGTCTGAACGTGGTCCTCGGTAAAATAATTCAGTTGCGGGCTCTCAAGGTCCAGCACTCCAATGACCTTTCCTTTATGCATCATCGGAATGGCCAACTCCGACCGCGTTTCTGGATTCACCATCACATAGCGCGGGTCAGTCGTCACGTCCGGAACGACCACCGGCTCTTTCAAAGTCGCCGCCGCACCTACGATGCCTTCGCTCACTGCCACACGCATTTTTCCTTGAACGCGCTGCCCGTGCTTTACGTCCAGGCGATGGCGAAACACTTTCTGAGTCTCATCGTAAAGCATGAGACTCAGTATCTGATAATCGATCACGCGTTTGATTTGCTCGGCCGCGCGCCGCAACAATTCTTCCACGTCGAGGATAGAACTCGTCTCTCGTCCAACTTCATTAAGCAGCAGCAAGGTTTCCGCCTGTGCTCGCACGCGTTGGAATAAACGCGCATTATCAATGGCCACTGCCAAACGGCTGGCAAGCAAAGTGAGAATGCTCTGCTGTTCGCGCGTGAAATAGTCCAGGTGCCTGCTCTGAATATCGAGCACTCCCACGCATTTCCCCTGCAGCATCAGAGGGACTGCCAGCTCAGACCGGACGCTTTCAATCGCATTGATGTATCGTGGATCTTTCGAAGTGTCGCTCACGCGCACGGGGTGCCCCGTGGCCGCCGCTGTCCCCGTAATTCCCTGCCCGATCGGAACTCGCAGATTTTCCGCAAGCTCCGGCGGATATCCAATGGAAAAACGGTGTTTCAAGTACGCGCCGTCTCCCTCGACCATCAGCACGCCAAAGATTTCATAGTCGATGTGACGTTTAATGAGGGCCGCGGTTCGCGCCAGCACCTCGTCGAGGTCGAGCGAGGCGTTGACCTCTTCGCCGATCTCGGCAAGCGTGCTTAGAACTTCGGCGGAAACCTCCGCCTTTTGTGTTGCCGTCGTTTCGGTGGCCGTTGCCTCCGTATGTTCGTTCGTGGGATTCATGAACTCAAATCATTATAGCAGGCAGCCGAGGAGCGTTTGTGGATCGTCTTTCTTCGAAATCGTTCTATTAAGTTTCCAATATGGAGGGAGGGAGCCGCAAAAACTCTGCGCCCTTGTAGAGTAGTCCGATCAATTCTCTGATTATCCTGCCTTGTCGTGGGTCTTTAGCGAGAGCACACCGACTCCCTGGAGATTGCGGTAACGTTCCGCATAGTCCAGTCCAAAGCCGACTACGAATTCATTGGGGATACTGAAACCCACGTAATCCGCTTGTACCGCCGCGATGCGCCGTTCCGGCTTATCCAGAAGTACCGCGACGCGCAGCCGCTTTGGCTTGCGCTGTTCAAGTATTCGCAAGAGGTATTGCAGGGTCATCCCAGTATCCAAAATATCTTCCACTACAATGACCGTCCGGCCCTCAATGCTCGCGTCCAGGTCTTTTGTGAGTCTCACCTGCCCGGAGGTTTTCGTATCTTTTCCGTAGCTCGACACAGCAATAAAATCGAGCGACACCTCGCCCGGAATTCCGCGTGCGAGATCAGACAGAAAGAACACCGCGCCCTTCAATACGCCGACCAAAAGCAGCGGCTCGTCTGGAAAATCCTGGCGAATCTGCTTTGCGATCTCCAGAATCCGCCGGTGAATGCGGTCTCGCGTTATCAACACTTTGACCTTTTCGCCCGGCCTGCTATGTGCGCTTCGAATTGTCTTTACCTTCGTCGCCATTGTTTTCCCCAAACTGGAACCGCGACTCTAGCTCACGTCCTCGTCCGGCGGCAAGGCTCATTCTGACGAGTTTTGGAAATAAAATGTCTCTGTGCCCCTCTTGCATCAAATATCTCTCATGACAGAATGCATGCTGACTGCTTTTACCTCGAATTTGAATGTGTATAAGCTCGTGGCCATTCCCGAGAGGAGGCTATCTCGAATGCCTGAGGACAAACTTCCGGAGCCCTGGTTGCGCGGCACCCTTGCGGAACTACCGAGCGTTCATCGCGCTGTTCTGCACGCCCTGGAACTCGTCGGCGAAGATTTGCGTCGTTGGTGTGGCCAGCTTACCGACGAGCAATTGAATCAACGGCCTGCGCAAATCGCCCCGATTTCGTTTCATTTCCGGCACATTGCGCGGAGCCTGGACCGCCTTCTGACTTATGCCGAGGGAAGTTTCTTGAGCGAAGAACAGTTGGCTGCACTCAAATCCGAGCTGAGTCCAGGTGCCAGTCGCAGCGAATTGTTTGCCGAACTCTCCTTTGCGCTCGCTACAAGCTCAGCTCGCATCCGCAGCCTTTCGCACGCCGACCTAGAAGCCTTACGCTCTGTCGGCCGGAATAAACTACCAACCACGTTGGGCGGTCTTTTAGTTCACATTGCCGATCACACGCAACGCCATGTAGGACAAGCCATCACAACTGCGAAGATAGTGCTCGCTCAAGCTCCCTAGATGCCGCGTTGTGACGCCCCCATCAGTCTCCGCTATACTCCATGTCCGGGAGAAATGGATTGCTCGAGACCGCAAAAAACACGCTTTTGATCCTGAGCGCACTATTTCCCATCGTCAACCCGTTGGGCGGCAGCCCTATTTTTCTGACTTTGACGCAAGATTATTCCGCACCTGCCCGGCGCGCTCTCTCCTGGCGCGTCGCTCTTAACAGTTTTTTTCTTTTGGTTTGTTCATGCCTTATCGGAACGCATATTCTAAGCTTCTTCGGCATTTCCCTGCCGGTAGTCCAGATCGGCGGCGGCCTGATTGTGATTTCGACTGGCTGGGCAATCCTGAATCGCAAGGACGACGAGCCCATCCACCGCAATGGTGCGGGCCGCAATGATGTCTCGCCGCAGGATGAGTTTAAAAGCGCCTTTTATCCACTGACATTGCCTTTGACTGTGGGTCCAGGCTCGATCTCTGTGGCCATAACTCTAGGGGCTAACCTGCCACGCCACGGCGGAGGGAACATTCTCGGAATGCTCGAGATCCTGATCGGGTCCGCTATCATCGCGGCGAGCATCTACATCTGTTATGGATTCTCGGATCGACTGGCGCGCGCCATTGGCGCAACCTCGATGAGCGTTATCATGCGTCTCTCCTCGTTTCTGCTCGTCTGCATCGGTGTGCAGATTCTTTGGAATGGCGCGAAGGCCCTGCTCATCACACTTTCCGCCCCAGGTCAGTGACCCCGGGAATCACCGCCGAAGTTTCCGCATCCACCCTCATTTTAGAGTGAGCTGGACGTCTGGTCTGCTCTCTTAGTAATTCAAATGGAAGTTCAGCAAGTGCCAGTGATAGATAAACCAGAAAAATCCTACGCAGGATAACGCAAGAAATGTGTTCCAAAGTTTGTACCAGAACCATTGACCGCTGTCGCCCCAGGATTTCAGGCTGCTGTAGATCGCGATCAAGGCGCCGACGCCGGTCAGTAACCCGAGAACCTGCAGGAGATGCAAACCGAAATCGTTGCGCTCTGTCAGAGGTTTGTCAGTACTGCTGACGAAAATCAGAAGACCTACGACAAAGACGACTATCGCAAAGCAAACCAGCCTCATCCACAAGCGTAAGCGCTTCGCGGCGGGTTCCAGGCTGAGTGGCTTTTCATAGTGTTTGCGAAGTATCGCGGCGACAGGCCAAAGCAGCAACGTGAGAGCGATGACGCAGAGGCTGAATCCAATAATGAAATAATTCACGCTCTGCTTGTTGAGAGGGTTGCTGATTTTCTGGAAGACCATGAACGGATAGTCGATATACGCGATCTGGCGGCCACTCGGATCTGGGGCGAACGCAATTTTCGAATTGCCGTCCACCTGGCGAAATACCATGGGAGCGATCTCGCGAAAACGCTCGGGCTGCTGATTCAATCCCTTGCCACCCATCGAAATGGTGTTGTCTTTGGGATTGACGGTGACTTTTGTCTCGCCCAGCACGGTGGTGATTGCCAAAACGTTCGTCTGAAACCGGCGGCTCACTTCATACGAACCAGCCACGACGGCGGCATCCTGCGCAGCGGTCGCAATCGTCGGCTCGTTCGACGACGGCGGCGGGAAATACCGTTCCATGAATTTGTTAAAGAGCAGCCCGCGCGAATCGATCTCGGCGCGTCCAGGGCTGTTGTAAGAGACGAAGAGCCCGACGTTGGCGTCGAGAATCAGATGCAAATTGCTGTGGAAGGAAATCGTGTCGCCGCCGTGGCCGATGCTGCGGTGGCCGTCTAGCCACTGCTCGTAAAAACCAAGACACATGGCATTCATTGAGGGCGGCCAAACTCCCTGCTGGCGCGCGTGCATCCGGATGGCGGTCTCTGGCTTCAGGATTTGCGCATCTCCGTAACGCCCGTTCTGCAAATGGGCGATCATGAAGTGCGTCATGTCAACGGCCGATGCGGAGAGCGAGCCGGCGGGGGCCACCTGCACATATTCGAAGTGCTTCGGTTCGCCGGACCCAAGCACGTAACCGTTGGACATATCGGGCTTGAGCGCATCGGGCAAGGGCTGACGAAACGTCGCGTGCGTCATGTTCAGTGGTTTGAAAATGTGTTCTTCGACGTAGTCGTTGAAATTCTGGCCGCTGACACGCTCGACGATGTAAGCAGCCACGGTGGTGGCGTAGTTGGAGTAAGCTGGTGTCGCTCCCGGTGAAAAAATTCGCGCCGGCATGTGCACGCGAAGATACTCGCCGGTGGGGCGCAATTCTTCCGCGGAGTCGACGAACAAGTTCTTGGCGGTCTCCTCGAAGCCTGTGGTGTGGGTCATGATGTTGCGGAGGGTGATGGGCTTGTCGAAAGCGGGAGGAATTTTGAAGTCGAGATAGTCGTTGACGTCTCGATCCAGATCCAGTTTGCCAAGCTCGACTTGCTGCATGACTGACGTCCACGTAAAGAGTTTGGAGATGGAGCCCGGGCGGAAGAGAGTGGTCTCCGGCGAGACGGGCGCTTTTTTCGCGACATCGGAGTAGCCATAGCCCTTGGCGAAGAGCAGTTTGCCGTCCTTGACGACGGCAATGACCGCGCCGGCGATGTCGGCATGCTCGATTTCCTGGGGCATGAAGCCGTCGAGAAATGCCCCGAGGTCGTCCGCGGTCAGTTCATGCGCCTTGGTTGATGAATCCTCCGACACCGCGGGCTTGGGCGGAACGGCGGGCGCCTTCGTATCCGTTGCCTTAGGAGACTGCGCAAAAATTGCGGCGCAACTAAAAACGGCCGCGCACCCCAGCCACAAGAGCCTCGATCGAATCGACATTTTCACTGTAAAAGCCTCCCGCTTTGTCTGATAACGCTCTTCAACGACAGCGGTTCCCGAAACCGGCATTGCCGGCGCGTGAACGCGTGAAACATTTGTTGCATTATTGTGAGAGGGAGACTAAGCAGCAAAGGCAAGATTGTCAAGCAATTTGCTGAAGCGAGGCCCGTCGCGAAGGCGACGCCGCTTTTGCGATTCGGCTGCACGGCTGCGCAGCCACTCCGGATAAGCTGTTAGTGGCTTGTGTTGCCCGCGTCTTTCGCGGAGAACTTCTTCAAATAGGCGGACAAGTTCGCCTGCTGAAGAGTTCGCGGTTCGATACAAGTGTTGACGCTGTCCTTGGCATTTTGGAGGAGACGTTCGCTCCCGGGAATGTTTTGGGATCCAAAAAAGTCCTGGGAATCATCCCTTAGCTTTTCGTCACAGAAGTAACTCGCGAAACCTGGGAATCCGCTGGAGAGCGATGCATCGGCTTTCGCGGCGATGGCGGGATAGTTGCTCTTGAAGAGCTCCCAGGCGCCGTCTGGGTTTCGGTATTGCCCAGCAACCCGCCAATTTGGTACAAGTCCTGATTTTTCACGTCTGGACTCAGAAGGAGCTCATACGTACGCTTGGCCAACTCCACACTAGGAAATTGGGTGAGAGCCCCGAAATAGTTGTAATACTCTTCCGGAGTTTTGGCCGTCTTCATGTGCTCCAGGTATCGCTCGTACAGACCAGCGTTACCTTCCAGAGCCGATGCGTAGAGAGCACTCGATGCGAGGCCGGCATAAACTGAATTAGGGTCTTTCATATACTGCTCCGCGAGGGCGCGTGACCTTTCGATCGATTGAGGGTCGCGGCTATACATCGCAAGCGTTCCAAAGACCCTTGCACGCAAGGCTCGCTTCTCGTCTGCTTCGCCCGGGACCAGCGTAGCGCCGAGGTCGGCCGCAATCGGCCCTGCCGCGGCCTGCTTGAAGTCCGCGGACCCAATCCAGACTTCCTTGAACTCAATCTCCGCCGAATTCAGAACGATGGCGGTCGTGGCCTTCTGCAAATGGACATGAATCGTCTCGTCGCCCGCGAACGTCGCGCTCGCAAGGTCCGGCTCAAATTTCAAGTCGTAAGAGTCGGGCACGACGTTTTCTGGCAGTCGCTGCGACAACACAGCAGAACTTGCGAACAGACTCCACATCGCCAACACAACGAGTCGTTTCATCGTCTTTCCCTTCCAATTTATTCTGAAGAAAGCGACATCACGTGTTAGCTGCGAAAGCAGTCGCACGATGTTCCATTGCCTGTTCGCGCTTGCTCGGCTTAGGCGTTCCAACCTATTAGACCGAGACGTGATGTTGAGGATAGCAGGCAACCCGCTTGATTTGCATTGAGGATTCACTTCGGCACCCCCCAGCGGTCGAGGCGCGAGGAGCTTAAGAGTTTAGGCCGCGGTCCGCTGGCTCTTCCAATTGTTTGTCCGTACGGTGAGCTGCTCAATTCGATCGCGCCTCACGGCGTAGCCGATGCCGGGCGTCTTAGGCACGTGAATGGTGCCATTGGACGTCACCTCAACCTCCGGCTCAATGATGTCTTCGCCCCAATACCGCTTGCTCGCCGAAACATCTCCTGGGAGCGTGAAACCAGCGAGCGTCGACATGGCGATGTTGTGCGCCCTTCCGATACCCGTCTCGAGCATTCCGCCGCACCACACCGGAATGGAATGCGACCGGCAGATCTGCTCGACCCGCTTCGCCTCACTATGGCCACCCACGCGCCCAAGCTTGATATTGATAATCCGGCAGGCCTTCAACTCGATTGCCGTGAGAGCATGCCGCGCATTATTGATGCATTCATCCAGGCAAATCGCGGTCTGGATTTGTGCCTGCAGTTTCGAATGCGCGTAGATGTCGTCCCAGTTCAGCGGCTGCTCCATCATCAGAAGTTTAAATTTGTCCAGTTCGCGCAGATGTCCCGCGTCCTCGAGGCGGTAAGCGGAATTGGCGTCCACGGAAAGCAGAATCTCTGGAAATTCCTTGCGCACCGCCGCAACGTATTCGAGATCTTTCTCTGGCTTGATCTTGAGCTTGATCCGTTGGTATCCGCTGCGCAATTCCTCTTCCACTCGACGAACCAGCGCCTGCGGACTCTCGCGGATACCGAGGGACACGCCACTGGCGATTTCCTCCAGCGTTCCGCCGAGCAGTTTCGAGAGTGAAATTCCTTTGATTTGCGCCTCTGCATCCCAAAGAGCATTTTCCACGCCGCTCTTGGCCATCTCGTGTCCACGAATACTCGCAAGGAATCCCGGACAGTCCGAAGCGGCGGAAATCGTTTTTCCAATCAACGACGGCGCGACAAAATCGGAGATCACGTGCCACGCCGTATCCGTAGTCTCGGAGTTGTATCCTGGCGTTTCACTGGCGGTAACCTCTCCCCAGCCGCTGACGCCATCTGCAACGACTTCGACAAGAATAATTCTGCGGTGATGGGAAACGCCGAAGCTCGTCTCAAACGGCGCCTTCAGCCGCATTTGCACTTCACGCAATGTAATGGATTCAATCTTCATAACGCTCCAGAAGGTATGTCCCCTGTTCTTTGTTGAACTCGAATCCCGTGGCTGCGCGGCCATCGGCGATATTCGCAACGAATTGCTCGCGTACATTTGTTTGTATTTTCTCGGCAGTCAGCGGTTCATCCCGGCAGATTCGGCGAATGTCAGCGGGGACCGCAATCCGTTGGCAATCTGAACCCATCGCGCATAGCCTGCCTGCAAGGACACCCTCTACGCGCTGCGAGCGCACCCACCATTCCGCCACAAGACGGTCCGTTGGCAGCCCGGCATGCAGTGGGCTGGATGTCCGCCCATACAGATTCGGAACGTAGTGCCGCACAATCGTCCCGAGACGCTCGATATTGAAATGCGCGTTCTTCAGTTGCAGCGGGTCGAACGTCCATTCAATCAAACTAATTCCGCGCTCCAGCGCATCGTCGCGTTGCGCCAGCTTCAGCAACCGGCCAACACCGCGGTTCTGATACCCTTCGACAACCCCCACCATGTGCGAGTGCAAATAGGTGAATCCCTCGCGCATTGCCGCAAACGCCACAGCAAATCCCACCGGCGCGTCTCCATCGTAAGCCGCCATCACCTGGCCACCGGTTTTCTTCGCCACAATGAAAATCTGGTCCGGCACGGTGTCGATTGGCGCATAACCCCAGATGCGCTGCTGCAGTTCGACGCAGACGCCCATCTCCTGAGCCTCTTCCATCGACCGCATCCGGATTTCCTGCTTCACCGCCGATGTTGCTGCCTTACTCATCCAAACTCCCTTGCGTGCAAATCCAAAGTCCTCGCGTACCGCCTGTGAAAACATCCCCGCGGTGCGGTGACGCAAATACGACGTATGTTACGTTCCGCCAAGCGACATATTTACAGCATGGCCGGACTTCTGCCCGACCGCGCGGCTTACTGTATCATCTACGCAACATTCGTTGCGAGGCCCGCAGCCGTTTGCGGTGTGCTGGTAGCGCAAGGGCAAAGACGACCATAAGAAACTCGGGCTTTCTCGCGTCTTGCCATATTATAATACTGCAACATTTGTTGCGCAGCCGTAAAATCCTCCCTCCTCGTAGAAGTATCTGCATGCCATTGCCGTCTATCTTTATAAAATCGATTTAATAGTGCGCTTCAAGCCGCACGGCGTTAGAATTCGCGGCGTTGGGGAGGACGGGAAATGATTTGTCATCGACAGTTTGGACTTGCGAGTGTGTTGGTAGGAGCCACGGTATTATTCGGCGCCGCCACTGTTCAGGCGCAGGGCAAGATATCGCCGAGGTGGGAAGAATTGACGGCGGCCGATTTTCGGCTGGGCGTTCAGCAATCGAAGGGAACGTGTTTGTTGCCATTTGGCATTTTGGAAAAGCACGGACCGCATCTGCCCTTGGGAACGGATTTGCTGAACGTGCGCTACGCTTCGCTGCAAGCGGTGGCGCAGGAATACGCCGTCGTTTTTCCTGAATATTATTTCGGACAAATCTTTGAAGCCAAGCACGAACCCGGCACTGTGGCGTACAGCATCGAGCTGCAGCTGAAATTGCTGCAGGAAACCACAGACGAGATGGCGCGCAACGGGTGCAAGAAAATCCTCATCGTGAATGGCCATGGCGGCAATGAATACTTGCTCCCTCTTTTTGCCCAATCGCAGATGGATAAGCCGCACGACTACGTCGTTTACGTGATCGTCGGAGAACGAAGCACCCCCGGCGGACCGGCGAGAAAATCGTCGGGGATTGACTATCATGCCGGGGAAAATGAAACCTCGAATACGATGGTCTCGCGCCCCGACTTGGTGCACCTGGATCGCGCGGCGAGCGAATCTGGCGCGGACCAGAAGCGCGTGAATTTGCCGGAAGACGTGTATACCGGGATCTGGTGGTACGCGCGATTCCCGAATCACTATTCCGGAGACGGCTCCGTCGCGACCAAAGAGCTTGGCGAATGGAACATGAAGAATTGGATTGAAGCAATTGTCGAAGCAATTCGCGCGGCCAAGGCTGATGACCAGAGCTTGCGAATTCAGAACGAATTCTACGAGAAGAGCAAACATCCTCTCGATACGCGCCCGTGATTTGATTGGAGCGGTAGACGGAGGAATAGAAATACGCAGAAAAGTCAGAAGCCCCACACGCAAACTCGACGCGGGTGGCACACTGAATTCTCCGGAATTTTCTGCTTGACGGCGGCGCAGGAGGAGAGGATACCACTTTTGTAATTCACCGTGGGGTGAAGAGACGAACGTGCCCCACCCATCTTTAAAACTGGTCTCTGCGGCCTATTTGAAATTTGCTTCGCCACCGGGTCCAACACGGGGATCGGGAAATCGGTGAGCGATATGGGTGGGAGACGGGTGATTCACTTTAGAGGGTCTTCCTTCTGTTTGCAGGCGGGCGTGGGCTTCGGGCCACGATGGAAGGACAGCGACTTCCTGAGTCCAATGAACGAGGGCGGCTTCGTCGCACCAGTGAAGCAATTTACGCATGGCGCGACCGTGGGCTCCGGCGATCATGAATCGCTTCATCTCCACCTCGGAAGTCCACATGGTTGCGGTCCAGAAAGTGTGACGGCGGTCGCGCAGTAGTCTGGTGGCGAGATTGCCCTCGGACCGCGAGGCCTGTCGCGTGGAGCGGAGAACATAGAAGAAGAACATGGGAAGAAAGCGCCAGGAGCGGACGCGAAGACGAGTGATGGAAACGAGCGGCATGTCCGTCAGCCGAGGTTACCAGATGGGTAGCCAAATCGGATACTCTGCTCGCGCTTCCCGCTGCGCGTAACGAAGACCTATTGGAATCAAGACCTATATGAGCGTCAACTTATCAGAGTTATTTCCCGTATTGCGAATCCCTGTTCGGAAACGGAAAAGGCGCCGTCTCCGGCGCCTTTTCCCGCAAAAAACTTAAAACAAACTTCAGCTCGCTGGCGGTGGAACAGGGCACGGCGTAAACGGCGATGTCAGAGCTGTCGGGTCTGGAAAGCTGTAATCGCCGTTGATTGCATCGGACGGAACCTTGCCCTCGAACCACTGCAGCAGGCCCAGTGTTTGCGGGTGGTACGTGAATCCGTGCAAACTGATCGGCTGGGTTGGATTGGGAAGATTCTCGACTACGTCTCCGACCTCCAGATTATTCTGGCAGAATCCGGCAGGAGCCCCAGGTATCTGGTAATTCGGCGTGGCATTGTTGATGAACGGATCGTTCAGCAACTCGCCCAGCTCATGGGACAACGGAAAGATGTCGGCAAAAATCGTCGGATCACCGAAGACGAAATCGGCTATGTCCGCGTCAAGCGATATCGCAAAGGCGAATGTTTGCACGAAGATTTTGTTTCCGACCTGGTTGGATTCAAACGCGGTATGGAATCCGCCAATGCAGCAGTCCTGAGGCTGCCCCTGAAAGAAGTCGCCGTAGACCGCGTTGCGCGTCAGGAAGATCGGTATCGCGCTCACGGTAATGGGTTCCGTCTGAACCAGCGTATTCAACTGCGAGACGATGAAGTTGATGTCAATAAGCGCGCCGAGGCTTCCGTCCGGAGCCTGGAACACTATAGATGACCCGAACGGCACTTCGATGGTAACCGGGATCAAAGTCTGCGGGTGACCGAACAGCACATGGAAGCTATCGTCACCGTCGTTGTCACCATCTTTGTTAAACAGGGGATAAAATTCGGCGCGCATTTGCGCGTCTTCATACTGCGTAAATCCCGTGGCGTACTGCGAATTTTCGAACAACGGCGAATGTTTGATCTCATCGTTGATTGTGGTGCTGTCGATCACAATGTTGTTGCCGTTCTGGTCCACGAATTCGTCGAAGAAAAACGAGAGCGGGACGTATTGGGTCGGTACCGTGGTGGTCTGCTTTCTCTTGGGGTCTTGGCCGACCATCGTGTAGGGAAAGACTTGCCCTCCAAAACTGAACGCGCGCGTGAAATTGGGCAGAGAGACGATGCGCGGGTCTTGCTGTTGGGCAGCGGCATTCGTCGATGCCGATAATTTGTTGAACGCCATATGCTTTTGTTTGGTGTTGAGTGATGCGAAGAAACTGCTGCCAACCACAACGGGGTGACGCGTTGCAGTCGTGGTTTTTTGTTGCCCAAATGCAGCAACGGTGACGAACAAGCACAGCATAAGAAAGCAAAGACACGCTGGGGGTCTTACCATGTTGAGTTCTCTCCTAGCAACGAGGTGGCGTCGGGGAACGACGTAGGCACTCTCTTGCAATTCTAACGCAATGTCAAATTGTTTATTTCGTGACGGGCGGCGGTAGCGGGGACAGCCAGGCAAAGATCGTTGCTTGCTTGTATACACACGATTGGGTAATGACCTGGCGTGCCGGGGATCTCCAAGGGCGCTGGATTCAGCGTTCGCGGCGGAGTTGTTCTAACCAGCGGGCGAGGATGGAGTTGGAGGAGGATTCGACGTCGAGGAATTCAAGGCCCATGCCGATTCGGGGTTTGACGATACGGACCATGGCGAGGGCTTCGACGCTTTCGCCTTTGCGAGTCAGGGTGACGCGAGTGCGGGATTTTACGGCTAGGGGCTTGCTGGTACAGACGAAGCAGCCGCCGAGAGAGAGATCCGAGGTGATGCCATCGCAGCGGGCGCCGGATTCGAGATCGAGGACTTCGGCGTCGGCAGCGAAAGGATAACGAATAGCGTAGCGGCGGTCGCGCAGGCTAACTTTGTGCGACACCCCATCGGCGGTTCGATCGTTCATGGTGATAACGTTGCCCACTGTCAATTAGAGCGGGGAAGAGAGAGTCAGGAGTGACTGTCGGAGCGTTCCCCTTTACCTAATAAGGGTGCCAGAGAAGACGAAAAATGGGGAGATTGTGAGGGGAGGGAGAGCGAAAAAGGCAACAGGGTGGGACGCTTTGGGCGGGTCGGGTGGAGGAGCACGAGATATTAGTTGGTACGACAAAGGGAAGTGATGCGGAGGAGATGACGGCGGAGGAGGGTGCTAATCTGAGATGGCAGATTTCCTTCATGCTAAACGACACCATGCGAAGCGATGGACTGCGGCAGAGCGACCGCGTGAATTTCCGGATGCCGGTGGAGGCATCGTGGACGGCGAGCGGCGGAGCAGCCGTGAAGCACATCGCGGAGACGCTGCTCGTGAGCCGCAATGGCGGAGTTTTGCGCATGGATGAGAAGCTGACGGCCGGACAAGAGATTACGTTGCGGCGGATGGAAGGCGATCTGGTAAGGACGACCCGCGCGCGCGTGATGGCGGAGATCGATCAGGAGCCGGACGGATTCTTGTACGCGATACAGATTACGGAGCCGAGAGCGGATTTTTGGGACATCGACTTCCCTGCTCCGTATAAGGCGGATGAGGCGCTGGCGAGATTGTTGATGGAATGCGGGTTTTGCCAGAGGCGCGAAGTGGTTTACCTGAATGAGATGGAGTTGAAGTCGTTTGAAGTGCGGAAATGCGTGGCGCGGCTTTGCAAGCATTGCGACACGCCTTCGATTTGGATTGAAGCGCAATCGGAAATCAAGTCGCAGGAAAAGGGAGCGGCAAATCCGTTGACGATGGAAGAGCGGGTGGTTCCGCGGCGGAACCGGACGCGGGTGAAAGCGCGCGTTTTGGCGTGTATACGTCGGAGGGGATTTCAGGAGGAAGTGGCGGTTTGCGAGGATTTGTCGAAGGGCGGATTGAGTTTTCGGAGTCGGAACGAGTATCCGGAGGGGTCGCGCTTGGAAGTGGCGGTGCCGTTTACACCGGGGAGTGGGGCGATTTTTGTGCCCATACGGATTGTGTTTTCGCAGGCGATTCCGGCGGCGGGTTTGTATAGGCACGGAGCGGCGTATATTCGGCCGCCTAGTGATTCGGCGGATTGAAGCGGAGTTTTTGATTGTTGTCGGGAGAGTTTGAGAAGTCGCGGCGGTTCTTGCAACATCCTCAATTTAAAAATCAAGAACAGAATCCTCGGCGCGCTTGGAGCGTGCTGAAAATAAATTTCCGGCAAGGACGGGCACGGCGTGCCGTGCCCCTACGGATTAATCCATTACGTTGGCGATGTCGCGTTCGTGGCGGCGACGATGGAGATAGTGCATGGAGATATTGAGATATGCCTGTCCGCAGGGGGTTTCGATGGCTATGACCATGGCTTCCGTGTCGGCGCTGCCCGCAAGGCCTTCTTCGTTCATGTGAATTTCTGGCGGAAAAACCTTGAAGCGGAAGCCTTGATCGTTGAGCAGAGTCACAGAATTGCCGATCACCATGTTGGCGAGTTCGCAGACGGTTTCGCGGACGACTTGTTCGCTGCTGGGAACTTCCTCGCCGGCGAGGTGGCTGGCAACTTTCATGGCGACTTCAGGCGAAAGATCGAGGATGACGCGGCCTTCGATGTCGCCCTTGATGGCGATTAGGGCGGCGACGCCTTTGCGGCGATAGGTGTTTTCGTCCATCGAGAGGTCGAGGATCTTGGTCGGCGCCTGGAGCGACTCGGCGAAGACGGCGTCGGCGGCGTTAATGAACGGCTGAATGAGTTCCATTCTCATGCGCGGTGCTCTCCTGCGAAGGCGACGGGCGCGCCTGCGGCGTTGGGATCGTCACTGAGAACATAACGGAGAATTTCGTAAAGGACTTCGGGCTTGACGGGCTTTTGCACGAAGTGTTTCGCGCCCTTCTGGAGCGCGGCCAGTATGTTTTCCTGGTAGCCCACCGAAGAGACCATGACGATGCGCGCTTCGCCATGCTGGCGAACGATGCGCTCCACGGCCTCGATACCTTCCATCTGCGGCATGGTGATGTCCATGAGCACGATGTCGGGCTTGGTGCGATTGAACTCCGCGATGGCGGTGAGGCCGTCGCCGGCTTCTCCGGCGACTTCGCCGCCGAACATCTCAATCATCTTGATGATGTTCTTGCGAGCGAAGACGGAGTCGTCCACCACCAGGTAGCGAACGGGTTGATTG
>Ga0210409_10002675_pt1 | contig 20896 bp, 18 predicted proteins | sample IncBWH17MmetaG_FD_161649 | JGI IMG/M metagenome (GOLD analysis project Ga0210409, IMG submission 161649) | Forest soil microbial communities from Barre Woods Harvard Forest LTER site, Petersham, Massachusetts, United States - Inc-BW-H-17-M | ecosystem: Environmental > Terrestrial > Soil >...
GCGGTTGTTGACACCTTAGGATCGCAGTAGTGCTTAGCACCGGCGACCCGATCTGTTCTCAGCTGACAAATCTTCGTTCATCAGGGCTTGGCAAAGCCAGAGTGGTATGCCAATCCGCGGCAATTCAATTTGTGCATACATGACCACTATTCGCGCAGTTAAGTCGGCGACTATCCGTTTTAGCGTATCCGCAGCGCTTTAACGTATCCACTTTAGTGTAGCGACCGTCTCAGGGTCCGGGGCCCGCGCGATTTTCGTGCCTTGGACGCTTGTGGATAGGTTATACTGTCCTGAAGTCGGCCCTGCCTACCCTCCCGATTTCGCATTTGGGAATTGTCCTGCGGCAAATCCGCTCGCAATGCCGGAAATGATGTGAAATGGCGATCCGGACAATCCGGTAAAAACTGACCGAAAAGCGCAAAATTACCGCTGGGGAATACCGACCTCACGGCTGCAATCTAAGGTGAAACCCCTATTTAGGTACCCTAATAGGGCGTGTAACATCTTAGGTATGTGTGATTTACGGTCGCCGCGAGATGTCTTCAAAATGGCAGAAAGAGTGGCTCGGAAGCTGTTTGCAACTATACGGTATCGGTTTTCTCATTTAGATAACGGTCTCATTCGGAAGGCGTCATACGGCAAAGTAGGACGGCAAGAGAGGGACGTGTAAGTCGCTGACAATATGATACTTAATATCGGGGCAAGAGCTGTTGAGGGCTCGCTGGGTCCCGGTAGTAGTGGCAGACCAATTGCCTTCTGTATGGTGGATGGGGAAATGGAAGTGGGAGTTTTGTGGCGGTAGCCCATCCAAGGGGATGAAATTTGGACCTCGTAAACGCTAAATTGGACGGCAAAAACGAAGGTCTGAAGTGGTATGCGCTGCACGTACACGCTCGAAAAGAACAGTTAGTAGCGTCTCAACTTCAAACCCGAAATCTGGAATGCTTTCTCCCGACATACAAGAGTTTGAGAAAGTGGTCTGACCGGACCAAGGAGATTCAACAGGCGCTGTTTCCGGGGTATGTTTTTTGCCGATTCGACTATGAAAACCGGCAGCCGGTGGTTATGACGACGGGGGTCACACAAGTCGTCGGGACCGGAAAAGTAGCGATTCCGATCGCGGACTCCGAGATCGAGGCGTTACAAGTTGCGGTAAGTTCAGGGATACCTGCTCAACCTTGGCCTTACCTGCGGACCGGCGAATACGTACAGGTCAATTACGGTCACCTGGCGGGCCTACAGGGTATTTTAGTGAATTTTAAGGGTAACCATCGCGTGGTTTTGTCTGTCACATTACTACAGCGATCGTTGGCGTTAGAAGTCGAACTAGACTGGCTTTCACCAGTTGCGGAACCAGGGCAGCAACGGACAGCAGCAAGGAAGTGCGTGGCAGAAGCGATGCCTGCGCGCATTTAAGAGTTTAAGTAACGGGAAGCCAGGCACCGGAAAAAAGGACGATGAGCTCACTAAAGACTGCGCTGCGAAGTGAAGTGGCCGCACAAAAGCTGCAACTGAAAGACAATGCTCCAGCCACCAGCATGGAGAACGAGGCACGAGCTTTACTGAGTGAAGACGCCTTCGTGTCTATGTTGTACCTGGAGCGTCGACGAGCGGAACGTGCCCAGAAGCGCTTCGTGCTGGTGCTGGTGGACGTAAAACGGGCCCTGGAAGACGGCAACAAGAACCGGACTCTGGGGAAAATAGGTGTGGCGCTGACGAATTCCACACGCGAGACCGATATTCTCGGCTGGTATCTTGAGAACAATTTGGTTGGAATCATTGGCACGGAGCTTGGAGAAACTTCTCCGGCGGTCGTTCACGAACGCCTGCTGGAGAAACTGCGCGCCTCGTTCCAGAACACCGTGGGCAAGGAAAAGAGCTCCAAGATTTCGGTTTCGTTTCATTTTTTTCCGGAAGAACATGGGAAAAGCGAATCGAACCCGGAAGCGAATGTGGCTTTATACCCGGACATCTCTCGAAAGGAAGACTCCAAGAAGTTGGCGTTGGGTATCAAGCGCGCCATGGATATTTTTGGCAGTGCGACGGCGATGCTATTCGCTGCTCCGGTCTTCGCGGCGATCGCTATTGCGATCAAGTTAACGTCCAAGGGGCCAGTTTTGTTTCGCCAGGAGAGGCTTGGTCAGTACGGCCAGACTTTTACCTTCCTGAAATTCCGCTCCATGTACACGAATTGCGACGCCAAAATCCATCAGGAATACGTTAATCAATTCATATCCGGACAGATTGGTGAAACTGCCGAGGATGGCACCAAGCCGATTTTTAAAATCCAGAAAGATCCTCGTATAACCTCCATTGGACGATTCATTCGCAAAACCAGCCTGGACGAATTGCCTCAGTTTATAAACGTTTTGCGCGGAGAAATGTCGCTGGTTGGCCCGCGGCCGCCAATTGCCTATGAATTCCGCGCGTACGATCTGTGGCATCGTCGCCGGGTACTGGAAATCAAGCCTGGGATTACCGGCCTGTGGCAGGTTGAGGGGCGCAGCCGAACGCGCTTCGACGACATGGTTCGCCTGGATCTCAAATATGCGCGCGGCTGGTCTATCTGGCTGGACCTCAAAATTCTCATCCAAACACCGTCAGCGGTTTTCTCTGGAGACGGCGCTCACTAATGGTTTTCGTTAGGAAACCAGGTCCCGAAATCCTCTATCAACTTCTGGTGCATGCAGTAGTCTTAAAGTAGTCCCACGGAGTCGCAGCGTTCGAAACGCCCAGCCCCCGGCAAGCGTCCCTCGCTTTGCTTCCTACGCCGAGGGATGGAACATCCACAAGGAGCCGTATGATCCGCATTGGTGTAATTGGCTATGGATACTGGGGTCCAAACATCGTTCGCAATTTTCATACTCATGAATCCTCCGAAGTAACTTTGGTCTGCGACAAAAACCCCAAAACCCGAGAACGGTTGCACAAATCTCATCCCGGAATGGCATTTACCACCGATGAAAACGAAATATTGAAATCCTCGACTATTGATCTGGTTGCAGTAGTCACACCGGTCTGGACCCACTATGAACTTGCAAAAAAAGCGCTCGAAAACGGAAAACACGTTTTCGTGGAAAAGCCATTTACTTGCAGTGTGACCCAAGCAGAAGAACTGATTGAACTGGCTGACCGCAAGAAGTTGAAGATCATGGTGGACCACACCTTTTTGTTCACCGGCGCGGTAAAGAAAATTCGTCAGCTGATGGACGAGGGCGCGTTGGGCGATCTGTATTATTACGATTCGCTGCGCGTCAACCTGGGGTTGTTTCAGCACGATGTGAATGTCATCTGGGACCTGGCGCCACACGATCTGTCGATCATGGACCATGTAATTCGCGACAAGCCGGACGCAGTAGTGGCTACCGGCGAGAGCCATTTGAACGGCGTTGAGGACGTAGCATTCATCACCGTATATTTCCCGCGTCACGTTATCGCGCACATCAATGTGAACTGGCTGTCTCCCGTGAAAGTGCGCACCACGCTGATCGGCGGCGAGAAAAAGATGCTGGTGTGGAACGACCTGGAAGCTGATGAAAAAATCAAGATTTACGACAAAGGCGTAAGCATGTCGAAGCCCGGCGCCCTGCATCAATTGCTGGTCAGCTACCGTTCGGGAGATATGTGGGCCCCGCAAGTGGAACAAATCGAAGCGTTGCGCGCCGAAACCGCCTATTTCCTGAAATGCATCGATAAAAATGAAACTCCTTTTAACGACGGCATCGCCGGATTGCGGGTTGTTCGGATCCTGGAAGCCGCCGATAGGTCGGTGCGAAACCGTGGCGAGGCGGTAACGCTGTGAACGAATTTGTGTGTATCGCTCCGGATGTAAAGCTCGGGAAAAACGTTACGCTCTCCAAGTTCATCAACATGTATGGATGTGAAGTTGGAGACGAAACCAAGATCGGCGCATTTGTGGAGATTCAAAAAAATGCCCGAGTGGGCCGTCGCTGTAAAATTTCGAGCCACACCTTCATCTGCGAAGGCGTAACCATCGAAGACAACGTTTTCATCGGCCACAGCGTGACTTTCATCAACGATGCCTACCCGCGATCAACCACCGCGGCAGGCGAATTGCAAACCGAAGCCGATTGGAAAGTGGAAAACACCGTGGTGCGCAAAGGCGCTTCCATCGGGTCAGGCGCGACGATTTTAAGCAAAGTCACGGTGGGAATCAACGCCATCGTGGGCGCCGGCAGCGTGGTCACCAAAGACGTGCCCGACAACGCCATCGTGGCCGGCAATCCAGCAAAATTTCTGCGATTTATCTCAGAGGAGAAAAAGTAACGATGACACCGACAAGCAAAGTGCCATTTCTCGATTTGGTCACCCCGCACCAGGAACTGGAAGCAGAACTTCTGGCGGTAGCGAAGAAGGCCTTCAGCAACGCAGGCTTTATCGGCGGACCGATGGTGGAAGATTTTGAGCGCGAGTTTGCCGCTTTTTGCGATACCAAATATTGCGTGGGTGTGAACAGCGGCACCGATGCGTTGCGCTTCGCGTTCATGGCCGCCGGCGTCGGTCAGGGCGACATCATCGTCACCGTGCCTCACACGTTTATCGCTACCACGGAAGCCATTTCTCAGGCTGGCGCGCAAATCGCTTTCGTGGACATTGACGAGTCTACCTATACGATGGATCCGGAGAAACTTCGCGAATACCTGGAAACGAACTGTGATTTTGACAGCAAGGCCAAAAAACTCACTGAACGGAAGAGCGGACTTCGCGTAGCGGCTATCGTGCCCGTACATCTCTACGGACAAACCGCCGATATGGATCCGATCATGGAGTTGGCGGCCAAGTACAACCTGGTTGTTATCGAGGATGCTTGCCAGGCGCACGGCGCGGAGTACTTTTCGAAAAAAGAGAACAGATGGAAAAAGGCTGGCTCCATCGGCTTGGCGGCGGCATTCAGTTTTTATCCCGGCAAGAATTTGGGCGCCTGCGGAGAAGCCGGGGCCACAACTACCAACGATGAAGGCATGGCCAAGCGGATGAAGATGATTCGCGACCACGGCCAGGCAAAAAAGTATTACCACGATATCGAAGGCTACAACGGGCGTCTGGATTCCATCCAGGCGGGATGGCTGTCCGTTAAACTGCGCCATCTGGCGAAATGGAATCAATCGCGCCGTGAACATGCGCACCGCTATCACGAATTATTTGCCGATGTAAAAGGCGCGGTGACGATTCCGGTGGAAGCAGCGTGGACGAAAGGCGTCTACCATTTATATGTAGTGCGCGTAGCGGACCGCGAGGCGCTTCAGGCGCACCTGGCGGAAGCAGGAATCGGAACAGGAATTCACTATCCCATACCGTTGCACCTGCAAAAAGCGTACCAGCACCTGAACCATAGAAAGGGCGATTTCCCAGTCACCGAGCGAGTTGCGCTGGAAATCGTCTCACTGCCGATGTTCCCGCAGCTGAAGCTGGACCAACTGGCGCTAGTGACCACCAGCGTTAAGGAATTTGCCGTTTCCAAAATCGGCGCCGCGCGTTAATCGGGTTTCGCGCAATAACCAACGGCGTTAGACCTTTCTCGATCACTCACTGGCGCGCCGAGGGCGCGCCGTACAATGTATTCCACAGAGTTTTTTATGCCCCGAATAGACCGCCTGGCCTCCGTGTATCTCTCTCACCCGCTTGCACGCGTACTGCGCTCGCTGTCGACAGCACGTGTGCCGATACTCATGTACCACAGTGTTTCGGATAGTTTGTTTGGCAAATCTCATCCGTACTACCAGATCAATTGTTCGCCTCCGGTTTTTGCGCGCCAGATGCGATGGCTACGGCAAAACAGCTATCGCACCATGAATTTGACGCAGATGTGGACGGCCATGGAAACGGGGCAGGACGTTTCCAAAACGGTGGTGATTACTTTTGATGACGGCTATCGCGATTTTTACACCGACGCTTTTGAAGCCATGCGGCAGTGCGGATTTACCGCGACGATTTTCCTGGCCACCGACCGCATTCAAAATACACCCGTACGCATTGACGGCGTGGATTATCTGACATGGTCTGAAGTGGCGGAACTTCACAAAGCGGGCATTCAGTTTGGGTCCCACACCGTTAGCCACCCGGATTTGCGTTCACTTAGCCCCGAACAGATTGAGTATGAATTGGGATGCTCGAAAGAAACCATCGAACAAAAACTGGGCGTGGCGGTTGAGTCTTTTTCTTATCCTTTTGCGTTTCCCGAGGAAGACAAAACATTCACGCAATTCCTGGTGGGCATCCTGGAAAACCTGGGATTCGAAAATGGCGTGTCCACCATTATTGGGCGGGCTGGTAAGCACGATAACCGCTACTATTTGCCAAGACTGCCGGTGAACAGTTGGGACGATGCGGCTCTGCTGCGCGCCAAGCTGGAAGGCGGATACGACTGGCTTCACTGGCCTCAATGGCTATACAAATATGCGCACCACAATATGTCGCTGATGCAACGCGCCAGCTTTGCGGGCTCCGAAACCTGGAAATAAACATGGAGGTTCGGATCAAATTCAGGAGCGCCAATTTACTGTATAGTTTACTATTGTATTAGCACCTTTTAGGACCGTCGTTGTCTCCTTCAAAGCGCCCATGATGTTGGATATGCGCATAATTGGTGGCGGTCGTATTTGTGAGAGCAAGAGGTACAGGTCCCCCTCCCTGCACCTCGTTTGACCTACAGTCCAGTTGTTTAAGCCCGTAACACTGCTAATTTGACTATAGGGCGAAGCCACCTAAAACAGGTGCGAAAGAGGGATCGTGAGAGTCTTGAATCGGAACACCACAATTTGCAGTTTCAGAATTCCGTTGGCAAACATTCATCGCTTAATGTTCGCCGGACTCATAGCGCTGGTGTTCAGCGGCTTGGCCGCGACGGGGGCGTCCGCACAAGCAAGTAATGTCTATATCACGCAAGATGGCGGCGGAAACGGCGTGTGCAGTTCCAACGTGCACAATCCAGCTTGGTTTAACAGTTCCGCAAACTGGGGCACTGGCGCCTCGCAAATCGGCCCCGGCACAATAGTGCATCTTTGCGGGACTTTTAATGCTCCTGCGGGGGCCAATAGTTATTTGAGGTTCCAAGGGAGCGGGACAAGCGGGAATCCGATCACCTTGCTCTTCGAAGCTGGCGCAATCGTTCAGGCACCTTATTTTTCTGCCAACAACGGCGGCATCGACGTCAACGGACAACAATGGATCGTCGTAGATGGCGGAACGAATGGAATCCTTCAAAACACCGCTGAGGGCACGGGACTAACCTATCAGCAGGATACGGCCCTAATAAAGGGCATGGGAAATAACTTCACCGTAAAAAATCTCTCTATGCTAAATGTTTACGTTCATCAGATCGGCGACAATGGCGGCGGCGGTGCCCAGGGTTGGGCTTTCGCGGTGTGGGGTCAATCATCCAATCTTACGATTGGTCCAAACAACACCTTTACGCAGTGCAATGTCTGCGCTTTCTATGCATTCCAGGGAGGGGAACAAAATCTAGTAATCACTGGGAATAATTTCTCGCTGTCCAATCAAGCGATCGAGCTAGGGCCCGGAAATTCGGGCACGAAAGTAATGACCAACATTCAGGTCGATCATAATACCTATGTGGCTTCTCGCAATTGGGACAATGCCGCTAACTATTATCATCACAATTTTTTCCACCCATTTACGAACACGGCCGGATCGTCCATCGTGGGAAAGTTACTTATCTTTGATAACACTGCTACCGGAGATGTGGGCCAGCATTCTACCTCTATGATCTTTATAGAAAACAATAACGGCGGATCTGGCGGTACGATGGGCAGCTGGTACATCTTTAACAACACTTTCAACAAGACGAACACGGATGCGCCAGGCTCCAGCGGGATAGTAGCGGTGATGCCTCCGAACGGATTTTTCCTGAACAACACTGTGGTAGATGCGGGTGGAACCGGAGACTATGCCTGGCCCTCATTCAACGCATACGGAGGGGCTACGGGCTGGACCGTGCAGAACAACATTTTCTCTGGTGGCGCCTATCAATTGATCATCCAAGCATCGGCGACCGTAAATGCGAATAAAAACGTTTATTACGGCGGCATCGGTGGCAGCCCATGGGTCTATCACTCCACGTTCACAGGTTCATTCTCGACCTGGCAGGCTGCATGTTCCTGCGATTCAGGTTCCAGTATCAGCAATCCCTTGCTGAATTCTGACATGACCATTGGTGCAGGTTCGGCAGCGAGTACCTTGGGAGCGAATTTGAGCGGTATGAACATTACCGCGCTCAATTTTGATAAAGTTGGAACAGCGCGTCCGTCCGGCTCGTGGTCCAGCGGAGCAATTCAGCTGGGATCGACTGCGGCGCAAGCTCCTAAACCTCCGACGGGGTTAGCTGCCACCGTCAATTAGTCTGAATTACGCTTGTTTAGTGCCGGTTTGACGGTCTCAGGCCGGCACTGTACAACGCGAGTCCCTGTGTGCAAACTAATCCTCAATGATTCAAAATGACACCGTGGAACCAGAGGTAGTAGCTGTCCCTCCTGACGGGAATTCCGATCGTAATCTCGCTTCCTCGATTGGAAAGAACACGATTTTCGGGGTCATGTCGAAAATCGCTCAGATAGCGACACGTCTCCTCACTGTTCCAATCGTAATTTCTCATTTAGGACTGGATGGTTACGGAATCTGGGCCATCATCGGTACTGCCGGAGCGTACATGCGATTTGGAAGCTTCGGTATCAAATCAGCATTCCAGAAATATGTCGCCGAGGCCACCGGCAATGGCGATTACGAGAGTGCAAGTAGGCTGTTGAGCACCGGGGCTGCCGCCATGGCGGTGTTGTCCGTTGCCGGATTGATACCTACAGCTATTTTCTCGCGTCAACTAGCTCACTGGATGGGTGTGCCGCCGCAGTTTTTGAGCTCCGCGTCCGGCGCGATATCCATGCTGGCAGCGATTATGACGATCTCCAACGTTGGAGCGGCGTTTGAGGCTATCGTTATGGGCGCACATCGCATTGATGTCGCGCGAAAATTCACTACGATTTTCACCGTCGGCGAAGCAGTGGTTATCGTCATCCTGTTGTACCTGGGATTTGGCCTATTCGCGATGGCAACAGTAATGGGGGTTTCGGAGCTAGGATTTATCGCCTGCTGTTACGTGGCCTCACGAAAAATCGCCCCACAAATTCATGTTCAGATCAGATATGTCACACGCAGTGTGATTCCAGAATTGATTCGTTACGCTGGAAGCTATCAAATGGTGAATATTCTGGAAGTCGTGTACACCGCAATCGTTCCCATTGCGGTGCTGCGAGCATTTGGAGCGGAAACCTCGGGTGTCTTTGCCATCGTAACGCGGTTGCAAAGTTCCGCAGCCATGCTTCCGGACGCAATGATGCTCCCGATTTTGTCTGGTGGCGCCAAAGTATTTGCCTCAGGGTCCGTTGAGGAAATGCGGCGCTTAATCGCGAAGGCAATTAAGGTAATGCTGGCGCTGACGCTCTTCCCGCTATCGTTTATGGCGGTTTTTGGACAGCAGATTTTGTACGCTTGGACCGGGACAACTAATCCCGCTTACCTCATGGCTTTGTGTCTACTTGGGGCAACCATCTTCTTCGGGTCCATGTCGCTGCTAGGCCTCGTTTTGTACAGAGTGTCAGGGAAAGCATTGCTCGATAATATTCGCCAAGTTATCCGCATAGCAATCGTCATGGTGGTAGGCCTGTCTGTGAGACGCCTGGGATTCGCCGGGGCACTTGCCGGGCTAGCTGGGGCGGAGATGGTTGGGATGATCTTCATGGGCTTCGCCATATCGACAACTTTTAAGGGCTTTAGCGTAAAGACCGTACTTGTTGATTTCACAAAGTTGGCCGCCGCTACCGCTGTAATCCTGGCGTTTGGAGCGCTGGTCTCGCACGTTCCGCTACCCCAAATGCCAAACCCACGGTTGGTGGCGAGTATACGACTCGGCTTAACATGCGTGGGCTGTTTGGTGGCCGCTTGGCCCGCTTTATACTTAACCCGTTCGGTAACTCCCAGCGAAGGACGAATGCTGGCCGGGATGTTAATCCCGAGTTGGTTGCGTCCCGCTCCAAACGTTTAGTCGTCTACAGGGTGAGATTCATGGGTAGCAACCCCGCTGAGGCTGCTGAAGATCCGCTGCACCTCATTTCGCGTGGAAGAACCTGGCTTCATACTCGGTGGATCAAAAACACGTATCCATTTGCAGAATTTGGCCGCGGAACCTCAGTCGATCACACCTGCGACATTCGACGATCTATAGCTAGGGCCGTGTCGCTAGGTGCAAATGTATACCTGGCCCCCGACATTTGGCTGAATGTCACCGAGGGCACCAAAGGGCCGCGTCCCAAAATCATTCTAGGAGCTGGTTGCAGGATTGGCCGCCGTACGACGATTTCGGCAAGAAACCATATCCGTCTCGAAGAAGATGTTCTGACCGCTCCGTCCGTCTTCCTCATGGATCACAATCACGCCTATGCGGACATTACGAAACCCATCCATGAGCAAGGGGTCACAAGCGGAGGCACAATCACAATTGGCAGGAACTGTTGGTTGGGATGCGGAGTTGTAGTATTGAGTGGCCAGAAAGACCTTGTGATCGGACGGAACAGCGTTCTAGCTGCAAATGCAGTCGTCACCCAAAGTTTCCCGGACTTCAGTGTCATCGCTGGGAATCCTGCAAAGCTGGTTCGTGTCTATGACCCTCAAACTGAAAAATGGACTAGGCCGGAAGCATTATCAGAAGGAACAACGGAAAAGTTGAGACACCAATCCCGATAGGCGCCTGCTTGCTCGTGTACCTATCTGAAATATGGCAATAACTACCCCTGAAAATTTCAGCTCCTTGAAGATAGAATCTATTGAGCCCATTTTTTGTCGAATTAGCTGTTTGATCTTAGAGGATTGACATTGGGACCAGAAGCTCCAGTTAATTTTGGCTTTGGTGGTGGCGCCTCCAGCACGCTGTTAAATCCCGTGATACTGGTCGGGATGATCATCGCGCTTCTCATGATATTTTTTGCCCCGCGCAAATATATCTCCGTTCCATTCCTGCTGGTGATTTTTTTGGGTTCGCTTGGGCAACAGGTTTACGTCGGCGGTCTACATTTCTACGTCATGCGCATCCTGATCATGGCTGGCCTGGTGCGCCTGGTGTTCGCGAAATTCACCTCCTCTGGTGGGCTGTTTGCTGGTGGCTTCGATTGGGTAGACAAGCTATTTGTCATGTGGATATGTTTTCGTTGCGCTGCGGGCGTCCTGCTTAATGACGCTGCTAGCGGGGCCGTAAACTATCAGGTCAGTTACTTGCTTGACGCCCTTGGCGGCTATCTCTTCCTGCGATATCTGATTCGAGACGAGGAAGACGTCGTTCGAGTGGTGAAGGTGTTCGCGACGCTTACATTTATTTTCGCGTTAACCATGGCTAACGAAAAGTTTCGCAACCAGAATATCTTCGGATATCTGGGCGCTGTACCCGTTGTGCCTGCAGTTCGCGAAGGTTCGGTGCGGGCGCAAGCCGCATTTGCGCACCCCATCCTGGCAGGGGCATTTGGTGTGGCATTAATCCCTCTGTTTTGGTGGCTATGGAGCACCGGAAAAGCTAAGACCGCTGGAGTGGTTGGTTTCTGCGGTTCGATGGGAATGATGCTGACGAGCGCATCGAGCACCCCGTTGATGGCGTTCATAGCCGCGATACTTGGTTGGGCGGCCTGGTCAATTCGCAGCAAGATGCGCATCGTTCGCTGGGGCTTTGTGGTGATGCTGATAGCGCTGCATCTGGTGATGAAGGCCCCGGTTTGGTTTTTAATCGCCCGAGCGGATCTGATCGCCGGAAGTTCCGGCTATCACCGCGCAATGCTTATCGACCTGTGCGTCCGGCACTTCAGCGATTGGTGGCTTATCGGTACAAACGCAGCTGGAACCTGGGACTGGGACATGTGGGACACCAGCAATCAGTTCGTGCAAGAAGCAGAGAGCGGCGGATTGTTGACGTTTATCTGTTTCGTGATGATTGTTGCTCGCTCGTTCAACAAACTGGGTAGAGCGCGCAAAACAGTTGAAAACGATCCACAGCAGGAACGGTTTATGTGGTTCCTGTCTATCGCGCTTTTTACAAATTGTGTTCTCTTTTTTGGCATCAGCTATTTTGATCACACCAAGATTATGTGGTTCGCGCTGTTAGCCATTATCGCGGCTGCTACGGCGCCGATTCTTGCCACGCAGAAAGAGACCGTACCGGCGATCGAGCAATATCCGATTCCGCTTAAGCGGCCTTTGCCGGCGCCGAAGTTTGCCAGGGTTGGCGATCAAAGCGCCGCAGTGACGAATTTACCGGTCGGTAGTCGCTCGCGCTCTCGATGATTTGTTGAGTCTGGTTTCGAGATTACCTCCGTCTAAATTTTATGGAACTGTCAATCATCATCGTAAATTGGAATTCGCTCGCGTACCTGCGAGCTTGCCTGACCAGCGTGTATCGAGAGATTCATGGAATCTCGTTTGAAGTCATCGTGGTGGATAACGCCTCGCCTGAGCGTGGCATTGATGGCCTCCAGTCGGAATTCCCGGACATGGTGATGATCAAGAGCGAAGTGAATCTGGGGTTCGCTGGAGCAAACAATCTTGGTTTCAAGCGATCGAGCGGGAATTATGTCCTGTTCCTGAATCCCGATACAGAAATTGTTGGCGATGCGATTCAGGTCATGCTCGAGCAATCCCGGCTACGGCCTGACGCGGGTATAGTCGGCTGCAAATTATTGAATACTGACCGGTCGGTGCAACTGCAATCGATCCAGAAGTTCCCGACGATTCTGACGAGCGTTCTGGACGCCGAATATCTGCTGTTGCGATGGCCACACTGCCCACTCTGGGACATTCAGCCGCTGTTTCAAGAAAACGTAAAGGTTATAAAAGTGGAAGTCATCCCTGGCGCATGTATGTTGCTTAAGCGCGAGGTGTTCGAAAAAGTTGGGATGCTAAGCGAAGATTATTTTATGTATGCGGAAGATCTGGATCTGAACTACAAGCTGAAGCACGCCAATTACAATAATTATTATGTTGGACAGGCGGCCATAATTCATCACGGGGGCCGAAGCAGCGTGCAGCAGAAGGTAAGCCAATGGGCCATCATTATGAGGCACCAGGCGATGCTGGAGTACTACAGGAAGACTCGCGGCCTGGTTTATAAATCGATGTACCGGGCAGCCATCGGTTGTACAGCCGCCGTGCGGCTGATGATTCTTACCTTGATGCTTCCACTCGGGAATATTGTGTGGGAGAGGAAGTCGCTTAAGGCTTCCACCGCAAAGTGGAAGGCGGTTCTAAACTGGGCTCTCGGGCGGCAAGGCGTGGCGCTAGGAAGCCGCTAGCAGCGTTGAACGCTCCTGACACTTCGGCAGGACTCTTACATAATTCGGCGAATCCGTCCTTCCTGCTCTGCCAGTCACCGTGTGTGACTTTTTCTGGTTTATCGTAAAAGCGCTATTCAGTGACAAGTGGTCAACATCAGGAGAACCGAACTAGATGTCCGTCATCGAAAAAAAGATCGCCGACCTGGTTTTAAAGCGCGTTCGGCAGGTGCGATCAGAAAACGAGGAACACAAGGCTCCTGATTCGGCCGTGAAAACCGCGAAAAAGGTTACTGTTCGCGAGGCACGCTTCTCGGATTGCGAGCGAGTTTGCGCTTTGAACAGCAAGTTGGGATTAGGTCCGGATTCTCCTGAAAATTGGAAGCGTTTGTGGCAGGACAATCCTGCGATTGGTGATGGCGAGAAAGCCGTTATCGGATGGGTGCTCGCTGCCTCCGATGAAATCGTGGGTTTTTTGGGCAGCGTCCCGATGCTGTACGAATATGAAGGGCAGACCCTCCGAGCAGCAGAGGCGTGCCGTCTGGCGGTGGAGCGCGACTATCGGGCATTCACACATCTTTTAGTTGCATCTTTTTTTCGCCAGAAGGCGGATCTTTTCCTGAACACTAGCGCAACAGTTTCCGCCGGGAAAATAATGAAAGCCTTCAAGGCTGTAGAGCTTCCGCAGAAGGATTACGGCAAAGTCTTATTCTGGATTCTTGATCCGGGTGTTTTCACCAAATCAGTGTTCAAGAGATTGGGAATCAACTCGTCTCTAAAAGGAATCGGAAGCGCTCTGGCATCGGTTGCGGTGCAGGCTGATATGGTCCTTCGCCGGCGTCCGCGCGGCGCAAAATCGGGGAGTTACACTATCGCTGAAACCGGCGTGAATAACTTAGGTGACGAATTTCAACAATTTTGGTCCGACAAATTACGTGAAATGCCGCGGCTGCAGGCCAAGCGCACTCCCTCAATTATGCGCTGGCATTTTGATCCACCGGGCAGCAGGAGAGCGACGAAGTTGCTGGGTTGTTATGTTGGCAGCCGCTTAGTTGGATACGGGGTTGTGCGACACGACGACCCAGCCAGCGATGGGCTTAGGCGTTCCATCATTGCGGACCTTATGATTGATGAGAGTGCTCCGCAAGTCATGGATCACTTGCTGGCGGCCATTCTTAGATCTGCCAGGGATGCTGGGAGTCACGTTCTTGAAGTGATGGGCTATCCTAAGGCAATCAGGCAAAAGTTCCTGCAGTGGAAGCCTTATTCACGGGATTATCCGGCTTGTCCGTACTGGTACAAGGCGCGCGATGCGGTGCTTCATCAGAAGCTCGCGAACGAGAATGCATGGTATGCGTGCCCTTTTGACGGTGATGCGACGCTGTGGCCGTGACCAGATGCGGACATGCGATGAGCAGTAGGCTGGAGATGAATCAGAAGGGCCACGGAGAACAGGAATGGAAGATGTGCGAAACAGGCTGATGAAATGCTTTTCTACTGTATTTCCAGCGCTTACTGGCGGCACTCTTGCAAACGCGAATACCTCGAACACCGCTGAATGGGATTCCATTGCGAGCGTAACGCTTATTGCGCTGGTGCAAGAAGAGTTTGGCACCGAGCTGGATGAGAATGCCCTTGGAGATTTGACCTCCTTCGACTCCATTCTTGCCCACCTTCAAACACTGTAGGTGAGTTGAGCGCCGGCGGAAGCACTGAATAATTATTTGCGGTACAAGTCAGACGCCACGGCCAACGGAATTCATGGAAAACCACGTTTCGCTATCGCGCATTGTGAAATTAGGAATCAGCCTGGGCGTGTACGCCGTCTCCGCCCTTGATAGGTTTCTGAATCGCGTAATAGGCCGGGCCGCTCGCAGTTCCTGTGTTGTTGTTTACTATCATTCCGTCGATGCCGTGCAGCGGGCCCGTTTCGCAAAACAAATGGACCAACTGCTCAGCTATGCGAAGCCAATTGCCGCTAATGAAGCCACGACGTTACAGCCCGGGACGCACCATGTAGCGGTGACTTTTGACGATGGATTTAAGAATTTCTACGAATGTGCGCTCCCGGAGTTGGTAAAACGCGGAATTCCCGCGACCATGTTTGTGATTACCGATGTCATCGGGAAAACTTTTGGGCCGGACGGTTACGCGGAGGAAGTAATGTCGCTGGAACAGATTCGTGCTTTGCCGGAAAGTCTGGTAACCATCGGGTCTCATACGCTGACCCACCCGTTGCTCCCGTCGATAAATTTAGATCAAGCCAAGAGGGAAATTGCGTTGTCACGGGCTAAGCTTGAAGAGCAACTCCATCGCCGTATCGTGCTGTTTAGTTTTCCTTATGGCGGCTTTAATCAAAAACTCGTGGAAATGTGCCATGAGGCCGGGTATCAAAGGATTTTTTCTACCCTTCCCCACTTTGCTTTTAGAGAACCGCATGAGTTCGTTACCGGCCGTGTGCCGGTAGATCCAACTGATTGGCCGCTGGAGTTCCGGCTCAAACTAGCTGGTGCTTATCGTTGGTCGCCCTGGGCATTCGAACTCAAACGAAAAATATTCGCTTTTGCGCAACTTATGCTGGGGCGGAAAAGAGAACATGCCGCACGCGTATTACCGCAATCATGAAATTGTGATGGTGATGAACAGTCGCACTGGGCGCGGAAAAAGAACCTTCGCGAAATGTAAGGATAAACTTTTCCCTGGCGGATAAACGGGCTTTCTAAAATACTTTCTAACCTTTACATCATTCTATGAACCTGTCCAACATCAAATACATAGTCATTACGCCCGCGCGCGATGAAGAAGCACACCTGCCAAAAACTATCGAAAGCGTCGTAGCACAAACCATTCGCCCTGTCGAGTGGTGGATCGTCAATGACGGTTCCACGGACCGGACCGGGGAAATCGTCGACGAATATTCTGCGCGCTATCCCTGGATCCACGCCGTTCACCGCACCAACCGCGGCTTTCGAAAGGCTGGCGGCGGCGTGGTCGACGCATTCAACGACGGGTATCGCCAGGTGACCTGCACGGATTGGGAGTACATCGTTAAATTGGATGGAGATCTTTCCTTCGAACCTGATTATTTCGAAAAGTGTTTCAATCACTTTGCGAATGAACCTCGGCTAGGCGTCGGTGGCGGTGTCATGTGCTATATCGAAAACGGGAAGAAATCGTTTGAACCTAACCCTGCCTTCCACGTTCGTGGCGCTACAAAGATTTATAAACGGGAATGCTGGGTTGCTATAGGGGGATTTTGGCCAGCCCCTGGCTGGGACACCATGGACGAAGTGAAAGCCAGCATGCTGGGATGGACAACCAGGAGTTTTCCAGAGTTACATCTGCTGCATCACCGCTACACCGGAGCCGCTGATGGCACGTGGGCCAATTTGGTCAAGAACGGGCGAGCCAATTACGTGTGCGGCTATCATCCGGCGTTCATGCTGTTGAAATGCGTTCGGCGGCTGCGTTTCAAGCCCTACGTCGTTGGGTCTGCCGCATTGATGTATGGCTTCCTTTCAGGATATACGCAACGGATTCCGCAGGTGGATGAGCCCGAAACCATCAAATATCTCCGAAAGCAACAACTGGCGCGTCTTACAGGCAGAGAGAGCATTTGGCGGTAGCTGGCAGGTGTTGGCGGTTGTGATAAGTCTTGTTCCAAACCTTGGGCGATTCATATGATCTTTCGCACTACGTTGACCTCGCACTGACTGTTAGTTAGGGTGTAGTTACGCAACAAACTGTATCAAAGCTATAAAATAGTGAACACAAGCGGATTTCTGACTCTCCTCTCTCCGTGCATGACTCCAAAGGAGCTTCCATCGAAATCCATGACGTGAGCCCGCTGGCCGATCCTCGTTGGGCACAAATGCTCAACAGTCATTCCAACGCAAGTATTTTTCATTCCGCGGGGTGGCTGAGGGCTTTACAAACAACATATGGGTACGAACCGCTGGCGTACACCAGCGCTCCGCCGGGCACCCCGCTGAGCAACGCGGTGGTGTTTTGCCGCGTGAACAGCTGGCTGACCGGTCAGCGATTAGTTTCCCTTCCTTTCTCCGATCATTGCGAACCGCTCGTCGAGAGCGTTGATCAACTCAACGAGCTATTGACTCCCGCGTTGCAGGAGTTGCGTGAGCACAAAATAAAGTACATCGACATTCGGCCACTAAGCTTGTCATTTAGTGAGGCGACAGCAGGTGCAGAGTCTTATTTTCTACATTTGCTCGATTTGCGGCCAACGCTGGACGAGCTTTATAAAAAGCTTCACGGCGATTCGATTCGACGGAAAATTCAACGAGCGGAACGCGAGAAGTTGACGCTGGAAGTGGGCTCGTCCGAGAAAATCTTGGCGGACTTTTACAACCTCCACGTAGTCACCAGACAGAGACAACAACTGCCGCCGCATCCTTTAAAGTGGTTTCGCAATGTTCTCACCTGTCTCGGTGCGAGCGCGCAGATTTGGATCGCCAGGAAAGATGCCCCCGCGATCGCTTCAATCTTCACCCTGAGCCATAAACAAAAAATGGTTTACAAGTACGGCTGCTCTGACGCCCATTCGCATAATCTTGGCGGCATGCAGTTTCTTTTCTGGCATTTGATCCGCCATTCGAAAGAACACGGATTTGTGGAACTCGATTTTGGCCGGTCAGAATGCGCTAACACAGGCTTGGTGACATTCAAAGACAGGTGGGGAACGAAACGGCAGTCGCTAACTTATCTACGATATCCCCAACGACCGGTCGCTACCGAGCAGGATCCTTCGATCCTTATGAAGCTTGGCAAAAAAGTGTTTTCTCGTTGTCCACAGGGGGTGTTGCGCCTTGCCGGGAACTTGCTGTACCCTCACGTTGGCTAGCCTCCGGCCTCGAAATAGATAACAACTTGCAGAACACCGAGTGCACTTTGTATACCTGAAAGGTACTATTCCCTTGAAGCTATAATTAACTAACTATGAACCAGGCATTTCGCCATCATTTCCGGTGCCCTGACACCGCTGCTGATTTCCGGTTGGGCGGCGAGCTCCAAAAAGAATCAGGATTTTTTCGTTTTGGAGAAGGTGTCGATTGTTACGGCCAGTCCAGCGTTCGCCGCCCTGCTGCGAACTACCATGTGCAGCTTGAAGACGTTTCTTGCGCGGCAAAAATTGAACGGCGTCACGTCACCCTTCCCTTTGACCCGGACCAAGTCGCAGAGAACCTGAGATTCGAAGCCTATACCGGGCAAATGCACTCCGAACACACTTATTTTGGCGGTAACGCGGTAATTCGTGCGATTTATTATCTGGGGCGCCCCGTTTTTCCTGTTCACTTCCGGAGAATTCTTCAACGAATTCGTTTGCAAGGAGGTACGCAGTCACCCTTTCCCCATTGGCCGGTGGATCGCACCGTAGATAAGCTTTTCGAAGAGTTGATGAAAGCCGCATTGAAAGCGAGGAGTAACACTCCCGTACCGTTTATCTGGTTCTGGCCTGAAGGAGCTCCTGCGGCTGCCATTTTGACCCACGACGTGGAGACTGAGGCGGGACGAGATTTTTGCCCGCAATTGATGGATACCGACGACGAATTTGGGTTCAAAGCCTCTTATCAAGTGGTGCCCGAAAAACGTTATGACGTTACGCCCGCGTTTCTGGAGCAGATACGGCAACGCGGTTGCGAGGTTAACGTCCACGATCTCTGTCACGACGGCAATCTTTTCAGAACCCGCGAAGAATTTCTGCGTCGCGCCGAGAAAATTAACGGTTACTTAAAGAAGTTCGATGCGCAAGGATTTAGGTCCGGAGCGCTCTATCGGAATTTGGGCTGGTTCGATGCCTTGAAATGTTCGTATGACATGTCCGTACCCAACGTAGGACATTTAGACGCGCAAAACGGCGGCTGCTGTACGGTAATGCCCTATTTTGTCGGCAAGGTATTGGAAATACCGGTGACCACCACGCAAGATTATTCTCTTTTCCACATTTTGAGTTCGTATTCCACGACTCTTTGGGAAGAGCAATGCCGGTCGATACTGGCCGGGCACGGACTCATAAGCCTAATTGTTCACCCGGACTACATCTTAAGCAAAAAATCGAACAACACGTACCGCCGCTTATTGTCGTACTTGGCTCTACTACGCGAAAAAATGTTTGTTTGGACCGCGCTGCCCCGCGAAATTAATAGATGGTGGAGAATACGCGCGGAACTGAAATTGGTGACGGATGGAGTGGGTTGGCGAATAGAGGGTGAAGGCCAAGACCGCGCTCGCATCGCTTACGCACATCTGGTCGATGGCCAACTTAAATATTCCTTCGAACCATCGCTCACGCCTAGGGCTCAGCCCGAATCGAATGCACGAGATGTGCATTCTAAGGGAACTGGCGGATTGCAACGCCAGTCCAATTCTGTCACTACTAGTTAAGATCAATCTCACAGAAAATGCTGCAGGCCAATAGTTTGAATGTCTATTGTTGTGCAACGACGGACAAATATTTTTTCGACGATCTGGCGTCCCCCTAATGACCCTCGTCAGCGCAGGCGCGGCGACCCCGCCGCAATTCAGCATAATCATCACCTGCTATAATCAGGCGCTTTTCATTCAGGATGCCGTGAATTCGGCTCTCGCGCAGAGCTACGAGGCGCGCGAAGTAATCGTAGTAGATGACGCTTCGTCGGACGATTCGGTCGACATTCTAAAAGGATTTGGAAATTCAATACGCCTTATTTGCGCTTCGAAGAATATCGGGGCAAATCCGGCGCGCAATCTTGGCGCGTCAGCAGCTGAAGGGAATTATTTGGTGTTTCTGGACGGAGACGATTTATTGTCGCCGTGGGCGCTGAACACCTACGCGGCTCTGATATCTGCCAGCCACGCTCCAATCCTGCTGAGCCGCCTCTTTTTCTTTGAGGGCACGCGACGCCCCGAAACAGCAGAAACGCCTGGGGAAGTCACTTTCGTCGAATATGAGAACCTGATTCAAAAAGATCGAATGCACCGAGCCAGTGCCAGCGCTATGGTGGTAAACAGGACGACATTTCAGCAAGCTGGCGGATGGACCGAGGGGCTGTTTCACCTGGACGACTTGGATATGATGATGAAGTTGGGGGTTTCCGGTCGTTGCGTTCAAGTCTTGTCGCCACCGACAATCTGTTATCGCGTTCATCAAGGAAATACTGTGCACCAGGTGCCGCCGTTTATCCCGGCCATGCTGGCACTAATCAAGAAAGAAAAGGCTGGCGAATATCCGGGTGGTGCGCGTTTCCGATTTGAGAGATACGCGTTTCTTGGTGGACCAATTTTTTTCTGGATCAAGAGATGCCTGCGCGCACACCTTTATGCGAACGCAGGCTCACTGTTCGTAAAGGGTTGGATGATGGCCTTCGCGGCCGCGATGCGACGAACCTTCGTAAAGCTGACTGGCCCGGCGCCGTTGCGAACCCTGCGAATGTCAGGGGTTGATTGAGAGCATTAGAAAAGTACGAAGTGTTTTTACGGATCGACAAGCAATGACGGTAACGTTTCGCCTACAGTGGACAAATCGGAGTCGCCGATAATATGAGCAAGGAGGGGTTCATCTC
>Ga0210409_10002676_pt1 | contig 20896 bp, 18 predicted proteins | sample IncBWH17MmetaG_FD_161649 | JGI IMG/M metagenome (GOLD analysis project Ga0210409, IMG submission 161649) | Forest soil microbial communities from Barre Woods Harvard Forest LTER site, Petersham, Massachusetts, United States - Inc-BW-H-17-M | ecosystem: Environmental > Terrestrial > Soil >...
TTCTAAGAGCTCGTCGTTGAATTTGTTCAAGTCGGCCATGAGCTGGGGATCAGGGAGTGCGCCTTCGTTTTCGGTGTCTTCCGTGACTTTGACGATGACCATGAATCGCATTGTGTTTGTCCTTTCGGGTTGAGTTAATCTGACGTTCAAGTTCAGAGCTTAATTGATGCTCTACCGATACGTCGAACGAGAAGGTGCAGAATCGACACGGAGAACCGAGAAAATTCTCGGTAGCTGGTTAACGCGCTAATCGCCAAAGTGGGTTGTAGTACGACCTTTCCGATTTCCCGACAAATCAGGAGTTGATGCAACTTTGCGGTTCCATCCGGTGTCTAAACTGTTCAAGATAGTAGCAATACGGGGCTGGGGGACCTATGGCTAGGTCAGCATATCGATTCTGTTTCGTACTTTTTGTTCTGTCTCTTATCTCAGTCCCGAGAATTTGGGCGTGCTCTTGTTCAAGAACCGCGCCCGGAGCCTGCCCCAAAATATCGGACGAGGGAATCTTATTTGTCGGGACGGTCGTCGACATTGAAAATCCGGCGGACGAGCGAAGGGGCGCTGACCAGAGCGGCACTTCCCGCTATAGATTCAGAGTTGATGAAACTTTTAACGGGATAACTGCCAAGGAAGTTGACGTGTATTCCGGCCGAGGCGGCGGGGATTGCAGTTACCATTTCCAGCTCGGCGAAACCTATTTCGTGAATCCTGCAGGAACTAGTGACCATTTACTTGCCACGATCTGCAGTGATACGCAGCCCGCCCTAGGAGCTGAGGCGCTGCTCACTGAGTTACGAGCCCACAGAGATGGAAAGCCATATGCTTCGGTCTATGGCGTACTGCGAAAAACACAACAGCCCTACACGTGGACGTATGCTGATGGTTACGACCGTCCGCTTCCAGGGACTACTGTGGAGTTAAAAAGCCCTGAACGAACCGTTACCAGCCAGACAGACGTTAACGGTGTTTTCCGATTCTACGGACTACCGGCAGGAACTTATCATTTTGCCGCCGAGTTGCCACAGAATTTGCAACTGGCAGAGACCATCTTGAGCGAGCCGCCACAACCTATCACTGTCCCTGAAAACGCGTGCTATCAACAAGACCTAGACGCACTCCCTATTGGTCGAATTCACGGCCGAGTTTTAGGTCCAGATGGACTACCGCTCAAGAATGCTGACGTTGCGCTATTCAGGGCTGACCGATACAAAGAAAATGAAATGGGCTGGTGGGAATTTCAAGGCGAAGAGAAGGGCTATTTTGAGTTCAACAACGTAAGTCCCGGAAGATACGTAATTGTATTTCACAATTCAAATCGGCCCGACCCAGATATACCGTATCCCCGGACTTTCTACCCCGGTGCATCTGACCTCAAATCCGCCCTCCCCATCATTCTCGAAGAGGGTCAACAAATCTCAAACGCTGATATCCACTTATCGGGTGGTTCTGATACACGAACAATCATTGTGAAGGTTCATTGGAATCAGAGCTCGACTCCCAATGACGTTTTCGTTTTCGCAACTGCTAGTGACGGGGACACACCCTCAGCGAAGAAACTGTCACCGGGAGTATTTCAGATTACGATTTTCCGCCAAGCTCGTTACTCGATAGTTGCAAAGCAGGATTGCGGGTTGCGCTGGGAAGGTAATACAGGAAAACCGATCGGCGGCCGAGAAACTGAGCGAATCGAGCTGAACGGAGCTGATATCCGAACAACAGAAGTGAATCTCTCTTTACAGGACCCGAGCTGTAAGCCTTATAGCGTCCAAACCAAATAGTTGGGCTTGGGTTCAAGTGTCGCGGTAGGGACGACCATCGCTGATCGCCCCCCGCACAGAACCGTACGCGACTCGTGGCGATCATCACAGAGGCACTCTGCCAAGTCGCGAGTGAGTCCATGCCGCTGATCAAAAGCCCGCAAAGGCAGCAGGCCGGCATCGCTGGTGATCTGGCCACCGAAAAAATCAGCGCGAATGGCTCGGTGTCGGTAGAAGGAAAAGGATAGCTGTGGTATACAAGATGTCATCTCTGGGTGCTCCGAAAGAGAATGCCGGGTTCTGATAAAACCCAGTGTTCATCAATCTTTTAGAGCACCTTTTCTTTTTTCGCTAGCAAAATCGTGAATAATCCAGGCTAGGACTTCTCGTTACTGATCGGCTCGACCTGGATCACTTCTGGTTTGCCGACATCCGTCCAGAAAGGCTGCTCTGCGATATGTTTCTGACTGAATTACGTGGGCCTATGCCGGTTTGATGTTCTGGTTGAGCCGCAACACATTCGCCGGATCGTACTTTCTCTTGATTTCGCCCAGTCGGGCATAATTCGGCCCATACGCGGCTCTGACCAACTCATCACTCGTTTCGCCGAGTTGGTTCACGTACACTCCGTGGGCAAGAGGCCGCAAATTGTCGCGCAGAGTCTTGACCCATTGCACCGCACCAGCCTTATCTGCGGAATGAATCCAGCGCGCCATAATGTCCAACTCGTATCCCGGGAATCGCAATGGATAGGCTGTCTCGCTCACCCCAACGCGCGTAACGGCGCCGGAGATCGGCACAATGAAGACCCTGGCATTTGGCGGAGCATTGCCGGAGGCGGTCGTTAGGGCCGCGATTGCGGTGCCACTGAGTTCCGTAAGAACAAGGTCCGTTTGGAAATGCGCGATAGGAGTGTAAGGATTGATTGTCGTTTGGGTTTCCAGATATGACGCGACATGGATATTGTCCTCCTGCGGCTTGAGCGCTCGCAGCGGCTTAAGCAAATCATTTCCCTGACGCGGATCGCCACAATGGCAAACAAACATATGGAATAGCGTACCCTGTTTGGACGGTAACACCTGGCCGACGGCGTGCATTTCGTCCGGCGCCGCCGCAACGAACCTGGCAAACGCGTGGAGCAACTCGGGAATTCGTCCAGCCGAATACGTCAGTGTTCCCGCCAGAACGTCGGTCACCGGATAGAGCCGATATTCAAGCGCCGTCGCCACGCCGAAATTTCCGCCTCCACCGCGAATCGCCCAGAAAAGGTCTGGATTGGAGTTCTGACTGGCTTCGACTTGTCTCCCGTCCACCGTCACAAGTTGGGCCGATACCAAGTTGTCGCACGGGGCACCGTACTTCGGCATCAGAAGCCCCTGTCCCCCGCCAAGCGTCAGCCCAGCAATTCCTACTGTCGGGCACGCACCTGACGTTGTGGCCAGGCCGAACCGCTGCGTTGCCTGGTCCAGGTCACGCACCAGAGCACCTGCCTCAGCACGGGCCACGTGCTTGCCTGCGTCTACTTCGACGCGGTTCATGCCGGAAAGATCGATCACCACGCCGCCATCGCACGCGCTCAGCCCGGCTCGGTTATGGCCTCCGCCCCGCACTGCCAGCGCCAGATTGTGGGCCTGGGCGAAATCAAGAGCCCGCGCGACATCGGAGGCGCCAGCGCAGCGCACGATCAGTGCCGGATGCCAATCGAATGCGCGGTTGAAGACCAGGCGTGCGGATTCATATTCGGGCGCATCCGGCGTGATTACGTGGCCGGTGATTTCGGAAGCAAATCTGCGAAGCGACGGGGCATCGAGCGGAGCCGCATTCTGTTCGCTCGCTTCGAAGACCGAATCAAGCGCCTTAATTTGTGAATGGCAAAGCACTGTAGCAGCCAGCGCGGTTTGTTGGACGAACTGCCTTCTAGTAGTGAGCGCCATGATTGACGTTAGCCTACGCCGACGGTCCCGTGCGGTCAATTTCGTCTCGTCTATTGGGGGTCGAACGTCTAAAACAAATAGTTCGTTCCGAGTGACGTTAGCGCTTTATCGGAGGCGCGCTTTCAGGAAGAAGTGTGCACGAGCACGGTGCTCCGGCGCGCGTTCGATAACGGGCAACCCGGAAGTAATGCCTCCGGGTTGGCACATTGCTCCCGATAAACGCTAGCCAGGCGTGACTGACAATCGCTGGCGACAAGCTGACTAACCCTAGGACTTATCAATTATGGCTGGCTGCGATGCATCACTTCCTGTTCGCCGACGTCGGGACTTAACCCGAACATGCTCCGTTCATTTTCCGAACAGAATTGTCATCCATCTCGAAGCCGCTAAGTAGGAGTGCAACCCGGAGCGCGTCCGCGGCAGAGTGCGTTTCTTAATCATTCGATTGCCTAGTCCGGCTTGATGTTCGGGTTGAGTCGCAACACATTCGTGGGGTCGTACTTCTTTTTGATCTCCACCAGGCGAGCATAGCTCGGCCCGTACGCCGCCCTGACGAGCTCGCCGCTCGTTTCGCTCAACTTGTTGGCGTTAAGCCCATGCGAAAAGGGTCGCAGATTGTCGCGAAGAGCGTTTATCCATTGCACCACGCTCGCTTTCTCCCCCGGAGCGCCCCAATAACTCGACACCTCCACTTCATAACCCCGCTCCCTCAAGGGAAACGCCATGTCGTTGGGACGTACGCGTGTCATGGCCCCGTGATACTGCCCAATCATCACCCTGAACCTCTGCGGCGCATCCTGGGTTGCGGTTGTAATTGTCGCGACAGCGCCCTCGTTGATCTCGGGAAGGAACAGGTTCGTCACGAAATACGCAGAGGGCTTCGGGGATACCGGGAATACTCTTGCCTGAGCCTCAAGGTAGGGCATCACCTTGACTGTGTCCTCCTGCGGATTGAGCGGCGCTCGCAGTGGTTTGAGCAAGTCATTCCCGAGGGTTGCTTGGCCGCAATAGCCGACGAGCATCCGGATTTTCGGTCCCTGTTCCGAGGGCAGTATCATCGCCGTGGTCGCCATTTCGTCGGGCGCTGCCCCTGTGAACTTGGCGAATGCGTGTAGCAACTCTGGGATTCGCCCGGCCGGATAAATCAGCGTTCCTACCAAAATCTCGCTGACCGGATGGAGTTGGTACTCGAGCGCCGTCACCACCCCGAAGTTTCCGCCTCCACCGCGAATCGCCCAGAAAAGGTCCGGATTGGAGTTCTGGCTGGCCTCCAGTTGCCTGCCGTCCACCGTCACCATGTGTGCCGATAGCACGTTGTCGCACGCGATGCCATACTTCGACATTAAGAACCCCAATCCCCCGCCGAGCGTCAGCCCGGCAATTCCTACGGTCGGGCAAGTACCCAATGTCGTGGCTAACCCGAAGCGCTGAGTAGCTTCATCGACATCGTGCACCAGAGAACCAGCCTCGGCACGAGCTACGCATTTGTCGGCGTCAACCTCGACGCGCCTCATTCTCGAGAGATCGATCACCAAGCCGCCATCGCATACTCCGAATCCGGCGGCGCTATGGCCTCCGCCACGCACTGCCAGCGGCAGACTCTGGCTCTGGCCAAAATCAAGAGCTCGCGTGACGTCCGACGCGTCCGCGCAGCGCACGATCAGCGCAGGGTGCCGATCGTATGCGCGATTGCCGACCAAGCGGGATTGTTCATAATCGGGCGCCTCTGGCGTGATCACCTGGCCGGCAATCTGCGAAGCCAGCTTCCGGATTGCTGCTGCGTCGACCGGAGCCGTATTCTGTTCGCGTTCCCCGATGATCCGCCGCGCTCCAGCAAGCAACTTCATAGGGTGCCCGTAAAGCGCCGCTGCGGCGAACGCCGTCCGCTGGACGAATCGTCTTCGAGTGACTAGCGCCATATTCACCTCGATCACTTTACGACTTCCGCGAAGTCCTGTCCTATCGGTTGTTCGGGTTCAAGGTCACGACAGGCTCGACCATGTAATGTGTGTACATCCCTATTGCCAAATGGCCCTCGACGTGACAGTGGAACATCCACATGCCCGGATTCTCCGGAATCATGTCTGCCGTATGCATCTCGGCCGGCAATAAGGGCACCACATCCGTCATCCTCTCATTCAGCATGACCGTGTTGCCGTGCCAGTGGGCCGTATGCAGGCCTCCCATTGCCGCGGTGTACCAGCGGATTTTTTCCCCCTGCTTCATTGTGAAGCCCGGAGCGTTCCCGAAAATGTATCCGTTGATAGTCTCGCGGAGGTTGGCCGCGCTGAAGCTTACGTTGACCCGCTCCCCTTCTATGTCCTGGAAAGCGAACACCGTGTTCTTCGCCAAGTTCTTGGGATCGCTGATATATTTCGAAATATTCTCTATCAGGTACCAGCTCTGGTTTTCGTCAGCCGTATAGAAGATGGCGATGAACTCACGATCGATTCCCTTCGGTGTGCCATCGGCCTTGACGGTTCCCTTCGCGCTCACGATGATGACGCCGACGAGACCAGACGCGATATCTCGCCGTTCATTGGCGTGTGAGTGATACAGCCATAACTTGGAGCTCGGCTCGCCAGCATTGGGTGCTGCTCGCGGATCAAGAATCCATGTGTAGGTGAACGTGCTCCCGGGCGGAACCCCCTTGACCCCGTCCGACGACTGGTCGTACAGCACACCATGCGGGTGCATGCTAAATGGAAAATGTGCATTGTTTCTGAAAACAACTTTGAGCGTATCGCCGGCCTCGCCTCGGAGCACGGGACCCACGATGCCGAGATGCTCCCACTCGGGTTTGCGTGGCTTCAGCGTCTTGAACGAGCCGTCCGTGTACTCCCTGTAGACTGCTTTCCTGTAAACCTTGCCGATGTGGCCAGCGTCATTTTCGACGAAAATGCGCGCATGATCGTCGTAAGACTTGCCTGTCATGTGGTCCGTCTCGGCAGGCGCGTAATCCCAATCAACCTCATCGGCCGCGATGTAGTAAGTTCGGACTTGACCGCCGGGCTTGACAGTTACTTCTTGTGACCAACAGAGCAGAGCTCCTGTCAAGACAGCAAACATGAGGAAAAAACGGTGGATAGATCTCATAAAATCCAACTCCCTCTCTCTCTTCTCGTTTCCCAGTTCTATTTCAAGTCAGGCACCAAACGATCCGGATAGACCCGATTCGAAAGCATTGCCAGTCAGACCTTGCGCTTACGTCGGCTTCCGCAATGACTCCAGGCAGATCAGCAGCGTCCCGTCACCTGCGTCCAGCAGATGACATCCCTGGGTTTGGGCCAAATCGCGGAGTGCTGGTTGGGTCATCCCGGCCAGTAAGTCGACTTCCTCCATGCCTACGACGTCCACTTCGCGGGCGCAGTCGTGGCACCAAGTCCTTCGTGAATGGTGCCGACGGAGGATCGTCATCGTGTGGGTTTCAATGGTGATCTGCATCTTCTTTCCCGTACTCCCCACCGCTTCCCCCTTCGTTGCCCAGCGCAGTATTCCGTGATAGATTGCAATCCACATCGAGTCGGGCTTCGCCACCCATCGAACGAGCGCATTTTGCGTCGGGGTGGGCTCAAATGTCTTCAAGCGGGCTCTCAGTAATTTTCAAGTTTTCTCACGTGTGGCCATGACGCAGCAAAGTAAGCGCTTGTATGAGTTCGGTCCCTACCGGATCGACCCGACAAAGCGTGTGCTGATGCGGGGAGAGGACCCGGTTCAACTTCCTTCAAAGGTGTTTGAGACCCTTCTGGTGCTGGTTCAACATAGCGAGGAAGTGGTTTCCAAAGACGATCTACTGAAGACGGTCTGGCCCGATAGTTTCGTCGAGGAGTCCAACCTCAGCCAAAGTATTTTTCTATTGCGTAAAGCGCTGGGCGAGACCGCTCAGGATCACCACTATATCGTGACAATTCCGGGTCGAGGGTATCGTTTCGCGGAGAAGGTTGATGAGATTTCGGAGGAAACCGCTGACCTGGTCCTTGAAAGGCACTCGCGGGCGCAGGTCACGATTCAAGAAACCGAGTCTACACCGTATGAGAGCAGTGGCCCTTCGGTTTTCAGAAGATTTCGCCGATGGCGGTGGACCTGGATGCCGATAGGGCTGGGCGTCACCCTGCTGATCGGGTGCGTCGCGCTGTTTCTGCACAAGCGCCCCGCCATCAAGCTAGGTGATGCGGATATGGTCCTGGTGTCCGATTTTGTGAATACCACCAGAGAGCCAGTATTTGACGGCTCGCTGAAACAAGCACTGACTGTGAAGCTGGCAGAATCGCCGTATTTCAACGTTGTACCTGATTCCACAACGAGACAAACGCTAGGCTTGATGGCCCGATCACCTGATGAGCGTGTCGTGCCGCCGGTCGCACGCGAGGTATGCCAGCGGGCAGGAGCCAAGGCGGTAGTCGGCGGTTCCATCGTCGGCCTCGGCAACAAATATGTTCTCGATCTGGATGCCGTCAATTGCCTTACAGGAGACAACGTCGCTCATGAGGAGGTGGTGGCCCTGAACCGGGAACAGGTCTTAAAGAAACTGGGCGAATTGATCCCGCCCGTGAGGCGCAAGTTGGGCGAGTCCGTCAGTTCCATCCAGAAGTTCGATACGCCCATCGAACAAGCCACCACCAGGTCTCTGGCGGCTCTGAAGGCGTACACGTCAGGCGACGAGAAGCGCGCGCAGGGGCAGGAAACCGAGAGTGTTCCTTCTTATAAGATGGCGATCGAACTGGATCCCGACTTTGCCATGGCCTATGCCCGCCTGGCCACGATTTACGGCAATCTCGACGAGCGCGATGTTGCTGGCGATTACATCCGAAAGGCGTTTGAACGGCGAGAGCACGTGAGCGACAGAGAGAAGTTCTATATTCAGGCACGCTATTACGCCGACGCTACCAGGGAGACCGAGAAAGCGATCGAAACCTGGAAACTGTGGAGCGAAGTGTACCCGTCGGACTTTAATCCGCTCAATAGCCTGAGTAGCGCATACGTGGAGATCGGCCAGCCAGAGAAGGCGATCGAAGCAGGCCAGCAGGCTTTACGAATGAACGCCAGCCATGCCCTTCCCTACGCGTCTCTTGGCCGGGCTTATGAGCGCGCCACACGGTTTGCCGAGGCCAAAGCCATTTGCGAAAAAGCCATCGCGGAGAAAGTGGAGAGTTCCTGGACCCACCAGCAGCTTTACAGAATCGCATTTGTCGAAGGGGACGAGACCGCCATGCGGCGGGAGATCGACTGGTTTAAGGGCAAACCGCAGGAGAGCGTAAATCTCTATTACCAGGCAAAGGCGGCGCTGAGCCTAGGGCAACTTCGCACGTCCCGGGAACTCTTCGAGCGCGCCCGCGCGGTCGCCATGGAGCATGGACTCAAGGAGCAGGCAGTCTCAATAATTAACGGCCAGGCACAGTTCGACGCCGACGCGGGGATTGAAAAGGAGGCGCGCGCCCTTGCTGACCTATCACTCCACATGATGCCAAATTCGCCCCGTCACAATGCTTTCGCCACGCTGGCACTGGCCCGAGCTGGAGATTCGGCGCGGGCCGAAGCGCAGATGAACGCACTGAGCAAGCTGCCGTGGTTGGGTTCAGACATGAACAACGTGCTCTTTCCTTCCATCCGAGCAGCCATCCAGTTGGATCGACAGAATCCCGCCGCTGCCGTTGAGGAACTCCGGCCTGTCGTTCCCTACGACCTCGGCCAGGCCTCGAGTGGTCTTACTCTCTACTATCGCGGTCTAGCGTATTTGGAATTGAAGTCAGGACAAGAGGCGGCAGCACAGTTCCAGAGGATTGTCGACAATCGTGGCGTGGTAACTACAGACTGCTATTGGCCGCTGGCCCACCTAGGACTAGCACGCGCCTACGCACAAAATGGTGACTCTGAGAAGAGCCTCGCTCAGTATCGCGAGTTTCTGACCCTTTGGAAGAATGCTGACCCTGATCTGCGAATCCTTAGGCAGGCCAAGGATGAATACACGAAACTCGGAGGCGGAACCTAGGGAGGATCCGCGGCTTCGAGTCACCACTGGCGCCGGTTACCAAAGGACCAAGGGGGCTTCCGCGGATATCGCTGTTAGCCACCGACAAGGCTGCGCTGTGGATTGCACAAGCAACCAGCTAGCGGTCATCGAACGCCACTCGCGCTTCTCGCGATCGATAGGGTTCAGTCTTTCCGTTCCTCCAGTGCCGGCGGCGGGATCCCTTGAGCAGGCAAAGCGGCGGAGTCGCGCTTCGAGAAGACCGGGAAGTGGCGGAGCGGAAGGCGAAGCCACTTAAGGGTCTGATAGATAGATCGATACCGATAAAAGCCCTTGTATTGACTGGTCTGGCCACTTCCGGGCGGCGCCTCGGAAGATCGCTAATCCGCAAGACGCTCCATCGTTAGCGCTCGTGATGGGCGGTCGGCATGGATAGAACCGTTCGAATTCTGGTTGCACAATAGTTGCACAAATGCTCCCGAACAGGAGCTCTTTGCCCAACAATGAAGCAATTCATCCGAACGTAACCTGTTGATTCCGAACACAGCGTGTGGAATCGGGAATTTGCTAAACCGTTGTAGGTCTGCTGACCACGCGAGGCTTCGAGAGCAAGTGCCCGCTGAGCAGATGCTTCAAGCACATGCTTCCAGCTGTGGCAGAAATGTGGCAAAACCCTATCTGTTCTGAGCGTTGGGGTTAGCTTTCGAGCGAAAAGCAGATGCCCCAAGTTATGGGAAATAAACGAAAATGAAAGTAAGCAATAGAGGGTGTGGAGTTACCTCGGCGGCTTGCAAAGCAGGTGCTCTCCCAGCTGAGCTACACTTCCGGCCGCCATTTGAACGCATCAGTGACCCACAGATTCCCCTGACGGGGCTAAAAAAAATGGAGTAGCTGTCGATTTTCGGTCTCCCGAACGACTATCTGATAACAGAACGGTGAGCTACGGCTCTCTGAGTCCCAAGGAAACAAGGAGGAATTGATGAAATTCATCTGTTTGGGATACATCGAGCCAGGGAAATTCGAAGGGATGACCGAGGACGAGCGACACACAGACGAATGCTTTGAGCACAATGACTCAAATCCTTGAGGCGCGAGACCCCAATCACGCCATTCAACTTGTCTCACAGCTTCCAGGCTTTAGGTACGGACTTGGACCGATTGAGATACGGCCAGTTGCGGATTTGACCGAAATACTGAAAGCGAGCGAGCAGCGGCGGCGAAAGGATACCTCGCGATGATGGCGGCCACGAGCGAAAGCCCAAGGGAAATAATGATCAGTGTCATGGCCACAGCCCGGGTCTTCCCCAGCCGGTGGAGGCAAAAAGATGGCGGGATGTACGGCAATTGTTCCTGTGGCATACCCACACAACTCATGTTACCCTCATGTGGCTATCGCACAGGAGACCTTATGGGTGATTCCAAACTCGATCTGCTTCAGGGCACTCTCGATCTCATGGTCCTCCAAACACTTGCCGTCCTGGGCTCCCTCCACGGCTACGGCATTGCTCGCCGCATCGAGCAGACCAGCGGCAACGAAGTCCTCCTTAACCAGGGCACGATCTACGCCTCTCTCGTACGACTCCAACAACGCGGCTGGATCTGCGCCGAATGGGGCATCTCCGACAACAATCGCAAAGCCAAGTTTTATTCCATCACCAAGCGCGGCCGCAAACAGTTAACCGAAGACGCCGCCTACTGGCAACGCCTCTCGCTGGTGATGTCCCGAGTCCTCTCCACGGCCGCCCACGACGAAAGCCCCAACTAATGCCATGCCGCGACCACAATTCGTGCCTTCGTAGCGGCCAGGACTTGGGAATCTACGGCGTAATCTCCTGCTCCGTAACTCGCCAAGCTCAGGAGACCGGCATTCGCATGGCCCTCGGCGCTTCCCACGCCGCCTCCCAAATAATCGCCTCCTTACTCTTTCAGACTGATCCCGCCGACCACTTTACCTTTCCTTGTAGAACTGGCTTCTATTCCGACCCTTTTGGTTTTCTCTTCCCCGAATTGCCGGTCACGAATCACGAATCGCGTTTCCAGGAGGTCCCTCAATGAACTCTCTCTTCTCGTTCTTCGAACGTCTTCGGAATCTCTTCCGCCAGGACGATCTCGATCGCGATCTCGCCACCGAAATCTCCACCCACCTCGATCTCGCCGCCGACGAAAATCTCAAGAAAGGACTGTCCCCCGAAGAGGCCCGCCGCCAAGCCCTAATCCAATTCGGAGGCACGCAACAGGCCAAAGAAAATCACCGGGATTCCCGCGGCCTTCCACTCCTTGAATCTTTCTTTCAGGATCTCCGCTTCGCCCTGCGCACCTTTCTCAAGAACCCCGGCTTCACCGCCATCGCCGTCCTCACCCTGGCGCTCGGCATCGGCGCCAACGCGGCCATCTTCAGCGTAGTGCGCGGCGTGCTCCTCCGTCCGCTAGCCAATCACGACGAAGACCGTCTGCTCTATGTCCGCCAAAGCGCCCCAGGCATCGGAGAGGCGGATGCCGCTTTCTCCGTTCCTGAAATCAAAGACATCGGCGCCGGCCTGAAAACCATTAAGGAACTAGGCACTCTTTCCGCGCTAGACTTCACCGTTGTCGGATTAGGCGAGCCGCGCGAAATCCGCAGCGGTGTAGTTGATGGCAACTATTTCGACGTGGTCGGTCTCCGACCCGTCCTCGGCCGCCTGCTAAATCCCGCCGACGATGGTCCCAACGCCCCCGGTGCGGCCGTCCTCACCTATCGCTTCTGGACCAACTCGTTGCACTCCGATCCAAGCGTCCTGGGGAAAACCATCCGCCTCGGCAGTTATGAAGGTACGCGTCCCGCGACCATAGTCGGCGTTTTAGAACCGTCCGTCCCCTATCCCGTTGAAACCGAAATCCTGGCCAACATTGTCACCAGCCCCCATCACCTCTCCGCCACCATGGTCACCGGTCGCTCGCATCGCATGACCGAAGTCTTCGCGCGCCTCGCTCCCGGCGCTGAGCTCGACTCCGCCCGCGCCGAACTTAACACCGTTTACGCCACCATGCTTGCCGCGCATCCCGAGACTTACAAGACCAACGATCACTTCCAGATCACCGTCACGCGCATGCACGACCAAATCAATTCCAACGCAAAAACCATTCTCTGGGTGCTCTTCGCCGCCGCCGGCCTGCTCTTCGTAATCGCTTGCTCCAACGTCGCCAATCTAATTCTCGCGCGCACTGTCCGTCGCGAACCCGAACTCGCCATGCGCTCGGCCTTGGGCGCAACCACGCACGTACTTCGCCGCTCACTCTTGGCCGAAAGTCTTCTCCTGTGCGGCACAGGCGCGCTGGCAGGAATTCTCATCGCCGCTCCCATGGTAGCCGTGCTCGCGCGTTACGCCGCGCGCTTCTCTGTGCGCGCCGCCGGCTTGACTCTCGATTTCAGTTTGCTCTGGATTGGCGTCGCGCTCGCCTTGGTCTCCGCCGTCTTCCTGGCCTTTGTTCCGCGGCTGCCCAACGGCGATACATCGACTGGCTTCGGAATCTCGGGCAGCAGCCTGCGTGTTACCGGAGGAAGCCGCCGCCGTCTCCGCATTTTCGCTGTCACGCAGATCACCGCCTCGTTCCTCTTGCTGGCTGGTGCGGGTGCGTTGGTGAAAACTCTCTTGGAACTCGAGAAAACCCAAGCCCCCTTTGACACCGCGCACGTTCTCGCCGTGAACTTGCCCGTGATGACCGACGGCCGCACCCCTGAACAGGTCAAGGATTTCTATCGCAACGTCCAGCGCAACCTCAGCACGCTTCCCGGAGTCGAGCGCGTCTCTTACGGTTTCAGCGTTCCCTGGCGCGATACCCGCCTGCAAACCATCACCCTCGCTTTCGCTGCCGAAGGTGCCAAGCAGGAAAACCCCGAAGACGACACCCGCGCGGAATTCCGCTCGGTTTCCGCAGGCTATTTCGATACCTTGGGTATTCCCATCGTCGAGGGCCGCGACTTCCGCGACAGCGATCGCGACGGCTCCGAACGCGTAGTCGTTATCAGCCAAAGCCTCGCCCAGCGTTTCTTCCCCGGCCAGGACCCCGTCAATCGTCATTTGACGTGGACCGACCCCGTCATTAAATTCATCGGCATCAGCGACCAACCCCGCCGCATCATCGGTGTCGTCCCTGACATCGACGACGAAAACATCATTCCCTCGCCAACGATCACGGTCTATCAACCCAGCGACCAGGAGGGCTTCAACGGTCGCCTCTTTGTGCGCGCCAAAAATGATCCCTACACACTCGTTCCCACCATCACCCGCGCCGTTCACGAAATGGCTTCCGATCAACCCGTCGAGCGTCCCGCCACGCTCGAAGATGTTCGCGGCGAAGTGCTTAGTCCCAACCGCCTCAACGCCATCGTCTTCGGTGGATTCGCCGCGCTGGCGCTACTGATTTCCGTCGTAGGCGTAGCTGGCGTCTTGGCCTTCTCCGTAAGCGGCCGCACCCGCGAATTCGGCATCCGCCTCGCCCTGGGCTCTCAGCCTGTCAGCCTCCTGGCCGACGTCCTCAGAGACGGCCTGGTGATCGCCTCCATTGGTGTAGGCTCAGGCGTTCTGGTCGGCATCGTCTTCGCCCGAGTAATCGGCAAATACGTCTCCGAACTCCAATTCCCCGGCGCCGTTCCCCTAACCGTCTCAGCCGCAATCCTCTTGGTCGCCGCAGTCGTTGCCTCAGCCCTGCCAGCCCTACGCGCCTCCCGCGTGGACGCCATCCAAGCCCTTCGCTCTGAGTAACACACTATGGATCGACACACCATGGATATCCAACGACCATCCAACGCCCGCGCCAAGCGAATCCGCCGCATCATCTACGCCGCCATTGCCCTCGTCTCGATCACCGGCGTCACCTACGGCGTCACCCGCCTCCGCCCCGCTGCTCCCGCCGTGGACAAAGCCACCATCTGGACCGACGAAGTCAAGCGCGGCCCCATGATCCGCGACGTTCGCGGCATTGGCACTCTCGTTCCCGTCGACATCCGCTGGATCCCCGCGCAAACCGATTCCCGCGTCGATCGCATAGTTCTGCGTCCCGGCGCCATCGTCAAGCCAGACAGCATCATCCTCGAACTCAGCGACCCCATCCTCCAGCGCGAAACTCTCGACGCCGAATATCAACTCAAAGCTGCACAAGCCGACCTCGAAAATCTCAAGGTCCAGATCAACAGCGAACTGCTCAATCAAAAATCGTTTACCGCCGCGGTCTGCAGCGATTACGAACAAGCCAAGCTCCAGCACGAAGTCGATGAAAAACTTCGCGCCGAAGGCATCGGCGCGGAAGTCACCGCTAAACTTTCCAAAGTCAAAGCCGAACAGCTAGCCATCCGCCTCCAGCTCGAGGAAGACCGCACCAAAAACGCCGAGGATTCCGCGGCAGCGCGTCTGCAGGCACAGCAATCTCACGTCGATCAGCAGCGCGCCCTGTACGATCTCAAGCGCAGCGAACTCGATTCTCTCCACGTCCGCGCCGGTATAGAAGGCGTCCTCCAGCTCGTCCCCGTTGACGTTGGCCAGCACGTCACTCCCAGCACCAATCTAGTCCGCGTCGCCGATCCCAAGCACCTGAAGGCCGAAATCAAAATCCCCGAAACCCAGGCCAAAGACATCACCATTGGCCAGCCCGCCACCGTCGACACCCGCAACGGCATCCTCAAGGGTCAGGTCTCCCGCATCGATCCCTCCGTCCAAAACGGCACCGTCACCGTCGACGTCCTGTTCACCGAACCGCTCCCAAACGGCGCGCGCCCCGATCTCAGCGTCGATGGCACCATCGAACTCGAGAATCTCAAAGACGTCCTCTACGTCGGCCGCCCCGTTCACGGCCAATCCGACAGCACCATCGGTTTGTTCAAACTAGTCGAAGACGGCTCGGAAGGCCTTCGCGTCAGTGTCAAGCTCGGCAAAAGCTCCGTCAACGCGGTCGAAATTCTCCAGGGCCTGAAAGTCGGAGACAAAGTAATCCTCTCCGACATGTCCGCTTGGGATGCCTTTGACCGCGTTCGATTGCGCTAGGGAAATTCAGTTTGGAGGCTGCTCGCATGACTTCATCAAACGGTACGCTCATCAAAATGCATGGCGTCAGTAAGGTCTTCTTCACTGACGAACTCGAAACACACGCCTTGGACTCCATCGATCTCGAAATCAAGAAAGGTGAATATCTCGCTATTGCTGGCCCTTCGGGATGTGGCAAATCCACGTTGCTCGCCATCCTCGGCCTCCTTGATTCCCCCACGGACGGGGATTACTTGCTAAACGGCCAGCCCGTTTCCACTCTCAAGCTCGGTGACCGGTCGCGCATCCGCAACCGCGAAATCGGCTTCATCTTCCAGGCCTTTAACCTAATCGGCGATCTCACTGTTTATGAAAACGTCGAACTGCCCCTCACGTATCGCGGCATGGCCTCCGCCGAACGGAAGGAAAAAGTACAGCACGCCCTCGAACGCGTCGAAATGGCCCACCGCGCCAAGCATTACCCCGCCCAACTCTCCGGCGGTCAGCAGCAACGCGTCGCTGTCGCACGCGCTCTCGTCGGCGACCCCATGATTCTCCTTGCCGATGAACCCACCGGAAACCTCGACTCCAAAAATGGCGACTCGGTCATGGATCTCCTCCGCGACATCCATCAAAGCGGCGCCACTATCTGCATGGTCACCCACGACCCTCGATACACCAACCACGCCGAGCGCACCGTCCATCTCTTCGATGGAAGAATTATTGAAGAGACCAAACCGACTTCATTACGAAGTTATGCAGCGGAGCCACGAAGCCCAACCTGTTAGCCTGGGAACGGATGGTTGGCCAACAGGAGACATTCTCGACGCCACCCGTTTGCTAATCGTGCGTAAATCGCGCATCCGGAAAACGAACTGGTTCTGCGAACATCCTGCACCAGGTTATTCCTTCAGCGACACGGGATCGGACTGGTTTTTGGGCGACTGCTTGTCTAACAGGGAGATTAGTTCGCGGCCGGAAGCCGGGATGCCGACCTTGCCTTGGCGGACGATCTCTTTGGCGCTGAGTTCACGACCATAGAGCTTTTTGTTTGCGCTGCCATCAGAACGGAGCGTCGAGCCCTCGAGCGAAATGCCGGCAAACAACCCGCGTGAGCGGGAATAGGTGAGGACCTCTGCCCTCATCACGATGTCGGTATCCGCTGCGGCTGTGCGCCCCTTGGGACCGGCAGCGGCAGAGGCGTCCGCACCGAGCTTCACTTTACTGCTCAGAATTGATTCCGCCCCTTTGGGGTTCATCACCAAGAGGACGAAGTCTGTGGCCTGGCCGCCCAATTGAAAGCCGATATTTGCACCTTCGAGCGCGAACAGTGCGGGAGCGCTCCAATGTCCAGTAAAGTGCTGGCCCGTGCGGCATGTAATCGCCCCACGACCGAAGTCACCTCCGATGCCGATTGCGAACTTCAGGACTGAGGGAATTACGATCACGCATTCCGCCTTGTTGAGCAGATCCTTGGGAATCCCATCGGGGATATCCATGATCTCCTTGAAGACCTGGCCGCACGTTGCGAGGCGCTTCTGTTCCCTGGTTTGGTCCGCCCCGAAGGCGGGACACGCCAGCAAAATCGAGACGATGAGAGTACTAGCTTTTTTCATGGCAATACCTCTCTGCTTCATTCTTCGGGCACCATCGGTCGGTGACAACTGCCCTAGCGAACAGTGTTGCCCTATTAGGTATGCGGATTGTTTCTGAGTGCGGCGTCCTCATCCAGTCTGGAAAACCAGACAAGGTGACCTAGCGTTGCCCAACCACGTTTTAGGGCACACACTGCGCCCTGTCACCCGGTGCAGCACTCACCCCTAGTCTCCTGTACAGGTGCCCGCTAAGAGACCGCGGCGCGTTCCCGACCTAATCATGGGCCTCCCACTGTCCTAGACTTGGAGTGGAACCTACTAAGGACCGTTTCATCTTCCGAGCGGGGTACGGAATCTCGCAGCGTCAAGCGCGATTCGAAACTTTATTGGGGGACAATTGAAGTTCAGCAATGGATTAGCTCAGCCCGGTTTGAAATCGGCAATCCAGTGGTTTTGCGGGGCAGTCTTTCTCTGCGTGATCGCGGTTCTTTCCGCCTCCGCGCCTTTGTTTGCACAATCTCCGATTCCCGCTGCTACCGGGCCAACCAGTAAGAACGTCGGAGGCTTTGCCCCTGGTTGGACGTTAGGTACGCGGTTGGAAGGGAGCGACAGCAGCGACGGCGCTGTCTATGACCTTGGCTCCGCTCTCGGCTACAACTTCACACGCCACTTCGGAATCGACGCAGGCGTCCCGCTCTATTTCGTGAGTACTCCTACATCCATCAAGAAGAATAATCCCGGGGCGGTGTCGGGTATCGGTGTGGGAACTTTCTTCACGGACCTCCGTTGGAACTACCCGACCCAATCTTTGAATTACAGCTCGGCCATCCACCTGACGGCTCCAACAGGCGACACAAAGAAGGGTTTCAGCACGGGTCACGCGACTTGGAATTTCACCAACCACATCGACCATGCCTTCGGGGATTTTTCACCCTTCCTTGACATGGGAGTCGGCAATACGGTCATGGATACCAGATTCTTCCACCGGCCCTTCATCACCTTCGGCTACAACGCACAATTCAACGGTGGCCTAGAGTACGATCCTGGAAATTTCAGTTTTTCGGTCTCTGCTTATGATGTCGCGCCCTGGGGGAATCAGATTGTGATAAGCCGTGTTTTCCGCTGCTCGGCAGCCAAATGCAATGCGAGCGGCCCGACCAAAAACCGCAGGAGTTTCACCACCGCCAGCGTATCCTCCGGCTCCGCAGACCTAGTGCGAGACAACGGCTACAATGCGGGAATCGATTACAAACCGGTTGGGTACCTTGATCTTGAATTCGACTTCAGCCGGAGCGTCCCCCTGCAGCTTAATAGCTACTCGTTCGGTATCGGCGTCGATTTGAGCTGGCTCCTGCGCCCGCGCGTCCGCTGATACTTGGCGCAGGCCCCCTCGCGCAAAACGGAAAAGGTACATCGACCTGGAGGGGGGCAAATACCGCAATCTTTGAGGTCCCCTTATGCAGGCTAAGGGCGGGTATTGTGCGAAATTGCCTAGATTCGCGACTGCATTTAATCGCATTCCGTCAGAATGAAGAAGAGCGAACTCACGCTCAAGCAAGTATCCTCTGTCCCCTGCCCTACGTGTGGCGCCACTGCCGGGACGCTTTGCGTGTTCTATTCAGGCGGTCTACGCTCAGAACCTCACCTAGAGCGGAAGTTTGCCGCTCTTGGGGCCATCGAGAAGAAGTCGGATTAACTCTCGATTCGTCAAGTTCTCACCGATTGTTAGAGCTACAATCCGTCTGGCATTGAAGTGGATGGGAGCAATCGTGAATAAGAAAGCTCCAGCGCACACTCCGCGTCGTTGGCTCATTCTTTCGCTGGCGCTATTCCTCACCTTTCCCCTCAGCGCCTACGACGACATCCCAACTTCGGCAAACGCGATACGGGATGCGTATTTCTTGGGTGTACGCCAAGGAAGTCTGACACCCGAGTTCCTGGCCCGCTACGCACATTGGATTCCTGAACTCAAAGATGGAACCATCTGCACTTCGCAGGCTAGGCTCGAAACTCCGTTTCTTCAGGTAGCCGACTATGCGAGCACTGCGCCAAATTTTAGCTCGCAGGACGCCGTGAAGCAGTTCTATGGCAAGCAAATGTTTTTTCGTGTTTATCTGGACATCTGCTACAAGCCAAATGCTCCGCTGAATGCCATCAAAATCAAAGTCTTGCAAAACAAAAAAGAGATTGTTCCATTGTCGGCGGAGAGCAATCCGTATGTTCCGAGGGTCACAGAACTTGCCACGCTTCCTGCTAATGGAGAGCGGGTGCGCCTTGAATTCAAATCCAACCAGATTGATTCCGCCCCGCTTGTCATTCTCATTGACACGCCTGACGGAGAGCACGGCGAAGTAAATTTCGACCTGCAAAGCCTGCGTTAGTCCAGGGGGTAGGATACGGGAAACGGAGCCACGTCCCGGACGACCGCCGCGAACATTTACTCCAATGTGGCTATTTTACGACGCAGGTGGGAAGCTCATTGGGAAAGAATCGTCGCCTAACCAAAAGTTCTTACCTGAGAGGAACACGCAATGAAATTGCACAAATCCCTGCTCGTCTTTGGTCTCATTGGTGCGACCCCTGTTTTCCTAACTGAACGAGTGCAGGGACAGAACGGGACGGTTAGTGCTCAACAGAGTGTGTCCGACAAACGGGATGGGCAACACGATTTTGACTTCCTCGTTGGCTCTTGGAAATTCCACCTGAAACGATTGAAGCGGCGGCTGGTCGGCTCCACCGAATGGGTGGAATTCGACGGGACCACGGTCTGTCGGAAGGTCTTGGACGGTCGTGCGGAGGTAGAAGAAATGAATGTCGAAAGCGTGGACAAGCGCACACACATCCAAGGACTGGCCCTGCGTCTTTACAACCCGGAGTCCCATCAGTGGAGCATTTACTGGGTTAACGGAGCCGATGGAGTTCTAGAAGCAAATCCCATGGTCGGGGAGTTTAACAACGGACGAGGGGAATTCTATAACCAACAAGTCTATGAGGGCAGAGCGATCTATGCCCGATTCGTCTGGTCAGGCGTCACAACGAATTCGCCGCACTTCGAGCAGTCGTTTTCTACGGATGGAGGGAAAACATGGGAAACGAACTGGATAACTGACCAAACTAAAGAGAAGCCGTAGACGCTTAACGTAGGAACTTCGCAGCAGTCTTCGCGGCACAGAACGCTGTGCCTACGCCGCACTTCAATTCCTTGGCGATCTGCTCGAAGGTGTGGCCCTCAGCACGTAGCTGCCTGACGCGCGCACTGTCGATGCGGACACGCCGGCGTCCAAGCGGCACACCTTTCCTTCGCGCGGATTGCAGCCCGGCCTTGGGACGCTAGCTGATGCGGATGCGTTCCTGCTTGGCAACGGTGGCTATAATCGCGATCACCGCATCGTTGAAGATCCCGCAACTGTCGAAGTACAGCGTCGAAGTACAGCTCGGTGAAGGACCTGTAGCCTGCGCCGTGGTTTGCCAGCCGGTTCCAGTAGTTCAATGTCTGCGATGCGCCTTCACGACTCAACCGGTCGAGAGACCAAAAGAGCACCAGGTCGAAGCCCCGCTCGGAAGCGTCCTGAAACATCGGGAGGGATGCAAGCGGCCCTTGGCAACGGGGGCCGGTTTTTCATGTTGGCGCATCCTACTCGGACGA
>Ga0210409_10002677_pt1 | contig 20895 bp, 20 predicted proteins | sample IncBWH17MmetaG_FD_161649 | JGI IMG/M metagenome (GOLD analysis project Ga0210409, IMG submission 161649) | Forest soil microbial communities from Barre Woods Harvard Forest LTER site, Petersham, Massachusetts, United States - Inc-BW-H-17-M | ecosystem: Environmental > Terrestrial > Soil >...
TGCGGCCGCTCGGCACGCCGGTCAATGTGAAAGTGCTCCCGGCCGCAGCAGCGGCACCGGTGTTTTTGGCGCTGCCGGCCTCGGCCGTCGCGGCAGCGGCAGGGGCAGGAGCAGGGGCAGGGGCAGGGGCAGGGGCAGCAGCTGCGGCAGCGGGCGCCGGCGCGGAAACCCGGTGCAGGGAATATCCGGGCTCGCCGGCGAGCTTGGCGTCGATGCTTTGAATCTTGTCGGCCGGCAAATCGAGCAGGCGGGTATCGATCCAAAATCGCGGCTGCGCCTCGACTGAAATGGCCGGCTCGACGATGTAGCTGCTGTTTTCACCGGCACGTCTTACGAAGCTGCCTTCGCCGACCGGTTTGCCGACTATCACCGCATGTTTGCCGTCGCGCGCCACCACGTCGATCTGCACGCCCGCCGCGTTGGGCAGCGCTGGGTCTTCAACCCCGATGACGGAGTAGCTGGCCGGATTCGAGGTCTTCTCTTCACGAATTTTCACATCGCTCAACGCCAGCAACAGTTTCCGCAGCTTCGATACATCCGCAGGATAGTTGGCGCGCTCCGCCACGGTCCATTGCTCGCCCTGCCTGTGAATCGTGACCGCCGGAGTGGCGCTGCCCTTGCGCACGGTCAATTCGGTCACCGTATTCAGTTCACCCGCCAGCGACGGCAGCAGCGGCAGCCCATGGGTGTCGCGCGTGAGGTTGCGTTCCGTGCTCAAGTACAGCGCCCCGGAAATCGCGACCAGCGCTGCAATGATCAGAACGATGAATCGCCGCCGGCTCATTTGGATCCCGCGGCAACGGCGCCCGTCGCGGCTGCTCGCCTGCGTCGGCGCAACGTCAAAATGACGATGCCGGCCGCAGCCACCAGCAGCGGCGCGAGAGCGATGTTGAGGATCTTCAGCCAGGAATTCAGTCGATTGATGTCGACATCGAGGCCGCGCTGGGTTTCGCGCAGCTGCTTGCGCACCTGCGTCTTCTCCGCGGTGAATCGCTTCAGCTCGGCTTCCTGCTCCGGCGACAGCATCAGCGAGTTCTGATCGCTGCGCTTGCTTTGCAGTTCGGTCAACTTGCGTTCGGTTTGCTGCAGCTCCGCCTGCAGTTCCAAGGCCTTGCTGCGCAGGCGGTCGTCGGCCTGGCGCCGCAGCGCGTCGACGCGTTCGAAGGGCCGCGAGAACGATGCGCGACCGCGGATACTGATGAGAGCACTGCTGCCGCTCAGGTTGTCGAGAATATTGGCGATCAGATCGCCGTTGTTGGCGAATGCCTGAACAATGCGCTGACCGAGTATTTCACGCGTCTGCACCCACAGATAGTCCATCAAGAAGTCGGTGTCGGCGATCACCACGATGTTCGCCGGCGCGGTGGATTTAGCCAGGTGCGCGACCGGCGGACCGGAAGCCGGCTTCTGATCCGCGGGCGGACCGTTCGGATACGCCGACTCGACCGGACCGGTGATGCGCGCGGCAATGGAGTAGCGCACACCCGTGGATTTGAATCCGTCGCGCAGCGTCGCCGGGTCAACCAAGGCATTGAAGCGCTGCGCGGGAATGAGCGCCGCGCTCTCCGAACTCAACAGCAAGGGTTCGAATGTGGTTTTGGCGCCGGCGCGGGCGGCGAGCGCTCCAGCAGTTGCCAGATTGATCGATTCCAGAGACGCCGTCACGACGTCCTTCGGGTCCATATCCTTTTGGCGCAGCCCGAGGATGCCGATATGACGGGTGGGTGGCGAAGCCGCATTGGTGCGAACCTCCAGCCCCAACCTTAAGTCGCCGACCACCTTGGTGGCGTCATAGTCGACTCCCCACGTGCGCAGCAGCGGCTGCAGGTCCGAGGAGTGGTTCGCCATTGCTCCGGCCAATGGATTCGAAGGGTCTTGACCGCTCAGGTCCGCGCCCGCATTCGGGTCGACGAGCAGCAGCAGTCTGCCGCCGCGCATGACGAATTGATCAATGGCGTACAGGGTCTTGGGCGGCAATTGCTTCGGATGGACCACCATCAAGAGCTCGACATCCTTGTCGATATGGTCGACATCCAAGGACAGGGTGCGCAGGTTGAACAGCTGCTGAAGCTGGGTGTAGATGGGCCACGGCTCGCCCATCTGCCTGGTAAGCGGATTGAATTGTCCTTGCAGCCCTATCGAACTCATGAGGCCAATCACGGCCTTTTTCGGCGTGCCCAGCTCCTGAATGAGCTTGGCCACGTCGTATTCCAGAAACTCTTCGCGATCGGGCGTAAAACTTGGAATCGAGGAACGGCCATCAGTCGAGTTGGTGCCGGCCAGACCGAAATAGAGGGCGTCGCCGGCGCCAGCCTGCAAGGGTTGCAGGCCGAATTCCGCGGCACGGTCCTCGTCATCGGAAAATGGTTGGGGATCGATGACCTGCAGATGAATCCGGCCGCCGGAGCGAGCCGCGATCTCCTCGAGAAACTCGCGCACCCGGGTGGCATAGGGCATCACCAGCGGCGATTGTTTCGCGGCGGCTTCGCGGGAAAAATAGAAATACAAATTGACCGGTTCTTTCAGATCGCGCAGCACCTGCCGCGTGCCGGTACTGAGCGTGTAGAGCTTGTTCTGCGTGAGATCCAAGCGCATGCCGCGCAAGCCAAGATTCGACAGCATCACCACGGCCAGAAACAGCACTGCTAATGCAATCAACCCGCCGGCGCTCAAGGCCGCTCTTCGCCACCGATTACCGTTCACCTATTCCGCCTTTTTCATGTCGAGGACCAAGGCCGTGGCGGCCAACCAGAAACCGATCAGGGCGCCGAAATACACCAGATCGCGCACATCGATCACGCCCTTGGAGATCGCGTCGAAGTGCGTGAAGAAACTCAACGATGCGATTGCATCGACCAGCGGCTGCGGCAGGACCCCGCGCACGAACTCGAGCACCAAGGGAAACCCCGCCAGCAGGAACACGAATCCGACCAGCGCCGCAGTGATGAATGCGACCACTTGATTGCGCGTCGCCGCCGACAGGCACATGCCGATCGACAAAAAGCCCCCGGCCATCAAGAAGCTGCCCACATATGCCGCGATGATGGCGCCGTTGTCCGGAGAGCCCAGGTAATTGACCGTGATCCAGACCGGAAAGGTCAACGCCAGCGCAATCCCCGCGAAACACCAGGCCGCGAGGAATTTACCCGCCACCGCCTGCCATAACGTGATCGGGAAGGTCATCAGCAACTCGATGCTGCCGCTGTTGCGCTCCTCGGCCCACAAGCGCATCGAAATGGCCGGAATCAGCACGAGATAAAGCCACGGATGCCAACGAAAAAACGGCTGCAGATCGGCCTGGTTACGCTCCAGAAAGCCGCCGACCTGGAAGGTGAACACCGCCGCCAAACCCAGAAAAATGACGATGAAGACGTAGGCCAGCGGGGTCGCGAAATAACTGCGCAGTTCGCGCCTGAATACCACGAGAACCTTGCTCATGCGTTGGGCTCCGCCGCGCTGCTTGATTCGTCGATTCCCTTCGCCGTGCCGACGCGCTGGGTCAAGGCGCGGAATACTTCATCGAGGCGCCCCGACTCCAGATGCAGTTCCGGCACATCCCAATTGTATTTGCTGATGATCGCGCTGACGGCCGACAAGGCATTGGCGCCCGGCTTTGGCACGGCGGTGAGCCGAAGTTCACGCGCCTCGGACTCGATTTCAGCCACCTCCGGCAGCAGGGCCAATTCCTTGCGCGCTGCCGCCAGCTCCTCGGCCTTCTCGAATCTGAGGCTGACCGCGTGGTGATAGCGTGAACGCGATTCGAGCGCGCTCGGCGTCTCATCGGCAACGATACGACCATCGGCGATGATGATGGCGCGCGTGCATACCTCGTGCACCTCTTCCAGTATGTGGGTGGAAACGATGACGAGCTTATCCTTGCTCAGCTCGTTGATGAGGCGGCGCACCTCATGCTTTTGGTTGGGATCCAGCCCGTCGGTGGGTTCGTCCAGGATCAGGACCTGCGGATCGTGAATCAATGCTTGAGCCAGGCCGACGCGCCGGCGAAAGCCCTTGGACAACGTTTCGATGACCTGGTCGATGACCGGCGCCAGCCCCAATCGTTCGATGACGACGCCGCGGCGCGCTCGCCTGGAATCGCCGCGCAGGTCGCGCACATCCGCGACGAAGTCCAGAAATTCGCCGACCGTCATCTCGCCGTAGCTCGGCGCACCCTCCGGTAAATAGCCCATGCAGGCTTTTGCCGCCACGGGGGCCTGTTCGATGTCGTGGCCGCAGACCGACACCTGCCCGGCGGAGGGCGATACGAATCCCGCGATCATGCGCATGGTGGTGGATTTGCCGGCGCCATTGGCGCCCAGGAATCCCAGCACCTCGCCCGGCGCCACCGAGAAGGTCAAGTCATCAACCGCCAGCTTGTTGCCGTATCGTTTCGATAGATTTTTCGTGACAATCATGGGCGCCTTTGAGCGTCGATCCTCTCAGGAGGTTCCGTAAAAATTTCACATAACAGTAGCTTGAGCAGAGCGCCAGTCGCCCGCTCTGCCAGGCTCAAGTCAGGTGGTCCCGGCCTTCTTTTCGATGGCCGCTTTATTTTCCTTAAGTATACGCCGCACGTCGGGCAATGAGGGGCGGTCCGCCATTCGCGCGATGAGTTCGGGCAACTCGTACCATTTTCGACCCCATTGCACCAAGCGGGCGGCGTCGCCGATCACCTGATCGCGCGCCGCTTCCGACGGCGCGGAGCGCTCAGAATGCGACACCGGTTTCTTCGGCGCCGGTTTGCTCGGGGCCCTCGCCGCAGGTTTCGCCGGCGCGGCAGCCTTGCGCTCGGTGCGCGCGACGTTGGCGGTGCCCGTGGGCTGCGGCGCACGTTTGGCGGCGAGGAATTTCGGCATTTCCCGGGTGGCGGACGAGGTTATGGCCGCGGTTCGGGCCGTGATCTCAGGCTGAGGTGCCGGTGTCAATGGGCGCTCGTTCTGCGCTTCGGCCACCGGAATGAACCGCTCAAGATGTTCGGCCCCCACCAGATTGGCAAGGAAGGCCATCATTTCCAGCGCATCAGAAAATTTTCCATCAGCCGCTTTGAGGCGCTCTTCGACCTGGCTGCGCAGGGCGAGAGTCTTCTGTTTGGCCAGATTGAGAATCCACAGGTTGGGCCTCTGATGCTCCGACCAGGGCTGGATTTTCCAATAGCTGTCGTCGTCCAGTGACGAATACCTGATATGCAGCTCGAGACTATCGAGCCATCTCTGCAGCAGTTCCAGCAATCGTTGATCGGCGGGTGTTGCCATGTCTCAAAAGCTCCAGCGCGCACCCTAAACGAACCGCTGCCCGATGGCTAGCGGTACATCGCGACTCGGCCGCGTTAGACTGCCGGCCATGTGTGGCATTGCCGGAATTATTGGCTCGCAGGCCAGCGCGCAAATCGCGGAGGCCATGGCGCTGCGATTGCGGCATCGCGGTCCGGATGATGCAGGGGTGTGGAGTCAGCCGGGCGTTGCGCTGTCCTTCCGCAGGCTTGCGATTCAGGATTTGACCGACGCCGGCCACCAGCCCATGGTATGGGATTCGCATGTACTGACCTACAACGGCGAGTTGTACAACCACGGCAGCTTGCGCACCGACCTGCCCGGTTCCTGGTCCTCGACCGGCGATACCGAGGTGCTGCTGCGGCTGCTCGCGACACAAGGCAGTGCCGGCCTGCATCGCGTGGTGGGCATGTTCGCCCTGGCGTGTTGGGATGCGAGACAAAAGCGCCTGCTGCTCGCCCGCGACCGGCTCGGCATCAAACCGCTGTACTACCGCCTGTTGCCGGACGGCATCGCTTTTGCCTCGGAACTCAAGGCCCTGTTGCTGCTGGGCAGGCCGGAAATCGACCGGAGCGCGGTACGGGATTTTCTTCTGCACGGCTATGTGCCGGCGCCAAAGACCATCTACCGCGGCATCGCGAAATTGCCGGCCGGCCATACCCTCGTGTGCAGGCAGGGCGGGTGCTCATGGAGCGCTTTTGGAATCCATCGACGGCAATCATCGAGCGCAGCGCCGGCGACACGGTGCAGCAGCTGGACACCTTGCTGCGCCAGGTGATTCCGGAACACACCGTATCGGATGTGCCGGTCGGGGTGTTCCTGAGCGGCGGGGTGGACTCGGCGCTCACCACATTCTATTTGGATGCGCCGCGCACCTACACCCTGGGATTCGAGACGGCCGCCCGTTCCGAAGCGGATGCGGCGCGCTCCGTTGCTGATCATTTGCGCACCCAGCACTTGGAGATTACGGCTCCGGAGGCGAATTTCACCGAAGCGCTGGACCACATACCGGCGCTGTTCGATGAACCCTTTGGCGACAGCGCCGCATGGTCGAATTACTTGATTGCAAAGCTCGCGCGGCGCGAAGTAACAGTCGCATTGAGCGGCGAGGGCGGCGATGAGATATTTTGCGGCTACCCGCGCTATTGGTCGAAGATCGGCGCGCGCTCGAACTTCCTGAATCGAGCCTTGGCCAGATACCTGCCGCCATCTTCCCGGCTTGCATCGTCCATGCAGCGCCGCGGGCTGGTTGGTCTGCCGGCATACGCCGCGGCGTTGGGCGGATTGACGGCGGCGCAGATCGATTATCTGCTCGCCGCGGATTGGCGCGAGCCCGACTATGATTACCTGTGGTTTTATCGGCAGTATTGGCGCGAGGATCTCAAGCCGCTGGCGCAACTGCGATGGCTGGACTTGAACACCGATTTGGCAGAAGGGTTGTTGACCAAGGTCGATCGCACCAGCATGGCGCATTCCCTGGAAGTGCGGCCACCGCTGCTCGACCATCGCCTGGTGGAGTTCATGCTGAGCGTCGATCCGAAGCTGCTGGTCGATGAACGTCGGCGTCGCGGAAAGCTTCTGGTGCGCCAGTTGATGGAGCCACGATTGCCGCCCCAGCATCTGAACCGGCCCAAATCCGGCTTCGGACTTCCCGTGCACCGCTGGCTCAAGCGTCACCCGCAGCTGCTGCAGGGAGCGGTGCGGCGCTTGATGGATCGCGGCATATTGAAGCACGCAGTGAGCAGCGAATTCCGCCGCGCGTGGTATTTGTTGGTGTTGGATCGTTGGTTCGTCGCCTTTGACTGAATCGGCCGCAACGCCCCCGCGCCGCGATACACTCGCGCCGCGATTGCTCTTCGTCCCGGTCTCCGGACCGTTCGGTGTGGGTGAATACGCCCGCAGTCTGGCGATTGCACAAGCGGCGCAACGCCGTTGGCCAGAAGCCTGCGTGCATTTCATCCTGAGCCGACAGGCCTCGTATGCGGCGTCCACGCCGTTTCCGTCGACCCTGCTGGAATCGTCGCCGACGTTCCATTCCGCGGCGGTCGTCGAGTTGATCAGGAGTTTCCGGCCTGGCGTCGTGATCTTCGACAATGCCGGGCGCACGGCGCAGTTGCGCGCGGCGCGGGAAGCCGGAGCGCGCGTCGTATACATCAGCGCGCGATCGCGGCAGCGGCGCAAGGCGTTTCGCTTACCCTGGATGCGGCTGATCGACGAACATTGGATCGCCTACCCACAGTTGATCGCGGGCCCATTGAATTTCTGGGAACGCATCAAGCTGCGCATGCTCGGCCGGCCGCTGATTCGATATCTCGACGTAATCCTGTCGCGAACCTCAGTTTCACAGGCGGATGTGATTCTTGCGCGCCTCGGATGCAATGGCGGCGGCTACGTGCTCATCGTGCCGGGAGGCGGCACCGGGCATCCGCGGGCAAGTGATGCGACCGGCACGTTTTTTGCCGCTGCAACCGCACTTGCGGACCGCGGAGTTGCCACCGTTTTCGTGGGTCCGACGCCCGCCGCCGGCGCGCCTGCGCCGACCCGCTCGGCGCTGCGGTGCGTCGCTTCGCTGCCGCAGTCAGAGCTGGCGGAATTGATGCGCGGTGCGCGGCTCATGGTCGTCAACGGCGGCTCAACCCTGCTGCAAGCCATTGCTTGCGGCGTCGCCTGCATTGCAATTCCAATTGCACACGATCAGGACGAGCGCATCCGGCGCTGTGTCGATGCACAGGTTGCGATGGCGGCAACGCTCGACGCTGCGGACATCCTGCATGTCGCGACCGGCCTCCTGCAGAATGAGCCGCTGCGAGCCGTCATGGCGCAGCGTGCCGCGGCTCTCAAGCTTGCCGATGGCGTCGAGGTTGCCATCGGCGCGTTGAGTCGGTTGGTCGAAAGCGGGTAATCGGGTAATCGGGGCAGCCATGTCGAACGCCGTACTGCTGGGTTATGGGCTGAATCAGCCGTCATTTCGCCACCGCATGCGCTGTCTGCTTGAACCCTTGGAATCCGCGGGGTGGCAGGTGCGCGTCGAGCAGTTCCCCAGCGGGCGCTATGGCATCCGCACCTGGGAGCGGCGCGATTTGTTGCGCTGGGCGGATGTCGTCGTGCTGCACCAGATCAAATTGAGTTCGATCGAGGCGCGATTGTTCGCCTCGTTCAGCCGGCATCGGGTGTTCGACGTGGATGACGCCATCTATGTACGCAAGCCCCGCCGGTTGGGCGAACCTCCGGACGAATCGCCGTGGCGCAAGAAAAAATTCGCGGCCACCTGCCGCTGGGTCGATGCAGTCGCCGCCGGCAACGAGGTGTTGGCCGCGGTGGCGCGGAGCTCGGCGCGGGACGTCGCCGTATTGCCGACTTCGATCGATACCGCCTGCTATCGGCTGACAACCGCGGCCCCTGATGGTCCGCCGACGGTGGCATGGATTGGCAGTCCCGAAAATCTGATTTATCTGGAGATGATTCGCCCTGCGCTGGCGCGGCTCTCGCTGCGCTATCCCGCCTTGAGATTGCGCGTGATCTGTTCGCAGTTCCCGGATTGGAGCGAGGTCGCGGTGGAACGGGTGACGTGGAGTACGGAGACCGAAGCGGCATCCCTGGCGGGTGCGCATATCGGCGTGATGCCCCTCACGGATGATGCCTGGTCGCGCGGCAAGTGCGCTTTCAAACTGCTGCAATACATGGCCGCGGGTCTTCCCTGCGTCGCCTCGCCGGTCGGCGCCAACACCGAGGCCGTTGTCGACGGCGTCAACGGCTTTCACGCCGTGAACGACGGGGAATGGGAACGTAATTTGGAAAAACTCATCGTCTCGCCGGAGCTGCGCGCAAGGTTCGGCGCGCAGGGCCGCACGCACGTCGAGGCGCGCTACTCGCTGCAGACTTACCGCGGCAATTATCTGAGGCTGTTGACCCGCCTCGCCGCCGTGTAACCACGCGTGTCGCAGCCGTATCTGCCCTTCATAGACGGCCTGCGTGGCCTGGCGGTGTTGGGGGTCATTCTTTTTCATTTCCATGTGCCATACATCGACGGCGGCTACGTTGGGGTCGACGTATTCTTCGTTCTGTCGGGCTATCTGATCACAAACCTGATTGATGTCCGCCTGCGCCGGCAGGAGTTTTCGTTCGCGCATTTCTACGAGCGCCGGGCGCGCCGAATACTGCCGGCCCTGATCATTACCTGCGCACTGTGCGCGGTCGCTGCGGCAGGGCTGTTCGTACCGCATGACTTGAGGGAATTCGGCAAGTCGCTCAAAGGCGCGGCCTTCTTCTATTCGAACGTCGTGTTCGCGCAAGCAACGGGTTATTTCGCGGACCCGCTGTCGATGAGACCGCTTCTGCATACCTGGTCGCTTGCAGTAGAAGAGCAATTCTACCTGCTGTATCCGCCGCTGCTGTACGCGCTGCACCGCGCGAGCGGCGGCAGCCGACTGCGGCTGTGGGGGGCGATGAGCGTACTTGGCGTGATCGCCCTGACAACGAGCATCCTGTGGGTGAAGGCGAACGCCGACACGGCTTTTTACCTGCTGCCTCCGCGTGCATGGGAACTCCTGGCGGGCGCGCTCATTGCGCTCGCTCCTTGGCCATGGCGGCTGCCGCGGGCGGCGAGCGAGACGATGGCGGTGTTGGGGGCGCTGTTCATCGCATGCAGTTTTTCAATATACGATCGGAACACGCCATTTCCCGGCACCGCCGCACTGCTGCCCTGTATCGGCACGATGCTGCTCATCATCCCGAATCTGAATGCCACAACGCGCGTCGCTCGAATGCTCTCGCACCGTTCGCTGGTCCACATCGGGCTGATATCCTACGGACTGTATCTTTTTCATTGGCCGATTCTCGCTTTCGGCCGCTATTTTCTTGATCATGAATTGAGCGGCGCGGAATCGTGCGCGGCGCTGGCCGCGACCTTGGGATTGGCGCTCGTGTCTTACCATTGCGTCGAAGTGCCGGTGCGCTCGGGGACCTTTCTGCGTTCGAGAAAAAGGCTGTTCCAAGCCGCAGCGGCCGGCTTGGTGGTCGTGGGCGCAATGGGAATTGCGGCGGTCAATGGCGATGGTTTCCCGTCGCGCTTTTCCGGCGCCGCCCTGCGATACGCGGCGGGCGTTCACGATTATCGGCCCTGGGGCGGGTGCATGCCGGCGCTGGAGCAATTGGACCGCAACGGCATTTGCAAATTTGGCAGCGCCACCGCCCCGCCATCGTTCCTGGTGTGGGGCGACAGCCACGCGGCTGCGCTGGCGCCGGGTGTGGACGCCCGCGCCAACACCCTTGGCATCTCGGGTTGGGTGGTTGGCTACAATCGCTGCGCGTCGCTGATCGGCGCGGCGCCCATGCAACGCAATCACGATGATTATCCGTGCGTGCCGATCGCGGACGAGGTTTTGAACCTGGTCCGCGATAATCACATCAAACACGTGCTGCTGGCGAGCCGCTGGGACACCTACATTTCCGGCTGGGAACGCGGCGGCAGCGAGACGCTGCAAGATCTCACCATTTCATTCAGCAGCGCCGATGGCCGCCGTGCCAGGGGACTGGAGGCATTTCGTCTGTCCTTTGCGGAAACAGTGCGCCGCTTGCGAATGCTGGGAGCCGATGTCTGGGTTCTGGAGCAAGTGCCTCCGCAGCTCGTCGATGTCCCCTCGGCGCTGGCCAAGGCGGTCTATTTCGGCCGCAACCCCGATGCGCTGCGGCGCTCGTATGCCGACATCGAGAAGCGCCGCGCCGCGGCCGAGACGGTATTCGCGCAATATCGCGTGCCGCCGCAAGCTTCCTTCATCGATCCCGCCGAAGAATTCTGTCCGGCAAAATCACCCTGTCTGATTGCCGCCGAGGGCCGCGCCTTGTATTCGGACGGCAATCATCTCTCGGAGTTCGGCTCCTTGTGGAGCCAGGCAATGCTGGATCCTTTTTTCAGCTCCATAGTTCGGTGAGTTTCTCGCCTTTGAGGAGTCTTTTTACGGCACGGAAGAGTTTGCGGAATATCGGCGGAATCAGATCCAGGATGAATCCGCGAACGATGCGCGAAACCCTCAGCCTCACCTTGTGAGGCCGGGAGATGTAGAAGAGCGTGGTATGCATCTGATCTGCCGGATCCCATGTATTGGTGTAGTAATAGAGGGCCAGTGATCGCCTGGCCACGCCGGGCGGTGCCGCCAGCGGCGCCGGATGGCCGTGCAAAGATTTTTGGGTGGTGGAAAAGATCACGCAGCGATTGAAAATCGGCGACACCGACTTCGATCTGGTCATGGTTTTTAGATCCCACAACTCCAGTTGCCCGTTGTACTCGTCCTTCCAATTCTCATTCAAATACAACAGCAGGTTGATGCGCCGCTCGAGATTGTACTTTTTCAAATGATTGAAATCGGCATGCACTTCGAGGAAGCCGCCATTTTCGATCCAGTGCAAGCCGCCGCCAAAGTAGGAAGGATCGGCGATCAAATTGTCGATGCCGGTCAGGTTCTCCAGATACCTCAAGAAGGGTCCGGAATTAAGATAGTTGACCAGCCGCGAGGTTTCCGGGCCGACGGCCTCCGGGTAGAACGCAAACTTGTTGTGGTCGGTCTTTCGATCCAGAAATTTGGCGTAGCGCCGCGATCGCTCGACAGCGTTCACTTCGGTCAGAACGCCGGCCAGAGTGCGCGAATCAAAGAAATCGTCGATGACGACGTGCGGAAATGGTGCATTGCCGGAATAAGCCTGATGCGACTGCTCACCCAATTCTCGCAATGACGCAGGATCGGATTGGTAGCTGATCACGACGACCACTCACCTGTTGCGCAGCGCAATTGACGTTGAAACGAACACAGTATACAGGCGATCGGCGAATGCGCGCGCGGCGATGCTGCGCGGCAAATGCCGGGCGCTTAGGCTGGGGTCGTGCAGCGATGCCGAAACTGTGCGCCGTATCGCGTTCGCAAGTGCACGGAGCGCGCTATGGTTAATGCAACAGGGAGTCCGTCATGCGTGACAAAAGCAAGAGAGTGTTGGCAATGACAATTGTTGCAATGGCCGCACTGGCCGGCTGTGCTGCCGCGCCTTCCACGATCGTTCCGGCCGGAGATGATGGCTACCAACTGAGGATCTCGGGCGCAAGATTCGAATCCCAGGCGGACATCAACATCAAAGCGCTTGGCATCGCCAATGAGTACTGCGCCAAGATGGGCAAGAATTTGTTGTTTCGTCAGTCCAATGAGTCGGGCGAACGCAGCTGGTCGCCGAAGCAGGAAGATCTAACGTTTGTCTGCAGCGATGCGAACGACCCGGAATTGGTACGCGCCAGCGTACAGCGTGATCCTAAAGGATACGCACAGCAGTAGCCGCGGGATTCGCATTCCAGCTTAGAACCGACAGACTGCATTAGAATATACGCGTGCGGTCGCTCAAGGCCGCGCACCAAGACTTGGGTCAAGGTGGAGACGCGGTTATGGGCAGCACTACTCGAATCTATTCGGTCATGGCGCAGATCGACAACCCGGAGGCGATCAGCTCGGTGTTGGCGCTGATTCGCGATCCCGACAAGTTGGCGGAGCGGTTGAGAAACGGCGAGACTGGATTTGCCTTCGAGTACAACGAAGAGGTCAGGACCGGACGTTATGTGGTCAGCGATTCGACAACCGTCATGTGTTTCAGCGTGACCGATATCACGCCGCAGCAGGCGCATGCGATCGCGGCCGAATGCCGCCAGCTATCCGAGTGGGGACACACCGAATTTCAGACCGCGGCGGGCCGCGCATTGGGCGGTACCTTCGAAAGGTTGCAATAGCTCAAGCGCGCGCAGCGTGCATCTCACCGGCAATCGCGGCCCGATCGCTGTTGCGACCAACACAATCCACGGGGGTCGGTTTTGCAGCAACAATGCGTTCGATTTGGAGGACGAGGGGTCGCCGAGCACAATCACCGGGGCAATACGTTGTACATTCGGTGACTAGCCCAGCGACGGTTCGCGCGCTGTGCCACGGCGGCAGTAGCCGGTTTGGCCAGTGCATATCGGCGTCCCGACCAGAAGTGCATCGGGACGCGGAGCTGTCAGGGTAGATACCCATTTTCAGCGGAACACGACCAGCCCAGCGCGGTGCAGTTTGACAATGTAGCCTCATGAGGCTACATTTGAATCCATGAAAACGGTAGGCATCCGCGAGCTGAAAAACCGGTTGAGCGAGTACCTTCGCCAGGTGCGCACCGGCGAGAGTGTGCTGGTGACGGATCGGGGAGAGGTGATTGCGGAATTCTCGCCACCCGGGCGCGGGCTGGCTGATGCCTCGGTGCCCGCCGGCCTGCTGGGGCTCGCGAGGCGAGGCCTCCTGACACTCGGGTCTCCGGGCGATGCCAATGTGTACGTGGCGCTGCCGCGTGCGCATCGCGGCAAGCGCAGTGCCGCCGAGCTTCTCGACGAAGAGCGCGGCTCACGGTGAACCTATACGCCGAGTCGAGCGCAGTCCTTGCTTGGCTCCTGGATGAAACCTCGGCGGTTGATGTGCGTCGATCGCTCGCGGCTGCGGAACTCATCGTTGCCTCGGATTTGACTCTCATCGAGTGTGATCGCGTCATACTTCGAGCGGCGGCACTTGGTGAACTGACCGAGGCGGAAGCGGCGGATCGACGCGCGCATCTGACGGCGGCGGCATCGCACTGGCAGATTCTGCGCATCGCGCCGGAGATTGTAGAGCGCGCCCGGCAACCGTTTCCTGGCGAACCGATTCGAACTCTGGACGCGATTCATCTCGCATCGGCGCTCACTGCCCGGACCGCCATCGTTGGATTGACGCTCCTCAGCCTCGATGATCGAGTCCGCAAGGCCGGAAAGAGACTCGGGTTGGACATCATTCCGCTCTAGCGTCCGGTGGTCGCGTGATTCTAAGTACTTGATTATTGGCTCTCCCTACGGGATTACTCGGCGCTGCGCGCCTCGCCCCTTCGGGGCCGCCGTCGGCGAAGCCTCCGGCGTTCAAATCGCCCGGACGGCCGATTTGTCGAACCCGCGCGGGCTGATCGCCCGCACGAGTTCTCATCTCCCAGGGCAAAATCAAAGTAAAGGGCCGATGATGCACTGACCCTTTGCTTGGATGTGGCGCTCCCTACGGGATTCGAACCCGTGTTACAGCCTTGAGAGGGCCGTGTCCTAGGCCTCTAGACGAAGGGAGCGGACTTGCGGATCTTTGGGCGCTTGAACCCAAGAGGGCTGGTAGTATACGGCCCAATTTTTTGGACTCAAGCAGGAACTCCCCTTTTTGAACGCGACCTCGACCCCACTCCAGCCATTGGTCGTACCTCGGTCTGAGCATTCGATATCGCGCGCGGACATCTCGCCAAACGCCTTGAAAGTGCTTTATCGCCTGAAAGAAGCGGGCTACCAGGGGTTTCTGGTTGGCGGCGCGGTACGCGATCTGCTGTTGGGCATCCGGCCAAAGGATTTCGACGTCGCGACCAACGCGCTGCCCGAGGAGGTGCGGCGTCTGTTTCGCAATTGCCGGCTGATCGGGCGGCGTTTTCGTCTGGCGCATGTGCACTTCGGCCATGAAATCATCGAGGTGGCGACTTTTCGAGCTGCGGCTGCCCCGGAACGCGAGGATTCGGAAGACGAGGACGCGGACGGCGGCGCCGAACGCGGCGCTGACCCCGATTCCGAGCACCGGGCTTTCGATCTCTCGGGACGCATTCTGCGCGACAACATCTACGGCACCATCGAAGAAGACGTATGGCGGCGCGATTTCTCGGCGAACGGCTTGTACTACAACATCGAGGATTTCTCGATCTGGGATTTTGTCGATGGCGTCAGCGATGTCAGGGCGCGGCGTCTGAAGCTGATCGGCAATCCGGAAACCCGCTACCGCGAGGATCCGGTGCGCATGCTGCGAGCGGTGCGATTTGCGGCGAAACTGGATTTCTCCATCGAGGAGAAAACCGAGCGGCCGATTGGAGTGCTTGCGAATCTGTTGGACGGCGTGCCGCCCGCCCGGCTGTTCGATGAGTGCTTGAAATTATTCCTGTCGGGATTCGGCGCGAAATCGTATCGCTTACTCAAGCAATACGGCCTGTTCGAACATTTGTTTCCGCTGTCGGCCGCCGCTTTTGCATTGCCGCCGTACGCGTACGCGCAGGAAATGCTGGAACTCGGGCTGACGAATACCGATGAGCGCATAGCCGCCGACAAACCGGTCACGCCCACCTTCCTGTTCGCGATACTGCTCTGGGGCGCGGTGCTGCGCGAGTTGAACGAGAGCCAGGCGGGGCCGGCGCCGGAGTTGTCCCATCTCATGACGGCTTGCGACACGGTGCTCAGAGCGCAGCAATCGCGCGTGGCGATACCGCGGCGCTTTGCCGTTCCCATGCGGGAGTTACTGATGCTGCAGCCGCGGTTCAATCGCCGCAGCGGCGTGAAATCCCTGAGCCTGTTGCAGCATCCGCGCTTCCGCGCCGCCTACGACTTTCTATTGCTGCGCGCTCAAGCCGGCGTGGCCGACCCGGAATTGGCGCGTTGGTGGACCGATATTCAAGTGCTGCCACAGGAACAGAGGGTGGCGCTGGTGCAGGCACGCCCTGCGGAACCTGCCGTCGAGGGAGCCGGCAAGGGCCGTCGCCGACGCCGCCGGCGACGCGGCGGAGCGGCGCGCAGTTAACCATGGATTCGCTGTGGCGCCCTGCATACGTGGCGATCGGCGGCAATCTGGATTCTCCGCGCGATCGTGTTGTTGACGCCCTTGAGCGCATGTCGCAGCTGCGCGCAACGCGCTTGATACTGCGTTCGCGTCTCTATCTCAGCCGACCGCTCGGTCCTCAGGATCAACCGCATTTCGTCAACGCCGCGGCCGGACTGCTGACGCAACTCGACCCCGAAGATTTGTTGACGGAATTGTTTGCCATCGAGCGCGCCATGGGCCGCGAGCGCAGGGAACGCTGGGGGCCGCGCGTCATCGACCTGGATCTCTTGTGGATGGTCGATTCGGCGGTCGCATCGCCGGGTTTGACGCTGCCGCACCCCGGAGTGTCGATGCGCAACTTCGTCCTGTATCCTCTGGCGGACATCGCCCCCACGCTCAACATTCCCGGACTTGGGCCGGTGCTCGAGCTCAAGTCGCGCGTGGACGATGAGGGAATTTCGGTCTTGCAATAGCACAAGAGTCATCAATGTCAGTGGCTGCAGCACATCGATTCATCGTCGTCGAAGGTCCGATTGGGGTCGGCAAGACCAGTCTTGCGCGCCGCCTGAGCCAATCCTTGGGCGGCGAGCTCGTGTTGGAGCAGGCCGAACAGAATCCGTTTCTCGAGCGCTTCTACAAAAATCCGCGTGCCGCCGCGTTTCAAACTCAATTGTTCTTTTTGTTTCAGCGCGCGCGCCAATTGGAAGAAGTTCGCCAGGAGGATTTATTCAGCGCGGTGCGCGTGGCGGATTACCTGCTGGAGAAGGACCGGCTGTTTGCGCGGGTCACTCTGGACGACGCGGAATACGCGCTGTATGAACGTGTGTACGAGCGCGTGGTGGTCGATGCCCCAAAGCCCGATCTGGTCGTGTACCTGCAGGCGCCGGTCGATGTGCTGGTCGACCGGATCGCGAGGCGTGGTATCCGCTATGAACAGCACATCGAACGCGCTTATCTTGACAAGCTCACCCAGGCGTACGCGCGGTTCTTTCACAGCTATGACGCATCGCCGCTGTTGATCGTCAATTCGGCGGCCATCGACACGGTGAACAGCGACAGCGACTATCAGCAGCTGTTTGCCGAGATCGCCAAGCCGCGCCGCGGCAGGCATTTCTTCAATCCGACCGGCAGCAGCCTGCTGCCGGCCAATTAGCCGCAGATCTTCAAGGTACCGCGTGCTGGGCCAGCGCCCATTGCACGTGCTCTCGTACCAAGGGCGAGGGATGCTGAGCGCGGCTGCGCAGGGCGGCGATCAGTTGCGCAGAGGTGGGTGCGTTGCCGAGCGCGACGGCGACATTGCGCAGCCATCGCTCGTAGCCGATGCGCCGAATGGCGCTGCCGCGAGTCCTTTCCAGGAATTCTGCCTCGCTCCACGCAAACAGGTCGGTGAGCTGCGCCTGATCGAGCCCGTGCCGGACCGCGAAGTCCTTCTCGGCGGTGGGCCGCACAAACTTGTTCCAGGGACACACCAGCTGGCAGTCATCGCAGCCGTAGATGCGATTGCCGATCGCGCGGCGAAACTCGACGGGTATGGCTCCGGTCAGCTCGATGGTGAGGTATGAAATGCAGCGCCGTGCGTCAAGACGGTAGGGCGCGACGATGGCGCCCGTGGGACAGGCCGGCAGGCACGCGCTGCACGAGCCGCAGTGCGCGCTGCCGGGGCTGTCGACCGGCAATTCCAGGTCAAGGTAGATCTCGCCCAGAAAAAAATAGGATCCGGCATTGCGATCGATCAAATTCGTATGCTTGCCGATCCACCCCAGACCGGCATTGCGCGCCAGCGCCTTCTCCAGTACCGGCGCGCTGTCGGTGAACACTCGATGTCCGAACGGACCCACCGCTCCTTGAATGCGATCGCAGAGCTTCTGCAGCCGCGCGCGCAGCACTTTGTGATAGTCCCTTCCCACCGCGTAGCGCGAGACATAAGCAACGCTGCCGTCGGCGAGCGCCGCCGTTGCATCGGCGGCCGCGGCCGGCCAGTAGTTCATGCGCACGCTGATGCAACTTACGGTACCCGGCACCAGCTCCGCCGGGCGGCTGCGTCTGACGCCGTGGCGCGCCATGTATCCCATCTCGCCGTTGAATCCGGCGCGCAACCAGTCGAGAAAAAAAGCTTCGTCGGCCGACAGGTCAATGTTGGTCACGCCGAGGCCGGTAAACCCCAGCTCCTCGGCCCAGCGTCGCAAGGAAGCCGACAGCATTGCGGGATCTGGCCCTACGACGGGTGGTGCGGACGCGTTCATAAGTTAGACGTCCGTATAATGCCAAAAAACCTGCGGCCCGCAGCAAACATGGCAGCCATGTCCCAAGTCCCGCTCGAACTTAAGCTACCCGACAGCCGCATCACCGAGGAGTTGGGTGCGGCGCTCGCGCGCGCCATCCCCAACTTGAGCGCCGGCGCAGTGATTTACCTGCACGGCGAACTTGGCGCCGGGAAGACGAGTTGCGTGCGCAGCTTGCTGCGGGGACTCGGCGTGACCGCGCCGGTGCGCAGCCCCACCTACACGCTCGTCGATACCTACGGCCTCGCTGACCTCAGCTGCGCGCATGTTGACCTGTATCGCTTAAGCTCTGCCGCCGAGGTCGAGGGGCTGGGTTTGCGGGAATTGACGGGTCCTCACTCGCTCATGCTGATCGAGTGGCCGGGAAACGGCGGCGCTGCGATTCCTGCCGCGGATATGCATTTGCGCCTGGCGTATGCCGGGGAAGGCCGCTCGGCATCCCTGACTGCCGTAAGCCCGGTGGGTGAACAGTGGCTGCTAAACTTAGTAACCGACACTAGCTTAGCGCCCTATGTATCTAATTTAACTTGAAAAATACATGGATTCCGCGTTAACTTAATGCCATGTATCGTCAGCTCTCCCAGTGCGCCCTAGGATTGTTGCTAGCGACCTTGGGGGCGGGGGCCGTGCAAGCGGTCGAGGTGCGCGATGTCCGTTTGTGGGCAGGCCCGGACAGTACGCGCGTTGTTTTGGACCTGTCCGGCAATGCGCAACACAGCTTGCTGGTGCTGCAAAATCCCGATCGGGTGGTTCTGGATGTGTCGGGCGCGCGGCTCGCAAAAACGGCACACACCCCGTCCACAGGTGCCGGCAACGTCAAACAAGTGCGCATGGCGCATCGCCCGTCGGGGGAGCTGCGCATCGTGCTTGACTTGACGCAGCCCATCCAAGCCAAGAGTTTTCTCACGGTGCCCAACAACCGCTACGGCTATCGGCTGGTGGTCGATCTGGGTGTGGCGGCGCGCGCCGATAGGCCGATCAAGGTGCAGCATGCGCGGGCGGATGCCCGCGACCTCATCATCGCCATCGACGCCGGCCATGGCGGCGAGGATCCGGGCGCAATCGGCAAGTACGGTACTCGCGAGAAGGATGTGGTTCTCGCGATCGCGCGCGAACTGGCCGCGAAGATCGATGCAGAGGCGGGCATGAAAGCCTTTCTCACCCGCAACGGCGACTATTTTATTCCCCTGCCCGATCGCATGCGCCGCGCACGCGCCCAGCAAGCGGACCTGTTTGTGTCCATACATGCCGATTCGATACGCGACCGCAGCATCGACGGCTCGTCGGTATACATCCTGTCGCAGCGCGGCGCGACCGATGAAGCTTCACGATGGCTGGCCGAGCGGGAAAATGCCTCCGACTTGATCGGCGGGGTTTCGCTCGACGACAAGGACGATGTGCTGGCCTCGGTGCTGCTGGATCTGTCGCAATCGGCGGCGTTGAATGCCAGCCAGGTGGCCGCTACCAGCGTGCTGCACGAACTCGCCCAGGCCGGAGAGGTTCGCAAGCATCAAGTACAACAGGCGCGATTCATCGTATTGAAGGCGCCCGACATACCTTCGATGCTGGTTGAAACCGCCTACATCTCCAACCCCCAGGAGGAGCAGCGGCTGCGCACGCATGCACACCAGGCAAGACTTGCAGGCGCGATTCACCAGGGCGTGCATGACTATTTTTATGCCAATCCGCCGTCGGGCACCCGAATCGCCCAACTCGCAGCGGCGGGCGCGCCGCGGCCCGCGTCGGCCGGCTCGGCTGCCGGTGCCGGTGCCGGCGCCGGCGAGTAGCGGATTGCGCGCGGTTGATCGTGCGCCCTTAAAGCTTCACGCTTATGCGAAAATGCGCGACGCCCGAGGTCGCCATTGCCCATCCAATTACTGCCCGATGCCTTAATCAGCCAAATCGCCGCCGGCGAGGTCATCGAACGTCCGGCTTCCGTGGTCAAGGAGTTGGTGGAAAATGCGCTGGACGCCGGCGCGCGCCGAATCGAGGTTGAACTCGAGCACGGCGGCTGCGGACTGATCCGCGTTCGCGACGATGGCGTTGGCATCGACGCTCGCGAAATGGCGCTGGCGCTATCAAGGCACGCCACCAGCAAGATCGCCTCGCTTGCGGACCTTGAAAACGTCGCATCCTTGGGGTTTCGCGGCGAAGCGCTGCCGAGTATTGCGTCGGTCTCCGCGTTGTCGCTGACTTCGCGCACCGCGCAGGCTGAGCATGCCTGGACGGTGGAAGCCCGCGATGGGGCGGTTACCGCGCCTGCGCCGGCGTCGCACCGCCCGGGAACCAGCGTCGAGGTTCGCGACCTCTTTTTCAACGTGCCCGCAAGGCGCAAATTTCTGCGCACCGAGAACACCGAGTACCAGCACATCGTGCGCATGCTGGAGCGCCTGGCGCTGTCGCGCTTCGATGTAGCCTTTTCCCTGATCCACAACGGCAGGATGATCTGGACGCTGGCGGCGGCGCCCAGTGCTGCCGCGCGCCTGGAGCGAGTCGCAAAGGTTTGCGGCGATGAGTTCGCCGCCCACGTCATTGAACTCAAGTATGACACTGAGAGCTTGCACCTATCGGGCTGGGCGGGCCTACCGACGTTCTCGCGCAGCCAATCTGACCTGCAATTCGCTTATTTGAACGGCCGCTTCGTCCGCGACAAGCTGATTGCCGGCGCTGCACGTCTCGCCTACCAGGACGTGATGTTTCACGGCC
>Ga0210409_10002678_pt1 | contig 20880 bp, 20 predicted proteins | sample IncBWH17MmetaG_FD_161649 | JGI IMG/M metagenome (GOLD analysis project Ga0210409, IMG submission 161649) | Forest soil microbial communities from Barre Woods Harvard Forest LTER site, Petersham, Massachusetts, United States - Inc-BW-H-17-M | ecosystem: Environmental > Terrestrial > Soil >...
GTCGAAGTAGTAGTCCCAGCGGCTCGGTTTCTCGCTGCGGCATCCATTTCCAGCAGCACGATCGCAAGGGGAACCGTGACATTGATAGCCAAGGCTACAAGCGCTACAGCGCCGGCGCTGCTCGCGCCCAATATTGGTTCGAGAACGGCGAGACCAAATACCGGCGTGGCGGATGTGGCCAGCATCAGGCTATAAATAATCGCTGGGGTTCCACGCAGCGACGCAATTTGTTTCAGTGCGATCCAGGCGATAACGAAGAGACCTACATGCGAAAGAATCAATGCCAGAACGAGACGGCCTTGCCCCAACAGCAGGTCCCGAGGAATACCCGTCATGCTTACGAATAGTGACGCGGGCAAAGCAAAGGAGAGGGCCAGCTTGCTGAAGCCCGCGGCTTGGTCTGCGTCAAAGGTATGGCGCTTGCCGGCCAGATAGCCCAGTGCAAGCACGAAGAATATTGGGAATAGCGCTCCCACGATGTTACTGATGTTCATACGGCACCTTTTTGGCATTTGCTTACAATTCTTTATGGCCTACGCGAGGGCGGTTTCTCCCTCATCTTGCTAAACCCGTGCTCGGGTGAGTCGAAGCAAATGTGTCATATTGTTCAGCTGGCGTTTGCCACATATGGGTGCACCATCTTCGCCGGATCGACCACCCGCTCGAATTCGTCTTCGGTTACAAATCCAAGCTTCAAAGCGGCTTGCTTGAGAGTTAAGTCGTTGTCCAACGCGTAGTGCGCGATCTTCGAGGCTTTGTCATAACCGATGACTGGGGAGAGCGCCGTCACCAGCATCAATGAGCGGTCCACGTATTCCTTGATCTTTTTCAAATTCGGCTTTGTGCCTTCAACCAGGAATTTGCGGAAGTTCGTGCAGCCGTCAGTCATGATGGTCACCGAGTGCGCGATGTTGAAGATGATGAGAGGTTTGTAGACATTCATTTCCAGGTACCCTCCTGCACCACCGAATCCGACGGCTACATCGTTCGCTATGACCTGCACTGCGATCATGGTCAACGCCTCGGCCTGTGTCGGGTTCACTTTGCCAGGCATGATGGAAGAACCCGGTTCGTTTGCCGGAATTATCAATTCTGCAAAACCGGCGCGCGGACCGCACGACATCAGCCGGATATCATTCGCGATCTTGTAAAGAGAAACAGCTAGAGTTCGCAGTGTGCCGGAGAGCTGTACCTGAGCATCATGAGCGCCCTGCACTGTGAACTTATTTGGGGCGCTAAGGAATGGAAGATTCGTTAGCTTCGCGATTTCAACTGCAGCGGCTTCGCCGAATCCAGGAGCTGCATTGATCCCAGTTCCAACGGCAGTACCGCCGAGAGCGAGTTGGTAGACACCTTTCAGGGCATCCTCGATGCGCTCGAGATTGTCGCTGAGCATTCCGACGTAACCCGACCATTCTTCACCAAGTGTGATGGGAGTTGCGTCCTGCATGTGGGTCCGGCCTATCTTGACGACGTCCTGCCACTCTTTCGACTTTGCTGCAATGGCGTCCCGCAGTGCTTCTACGGCAGGCAGAAGTCTTTCTTTGACGTTTACCGCTGCCGCTATATTCATGGCAGTAGGAAACGAATCGTTGGACGATTGCGACATGTTGACGTGATCGTTGGGATGAACAGGCGTCTTACTGCCCACCGGAGTGCCTGCAAGCTGGGAGCAGCGGTTGGAAATCACTTCGTTCACGTTCATATTGAATTGCGTACCGCTGCCGGTCATCCACACGTGTAACGGGAACATATCTTCGTGCTGGCCGGCGAGGATTTCGTCGCAGGCTTTGACGATGAACTCGTATCGTTCGTCGTCCAGTCTTCCGCCAGCATGATTCGCACGGGCGGCGGCTTTTTTTAAAGTTGCATATGCGGTGATCATCTCCCGCGGGATCAGATCATGACCGATACTGAAGTGTTCGAGCGACCGCTGGGTTTGCGCTCCCCATAGCTTGTCGCTTGGTACATCGACTTCGCCAAGGCTATCTGTCTCTTTGCGAATACCCATAACCATCGCATCGCTGATTGCAGCCATTGCTTTTACTCCTTCTCAAATTGTTTTGTTCGGGCCGACCTCATATTTCCCTGCCCCGCCGAATTGGATCTCCCGCGTTGCTGAGTTGCCCACACTCATCGATGAGTTTCACGCTGCGTCTGGCACGAACTGGGTGTTCGCGCCTTCTTTGAAGATGACGTACGCACGCTTCCAAGGTTCGTCATTGATCAGGCGCCATTTGTGGCCTGAACCGGTGTGGTCCTCTGCCACAAGCACGTCACCCGGACGGAGGGTAAAGTTCTCGCCCCCGGCCGTCGCAAATTCGAGCACGCCGGACAATGTAATGACGTACTGAGGAATCGGGTCATTGTGCCAGTCAAAAGTGGAATGTGCGGGCGTCTCTTTGAACTCGACCGACTTCGCATCCACCAACTTGGCGCCATTCACACTTCCACGTACTACATGTGAGTTTCCATCAGGTCCCGTGTACAACCGATAAGCGCGAATCATCTTCAGTCTCCTTGATTGTGATGTTGTTGATGTCCAATACTGCCGCCGTTTCTGCGCGCACACGCCGGCACAAATCCGGATTGTCGATCAGAGACTGCCCGTAGGAAGGAATCATGTTCTTCAACTTGTCTGCCCATCCTGCATTCGTCAGTTTGTCCCGGAAGCAGCGCTCGATCACCTGAAGCATGATCCAGACTGCCGTTGAGGCACCCGGCGAGGCACCTAGCATCGCAACAACGGACCCATCTGAGGCGGTAATGAGCTCGGTTCCGAATTCCAGAATGCCCCCGTGCACTGGGTCCTTCTTGATGATCTGCACGCGCTGTCCCGCGACCTCAACCTTCCAGTCGTCCTCGTTTACATTCGGGTAGAACTCGCGGAGCGCAGCGAAGCGTTGCTCAGAGGACTCCAGAACCTGGCCGATGAGATACTCTTCGAGCGCCAGGCTGCTTTTCCCGACTGCCAACAGTGGGAGGATGTTTTCAGGATCGATAGAGCTGAACAGATCCAAATAGGAGCCGTGTTTCAGAAACTTCGTCGAGAAGCCCGCATAGGGCCCGAAAAGCACCGAAACTTTGCCTTCGATGTGCCGGGTGTCGAGATGCGGGACAGACATGGGAGGCGATCCGACCGCAGCCTTGCCGTAGACCTTCGCGTTGTGACGAGAAGAGACTTCCGGGTTGTCGCAGCGGAGCCAAATTCCACTTACTGGAAATCCGCCATAGCCCCGCCCTTCCGGAATTCCCGATTTCTGTAACAGTGGCAGGGACCCGCCGCCTGCGCCGATAAAAACAAACTTGGCCTGCACGTAGCGGTGCTCGCCGGTCTTTTCGTCCCTGATCTTCACACTCCAGGCATTCCCATGGCGCTCGAGATCTTGCACCCGGCTGAAGAAATGAATGGAAAATCCATCCTTCCCCTCGAGTGAATCAAGCAGACCCTTTGTAAGTGCGCCATAGTCCACGTCCGTGCCAGTCACCATGCGCGTAGCCGCGACAACGTCATCAGGGTCACGCCTCTCCATAACCAGCGGAATCCATTCTTTGATCCGCCTTTTGTCCTCCGAATACTCCATCCCGTAATAAAGAGGATGGCTCGAAAGCGCCGCAAAACGTTTCCTCAGGAAATTCCGGTTATCGACCCCGCGCACGAAACTCATGTGAGGTACGGGATGAATGAAGGACTGAGGGTCCTTTATCGCACCCTTCGTCACCAGATAAGCCCACAACTGACGGGAGAGGTCAAACTCGGTGTTGACCTCGAGAGCCTTGGAAATGTCGATGCTGCCGTCGGCTCTCTGCGGAGTGTAATTCAGTTCACAAAGCGCAGCGTGGCCTGTGCCGGCGTTGTTCCATGCATTTGAGCTTTCCTGCGCCTCACTGCCCAAAGCTTCATGAATTTCTATTTTCAGCTTCGGCTCAAGCTCTTTTAGGATTACCGCGAGTGTAGCGCTCATGATGCCTGCACCGATGAGAACGACATCCGGGTTAGATGGGTTAGTTGTTACAGGATTACTAGAGCGCGTCATTACAGAGTCTCCTTCATGATGCTCCATTGAGTTTTTTGCGTGCGAAGGGTGCTTTCATTGAAATGGTTCAGGTTGCGAAGACTCTTGGCAATCCACACAGCCGTGATGCCGACAGCGATGCCAATCAGAGTGTCAAATAACCGCAGGATAGGTCGACGCCACGCGTGCTGTGGACTAATTCCAGCCACAACCATGACGACAGTTGTTGTGATTGAAGTGGTAATGACTTCCCCTGGCCGGCCGATGATGATCAGAAGTACGGCACCGATCGCGATCAGAATGGCCATACCCCAGGAACTGAAAGGGAAAAGCAGTAGGTAGCCCAGGCAAAGAATGAAGCTCAGCGATGTTGCTGCAATTCGTGACAAAGCGGAGCTTACGCTGTCCTTGTAGCTTTCACGACAGACAAACACCGTTGCCACGACGGACCACATTCCTCCGAGAAGTTGATCATCGCGGGAACTGATTGCACTAGTGAGAATCCGAGTGGCTAGTTCGTAGCTCACCAGAGCAGCGAAAGCCAGTCCTGCACCGGAAGCCGCTGCCCAACCGATCCGCTGAAGCCCGTTTGTTTCTTTGCGATGTAGTGTGACCCTTGTCATGCCACCAAGCCCTTTTTCTCCGACATGTAGTGCGGGTTGCTGCTTAACTGCCCATTCGAAGCAGCTAACAGCCTTCCATTACTCCGGCGGGAGAGGGCTCCTGCCGGAGTGCTGCGGTTGAGTCAGATGATGTTGTCTTCGCGAGTGAGACTCTTATGACATCCTGCCGCAGCAAATACACAGAAACACCAAAGAGGACAAGATCCTTCATCAGGAATGCAACCCTCTCGGTCATTGCAGGGAATCCGCCGGCCGAGGCGGCCCAACCGCCGGGTATGAAAGGAATGATTGTCGAGGTTCCGAGCATAGAGAAACAAAAGCCGAGAGCCCCGAGAATCCCCGCCTTCTTGTTCCAGAATCCGGCGAGCAATAGTGCTCCGAATAGCCATTCCGAGGCGCCAAGAAAGTAGGTTGCTCCACGAATGCCGAAGACGGGGTACAACCAGAAGATGAGGGGGCCGTGACTGATGTAGGGAATCAAAGCCTGCGCCTCATAATCGAACCATTTCTGATATCCAAAAAACAGGGCAATGATGCCCATCAACGCACGAAGCAAATGGTAGTCAAGGTCTTTCTTGAGAATGCCGAGCTTAATCAAACTTCTGATGATGAAATTCACAATGCCCTCCATTGAACCGGCAATGACAGGTCGTCCGTCTTCCCATTTGGCGCTTCGTCACAGCCATCCGCTTAGCGCATCGAGGAGCAACTGGCGTTCCAAATACGGCGGCACCCTTCGAAGCCATCCAGGTCGGCCTTTCGTAGCTGGATTCAACGTGCTGACAGTCCGCCACTGAGAAAATTACGTCAGCGCTCTCATTGGGATCGTTCTGATGCTGGTTGAGATAGCGACTCCGTGACGCGATTTCGACTCAGATCATTTTCGACAGCCTTGTTTTGATGAGCCGCAATCTGACCACTTCAGACTGCGGCTGATACTTCCCCAATTGCGGTTCAGCTTGGGCGAAACATCACCTAAGGTCTGGCGGTCTATCGATACGTGTCTTTATGTCGTCCAATGCGCGACGAGCCCCATCTCAAGAGCGTTTCACCTTTGCCCCTCTGCCCTGCGCACTAGGCTCTTTCAAATCCGTTGTTGAAGCGATGGAATTGGAATCAGCGTTGCAAGAGAACTGCCATGCCGAATGTAACTTGCAAAATTCCCCGGTCCTTGGAAATCGCTCTCGACAGGTACCTCGAACGTACGAAGCACTCTGCCTCGGCTGTTGTGACGGAGGCCCTATCGCAGTTCCTGAATCATCCGTTGCATACGCTGTTCCAGGTATCTACTTCAGGCGCTCTAGTGAAGGGCGTTTATCAGAGAGCTGTGTCAGTTGAGGTGTTAAAGCAGCACGGCGATTTCGGTCTGGGGACTTTTGACGATCTCGACGGGGAAATGGCAGTTCTCGAAGGTCGTGTCTATCAGGCCCGGGCTGATGGAACGGTTCGTGAGGTTCCTGACATTACGACCGCTCCGTTCGCAGTTATTACAAGATTTGAGCCGGATGCAAGAGGACAGATTCAGTGCGTTGAAAACTTGAGCGAGCTTGTCGCTCAGTGTGACCAATACCGGGAATCAGACAATCTTTTTTGGGCGATCCGCATCGATGGTCACTTTGATTATGTCCACACCCGGGCAGTGCGGGCAACAAACAAGCCTTTGGCTCAAGCAGCAGCGGTCCAGCCGGAATTCAGGTTTCACCAAAATGATGGGACCCTCGTCGGAATATGGTCTCCGGCCTTCTCAAGTACTTTCAGCGTACCCGGGTATCACTTTCATTTTCTCTCCTCCGACCGCAAGAAAGGTGGTCATCTGCTCGACTGCAGCGGACGCAACCTTACGGTGCAGGTTGAAAGACTAACTGAGTTTCATATCTCGCTCCCTGAATCGGAAGAATTTCTGAAAGCCGATCTCTCCAAAGATCCATCTGCGGAGCTTTCTTCCGCTGAAGGAATACATAAATAAGGAGGCAGCATGTCGGTGGCAATGAATGGAACGGAACTGAAAAGCGGTGCGGATGTCGTGGTACGCACGCTTGAGGAGCGGAGTGTTACGCACGTGTTTGGCGTCTCAGGCGGCAAGATCGACAAAGTCTTCGATTCCCTTCTTGACTCCACGATTAAGACGGTCGTCTGCCGCCATGAGCAAAATGCTGCGTTCATTGCTGGCGGTATCGGCCGTATGACTGGCAAAGCCGGCGTTGCCCTAGCCACCTCCGGGCCTGGCTGCTCGAATCTGGTCACCGGTTTGGCGACGGCCAACTCCGAAGGCGATCCCGTCGTCGCGTTGGGAGGTGCTGTTCCAGTTCCAGACAGATTAAAGCAGCTTCACCAGACAATGGATTCGGTCAGTCTGTTCAAGCCGGTGACGAAATTCAGCGCGGAAGTATCTTCGCCGGCATCGGTGTCGGAGGTGGTAACGAATGCATTTCGCGCGGCAGAATCCGGCCGACCGGGAGCGGCATTTGTGAGCCTTCCCAAAGACATCATGATGAGCGCTGCCCAATGCGACGTGATCCGCGGACCTAAGTACGCTGCCGCTGGACCCGCCGACTGCAGCGCGATTAACGAGGCAGCGCGCTTGATCAACCGGGCAAAAACACCCGTGCTTCTGCTCGGCCTACTGGCGAGCAGGCCGCAGAACGCGACGGCGATCCGGGAATTTGTCCAGAGTGTAAAGCTTCCGGTAGTCGGAACATTTCAAGCGGCGGGAGCGGTCTCAAGACCTCTATTCGATTATTTCGCAGGCAGAGTTGGAATAGTAGCAAACCAGCCTGCGGACGAACTCCTTCGAGTTGCCGATCTCCTGATCACTATTGGCTACGACCCTGTCGAATACGAACCGGCGGTGTGGAATAAAGGGCAAAAACGTCCTATTGTTCACATCGATGTGCTTCCAGCCGACCTCGATAACTCCTACACTCCAACGATCGAGTTGCAAGGAGACATTTCTGCAACACTGGCAATTTTGACGCCTCTTGTCTCGCACTCCAGCCTCGCCCCAGAAATCAGTCGTCTCCTGGTGAAGATCGATGAAGACCGCGAAGATTTGACACTGATTTCGGAGAAGCTTCGTGGAACGCCCATTCATCCTCTGCGACTGGTTGCTGAATTACAGAAGTTCCTCACACCCGATGTGACCCTCTGTTCTGACATGGGCAGCTTTCACATTTGGATGGCGAGACACCTCTATAGCTTCCGCGCACGGCAAATTCTCATCAGCGATGGTCAGCAGACACTTGGAGTCGCACTTCCATGGGCCATTGCCGCGACCATTGTGCGACCGGCGGAAAAGGTTCTCTCCATCTCGGGCGATGGCGGATTCCTCTTCTCGGCGATGGAATTGGAAAAAGCCGTACGTTTGCAGTCACATCTGGTCCACATGATTTGGATCGACGGCAGTTATGACATGGTTGCGGTGCAAGAAGCCCAAAAGTACGGGCGCACGTCCGGGGTACAGTTCGGCCCTGTCGATCCAGTCAAGTACGCCGAGGCTTTCGGCGCCAAGGGATTCATGATTCAGTCGCCAGATCAAATTGCGCCTGTGCTTAAGAAGGCGTTTGACACTCCAGGGCCGGTTCTCGTTGGCGTACACGTCGATTATCGCGATAACCACAAACTGTTTGAGAGAGTCCGTGAGGACAGCATCAACTGACGAATTGCGGAATAACACATTTTCGCGTTGAAGATCACGGGACATTCACGGAGCCAAACCCGGATCTGAAGCTTGCTGGGAAGCTCGCGTTAGTGACCGGTCGACCGCGGGAATCGGCTTTGCAATTGCCCGGCTTCTTGCAATCGACGCAGCCGATGTTTATCTGAATGGACGAACCTAGGAGCGCGTGGATACTGCTGTCGCGGAAATCCGACGGCACTGCCCGGCGGATCGTTGGCTCGAAACAACTCTCTTTCGATTGAGCCGGAGCCACGGCATTCGCGGTGATGCCGTGCCGCCAATTCTATAGCCATAGTTCTCGTAAGACTTTCTAAAGCCGACACCAGCAGCACACTTTTGACCTTCCGCCCAAGAAATCGAACGGAATAGTCGCGGTTGCAGTCACCACTTCATGATGCTTGACGTTCAAAATTGCAATTGAAATTTCTTTCGGTCGGGTCTTTTATTGACTCGAACTTAACCCTATTCAGCTCTCAGAACCTGATGTCCAGCCACGAGGTCCAATAATTGACGTTCTTGCCCGGCGTAGAATGCTTTATGAAATCGCCGGGAAAGAAGTGGTCGAACTCCGTGAACCAGCCCTGGTTACGAGTCATCTGCCAGTGCACTTGAGCAGAACCTTGCGTCGCGATGTAGCGGGCGTTACTCCTCAAACCAGGCACGATGACATCGCCGGCTATGTTGTATAAGCCGTCTCTCGTGCTCTCACGCCAGTAAAAGGCTGGGTTGAAGAGCAGCGAAACAGATTTGCTCAGATTCAGGTCCGCAGAAGGCTGCAATGCGACCAGGTTGCGCCTCGCGAATAGTTCCGCATAAGTGAAATAAGGGCCTTTTTCGTATATCGAGTTAAAAGTACCCAGGGTGCGCCTTGATGGATTTTGATCACCGCTAAGGGCGAGAGCGCGAAGGCCAAACCTCGGCTTCAACGGAACCGAGTCGATGTGATAGCCATGCTCTGTCGAAAGCGCTCATGCGCGAATCGCGTAGGATCGAAAGCTGCCGAACTGGAAGGAAAATTCATCGTTGTAATCCCAGTGCTCAGTGTTTCCCCACAGCCGTGTGCCGATTGTCTCCCTCTGTTCTCGGCCCGTCCCCTTTCCATCGAAAGGTACACTCTTGTTATCGAGACCCATGTAATAAAGATCGATGTTCCCACGCGGCAGAAATTTAAATGGATGGACTGCATAAGCCGCCCAGAAGCTCTCCGCATGGTTAGGCGGGTCGTCGAAGTAGCCCATATTGTCGAGGACCGGTCTGAGCGCGAGTAGATCAACAGTCCAGTCTCCGTGCACCCAGCTAAGACGAGCTCCATCGAGGCTGCGGCGGATATTGCGGCCGTCACGCGTCGAAACGAGATTCTCTGACCCGAGCGCGGCCTCCTGACGTCCAGCTCGTAACGTCAGGCTGTCGAGTCCGGAATTCCACAGACCGAGATCGACGAAGCCTTGATGGACGTATATCGTTTCTTCGTCGACTCCGGGCCGTGGACCGCCGTTCCTCCCGTTTATGAGGCTGCTCGCAAGCTCGCCGAAAAAACGGAAGCGGTCGTCCAGATGAAGATCCGCGTGCAAAAAGTAGCGTTGCATCAGGTAGGCGTTTCCGTGAGATGTATTCGACCAGTTTGGGTTGCTGACATATTCACCACGTTCCCGAATCCAAAAACCAAGCGATAAAAAGCGGTCCTCGCCTTCGGCGCTGAGCGGAATAAACTGGACCGAGTCGAGAAGGCTGGTACGACACTCGGCATTCCCGAGGTATTGAACATCTTCGTTGTACGTCATTTGTGGAAGCTTCATCGAAGTGCTAGCGCAACCGGCGTCAGTTTCCTTGACGCTCTGTGCCGGAGCGGCTGCGCTCGCGAGAAGAAGCACGAACAGACCAACGACGCGATGAGCTCCCACGAGAGCCGCTGTCGATGGTTTTGGAGCTCTGTACATCCCTGGTGTATCCTCCCGTGCTCAATTTGTTTGATTAGCACGTTGACTAGTGCACCCGCTGTGCCAAACAAACCTGCAACCGCCTGCTTTGGGAATGCGCAAGATGGCTCGGTCATTGCCACATTAGTCCTCAAGAATGTGCCCTTTTTTCTGCGGTGTGCGTCGCAGTTTAGACGTATGACGCCCCACCGCCTCTTCGGGGCGCGTCAACTGCCACCGGCCTGAGCGCGTCACGAGATTCTTTCTTGATGTCGGCATTGGAGAAGCACAGCGCTCTTCCTGCAATGCGCCATCAGGACTCGAATTCCGATCGTTCCCTCCACTGCAGTTTGGAATTCGATTTGCTTTAAGCACAATTGCCAGGGTTCTCGAAGATCAAAGGTCGATGGTGAGGTCATGGGAGCGCTCGTTCAATACTCAACCGTTCGCTACGCAATCATTCAGGCGTCAAACAACAACGATGATCCTGAGGGATTGGTCATTGCTTATCCAGATGAGAAATGCCTGCGCGATCTCATTGCCGCTCCGAGCATCGTCGGGCTCGGATTCGAGTCGCGCGAGGAAGCGATGGCTAAAGTTGTTGTCAGGATGCCGGATCCGGGAGCTTCTAAAGCAAAGCATCGCCCCATTCCTATGTCGTACAAGCCTCAACAGCACGGTGATGCGGCGAGCGGGTGTGGCTCTGTCAAGAGTCACAGAAACCCATTCCACATCCTGCAGTGGGCTCTTGCGACCATCACTATCCTTTTCTACTCGAAGAACCTATTCAGCGTAATGCTCCGCGCAGCATTGGGTTTTTCCTCCTAATTATGCAATTCGGCAAGGACGTAGGAGCAACTTTGGGTGGTTGTGAAGCGAAATGCTTTCTGACGAACGGCCTATGGAACGCGAGAAAGTGGATCAGCACGAAGTGTGGTCAGCGATTCGCTACCTTGACCCCGACGAACGGGATAAAGATAGAGAAGCTAAATCTACCACCACGATAATCGCTGTAATAGCTGTTCTGCTTACGGTTTGTATTGTCTGGGTGGTGCTATGGCTGCGGGTACGAGGGCTATGAATTCCGGCGACTCAAATATTGAGGTGATCAGCGTGCACATGCTGACTCTGTTCGTCATGTTCATTACGTCCGGTAAAGAGTCTTCACACTTTCATGAAACTTCAGGGCCACGGGAGGAGCGGCATACTTGTCGGTCACAACCTCGATGTATGCACCTCGGCTGCCCTCAGACGCGGTCTTAAGGGCCTGATCGAATTCTCCGCATGTGCTTACACGCACGGTAAACCAGTCGTCGCATCCCAGCGCCTTAGGCAAGTCGGCATAGTGCCACTGAGCAAGGTCGTTGTATTCGATGTTGGGATCCTTGCAGAGCAGCCGTTCAATCAGGTAGCCCGAATTGTTAAGGACGAAGACGATGGGCTTCAGCTTGCGCCGGCCGAACTGACTGATCTCCTGAGCTGTCAGTTGATGGGAGCCTTCACCTGTAATCAGCACAACGCGACGGTCGGGTGCCGCGACTGCTGCTCCAAAGGCCGCCGGGGTCGCATATCCGATAGCGCCCCACAACGTCTGGTTGTAAAACTTCGCACCCTTCGGCAGGAGTGCAAACGCCATTCCAAACCCGGAAGTCCCAGTCTCAGTAATGACGATATCGTTCGGTTTAATAAAATCCGCCCAGCGAGGATAAAGCGCGTCTGCGGTAATCGGATCACTGCCGGCGCCCTTTACTGGTCCGAGCGAAGCTGGTTGAACCGGTGGTTTCTGATTTCGCTTCTCAACACGCGGCGCGAGCTCAGCCAGCACATCTTTCATCTCGACGTTAGGATAGACCTTTGTGCCCACCTGAGTATGATGGTGACGGATATCGATGGTCTTTTCCGGGTCAAGATGCGCTGTGAAGGCGCCCGTGCTGAAGTCCGTCAGAATGGCTCCGATCAGAACGACGGCGTCGCATGATTCAACGTACTCACGAACCGCTTCGTCCATGAGCGTTCCTTCGTACATGCCAATGTAGGCTGGCTGTTGCTCTTCGAGTGTGGATTTGTCCATAAGCATAGTGGCAAATGGAAGTCCGGAAGCATCCACGAACGCCTGGACAGCGTCCTGCAACCCCGCACGACTGGCCAGGACTCCTGGCAGAAGGCATCCGGTCTTGGCTGCGCTGAGAGCCTCAATGATCGCGGAGACCGCCCTCTCCAGCGATGCAGGGTCGCTCTTTGGTGGATCGAGTGGGGTTGCACCACTGACCACAGGCTGATTGGCGACATCTGCCGGAAACGCCATATAGACAGGCCTGCGGTGGTAGAGCGCCTCCGCGATCAGTCGCTCTGTTTCGTAAGCCGCGTTTTGGGGTGTCATGATGGCACTGGCACAAACGACTTTTTCAGCAATCTTGTGGAAGAAGTCGAATTCACCGTTTCCCAGCGTGTGGTGGACCAGCGCGTGCGCGGCTTGGGCGGGCAGATTTGGCATTCCGACTAGGTGGAAAACCGAAACATGCTCGGCATAGGCTCCGGCGATTCCATTGATAGCGCTCAATTCACCTACACCGTAGGTCGTGTTGAGAGCAGCGATGCCGTGAATGCGAGCGTACCCGTCGGCCGCATACGATGCATTCAGCTCGTTACAGCATCCGACCCAGTCGATACCAGCAAAACCAACGATTGCATCCTCAATGGGAAAGGCGAAGTCCCCGGCAACGCCGAAAACTTTGGTTATTCCAAGGTCCTTGAGCCTCGACAGAACGTGTTCGATTACGGTGGGCGACGTTGCTTTTTGTGTTGGGGCTGACTCTTGCAATATTCCTTTGGTTGGCACTGCTGCTTCTTTTGTTGGGGCGGATATACGCGACATAATTCGGTCTCCTTAGTATTTGGCGCTCCATGTTGCAGATGTGCTTTTCCCCTCTAAATGGAGGGCGCATCATGCCGATTTTCTTTTCTCGGCGACCGATTGACTTTGAGCCTGCATAGACTTCACGAGGTCAGCGGCCGACGCTCCTTCGAGCGACAGTCCGTAGCCAACTTCTCGCACGATGCGCTCCTTTAACGGATGAATGAAGTGCACGCGTGTGTTGCGGCGCGTTACCTCCGGCACCTTTAGGTACAGGACGGCGAGTTCTCGCGCTCGGCTGAGCGCCTTTCCGTTCGGGACGACTTCGGCAACGACTCCCCATTCGTGCGCGGTGCGCGCCGTCAGCGGCTGTGGATTGAGCAGGAACGCCTCCGCTCGTCCTGCTCCAGCGCGATAACTCCAAGTGGTAAAGATTCCATCACCTGGCACAATGCCTCCCGCGAAGTGGGGGACGTCGTGGAAGGTCGCACTCTCGGCTGCCACGATCACGTTGGCGAGCAAGGCATACTCTGAGTGCACGTGCGCCCGTCCTTCGACAGCCGCGATGACAGGCACGCGTATATTGGCTATGTTTTCAAGAATCTGACAGCCTTCGTCGTGAGTCTGGCTCCAAACACCGGGATCGGCCACATTGCCGAAAGTGGCGAAATCGATTCCGGGAATGAAATCACCGCCTGCGCCAGTTAGGATTGCGATCTTGTTCGCTCGATCTTGAGCGATCCGGTAGAAGGCGTCGAGAAACTCTGTATGGTCTTGAGCAGTGAAGGTGAATGGCCCGCCGTTGCTGTGAAATTCAGCAACCAGCACACCTGTGTCGTCTCGTGTCAGCTTCAGGCTGCGGTACTGGGAAAAATAAGCTGGTTGAGTCGTTTGCATATGGAATTCTCCAAATCGAATTAAGGCACTTCAATCAACAACGGGTCAGATATCAACCTAGTTTTGCAACATCGCGTGATCCGCTCTCAACGGCGCCGCACCGAAATTGACGGCAAACCTTTGGCACCAGATCGAAACGGTCCGGTACTTCGACAAGTCCAGATCAGTGCCCAACGCGTAGTTCTGGTCACCGATATTTCCCTTGATCGTTCCCAGATCGATGGAGGCGGCGCTCTTCACTGTCGCGCTGTCTTTTGCATCGTCAGCAGCAACCAGGTACACGTGGACATTAGGACCGTTCGAAGTACTGAAGTTCGTGAAGCGGAGAATGCGATCTCCGTTTCCAAGGCGGTAGATGGTTGCTGTACCCGCGGTGGGGTGCACTACTGCATAAAAAGTTCCGGACTCAAGGACTTGTGCGGATGAAGGGTCTCCGCCTGCCGGAAAGCCTTCGTTCACCCGGTGATTGAGGACCAACCGCTCTGGCCGAAACGCGTACCAAGCGGCGAATAGTGCGATGGCGAGCACGGCGAGGGCAAGTTTCCATTTGTGCATGTTGATGTCTCCTTCGAAATAAGAGCCGCTACGAGTAAAGAAGGCCCGGCGACGGCGCCGAATGACTCGAGGATTCGAATCGCATCTGCTGCTGGGTGGCAGCACGAGAATAACCAAACCAAGTGGAACGCTGGATGCCGGGGACTCCGTAACTTATGCGTCATTCTCGGAGGGTGAGATCTGCCGGATGTAGGGGAACCGGGTCTTCGTGTCGATATAGAAACTCCGAGACGTATTTACGACAGGAGATACCCACCCGACCTGTGGCGATACTTGCGTTAACCATCCTGATTGTCCGCCGGCAGAACCGTATTCTCGCTTACCTAAAGTGTCAGCGTTTACCTGCGGAGGACGACATTCATTGGAACCTCGATTGCTAGCTTTTGACTGGTTGGTAACATCACCAATGCAGCGCCGCGTCAGTCCCTAAGCAGGAGTGCATAATGGCTGTCATCTCTCGAGGTTTTTCTGGTCGACGAACCCCAGCGGATGCAAAACTGCCCCCTGGGCAATACCTCACGACTGATTTTCCTGTGTTGTCCGCAGGGCCAACGCCACACATCTCCCTCGATCGCTGGGAATTGACAATCGACGATGGAAGCAACGTTTTGAAGCGATGGGACTGGAAGTCATTTCGTGAGTTGCCCAGCGAAACGATTACCACTGATTTGCACTGCGTAACGCGGTGGTCGAAACTAGGCACTTCGTGGGAAGGTGTCTCGCTCGATGTGCTGCTGGCAGATCTAAAGACGGATTTGCCCTACGCAATGTTCCGTTCGTATGGCGACTACACGACGAACCTCCCCCTAAAAGATGTTATGAACAAGCAGGCCTGGATCGCGTTCAAATACGCCGGTGCCGATCTTGAGCCCGAACACGGCGGTCCCGCGCGGCTTCTCGTTCCTCATCTCTATTTGTGGAAGAGCGCTAAATGGGTGACGGGCATGACGCTGATGCCGCACGACAAACCGGGTTTTTGGGAAAACCTTGGCTACCACATCTATGGGGATCCATGGCAGGAACAGCGGTACTCGAACGAGTGACGTGGCGTGCCGCAAACGTTGTTGCGGTGCGCGACGAAACAGCGACTGCACGGACGCTCGCACTTGCAGTTTGCGATTGGCCAGGTCACGTCGCTGGCCAGCACGTTGACGTGCGTTTGACCGCTCCAGACGGGTACTCTGCCGTCCGATCCTACTCGATTGCATCTGCGCCGATCTCCGATGGGCGCATTGAAATCACCGTCGAGCGACTGCCGAACGGCGAAGTCTCACCATACCTCACGCAGGAAGTCATGGTCGGCGATGAGCTAGAGTTGCGAGGCCCGATCGGCGGATGGTTCGTGTGGCGGAGGGATCAGACAGAGCCGATCCAACTGTTAGCCGGTGGCTCAGGCATCGTTCCTCTCATGGCGATGATTCGCTCGCGTCGTTCGGCCGGCAGCAGCGCACCATTCCGGTTGCTGTATTCCGTCAGGGAGCCAGAGAAGGTTTTTTACCGCGATGAACTGCGAACATTATCAAACCAAGGCGACTCAGTAGTAATCACTTACGCGTACACGCGAGTGACTCCGAACGATTGGCGGAGACCAGCCGGACGCATCGACGCACCGCTCATTGCGACGGGTACATGGCCTTCGACCCTTCGGCCAACCAGCTACGTCTGCGGCCCGACATCATTCGTTGAACATGCGACCGACCTCCTGATCGCCGCGGGCCATGATCGCGAGAGGATCAGGACAGAGCGCTTCGGCGCTACAGGAGAACGGAAATGAATGCACCTATGAACTACCTTGACGGTAATGCTGCCGCAGGTGAATTGAGCAGGGTATTCGCAGTGGATATCACAAGCGCCAAAGGACAGTGTGCTAATTGCGGTGCAAAGAGGCGATTCGCCGAGGCACACTTGTATTCACATTGTCCCGGCCTCGTCGCTCGGTGTGCGCTTTGCGGGCATGTACTCCTGCGATTCGCCAATGTCCGAGGACGGGTCTTTCTCGATCTCAGCGGTATGACGTACTTAAGAGTAGACGCACCAAAGCAGGAGGAGGCGCCAGTTTAGAAAGGATGCCGACTTGTCTGACAAAAGTGATTGCGCTGACAATTCTTCTCCTGGTGCTCGTCCTACTAGCTTTCGGGGGCGCGCTTTCGCGAGAGCAGGCCACGATGACTCCAGACATGCATGATTACCGCTCCGCCGAACTTTTTCGCGGTTCAGAAGGCGGAAAGACGCTGGCAAGGGCTTGCGGGAATTGTCACTCAAATCAGACGAATTTGCCTTGGTACGGCCATGTTGTGCCGATCTCATGGTGGATCGAGAGGCATGTCCGCGAGGGCAGGCAGGAATTGAACTTTACTGAGTGGCCGATGTATTCAGTGCGCCGTCGACGCGATGAACTGGAGTCGATTTGCGGACTCGTCTCGAACGGTAGAATGCCGCCGGCTTCATATAGGGTTCTCCATCCTGAATCACGACTGAAAACTCAGGATAAGAAAGTGATATGTGCCTGGGCAGCCAATGAGTCGGAACACGAGAGGTAATCATTTGCCGAACGAATTTAGCCAGTGTTGAAGACTGTTTCCTATCCCAGCCTAAGGAGAACCGAGATGAAGAACCTGATTGCCTGTCTGCTGGGCATCACCCTAATCCTCCAGCCGACTGGCCCTAGTGTTGCCCGGGCAGCCAATAAAGATAAGGATGAAGACAGCTTGAAAGATTGTGGCGCAGTTTTGAAGGAGATTCTCGACATTCCCGACAATATCCCGCAGGACTTACTCGACAAGGCCGATTGTGTAGTCGTCTATCCCTCCGTGTTAAAGGCCGCATTCGTGGTTGGTGGGAGTTATGGTCGGGGTGCGATGACATGTCGAAAAGGCGAGAACTTCACGGGAGCCTGGAGTGCTCCGACAATGATGGCTCTTGAGGGCGGTAGCTTCGGCTTTCAGATCGGCGGACAGGCTACAGATTTCGTCCTGCTGGTCATGAATGAAAGTGGCGCTCGCGGGATCCTTGCCGGAAAGGTGAAGTTGGGAGGGGATGCTTCTGTTGCGGCCGGACCAGTCGGCCGCGACGCATCGGCCGAGACAGACGTGACCTTGCGCTCAGAAATTTTGAGTTACTCCCGTTCCCGTGGCCTCTTTGCCGGCATCTCTCTGGAAGGCTCAACCATCCGACCCGACAACAAAGCAAACGAGCAAATTTATGGACAAAAGCTGGAGGCTAAACAGATCGTGCTCTCGGATCAGGTCAGAGTGCCCGCCGCTGCCGAGCAACTAGTTTCCACGTTAGACGCCAAAACCAGGCGACATAAACCGTAATGCTAGGCGGCATTCTTCGCCAAGCCACCCTTCTCAATGATGAAATCGGTGATCGTTTCAACGCCTTCACCGCTTTTCAAATTAGAGAAAACGAAAGGCCGCTTCCCGCGCATTCTGAGTGTGTCCGCTTCCATGACCCCAAGATTCGCCCCTACCATAGGAGCCAGGTCGATCTTATTAATGACGAGAAAGTCGGAGCGGGTAATTCCAGGACCGCCCTTACGAGGGATCTTTTCCCCCTCGGCAACGTCGATCACGTAGATGGTCAGGTCCGCCAGTTCGGGACTGAAAGTTGCAGCCAGATTATCCCCGCCCGATTCTACAAAGCACAGTTCCGCCTGCGGGAATTTTTTATTCATCTCTTCAATGGCGGCGAGGTTCATGGAGGCATCTTCACGAATTGCAGTATGAGGACAGCCTCCCGTTTCCACTCCCACAATGCGCTCCGCCGGCAAGGCCTGCGCACGCGTCAGGATGAGCTGATCCTCCTTTGTGTAAATGTCGTTCGTAATCACATAAATGTCGTACGTGTCGCGGAGACGTTTGCAGAGCGCCTCGACCAGAGCCGTTTTGCCAGACCCGACAGGGCCGCCAATGCCGACGCGTAAAGGATGGGATTGGGAGTCTGAACTGGAAGCATTAGTCATGAGCGAAACAACCTCGTGTATTGGGTTTCGTGCGATGAGGAAGCGAGATCGACGATGAAACCAGCCGACCCCAGATCGCGAATCGTTGCGCACCCAGCGTGCGCAGCTACCGCCAGCACTGCCGGCTCAAGCTCGGCAATGGAAAGCTGCCCATCCGTTTGCCCCAGCGGCACCAGGCGAACACCGGCCGTTACCAAGTTGGCGAGGTAGCTTTGCAGAAAAGCAGGCAGTGCCAACGTGGCCGGAATGTCTTGCGTCGCTGCGCAAACGCCGAGTACGACCGAGAGCACTGGTGCAATGCTGAGTTCTGAGAGAGATGCTGAAAAACTCTCGAGGAGGGGATCGGGCCATACTCGGCGCAATGTAGCGAGGCAGGACGCCGCCTGCTGCGAAGTTTCAAGCGCAAATTCCGATGTCCCCCGAAAGGCGGCTGCAAGTTCCGCAATTTCAAGCCACTTTTCGCGATCATTTTCTTTCACGCAGCGCCATGCCTCGATAAAGAAAATCGCTTCGTTTCGTCCTGAGCCATAGCACAGATCTGCTTCAAGCCAATCAACAAGACTTTTGCGATCATGGATGTGTCCCGCTTCTACCGCCCATTCGATACCGTGAGAATAGCTATAGGAGCCGGTGGGGAATGCAGGCGAAAGCCAACTTTGCTGTCTCAAGAGACCCAGCTGTGAGACACAGTGCTGTTGATCACTCATGATGATGCTGGCCGTCATGATGTTTGTGATGGTGGCCGTGACCGTAGGCGCCGCCTTCGGGCTGGAACGCGGCCTGGACCGTTTGAAGATGTGCCCCGAAGCCGCGGAGCATGGCTTCGATCACGTGGTCGGGCCGAATCCGAAGAACGCGGTCTCGAATCTCCGTCGGCAAGTGTCGATTGCCGAGGTGCCAGGTGAGACGCATCAGCTGTTTTTGATCTTCATGCCTGATTTCGACGATCTGCTCTGGAGCGGCCTGAACCTTTAGCCACCTTCCATCTTCTAGTTGCAAACCATCTCCATCGGCCATGGCAACCGCTTGCGGAAGATCGAGAAGAATATCGTCGCCTTGATCTGCCGTCAGACGAAAGCGGCGGCGGTGGCGTGCGTCGAAATCGAGAGTGAGAGAACCCGCTGCCTTTTCTTGCGGCCATTGGCCCGCGGGGAGATAAATTGAAGCACGATGCATGGTCACCTCAGTACATAAAATAGCGTTGGGCCAAGGGCACGACTTTGACCGGCTCGCAGGTAAGAAGGCGGCCATCGGCTCGCACTTCGTAGGTCTCAGGGTTCACTTCCATGCGAGGCGTAGCGTTATTCAAAATCATCGAGCGCTTGCCGATTTTGCGTGTATTGGACACGGGAAGAAGTTTTTTCGCGAGGTCGAGCGTCTCACCTTTGTCTAGTAGTGCCCGGCTGACAAACGTCACGGAACTTTCCGTCAAAGAGCGGCCGAACGCACCGAACATCGGCCGGTAGTATTCGGGTTGCGGGGTAGGAATAGAGCCGTTGGGATCTCCCATGATGGCGGCCGCGATCGTGCCGCTCTTCAGTACCATGTCAGGCTTCACTCCGAAAAAGGCTGGATCCCAGATGCAAATATCAGCAAGCTTTCCAATTTCAATCGAGCCGACATAGGTCGAGATGCCTTGCGCTATTGCAGGATTGATCGTGTATTTTGAGACATATCGGCGGGCTCGGAAATTGTCGTTCTCACCCTTTTCCTCGGCTAGGCGCCCGAATTGCTTTTTCATCTTGTCGGCGGTCTGCCAGGTACGAATGATCACTTCGCCAACGCGGCCCATCGCCTGACTGTCGGATGACATGATCGACAAGGCCCCAAGATCATGCAAAATGTCTTCGGCCGCAATGGTCTCCTTCCGAATCCGGCTCTCTGCGAAGGCAACGTCTTCAGCAACTCGCGGATCGAGGTGATGGGTGACCATCACCATATCGAGGGCCTCATCAAGCGTATTTACAGTGTATGGTCGCGTTGGAGTCGTAGAAGATGGAATGACGTTTGGCTCGCCGCACACTTTGATGATGTCCGGTGCGTGCCCGCCTCCTGCCCCTTCAGTGTGAAACGTGTGAATCGTTCTGCCCTTGAAGGCGGCGATTGTATTTTCGACGAAACCGCTCTCGTTAAGAGTATCGGTGTGAATGAGAACCTGCACATCCATATCATCCGCAACAGATAGGCAACAGTCGATGGCGGAGGGCGTTGTACCCCAGTCCTCATGAAGTTTGAAGCCACACGCCCCCGCTTCGATTTGCTCAATGAGGCCCGCTGGCGAGCTTGCGTTTCCTTTGCCGAAAAAGCCGAGGTTGATGGGAAAGCCATCGGCTGCCTGCAGCATCTTCTGAATGTGCCACGGACCTGGAGTACAGGTCG
>Ga0210409_10002679_pt1 | contig 20878 bp, 15 predicted proteins | sample IncBWH17MmetaG_FD_161649 | JGI IMG/M metagenome (GOLD analysis project Ga0210409, IMG submission 161649) | Forest soil microbial communities from Barre Woods Harvard Forest LTER site, Petersham, Massachusetts, United States - Inc-BW-H-17-M | ecosystem: Environmental > Terrestrial > Soil >...
GAAGAAAAACGCCGCATCGAGCGCAACATGCTCGCGCTTTCGAATCTCAACCTCGCAACCTCGAGTTTTGTCGGCGGTGAAATCCAGCGCATGCTCTCGCAAGCGCTGGACCGCGTTCTCGGCGTCGTGCGGCTCCCGGCCGGCGCACTCTTCCTGCATCACGGCGATACGCAAGGTCCAACCTCAGTCGTTGCGGTGGGCTTGAGCGATGAGTTCTGCCGCGCCGCCCAAGAAGAAGGACTCGACGACTATTTGGTGGGTCTGGTGGCGCGTCTCGGGGGCTTGCTCGGCTTCCGCGACCTTCGCGACGATTCCCTCTCCGCCCTCGAAAAAGAACAAGCCATTCGCCGCTTCCGCGAGTTGGCTCTTGGCCAGGGTCTTCGCAGTGTGGTGGCGATCAGCCTCCAAGCGAAAGAACACGCCTTCGGCGTGCTCCTTCTCGGAACACCCGACAGCCGGCGCTTTGCTCCCGCGGAACTCCGGCTGCTCCTCGCCCTCGGCCATCAAATCGGCATGGCCGTGGAAAACAGCTACCTGATTCAACAAACTTCACGCCGCTCCGAAGAACTGCACGTGCTCAATGAAATCGGCCGCGCGCTCAGCTCCACCCTGAACAAGGAAGACTTGACGCGCAAAGTCTGGGAAGAGCTGCGCCGCTTGTTCGACGTCGAGAATTTTTACATCGCCGAACTCGATCCCCTCCGCGACGAAATGCTTTTCGATGTGGAAATGATCGACGGCGTTCGAATCCCCAAGCGCACGCGTCCAGCCGGCAACCACTTGACGGAATACATCATTCGAACGCGCCAGCCCATTTTGATCCGCGACAATTTCGTCGCCGAAGTCAAGAAACTTGGTGTCGAACCGCTCCGTAACAAAGGCTGTTTCTGCGGCGTTCCTCTGGTCGCTTACGACCACGCCATCGGCGCCATGGCCGTTTTCTCCGATCATGAACGTATCTTCGACGAAGGCCACCTGGAACTCCTACGTGTGCTCGCCAGCGAAGCTAGCATCGCCATCGAAAATGCCCGCCTCTTCAACGAGGAGCGCACCAAGGCGCGCCACCTCTCGCTGCTCAACACCATTTCGCGCAACGCCATCGCCACCCTTAATCCCGATGAGATGCTCGCCAAAATTACGGAGCAACTGGAAGACGGCCTGACCTACGATCACATCGGAATCGGCGTGCTGGATTATGCGACACGCGAGATTGTCATCCAGGCCGAAGCCGGCAAACGCCGCGGCACGCTCGGCCAGCGCATTCCGCTTGGCGCGGGCCTCGTCGGCCACGTGGCTCGCAACGGCCACTTGGCCGTTTACCGCGCTGCTTCTTTTGCGGACAACGCGCTGAAGCCCCTCCTCGCAGATTCGGTCGCGGCTATCGCGCTGCCCGTCTTCTACGCCGAACAGCTTCACGGCATTCTGCACATCGAATCCTCCACGCCCATCGAGTTCTCCGAAGAAGAAGTCTTGCTCTTGCGAACGCTTGCCGACCTCATCGCCGGCGCTTTGCACAACGCCCTCTCGTTCCAAAAAGCCCAGGAGCAGGCCATCACCGATGGCCTCACCGGCGTCAAGACCCATCGCTTCTTCATGGAAGCGCTCTCTGCCGAATGGAAGCGCTCCACGCGCGCCGGCCGCGCCTTCGCCCTCGTGTTGATGGACCTCGACCGCTTCAAATTCGTCAACGATTTCTACGGCCACCTCGAAGGCGACCTCGTTCTCCAGCGCGTCGGCCACATCCTCGAAACCAATTGCCGCCGCTCCGACGTCGTCGCGCGCTATGGCGGAGATGAATTCGTCATCCTCATGCCGGAAACCAACATGGAGCACGCCAGACAGCTTGCCAACAAGCTCCGCGGTTGGGTTTCCGCCGATCCGCTCCTCCGCGAAAAAAACATCAGCGCCAGCTTCGGCATCGCTTGTTATCCGCTGCACGGCTCTTCGCCGCAGGAACTGATCCAGGTCGCCGACGCTTCCATGTATCTTTCGAAACATCAGGGCGGCAACGCCGTGTCCACCGCCGATCACTTCGATCCCAACGAAGCCAAAAAATGGAAGCGCGATGTTCTCGAAGCGTATCTGGGCGTCACGCTCAAGCGACTCTTCTCCACGGGCCCCGAAGCCTTTGAAGAAATCTATCAACGACTCACGCAGTTTACGGAATCCCTGGCCGCCGCCGAAGGCGCCAACGGGAAGCCCGTCGTAACCGGCTCGCAAGGTCCTCAATCGCTGCCCCAGGCCGTGCTGGATACCGTAACTTCGCTGGCCTTTGCCATCGATGCCAAGGACCACTATACCCAGGGCCATTCGCAAAAAGTCTCCGCCTACGCCGCCCTCATTGCCGAAGCCATGGGCATGAAAGACGCGGAAGTCGAGGAGATTCGTCTGGGCGGAGTGCTGCACGACATCGGCAAGGTCGGCATTCCTGAAAATATTCTGAACAAGAACGGCCCGCTGAATCCCGATGAGTGGGAAACCATGAAATCGCACGTGCGGTTTGGCGCCAAGATTCTCGACCCGCTCACCCCGCTGGCGCGCATCCGCGAGATGGTTCTTCACCATCACGAATACTTTGATGGCTCTGGCTATCCGGACTCCCTGACGGCAGACAAAATCCCGCTCGGCGCCCGCATCATCGCCATTGCCGACGCCTATGACACCATCACCAGCGATCGTACTTACAAGAAAGCCCGCAATTCCGGCGACGCCCTAGCCGAACTCGAGCGCTGCGCCAACGCCCAATTCGACGGCGCCATCGTTGAACTTTTCGTGCGCACCATGCGCGCTCTCCCCAACCCGGTCATCGAAGTCGTCGCCACGGGCGGCCCGCGCAACCCCTAAAGCGCTTTCTCCTCGCACCTGCTACCGTTTCTCAATACCGCCCCGTCAAACAAGTATGTCCGGGGTCTGCCCGAATTTTCTTCAGTGAATGTGTGATTCGAATCGTCTAAGGAGGTTTTTATGAACCTTCGTAAAGCCGCATTCCTCTGCGTTTCCGTGATCCTCGCGGCCTCGCCGCTCTTAGCCGGCACTCACTCTGAAGCTGTTTTCAGGAAATTGCAGTCCCTCGCGGGTGAATGGGAAGGAAAAGACGACCACGGCATGCTCGTGAAAACGAATTTCCAGGTGCTGGCGTCAAAAACCGCGGTCATGGAGACGCTCTCCCCCTCCGGAATGGAAGAGATGATCACTCTCTACAGCATGGATAACGACGGGATCGCGCTGGTGCACTATTGCCCGACCAACAACCAGCCGCGCATGCGCGTGGTGCCGCAATCGGACGACGTCAAAGAACTGAGTTTCGACTTTCAAACCGCGGGAAATCTAAAATCTCCCTCAACCGGGCATCAACATCACTTGGTTATCCGCTTTGAGGACTCCGATCACCTAACGGAAACCTGGACGTGGCGCCAGGACGGTAAGGACATGCCCATGGTCTTCCATCTGACGCGCAGGAAATAAGGAACGGCATCAAGAAATTAGACTGGTTCTCATCTTGTGAGGCAGCCGACCCCTGCGGCGATTCCTGCTGCCATTTCGTGGAAACTTCGCAAAATTTCGGCATGGACTAACTCTGGACGGCATTGTTTCCTAACACCGAGTCAACACAGGCAGAAGGGACTACTTTGCTAGCAAGATGCCGCCGCTGGCGACTACCGTGTGTTGATTTCCGGACTGGAGTGGCACGTTGAGTTCCGGATTTCCGGAGACGAAGTCACGCACTTGTCCAAACACGTTGATAGACCAGCTTGAATTCCTTGCTCGCCAAAGACCGAAATCCAGTCCCGCACCATAGTCGAGCGCTGCGCCATTCTTGACGTGGACGCTATACTTCTGGCCATTGGTGAGCACCTGGCTCTGGAGAAACAGATCGTATCCGCCGCCCGCGGCTACCCAGGGACGCAATCTCGCGTAAGGCAGGAACTCGAGCCGTAATCCGGGTGTGAAATAAAGCGCTGAATAATTTCGCGGAACCGCGGCCGCGACTGATCGCACCACGCGTGGCGGAACCACGGTGAGTTCGGCCTCGATGCTCGGCTCGAAATATCGCGAATGCCACAGGGCATGGTCATAGTGCAGCCCGGCCGCGAAGGCTGCCGAGATCTGTACTGTTTCTCCCGGCGAGCCCAGGATAGCGCGACTCTGCGCAGGACTCCCGCCAAAGAAAATACCGATTTGCTGCTCCTGCGCGCGACTTGGAACCGCAAGCAAAAGAGTGAGCAAGCCGGAAAGGCAAACAGCCCGAAGAAGTGTCATCTGTTTTGCAAAAATTCTGTGCATCTGCGCTGTTTTTTGCGCGTTCGAACACGCACCGCGCAGTACAGAATAAGGCGCTGGAAGACACGGGAAAATAGTACGACAGGCCAGTGCGTTCACCCGTTTCCGCTAACCCTCTTCGTTTCAATGGCTTCGGGGAGTTACTCATAGATGGCAGCTACACAGTCCTCGCGCACTCATGAAACTCATCCTAGAGAAAGTTCGTGATGGCTTAGGCGCGGAAAAATAGAGTGGCGCCGCCGCGGTCCGTGCAGGACTTATTCTTGGCAAAGTACCTTTTGCGTCTTTTTGTTCTGAGCCTTCAGTGCGCGTCAAGGTCCAAGTCTTTGACGGGCAAATCCCAGTGAGCCTCCAGAATTTCGAACCTCCGCTGCTCTTCCTTCTTGTACGTCTCCTGATCCGGAAAGAGCTGCTTGATCACCGCGGAGCTGTCGAAGTTATCGTTGGCAATGGATGCGTTCTTGAACACGATGGTCACGCGATAATCCCAGCGCCCATCCTCCGTGGTGTGATATCGCGGAACGGTCATGAAAACCTTCAGCATGCGCCCCAGCTCCATCTCCTTCTTCAGCACCGGATAGTGGTTTTTCTTGAAGAGCGCCAGGAATTCCTCCGCGTGCCCCCACTTCGCCTTGTAGTAGTACTCGATCGCGAACGGCTGCGGACTCCCTTCCCCCGCCTGCATGGCTGCGCTTCGTGCCACACCGCTGTGGGGTGCTCCTGCCAGGAGAATTATGGCCACTACCGTCGCGATCGCCCCAGCCCGCACAAAGTTGTTCCGGTTTTCAAAGATCATGGATCCCCTCCGTGAATGGATGACTTCTCGCCGATCATCCTATCTCCCCTTGCCCCGCATAGCGAGCGCTTGCCGCCACCTGCTATTCTTGTTTTTACCGAGGAGGCCACATGCAAACCGGAACTGTGAAGTGGATTGGCGAGGAAAAATTTGTGGCCATCGGCCCCTCGGGCCACGCCCTGGCGCTCGATTCCGACCGCAAGTCCAACACCGCGCCGGGCCCAATGGAATTGCTGCTGCTGGCGCTGGGCGCCTGCACCGCCACCGACATCGTCATCATCCTCGAAAAAAAACGGCAGAAGCTCGAAGCGCTCGAAGTTCTCTGTTCCGGCGAGCGCGCCCCGAAACCGCCGGTCGTCTGGACCAAATTCGAATTGGTTTACCGCCTTCGCGGCCAGCTCGATGATGCCGCGGTGAAGCATGCAATTCAGCTCAGCGAAGAGAAATACTGCTCCGTCGCGGCTATGCTCAGGAAGACCGCGGCCATCACCTGGCGCTACGAAATTCTCCCCGCGCGGTCCTAGCGCGCGTGTTCTCGTTTCTCCATCGCTAAGTGCAAAGGATCTCCTCCCTGAATACCTCAAAACTTGCCTTCGGCCCTTTTTCTTTCACAAAACAACTTCTCTGCTGCGATACTGAACTGGGCCAGGCCGTGCCTTGAATCGCCGAGGCGCTATCGCATAAAATCCAGATTCTTTTGTTCCGGGAAGCCATTCGCAAGGAGCTTCATGTCCCACCGCATCGCGGCAAAAATTACGGGTGTAGCCGGCTACGTTCCGCCGAGAGTGATGACCAACGCGGACCTGGAAAAACTCGTCGAAACCAATGACGAATGGATTCGCACGCGCACCGGCATCCGTGAGCGCCACATCGTCGAAAAGGGCATGGCCAGCTCGCATTTGGCGACAGAGGCCGCCAAAGCCCTCATGGCGCAAACCAGGACCGATCCCGCCGACATCGAGATGATCGTTCTCGCCAGCGTCACCCCGGACATGTTTTTCCCTGCCACCGCGTGCCTGGTGCAAGAGCGCATTGGCGCAAAAAAGGCCTGGGGCTTCGACCTCTCGGCTGCATGCTCCGGTTTCGCGTACGCCCTGACGGTAGGAGCGCAATTCATCGGGGCGGGCACGCATAAGAAAGTGCTGGTCATCGGCAGCGATGTGATGACTTCCATTCTCGACTACACGGACCGCTCGACCTGCGTGCTCTTTGGCGACGGTGCGGGAGCAGTCTTGCTTGAGCCCGCGGGTTCGAATGAGGGCATCCTCGACTTTGAACATGATGTGGACGGCTCGGGAGGAGCGTTTCTCTACATGCCCGCCGGCGGCTCGCTTAACCCTTCAAGCCAGGAGACCGTCGAAAAGCGCATGCATTACGTCCACCAGGAAGGCTCGCAGGTGTTCAAATATGCGGTGCGGCGGATGGCCGAAATGGCCACACATCTTCTTGAAAAGAATGGCTTTACCAAGGATGACCTGAAGTTGTTGGTCCCTCATCAAGCCAACCTGCGCATCATTCGCGCCACCCAGGAACGCCTCGGCGTCGATGATTCCAAAGTGCTGGTGAATATCGACCGTTACGGAAATACCACCGCGGGAACGATTCCCCTCGGCCTGCGCGACGCCGTCGAGCAGGGCCGTCTTCACAAGGGCGACCTCGTGCTGATCGTTACCGTCGGCGCGGGATATACCACCGGCGGCATTCTGCTTCGCTGGGCCTACTGACGCCCTCTGACCGCTCTACCGCGTATTTCGCGCACGCAAACAAAAAGCCGCCCCGGTATGACCCGGAGCGGCTCCTCATTTCTAGCGGCCGGAAAGATTAGAAGCTGAACTTCCCCCACACCACAACGGTGCGGGCTCCGATGATGGTCGCCGCGGTGTTGTCGAAGAAACTGCTCGCGAAATTCAGAGTGGGGATGCCCAGATTCGGATGGTTGAAGGCATTGTAGAACTCGCCGCGGATCATGAACGCATAGCGTTCCTTGAACTTGACCGTGCGTTGCGCGGAAAGGTTCCAGTTCTGGAATCCAGGGGAGATGAAAGTGTTCCGTCCGATATTGCCATTGTGTCCAAACCACACGTAATAACGGAAATCGTTCTTGGTCGCGGTAAAGGCACCCGTTACAGGATTTGTTCCAAACGAAGAATTGAAGTCCGTAAACGTAGTCCCGTCGAGGGTGAAGCCAACGCCGGAATCGCAAGTACTTGTGACCGCGACGCAGGCCGGGCTGTAGTTGATGGGGACCTTCAGGTTGCCCAGGAACGGCCGGTCGTTGGCGTGAAAATCGCCGTTGCTATCGATACCATCGTAAAATGTTTGTGGGGCGCCGGAGGAGAAAGTAATGGTGCCCGCGGTCTGCCATCCGTTGGTAATGGCGCGTACGACCTTCATGGCTGCATTCTCACTACCGTGCACATTCGGCAGTTGGTAGAGATACGCGAGCACAAAATTATTCCGGTGATCGTAGGAAGATAGCCCGCGATCTCCGTGCTGGTTGGTTACGTCCTGGGCAAACGAGCTTGTACCGCTGGTCACGAACACATCTGACATATCGTCAATAAACTTGGAATAGGTATACCCCGCGCGAAGGAGCAGCCCATGCGAAAAGGAACGCTCCAACTTGAGCTGCCCGGCGTGGTAGATGGAATCACCACCGTTCGTGCGGGCGAGCACTGGTCCAAAATTGGGATTGGCAAGAAACGGATTCATGTCCGTGTTGACGAAAAGGTGTTCGCCGCGGGTTCCAACGTACGCAGTGGTCAGCAGAAAACCGCCCGGGAGCTGCCGCTCAATGTTGAGATTCCACTGATGCGTCAACGGATTCAGAAGGTGGGCGCTCGTGGTATCCACCGCGCTTGTGGAAGTCAGTGCCGGCTGCAGCCCGGCGAGCGCGCCGGTTGCATCGGGAATCCCTCGCCCGAAGGAGCCCTTGGCTGGAGTTGGGCCGTTGAGAGTCTGCAATATTCCGTTCGGCGAACCCCCCGCGGTATTGTCAATAATATTGGTGAAGAGGCCGTCGTAGAAAATACCGTAACCCGCGCGAATTACAGTCTTGTCCGCGCCAAAGATGCGCTCCCAGAAGTGTGGCGTGTACGCCAGGCCGACACGAGGCGCAAAATTGTTTTTGTCGCCCTGCTCTGGCGCGGCAAATGCACTGGGGAAGGTTGCGCCAGCCAATCCCTGTCCAAAGCGCGGATCGAGCGCGGGGAACTGAAGGTCATTCCCCGGAGTACCCCAATACTCATAGCGGAGGCCCAGGTCCAGGGTAAAGTTCTGCTTGATTCGCCAGGTATCCTGTATGTAGGGAGCGTAGTTGGGTAGAAATGGATGAATTTGCGTATTTCCGAAGAACTTCGAAATGCTTCCGGACGGGCCGCTGAAGTTGTCAATTAAGTTGGCCAGGCTGCTGCAATCGAAGGTTGCCTTGGTGATCGGGTTCGTTCCGCAGCTGTTGTTTTTTGTCGGAGCAAAAGTGATCGTGCCTCGAGGATCCACGGGGATGCCGTCTTTCACAAAGATCAGCGCCATGTCACCCCCGAATTTCAACGTATGTTTTCCGAACGACCAGCTGAAGGCGTCCTGGAACTGATAGGTCTGGTGATTCCGCGAGCTCGGTGAATTGTTCGGAAGCCCAAAATTCATGCCCGTGCCATCCGGGTTGGGGAGATCGGTCAGCACCACCGTGAAATGCGTCCCGATCGCGCTGGCAAGTGTGGCGGCCGTCGGAGCGAATTCGAATTGGATGTTGCCGTAGGAGAACCGCAGTTCATTCACCATTTTGGAAGAGATGGTGTGAACCCAGCTGGCGTGGTAGTTCGAAAATGGACCACCCTGCTGCGTTTCGAACGTCGGCAATTCCCGCGGGTTGTTGAAGAAATCGGGAGTGAGATTCGAACTGCCGCGCAACGCTCGCAGCGACAGCTGGTCATGTTCCGATGCGACATAATCCAGCCGGACGCTCCATTGCAGGCTGTTCGAGACGATGCTGCCGTCCCCGCGGGAAAGCGTTCCAAACTTCACTGGCGGCCGCGGATTTCCCGCGGCATCAAACCCCGCTGACTCGATCTGCAATCCGTTCGTCGTGCCCCGTAGGCCGCCCAAGGAGGCAATCAAGTAATCGATGTTCGCATTCGGCCCTTCATTCGCTTCGATTTGCTGCAACGCTGCCACGCCGTCAGCGGTCGGGATGAGAATTGGGCTAGTCTGCACTCCCGCATTGGCGCGGAACCGGCTCCATTGCGGAGTCGCGAAGAAAAACAGTTTATTTTTCACGACGGGCCCGCCCAGCGAAAACCCGAACGTATTCGTGATTTGTACCGGCTGTTTGAACCCCGGAAGAGTGGAATTAAAGAACGCGTAACCCGCATCAATCGCCGAGAGTGCGGATGGCTGAATAAGGTCCCAGCCGGAACCGTGCCAGTCGTTCGTGCCGCCCTTATAGACTTCATTGGCAATCGCGCCGCCACCTCGGCCAAATTCCGCGCTCGAAGAATTCAGGATCACCGTCACTTCTCCAATCGCTTCGTGGTTGACGGTTTGCACCGCTTGTCCGGTGATTTGCGCGTCGTTGTTGTCCTGGCCGTCGAGAAGAAAATTGTTGCCGCGGGGACGAGCGCCGTTGGCCGAGAAGCCGATCCCGTTGCTGGTGAAAGCGTCGCGCGGGCTTGAAGCCTGAATCCCCGGCTCGGTCAGCAGCAGCTCAAGAGGATTGCCGGAAAAGTAGGGGAGGCTTTCCATTTCAGCAGTAGCCAGATTGCCGCTGATTTCGCCGGACTGCGTTTGCAATTCTTGGCCTACGTTTGCTTCCACGGTGATGGTGGCGGCTGTAGCGCTGATTTCGAGCACCGCGCTCGCGTTGGTTTCCAGCGAGGCGCGCACCTCAAGATCGTTGATCACAGTCGGCCCAAAACCGCTCGCTTCGATGGTGACTTTGTATCTTCCGGGAAACAGAGAGGAAACGCGATAAGTCCCCACGGAGTCTGTCGTCGCGTCGTGTGTTTCACCGCCGCGATCAATGCTCACGACCTTGACGGTGGCGTTGCGAATGCCGCCGCCGGTTTTGTCTGTGACGGTTCCGGTAATGGTGCCGTTGCTTGTTTGCCCGGCCGCGCTACCAACAAAGATCAACGACGCCCCAACAACCAGGACAAACACACAGGTCAACAAATTGCGAAGCTTCATGGAATTCTCCCCCATCCAATTTCGGCCGCCACATCCCGCTCTTGGCTGCAAAACGGCAGGCGCAACTATCAAAACGCTTTGAACCTGTCGAGACGTGAAGCAACTTAATGAGATGGGAAAGTGCACGAGGCATTCCAACCGGACAGCAACTGCTTGGGGATTTTCCTGGAAATGCTAACGAGTTGCTTTTAATGAAGTTATCGCTATTTACGAGCGCGAAGAAAGCAAAACTGGCAACTAAATCTTGCAAAGGTATGGAGAGTTTAGATGCGAGCCATACGGAAACAAGAATCCTGCCGTTTTATCTAAAGATGACTGATCAAAACTCGCGGAAGGGTTGAGAAGAATTCAATCGGGCTGAAAAGTATTGAATTGGAATCGCGGAGCAACCTGTAATTTCCGCATTGCGAAAGACGGAGCAGTCCAAACTTGCGCTGAGTTGAAGTGGGCCAGAATCAGCAGGAGCGAAGTGAAGCAGCGAGTTCGAGGTTGGCTTGCAGCCGGCGGCCCACCTGAACGGCGGCGTAACGCGCGCAGATGACGCGTTCGCGCTCGCTCCAGGCGGCAACCGCGGGCATGCGGCTGCCAACGATGGAATTTAGAGCCTCGACGGCACGGAAGTAAAAGCGCACCAGACCCAACCCGCCCCGATTGGGATAGAGGTCCGGCGTTAGATCATGGAGTCCGGCAAGAGTTTCGAAATGCGCAGAGGTGAGGCGGCCGTTTTCGACATGCGCGGCCGTAAGCACGCGGTCCGAAACCGGCTGCGCTGCAACCCCAGCCAGAACCGCTCGCCAGTAATAGATGGCGAACTGAGACAGGGCCACGATGGAGATCGCAAATAGCATGGCGTTGAACATCCCTCAGCCTCTAAAGGGATTCTGGCAGGGGGAGAAATATATGCCTATAGTCCCGAAGTACCAGCGTGCTGGAACGAGCAGGAGTAACGCGTTCGCAACACTGCGCGAGATGAGGATGAAACGGTTACACAAGGGCGCTCTTGTTTGCCTGGACAGTTTCACCTATCCTCTTCGGATACAATGAGTTACAAAGGAGAATAGCCATGCGGACGATTTGTCGCTGGGCATTTTTGGCAGGTGCGTTTTCCATCGGTATCTTCATGTTCCTTAACAGGCTGGCACCCGCCCGAGCCGCGGTGGAACACGGTGCTGACCGAGAGGCGATCACCGCGGTCCTTACGGCCCAGCAAACCGCTTGGAACCGGGGCGACGTGGATGCTTTTTTGACTGGGTATTGGCGTTCGCCGGAGCTGACGTTTTCCGGGAGCAGTGGCGTGGCGCGCGGCTGGGATGGGGTCCTGGCGCGGTACAAGAAGAATTATCCCGACCGCGCGACGATGGGGCAGCTTGATTTTTCGAAATTGGAGTTTCGGTTTTTGGGACCGGATGCGGCGCTGGTTTTGGGGCATTGGCATTTGAAGCGGGAAAAAGATGACGTTGGAGGAGTATTCACGCTGGTGTGGCAGCGTTTTCCGGACGGATGGAAGATCATTCACGACCATACCAGCGCGGTAGCTCTGGCAGAGTAGAATTTACGAGAGACTTTGGCTTACCGCGGAAGATGCGTTCTTCGACGTAACAACGAATTAACGGCTACAAGATTTCCAGTATTTCTTCGTAGCGTTTGAAGGGCGGAATCAAGTACGCGCCGGCGAGTTCGGTGCGTGCCCAGGCGAGCATGTTGCGGGCGACGGCGAAGCCGCAGTCGCGCGCAGCGGCCCCGGCGGCTTCCATGGATTTCAACAACGACTGCGGGATGACGATGCCGGGTACTTCGTTGTTGAGGCGCAGGGCTTGCTTGTAACTGTTCAGCGGCCAGATGCCGATGAGCACGGGAATCGCGGGCATGCCGCCAAGTTTTTTCAGGAAGGCGTGCCAGTGTTCGGGATCGAAGAGCGGCTGGGTCATGGCGTAGTGCGCGCCGGCTTCGACCTTGGCGTGGAAGCGCTCGATTTCGTTGTCGAGATCTTCGGCGACGGGATTGACGGCAACACCGATGGCAAAATTCGTCGCGCCGCCTAACGTTTTTCCTGCCCAGTCGGTGCCCTGGTTCAGCCGGTTTAGAACTTTCACAAGTCCGACGGAATCCACTTCGTAGACGCCGCTGGTTTCCGGGTAGTCGCCGACCGATGGAGGATCGCCGGTGATGGCCAGGACGTTGCGGACGCCGCCGACGGTCCACGCGCCGAGAAGCGCGGCTTGCAGGCCAATGATATTTTGATCGCGCGAGGTGAGGTGCGGAACGGTTTCCACGCCGCGCGCTTCGAGGGCGCCGGCGACGATCAGCGCGTCCATGCCCACGCGGGCCATCGCGCCGCTATTGATGTCAATGGCATCCACTCTTTTCGAGGCCATGACTTTGTCCACCTGCTCGTAGATTCGATCGAGCGAGAGGCCTTTGGGCGGATCGATTTCCACGCACACCACGAATTCTTTTTTCTGAAGCTTTTTCCAGAATTTGCTTTCCGGATCGCGGTGCGCAACCGGCGCGGGCTTGGCCATCGCCGCGACAGAATGCGCGGCGGCGTGAGTCTTCGCGGGCCGGAGCGATTTGACGGCGTCGGCCATGGCGCGAATGTGCGCGGGCGTGGTGCCGCAGCAACCGCCGAGAATGCGCACGCCGAGCGCGGCGGCTTCGCGCGCGAAGAGCGCGAAATATTCCGGTGACGATTTTGGATAGACGATGCGGTCACCTTCGCGCTTCGGGAACCCGGCGTTGGGCATGCCGCTGACGCGCAGGTCATCAATGGCCGTGAGCTCCTGCAGAATCCGCAGCAGCGCCTGCGGACCCAGCGTGCAATTCGCGCCAATCACTTGCACGTTTTTATTTTTCAATTGCGCCGCGGCATCGGCGGGGCGCACGTCGCCGTAGGTCGTGCCTTCCTCGGAATAGGTGAGCTGCGCAACGATGGGCAAGCCGGAAAATGAGCGAATTGCGTCAACGGCAAGCAGCACTTCCTCGATGTAGGAAAATGTTTCGAGGATGTAGAAATCCACGCCGCGCTCTTCGAGGGCGAGCGCCTGTTCGTAGAAAATGTCCTGAATCTCTCCGGGCTCAGGATGGCGTGACTGCACGCCGAGGCCGAGAGGGCCAATGGAGCCGGCGATGAGAACTTCGCGAGCGGCGGATTCGCGGGCTTCGCGAGCGATTTTCACGCCGCGGCTGTTGAGGCGCTGCACTTCGTCGGCGAGGCCGAGGGGCGCGAGCTTGAAGCGGTTCGCGCCAAAGGTATTTGTTTCGATGATCTGCGCGCCGGCTTCAATGTAGGCCTGGTGCACGCGGAAGACGGCTTCCGGCTCGGTCGAATTCAGCTCATCGAAGCAGCGCTGTGAGCCCACGGCTTCGTGCAGCATCGAGCCCATCGCGCCATCGGCGATGAGAATCGAGTCTTTCAGCCGCTCATTGAAATCGAGTATTTTCATTGCGCTATTTTCGGTTCATTCCATCAGCAAATAGAGATCCCGCCGGGAGCAACAATCGCCAGTTTGTACCCGGGCCAATCCAGCAGGCTCGACCAGACGGCTCCGATAAACGCAAACGACCAGAAACGAAGGCCGGATAAATCCGTTCGTTTCGAAAAAAGGAACAGAACCAGCGCCCAGATGAGTATTCGGACGCAGAACAGGATTGAATAGACTCCGTACAAACTTGCATTCGGAGCGAAAAGACTGGCCAGCCAAACCGCTGCGATCGTGAATAGCGGACCGATGACCACACCCAGGCCCGTTCTGGCGATCGCAATCTTGAGAGACGAAGCTGTTATTGTAGGCTGCAGTTTCTTGAGGGCCACGGCGGCGAGAAAATAGCCACCGAATTTTATGCCCACAAATACGGCCGCACCTAGGGGCCCTGGAATTCCTCCCGGCAACTCTGCTCCTTAGCGTTTCTGTTCCATGAGGCTGGCGACGGTGCTCATCAGATCGTACTTGGTGAGGATTTCGAAGTGGCCGTTGCCCATCTCGACGAAAACGGCGGGATTCTCATGGCTGAGCATGTGCGTGACGCGCTCGACGGGCGCGGTCCTGGGAATCTGCGGGAGCGGTTTGCTCATCACTTCGCGGACCACCAGCTTGCGCAGGTCTTTGCCCTGCAGCGCGAGAGTCAGAATCTGATCCTCGTAGATCGTGCCGATGGGAAGATTCTCTTCGAAAACGGGAATTTGCGAAATGTCCTGCTCCTGCATGGTTTTCAGCGCGTGGAAAACGGTTTGATACGGACGCGCGATGACCAGCTCGCGGACTTTGCCGGCCTGATGCTTAGCGTGGACGACTTCGGCGACGGTGATGGCCGTGGCGGTGTCCACGTAGCCGCGCTCCTGCATCCACAAATCGTTGTACACCTTGCTGAGATAGCGCATGCCCGTATCCGGAAGCAAGGCGACCACGAAATCGTTGGGGCCGAGATCTTTTGCAAGGCGCAACGCGCCGGAGATGCAGCCGCCGCCGGAACCTCCGGTGAATAGACCTTCCATCTTGGCGAGGCGGCGCGCGACGACGAAACACTCTTCATCGTTCACTTGAATGATGTCGTCGAGAATTTTCAGATTCATGGTCGTCGGAAAGAAATCCTCGCCGATGCCTTCGACAACGTAGGTTCTGGCCTTGACGGTTTGCCCGGTCTTGACGAAATCGTAGTACAGCGAGCCGTAGGGATCTACGCCGACGATTTTGACGCTGGGATTTTTTTCTTTCAGGTATTTTCCGACCCCGCTGACGGTGCCGCCGGTGCCGATGCCGCAAACGAAATGCGTAACTTTGCCTTCGCTGTCTTCCCAAATTTCCGGGCCGGTGGTGAGGTAGTGCGCTTCTGGATTCATGGGATTGTCGTACTGATTCGGGTAGTAGGCATTGGGAATTTCGCGCGCGAGTTTTTTCGCAACGGAATAATAGCTGCGCGGATCTTCCGGCTCGACGGCGGTGGGACAGACGATGACTTCCGCGCCGAGAGCTTTCAGCAAATCCACTTTTTCCTTGGACTGCTTGTCCGTGGTGGTGAAAACACATTTGTAGCCGCGCACGGCGGCGACCAGCGCCAGCCCCATGCCGGTATTTCCGGAAGTGCCTTCGATAATCGTGCCGCCGGGTTTGAGAAGGCCCTTCTTCTCGGCTTCGTCAATCATGGTGATGCCGATGCGGTCCTTCACCGAGCCGCCCGGATTGGTGAATTCGGCTTTGACGTAAATCTGCGGCTTCAAATCGCGATTGATGCGGTTCAGCCGGATCAACGGCGTGTGCCCGACCGCGTCCAGGATGTTGTTGCACTTCATCAGTCGTCTCGATTTCTCCGCCAGAATCCCATCAGTTTAGCATTATCTGAATGCGTTCCCCTATTCCGCGGCTGGTGTCATTTTCGTACGTCCAAACAGGAGGAGAGTAGATTATTCTGTCCATGCTCTTGAAAAAGGGGAGAACAAAATGACGCGTGAGAACATTTCCAGCGGGACGGCGTGGGAGCCGATTGTCGGTTACTCGAGGGCGGTGAAGATTGGAAATTCGATTACAGTTTCCGGGACGACGGCGACGGGGCCGGACGGAACGATTGTCGGCGTTGGTGACCTGCGCGCGCAGACGATACAGACGATCAAGAACATCGAGGCGGCGCTCGTCAAGGCGGGCGCGAGTTTGAAGGATGTTGTGCGGACGCGCATCTTTGTGACGAACATCGCGGAGTGGGAAAAGGTCGGGCGCGCGCACGGAGAATTTTTCGGGGAGATTCGTCCGGCGACAAGCATGGTGGAAGTGAGCAAGCTGATTGCGCCGGAAATGCTGGTGGAGATTGAGGCGGACGCCATAATCGGTGACTGGTGACTCGTGACTGGTGAGACGCGGTGATCGAGTGAGGTAAAGGAGGTTAATGAGGTTAAGGAAGTAAAGGAGGCGGAGGAGCCGCATCGCTTCCAGTCGAGTTTCGTGATCGGCCGAGGAAATTTCATGGGGTCAGAGCTTTACGATTCGTTTATCGCGGATTATTACGATGGGTCGCCGGTGGTGCAGGGGCGGCTGCAGGATGTGGCGTTTTACCGCGATGCCGCGCGGGAGTTTGGCGATCCGGTGCTGGAGCTGGGGTGCGGCACGGGGCGCATTACCATGGCGCTGGCGGAGGCAGGCAAGCGCGTAACGGGACTGGATATTTCCGAACGCATGCTGGAACGGGCGGTGCAGAAGCGCGCTGCCTTGCGCGTGGAAGCGCGCGAGCGCGTGCACTTGGTTCAAGGAGACATGACGCGGTTTGATCTTGGCGAAAAATTCCGGCTGGTGATCATTCCTTTCCGGCCGCTTCAGCATTTGCTGGAAGTGCAGCAGCAGGTGGATTGCCTCGAATGCGTGCGGAAGCATCTTGCGCCGGGCGGGCGGCTGATCCTGGACGTGTTCCAGACGGACGCCGAACGGATGCACGATCCCGTACACCAGCGAGAAACTTTGATTTCGGAGTACAAGACGCGCGACGGGCGCGAGGTGCGGATCAGCGAACGGGTGGCGGCGTTTCATCGCGCGGAACAGCGCAACGAAGTGGAGATGATCTTTTCGGTCGGGCATCCCGGGGGCCGCAGGGAGCGGCTGGTGTTCGCGTGGACGCTGCGATATTTCTTTCGCTATGAGGTCGAACATCTGCTGGCGCGGTGCGGGTTCCGCGTTACTGCCTTGTACGGAGATTTCGACCGCACGGCCATTCGAGATGGGTCTCCGGAGATGATTTTCGTAGCGGAGAGCCAGTAGCCGAGGCAGCCCCCCTCCCCCTGTTTTTTGTAAGTGTTGCTTCTAAAGGATTTAGATTTTGCGTAAGTCTTTTATTTGCAACACATGCAGGGAAGTCCAGAAGTGTTGCATCTAAAGGACTTAGAAGTTTACATAATCCACCGAGTCATGAGCCCATCTACGCAGTGAGCCATGATACCGCACACATGGGACTCTTCGCGGAAAGGCCTAGAAAGGGCAAAAGGCTGCTGCAAAAATTGGCGCAGCCAAAACAAAAACGGCAGCCGAGGCTGCCGTTTTCTAGCAAGTTAGAATCTGACCTGAAGACATTATACCACAGTGCAGCCAGGACGACCTCGACGGTCCAGGCGTTCCAAAAGAATGAGGGCGCAGCGGTGCTGCGCCCATACAACGTGAGATAGGACGGGAATGGAACGGGGCGGAAGTTCCGGCGGATTTGTTCGCGCTTCCTACCAGTGGGCGCGGATGCGGTACTTCAGGACCGAGGTGCCGTCCTTGGCGACGGGGACGATGAATTGGGCGGCGAAGGCCGCGGTCTTGGTGTACTTGTAGGTGGAAGAGAGCATTTCCCAATCGCCGCCGATGGGCTCGTTGACCTGGACGGTGACGGGACCGTCCTTGTGGTTGCGCAGAGTGATTTCAAATTCCATTTCCCAGGTGTGGGTGTCAATGCGCTTGTAGTCGGTCTGTTTGTGCTCGGCGACGACGTCGAAGGCGTTGCCGATGTGGATGTTCACGAATTCGTCTTTTGGCGTGTGATCGATGCGGTCTTCGCCGGCAAAGAGAATGCCGCCTTTGGAATCCTTCTGATAGACGCGGACGTTGCCGGCGGGGAGCGGAATGCCGAGGCCGGCCTTTTCTTCATTTTTGAATTTGTAATAGACCAGGACGGGATCTTTCAGTGGGGCGCCGGGAGCTTGTTGATTGCGGTAGTAGTAGCTCTGGCCGTTGACCATGAAGATTTTTTCGACGGGAACGCCAGAGCCCTGGAGCAGGCTGATCTGCTTGGTTTCCTTGTCTTCGACGGAGGTTTTGCGGCCGAGGGAGTACAGATGGTATTCGCTGAAGGCTTCCTGCTGGAATTGCGGGACTGCTTTTGCCATGGCTATAGGTGCATTCACATCCATTCTGCCGTTCAATCCGCGCTCGGTGACGCGATTCAGATCACCGGCGACGAGTTGGAGACGTGCGTTGCGGAATGCTGTGCCGCTGTTATTAACGACGGTGACCCAGCCGTCGAGGTCGGCAGCTTTGTCGTCGCGGGCGACGGTGAGGACGTAGTCGGCGTTCCAGGACAAATTATTCGCGAGGTAAGAGGCTTCGATTTGCTGTTTTCTCGGGCCGGAGTTTTCGAGGGACATTAATAACGTGGGACGATCGTAGAGATTTGCAGGCACTTCGGGAAAGCGATAGCTCTCGGCAAACATCCCGGTGACGATGTCGTTTCCGATTTTCCAGACGGGGCCGTTGTTATCGGAGAGCAAGACGGCCTTGATTTCTTCGTGCTTGGTGGTGCCGCTGTCTTGATAGGTGCGCACCAGGGTGACTTCCTTGCCGACGTATTTGTGAAGAAGCTTGGCGGGCTCGAGGAGATCGTATTCGTAATTTTGTTCGATGACGCCGAGTTTTTCGGGATCGGTAAGCGAGCGGAAATGGACGGTGGCGGGATTGACGGTGGCGGCGATGTCCATGAATTTCAGGCGAAAGATGCCGGAGGGAAGGGAAAGATTGCGGACGTCGCGGATCAACGCGATGTTGGAATTGTAGACGGTGACGTTCAGTTCGGTCTGATCGTTGAGACTGGTGGACTGATCGCCGGCTGCGCGGGCGGCTTCCTTTTCTTGCGCGGCGTAGACGGTGTTGCCGCGTGCGGCGAAATGCAGGAGCGCTGCGCCGCCGGCGAGAAGCGCGGCCGTGGCCGCTATCCAAAACAGCCGGACCGTTCGTTTTGTCTGTGGGACGTTCATACCTTTCACCTCAATCGAAATTTGCCTTCTCCGTTAGAACGGTGGGAGCGGAATTTCTTGCACGCGGCACGGAGCCATCCGGCGAAGGCTGATCATGGATTGCCGACGAGTTTCCAGGTCCGACCACTATCGCTGGTTTCGAAACTTTTTGTGTTTCGAACGTTCCAGATGGTGGCGTGGAGCGCGTCGGTGGCTTGGACTCCGCCAAGATCTTCCTTAAGTGGCGAAGAAATCAATTTCCAGGTCGCGCCGCCATCGGTGGTGAGAAGGATGGCGCCGACGCGGCCCACGATCCAGCAGATTTTGTCCGATGGGGCGGAACCGGTCAGCAATTCGACGAGAACGCCGCTGCGCTGGCGCGACCAGGAGGAGCCGCCGTTGGAAGAAAACTCGATGAGGCCGGAGGGACCGGTGCGCCACTGGGAATTAGATCCGGAAGCGTAAATCAAGTGGGGATCGGTAACCACCATCACTGTTTCTGACGCAGCACCAATTCGATTGCTGGTGGTTACCTCGGCCACGCCGCCTGCGACGCCGGCCGACGCCGAAGGAGCAGCAGGCGCGTTCGCTTCGGACTTCTTTCTGGCCGGAGCCTGTGCCTGGGCTTGCGATAGCGGCGCCGGGCCCGGGACTTTGGCGTTGGACTGGTAGTTGGAGACGGGTGCGGATTGTGCCTGGACTTCAACATTCTGTTGCGTTCTTCCGGCCGCTATCTTGGCGTCGAGATCGGCTTGATTCGTTCTGCCATTGAGAGGCAGGGAGGAATCGCGCAGATCATCTTTTCTGGCGCCCTTTTCCTTGTCCACAGAAGGCGTCGGCGCTGTGAGCTTCGTAGAGATTTGAGCCCTCTCGCGCTGCTTTAGGGATTCCGACCCGATCGCGCCATTGGAGGCAGTGATTTCATCCGCAGCAGCCGGGGGGGTTGGTTGCGTGAGCCGCGCGGTGGGCGTCCGCGAAACCGTGGAGGTGGGCGGTGAGGGAGGTTGCTGCTTTTTTGCGACCTTGGCTTCCTCGAAGCTGGGGAAACGCGGCTGCTGATTCTCGTGCAGGGAGATCCAGACGAGCAGGCCGGCGGCGATAGCGCCTGCGGGAACGAGCCAGCGCCAACGCCGTCGAGTAGAACGCACCATGCGCGTTTTGCGCGAAGGGGCAGCATCGGCGGCCGGCCACGGATGGATGACAGCGGCAGGTTTTTGTTCATTCATCGCCTGGGCTTCTGCCGTTTCAGCGTGATGCAGAGGGATGTTATCGGTCGCCTCCAGCTCGGCGAGAACCATCTGGCAATGCGCGCAGCCGACGATGTGTTCCTTCCAGGAATTCATTTCGGCGGGAAGCAGCGAACGTTCGTGATAGGCGGCGAGCGTTTCGGCATCGGGACAGTTGTCAGCCTGCAGGCCCAGCCCGGCGGGCAAATTCGCGGGCTCTTCGGAAGGCGCGGCGGGGCGAAAATGACGAGCCAACGCTTTGTCGAAATTTTGATCGCGCGGGTCAGGCGCCATGAGCTTCTCCATCTATAGAACGGCTCGCCGCCGCTTTCTTGCGTGATGCGCTCATAACGGCCGTTTTCCCGCCGCCGGGCGTTGCGGTTTGGAGGGCGGCAGCAATTTTTCCAAATCGAGCGGCGTGTTTTCCGCGCTGTATTCGATGCACAGAGCGATTTCCGCATCGCTGAGACCGGGCTCCGCCGCGGAGCCATTGGCCGCGGAAAAACCGCGGCGCAGAATGTTCTCGACATCCTGGCGGAGCTCGCTGCGCGCGCGGTCCAGATGACGCGACACGCTGGACTCATGCTCCTCGAAGAAGCGGCCAATCTCCGCGAGGGTTTTTTCTTCGGCGTAGTAGTAGCGGAGCCGTTGTTGTTCTTCCCGCGGGAGGCGCTGGAGCGCGGCTTGAAGAGCGCGAGTGAAGAGCGC
>Ga0210409_10002680_pt1 | contig 20874 bp, 19 predicted proteins | sample IncBWH17MmetaG_FD_161649 | JGI IMG/M metagenome (GOLD analysis project Ga0210409, IMG submission 161649) | Forest soil microbial communities from Barre Woods Harvard Forest LTER site, Petersham, Massachusetts, United States - Inc-BW-H-17-M | ecosystem: Environmental > Terrestrial > Soil >...
AGTTGCCCGGTTACCCAGTACGGGACGCTGTTGGTCGGAGGATTGTAGACATGGGCCCCCGATGGATCGCTGATGTGGCAGGAGCCGCCATTACGTTGAACACTCGGATTGCAGGTGTACCCGCCTGCTTTCGGTACAGGCTGCAACTCCGTGTAGGAGGAATAGCGGCTGTCAGCATCGGACTGAATTTCGACGAAATAGCCGTCAACTGGATTCAATACAGGGGTCCACGTGAGGTTGATCTGATTGGGGCCTTTGACAGCGGCCGCAATGGAAGGCGGTCCCTCCGGCCGGGGCTGCCCATGGAGAAGACTACCCATACAGCCGAGAACTGCTGCCAGGCCCCAGAACATGAAGACTGTTTTCTGCACGGTTCCAACGTGCATGCCCATGTTTGCCTGGCGCATAATCCGCAAAATATCGTACCCTCGAAACGAGCAAGCGAGGACCTACATCGTCAGTCCTCCGGCCCTGCGCTGATTCTCCATTATCCAACGGACGTCGTTGATGTCAAGGCCGTAGGATTCCAGAATTTTGACGGCGGGTACGGGTAAAGCGGAGCCTGATTACGCCGATCAGCGCCTCCACAATGATTCTGGGGTGGATCTTCGAACGGCCGCGATTGCGCTCGTAGAAGATGATCGGGATTTCTACAATCTTGAACCGCCCGGCCCTCCAGACGCGATAGGTGGTTTCGACCTGGAAGAGGTACCCCATGGAGAAGATCCGTTCTAGTTGGAGCGCTTCGAGCGTAGTCCGCCGCCAACATTTGAATCCGCCCGTGAGGTCGGTGTACGGCATGCCGGTGACCCGGCGGACGTATGCGCTGGCGAACTTACTAAGCAGAAGCCGCTTGAAATCCCAATTCACCACGTTGATGCCGGTGATGTATCGCGAACCCAAGACCAGGTCCGCATTTTGAATCGCCTTCAAGAAGTCTGCGATATAAACGGGGTCGTGGGAAAAATCGCAATCCATCTGGATGATGAAGGCATAGTCAAAATTCTTCAAAACGTGCTGGAAGGCAGCAACGTAGGCGCGGCCGAGACCCTGCTTGCGCTCTCGATGATAAACAAAAACCTCGCCCGGATATTTCCGGCTTAGCTCGTCCGCCACTCGCCCGGTTCCATCCGGAGAATTGTCATCGACGATTAACAAATGGACTTTGTCGGGAAGGTTGCGGATGGCCTCGACCAACTTGCGGAGGTTTTCCAGTTCATTGTAGGTGGGGACGACAACAATGGTGCTCATTGAGAGGCGGCGCCCGGCGCAGTTATGCTGCGCAAATAAATCTTGCAGGCGGTACTCTGAGGTGCATCGTCAGTCCCGCAATCTTGCGCTGTTTTTTCATTATCGAACGGACGTCGTTGATGTCAAGGCCGTCCTGGACGACTTTGGGGGCGCCTGCTTGTTCCGCTTGGGTTGCACCTGCATCCATGCGCCGAGAATTTCGTTTGTCGTCCTGTACCATAACGGTATGAGAGAATTAGGCGCAACTGGGGGAACTGAGAGCCTGACGCCTGCAACGATACCCGGCGCTTGTCCGCGCCTACGACCTGATCCATTTGAATTCCGACCGCCATGCTGATCATCCCCACTTACAACGAACGGGAGAACATCGCCGCTCTGGTAACCCGAATCCGCAAAGCCGCCGGATCGGAGCCGATTTTCTTCGTGGATGACAATTCCCCAGACGGCACCGCGGGCGAGATCCGGCGCCTTCAACAACAGGATCCGAACATCCACGTCCTGGTTCGTCCCGGCAAAGGTGGCTACGGGTCCGCCTGCCGAGACGCCATGAAGAAAATCCTCGGTGAGAATCTCGCCCCTTACGTGATCCAGACGGATGCCGACTTATCGCATCCCCCGGAGCTGCTGCCCCGCATGATTGAAATGCTCAAGACCTGCCCGGTGGTTATCGGCTCACGTTACGTTCGTGGCGGCGGCAGCCAAAATTGGAGCTTTCGAAGGAAATGCTTGAGTTTTGGCGCAAATCTCTATGCCCGCTTGTTCACGGGCGTGCCGGTCCACGACATGACCGCCGGTTTCGTTGGATACCAGGCCAATACACTTCGGCAAATCAATCTCGATGAAATTGGTTCCGAGGGATACGCCTTTCTCATGGAAATGAAGTTCAAGCTGCACCGGCACGGCGCACGCTTTGCCGAGTTTCCTATTGTTTTTGTCGAGCGAGAGTCCGGAAAGTCCAAGTTCAGCCGGAAAATCATGTTCGAAGGCGTCAAGTTTCCTCTCCGGGCTATCCTGAAGAGAATCGGGGGATCCGATTGATTTTATGAGTCACCGCAAAGCGTTCATCACAGGCATTACCGGGCAGGACGGGTCATATCTGGCGGAGTTGTTGGTTTCGAAAGGCTACGAAGTCCACGGACTGGTCCGCCGAGTGGCTCTGGAAGATCCCGGGCACCGGTTAGGCCGGATTGCGCACGTCCGCGACCGGCTTATCCTGCACGCAGGTTCGCTCGAGAGCTTCCCCAGCCTGTACCAGATCGTGCGGCGGGTCCAGCCGGATGAGTGCTACCACCTGGCGTCCCAGAGTTTCGTCAGCTACTCGTTTGACGACGAGTTCTCCACGCTGAACACCAACATCAACGGCACGCACTACCTGCTTGCGGCGGTGAAAGAGGCTGCCCCCGCCTGCCGCTTCTATTTCGCGGGATCGAGCGAAATGTTCGGCAAGGCCGAGGAGGTTCCTCAAACTGAACTAACCCGGTTCCACCCTCGCTCGGCATACGGAATCAGCAAGGTGGCCGGTTTTGATCTGACCCGCAACTATCGCGAGGCGTACGGTTTATATGCGTCGAGCGGGATCTTGTTCAACCACGAATCGGCCCGCCGTGGCTACGAGTTCGTCACTCGAAAGATCACCTCTGGCGTGGCCGCCATTGTCGCTGGAAAAGCCAAGCAAGTTCGGCTGGGGAACCTCGAAGCCCGCCGCGATTGGGGCCACGCACCCGATTACGTCGAAGCCATGTGGATGATGCTCCAGCAGGAAGTGCCGGATGATTACGTGGTGGCCACTGGTGAAACTCATTCCGTCCGCGAGTTTTGCCAGATGGCTTTCTCGTTGGCGGGTCTCGACTACAAGGATTATGTGGTCACCGACGAGCTGCTTCACCGCCCCGCTGAGGTAGACCTCTTGATCGGCAATCCCGCGAAAGCCAGCTCCACGCTTGGCTGGACCACGCATACCAGTTTCGAAATGCTAGTACGGCTGATGGTCGAAGCTGATTGCCACGCCGCGGGAGTTAGCCTCGCTGGCAAGACCATTGGCGCCTGATGGGCAGGCCGCTGATTGGCACGCGTCAAAGCTTCCGGACATACACTTGGTAGCCGGCATTCTCCTGGACCATTTGATATCGGTCGGCCAGCATAGCCGTGATCGACCGGTAGGCTTCCGGCTCAGTCACCCGAAGGTTGGGAATCCATTCCTGATAGCGGTTCTGGTCCAGCACAATGAACCTGGCTTCTTTACCGGTTCTATACCCCAGGCGGAAGTCGTCCACCACCTGGCCTTCGAAGCCGAGCTCGAAAGCCAGCTCCGCGCTGCCGAAAATCCTATCGTTCGGGCCGGCGTGTTGCCTCAGATATTGCGTGGTGGCGAGGAAACTTTCTCGATACCGATCCTGCCGGATGCGGGACCCGAGCACTGTGAATTGCACCAGGACCGAAATCGCTACCAGGCCGATCAGGGCCCACCGCGGAACGGTCCGGGCATCCCAATTCCAGCACAGCCAGACCGCCAAAATGGCCGCCAGAGGATTCACAAAATGGAGCAGATAGAAGGGGTGGATCTCCTTGTCCACGATGGCCATCGTGAACATAGACACCAGCCACAGCAGCAACAAGGGGCGGCACCGTTCGTCGTTCCGAATCTTGCGGTTGACAAGCACTCCAGCGACGCCGGCCGCGTACACCGCCAGGATGACGATTTTGAGGTGGCTGAGGCCCAGCGTGTCCGGCGCCAGGCCGAACATGTAAACATACCTGTCGTCGATCTGCTGCTTCAGCCAATGCAGGAGAGGGCCCGAGATCACGCGGTTTCCGGCGTCAGTCGAGAACTGGGACCAGAACAAAGCCGGATCTTTAGCAATATAGGCGCCCCAGGCAAGCGCCCCCGCCAGATAGGGAACCGCCGCAACCGCCACGTGCGCGATACGAATACGCCGCCGGTCGTAGTACAACGTCAGGGCAATCAAACCAGCGCAGGCGCCCAGGGCCATGGGATGGGCCAGGCCTGCCGCCGCCACCCCAGCGTGGCCGGCCAGAATCGCCCAAAAAAGATTCTTCTCACGCAGCCAGAGAAAGGCCGCGATTCCACCCAGTCCCAAAGCTTCGCACATCATGTCCATTCGGCCCACCCCGGCTCCCCACAGGAATGTGAAGTCGGTGGCTAATAAGGCCGCGGTTAATAGTCCGATGCGAGTGTCACCGGTGATTTTTTTGACCACCAGAAACCAGGCGGCCAATGCCACCAGCCCCCAAAAAACGGAATACAGGCGGACCGTCATTAAGCCGAAATGGAAGAACTGAAACCATAAGGCCTGCGAAAGCGGATAAAGCGGCATGATCCAGTAAGTGTAGCGATCGACGCGCGTCAGGTCGCGGATGAACCACCCGGAGGTGGGGTCCAGCACCGGCGTCCCCATATACCCGTGAGTGATCAGATTGTACGCCGGGCCGGCAAACCACGCTTCGTCGCACCAGGGCATCAGAGTGCGGGCGCAGGCCACCGCCAGTATCAGGTAGACGACAACGATTGCTACGGCGAGATAAGTGGAACCCTTGCGCATGACCATTCGACTAGGGAGTCTCCGTTTTCAACGCGCTGACGGCGTGCCTCGCAACCAGTGAAACCTTATATAGATGAAATTCCGTATTGTGATAAATCTCGTCGAGCCGGTCGCGATGCGCAGCCACAAATGGCTCCAAAATGCGGCGATCGCGATCGAAAGTATCCGAGGCAATGATATAGTTCACCCCTATTTCTGAGCAATAGTCCCAAAGCTCATCTTCCTTCCCCGGATCCTGATAGCCCGAGGCCCGTCGATCTGTCACTAACGCCAGCAGCCGCGGCTTGGCGAACAGGAATACTGATTCTTTGGCGGTCGCGGTTTTGATGTAGTCGCTCAACTCCGTAAATCGCGAGTCTCCGAGTCCTTGGACCAATGGCCCGTAATCGGTTCTGGAGTACGTGCCGGCATAGGATACTAGGACCAGAAGCAAAAGGCCTGAGGCCATTGCCCGTTCTAGCGTCGGACCACGATACTTGCCGAGCTCCCGCAGGCCGAGGGCGGCGTAAAACAGCCAAAAAGGCACCAGCGGAAGGAATAACCGGAGATCCTGCTCTCTCCACCACAAAAGGATCACCACAAAGGCGTATGCCGGAACAAATATCTCCCCGACGGTAAGGCGGCTCCTAACACGCTGGAAGTAGCCTGACAAACCCAAGATCCCCAGAGTTAAACATAATAACAGCGCCGGGAATGGACTATAGCCGTTCCCCCATAGTTCTTTATAATTAAGCCAGAGGTACAGCCGCACATTACTCAGCGCCGCGCTCAATGTTAGGTTCTGCAGTTGATCGACATACGACCTGTTCCCGCTGAAGCCGATAATTTGCGGCGCCATTAAAGCGAGCGTCAAGCCCGCTGTTCTGAGAGTGGCCGGGGCTAGCTTCTTGAATCGAACAACATCGTACAAGATCAAACAGGGAAGGAACAGGAAACCGACGGTCCTGCATGCAAAACAAAGCACAATTCCTACAGCCACCGCGATGGATGACGGGACGGTAGGGCGATCGGAATACCTTGACACCGCATGAAAGGTAACAACCATGAGCAGTAGAAACAGAAACTCCGAAATGACTTGATCTTTTAATGCCCAGATATAAGGGTTGAGCGCGAGTATTGTTAGTATTGCAAGCGCGTAATAAAACGGTAATTCTGGAAGAAACAGCAAGTAAATCCAAAATAAGAACACCAAGAACAACAGGATATTCAGCACCTTCATGGCGCCCAGCTCAAGCCCCATTATCCTGTAAACCGGAGCAAGAACCAGTGGGAACAAGGGAGGATACGCTCTCGGTCCGAGGTCCGGATAATGTGGATTGTAGATGTATCCGGTGTCTGCGTAGGCGTTCCCATAAGCGAGGTTTTTGGCATGATGGATGTACATCGCGAAATCGTCGCCCCACGGATGCCCCTCGCGAATCGTGGCGATGTAGAACGCGCCCGTAGCGAGAATCAGCGCCAGAACAACAGCCAACTGTCTGTTCGTTCCGCTTCGCATAGAAGACCCACTATATCGCACATCTCTCGTACATCGCCGCGGCGGCGGAAATTGGCGCTGCCGGATCTTGCCTGATACAATGACCTTTTCATGAAGACGGCCATCATCATTGGAGCGGGACCAGCGGGGTTGACCGCGGCCTATGAGCTGTTGACGCGAACCGATATCCGGCCTATCGTGCTCGAGAGGAGCGGCTTCATGGGCGGCCTCTCCCGAACCGTGAATTATAAGGGGAATCGCATCGACATCGGCGGCCATCGTTTTTTTTCCAAGTCCGACCGGGTCATGGAATGGTGGTTGAATATCCTTCCGCTGCAGCCGGGCATGGAGGGGGAAATCGAAATCAGCTACCAAAACCGGCGAACCAATGTTTCCCAAGAGACGCCTTCGCACGCCTCCGGATCCGACGCGGTCATGCTGATCCGCAACCGGCTTTCACGCATTTATTTCATGAAAAAGCTGTTCGCCTATCCGATCGCCTTGAGCGCGGATACGCTCAAAAAACTGGGTTTTGTCAAAACTATTCGGATCGGTTTCAGCTATCTGCGCTCCGCGTTGTTCCCAATCAGAGATGAGAGCACCCTCGAAGACTTCTTCGTCAATCGCTTCGGCCGGGAGTTGTACCTCACATTTTTCAAATCGTACACGGAAAAAGTGTGGGGCGTGCCCTGTAAGCAGATCAGCGCGGAATGGGGCGCTCAACGAGTCAAGGGCCTCTCGATCACCAAGGCGGTGCTGCATATGCTTCGCGGCCTCAACCCCAGGCGCGGCCCCGGCATCGCGCAGAAGTCGGTTGAGACCTCGCTCATCGACCGCTTCATGTATCCCAAGTTCGGCCCCGGACAGATGTGGGAAGAGGTCGCGCGAAGAGTTGTCGGGAAAGGCGGCCAGATTCTCACCGGATGGCGCGTGACCGGCATCGAGCAAGCGGACTCGCGACGCGTCATCGCCGTTTGCGCACACCATTCCGAGACCCGAGAAACGCGGCGGTTTGACGGCGACTATTTTTTTTCGACCATGCCCGTTCAGGAATTGATCGAAGCCTTCCAGCCGCCGCCGCCCGCCGAAGTTCTGGAGATTGGCCGTGGACTGGTCTATCGTGACTTCATCACGGTTGGCGTGCTCTGCAAAAAGCTGAAAATCCGCGACCCGTCGGGAGGCGCCGTCAAGGACAACTGGATCTATATTCAGGAGCCCGGAGTGAACGTCGGCCGGCTGCAGATATTCAATAATTGGAGCCCCTCCATGGTGGCCGATCCGGCCAACATGTGGATCGGCCTTGAATATTTTTGCAACGAAGGAGACGCTATGTGGTGTAAGCCCGATGCCGAGCTGATCGATTTGGCCAAGCACGAGCTTGAGATCATAGATGTACTTGACCAGCAGGATGTGCTCGACGCGACCGTCATCCGCATGCCCAAAAGCTATCCGGCTTACTTTGGAAGCTATGACCGTTTCCCCGAAATCATCGACTGGGCCAGCCGCTTCGAGAACCTGTTCCTCATCGGCCGGAACGGGATGCACAAATACAACAACCAGGATCACTCCATGCTGACCGCCATGGTCACGGTCGACAATATCATCGCCGGACCGAAGGGAGCGGTGAATGTTTGGGAATTGAACACCGAGCAGGAATACCATGAGGAACGAAAATAGCGCGAGCGCAAGCGTTCAACTGGACTGATGCCACTCGAATCTCTGAACGATCCGGCGCTTCACGAGCCCCTGGTCCGCTTCCTACTGGCCTCTTTCCACCTAACTCCGGAAGCGCCTTTCGTGCGGCCCGAGTTGCTCCGTTGGAAGTACGACGAGCCTCGCCCCGACTGGTCCGGCCCCCGCAGCTTCATCTGGAAAAACGGCCATGCCATCACCGCTCATGCCTGCATGTGCCCGGTCACATACACGCTTCCCTCCGGCGATGTCACCGGGAGCTATCTCATTGACTGGGCTGCATCTCGCACCTCCGCCGGCGCCGGCGTCACGTTGCTTCGTTCCCTGGCTAGCAGGTGCGACACCCTCTTCGCCGTGGGTGGCTCTGCCGATACCCGCCGCATTCTACCCAAGCTGGGCTACCGCCATGTCTGCGACCTGCGCTTTTACGCTCGCGTGCTTCGCCCCTGGCGGCAGTTTCAGACTGATCCTTTTCCACGGCGCTGGAAGGCCCCCTTGCGGCTTGCGCGCAACACCATCCGGAGCTTAGCCCCAATTCCAGATGCGCCGCGAGATTGGGCCGAGCGAAGAATCGACACTTTTGAATCATCCACACAGGCGCTCCTCGATGCCCGCGCCGAATCCGCCTTCCCTTGCAGCCGCCGGACTCCGGAGTTGATGAATTACTATCTGCGCTGTCCATCGGCTGTCTTCACCGCAGCCCTGCTCCTGCGTGCCAATGTTCCGTCTGGATGGTACGTGCTGAGCCGCGTCGCGGGTCAGGTCCGAATTGCCGATCTATGGGTCAATTCCGGCTCCTCGGCCGACTGGTCCGCCGCCTGTACGCTCGCCGTGCGCGCCGCCTCAGCTGACCCCGAAGCCTGTGAACTCGTGGCCTCCGCTTCCATACCTCCCACCATCGAAGCCGTGATCAGGGCCGGCTTCCGGTTCCATCATGCTGAGCCCGTCTTCGTTCTGGACCCCCGAAAAATGTTTGCCTCCACTCAGTCTCTTAACGTAACCTTCCTTGAAAGCGACCTGGCCTACGGATTCGACCCTGCCTATCCATATCTCACTTAAGTTCTATACCGGTCTAGGACTCCATTCACCTTGATATCGGGCCTTTACGCGGCGTACCATCATAAGATACGGCCCGTGAATCACGGACTCGGAGGACTTTTCCATGAACGCACGTTTTGAGACCCTCAGGAGGGGAACTCTCTACAGGCGCGCGTATATGGGTCTCAACTACCGCCTGCGGACCTTTGCCGGAGGCCGCCTGGCTGCCAACTGCCGCCCCACGGACATCGGGTTCATGATGACGAACCTGTGCAATGCCAAGTGCGTGCATTGTGATATCTGGAAAAACAAGGGGCGCGACGACACCCCCACGCCGGATCAGTATAGGACTGTCCTTTCGGAACTGCGCTCCTGGCTGGGCCCGATCCACGTCTTTTTCAGCGGCGGCGAGGCCCTGCTTCGTCCCTACACCACCGAGTTGGCCGCGCACGCTTCCGCCGTGGGCCTTTACGCCGAAGTGCTCACGCACGGTTATTGGGACGACCAAACCCGCATCGAGAAGCTCGCGATGGCAAATCCCGGCCGCATCACGGTCTCGCTCGATGGCATCGGCGAGACCCACACCATCATCCGGGGGCGCGAAAACTTTTTTGAAAAAACAACCCGCTCTCTGGACACCCTGAAACGTATCCGCGCGGAAAAGGGCTTGCGTTTTGACATTCGCCTCAAGACCGTGATCATGGAGCAGAATATCCACGATGTGCACAATGTGGCGGAGTACGCCGCGGCCAACGGGATGGAGGTGTTCTACCAGGCGGTCGAGCAGAACTATAACACCGAGGAAGACCCGCGCTGGTTCGAACACAGCGACAACTGGCCGAAGAATTCCTCCCGCGCGGTGGACGCCGTCCAGCGGCTGATCGCGCTCAAACGGAACGGGCTTCCCATCCGGAACAGCTACCGGCAACTGCAGACCATGATTCCGTATTTCCTCAACCCGGACGCCATTCGCGTATCGGTCCAGCAGCACACGGCCCACCTGAAATATCCGGTTTGCGCCGCGCTCACCAACATCCAGATTCAGCCGAACGGCGACGTGCTGGCCTGCTATGGAATGCCTCCGATAGGGAATATTCGTACCGCGTCGATTCGCGAAATCTGGCGCAACCGCCCGCAATTGTGGAAGGGCGGCTGCTGCCTCGAACGCCGGCTGAGTCCCGCCGAAGCGGAAACGCGAGGCCTGGTCCTGATCGGTGCAACCGGCAGCCAGGGCCTGGACCGACGATCATGACGCTCTCCCGGCTCCCCGTATGGGTGGCCAAGCGCACCCCCCGTGGCGTCAAAGCGGCGATCCACGACGTTCGTTTTTTGGACCGGGCGCTGATGTCCCTGTACGGATCGCTGATCAGGGACAAAGTGATGTCTATTGAGGCCGGCCCGATGCGTGGCATCAAGCTGGCAACCAGCCGCCATACCTCACACGCGCACATCAACGGAACCTACGAGCGGGAGGTACAGGAAGTCATCGACCAAATCGTCCGGCCCGGCGACATCTGCTACGACCTGGGTGCCAGCATCGGCTATATGACGCTCCTGATGTCGCGCAAAGCCCGTCACGTGTATTCCTTTGAGCCGGCCCCGCATGCCGTCGCCGAAATGAAGCGTCACCTGGGGGTCAACTCGATTAAGAACGTGACCATCGTACCCTCGCCCGTAAGCAACGCCGTGCGCAATGTGCGGTTCTGCCTCACCGACGGCGCTTACGGATCGGCAATCAACGATACCGAGACGCGCTGGCCCATCCTGCAACTTCAGGCGACGACCCTGGACCTTTTCGCGCAGGACCATTCAGTACCGGACTTCCTCAAAATGGACGTCGAAGGCGAAGAAGCCGCCGTGCTCGACGGCGCCAGTGCCTTACTGGCGCGGCACAAGACCTCCATCTGCTGTGAAGTGCACAACCGCGAAGCGGCCCTCTCCGTGTTTGGGACACTGGCCCGTTTCGGCTATAAGGTCACGTTGCTGGACGGCTCGTCCGCCAGGGTCCCGGATGAAGTGCTCGCCGGCGGGTTCCACATCCTCGCGCGCCCTTAGTATGCTGCTTCTTCATGCTAGTCTGCTGTGTGGGCTTTGAAGAATAACACCGTCGTATCTGTATTCGGTTTTGATCCCTATCGCATTGGCGCCGGCGAGATCTTCGCCCGCGAACTCTCCGAACAGCTGGCAGCGCGCGGCTGGAACAGCGTGCTCGGCTTCCTGAAGCCGCCCCCCGAATCCGTCCGCCGCTTTCTGGATCTGCCCAACGTTTCGATCGAAATCATCGAGGATTCGTGGCAGTTGAGCGCCACCGCCACGGCCCAATTGTTCGCGATTCTACGAATGTACCGTCCACGCATTCTGCACCTCTACTTCACCGGCTTCCTGAGCATCAATCCATGGATGGCCAAGCTGCTGGGGGCGGAAAAAGTTTTTTTTACCGACCAGAGTTCTCAACCCGAAGGCTTCGTCCAGACGCGTGCTCCGTTCTGGAAGCGCGCCGCCATGCGGGTCGTCAACGGGCCCCTGACCGGCGTCATCTCGGTGAGCGGCTACGGCTACCGTAACTTCACCGGCCGCGACCTGCTTCCCAAAAAGCGCTTCCACATCATCTACAACAGTGTGGATATCTCGCGTGCCGCTCTGGGCCTGGCCAAGGGCGAAGAGTTTCGCCGCCACCACGGCATTCCGCCCGATCGCTTGGTGGTCACGCAGGTCAGCTGGCTGATTCCGGAAAAGGGCGTGGACGACCTGCTCATCGCCGCCCGGGACGTGGTGGCCGCCGAGCCGAAGGCCCACTTCCTGCTCGCCGGTGACGGCGCCTACCGCCCCCATCTTGAACAAGCCGCTTGCGACCTTGGCATTGATTCCCATGTGACCTTCGCCGGCGTCGTGCCCGATCCCCTGGCCGACGGCCTTTATGCCGCCTCCGACGTGGTGTGCCAGATGTCCCGGTGGGAGGAGGTTTTCGGTTACGTAAACGCGGAAGCCATGGCCACCGCCAAGCCCGTGGTGGGCACGCGAGTGGGCGGAATCCCCGAGATCATCGACCATGGCAATACCGGTTTTCTGGTCGAGCGCCGCGACACTGCGGCGATGGCCGCCCGCATTCTGGAACTGCTGCGCGATCCCGACTTGCGCCGCCGCATGGGCGAGGCAGGCCTCCGTGTGGTCACCGAAAAATTCAATCACAAGACCAACGTCGCGCAGTTGATCCTGCTCTACGGCCTGTAACGGGGGCCCACAACGGGCATTCGCGACAGAATCATCATGCGGTGGTGCGGCGGAAGGCACGCGAAAAATGCTACGGCGGAGTAAGCGGCGCCGCAGATGCAGCCCGACGTCGCGAGTTGCGCCCAGGTAGTTCCGGGGAGCCAGTTCTTTTGGAGAAGCCAGGCCAGAATCCATACCGGGATGGCCGCCAGAAGCGGCCTCGCGTAGATACCGCGCATGTAGAGCAGGAAGGACGAATTCAGCGCGCGGGAAACCAGCCAGGGCGTGTAGACGCCGCGCACGGCAATCATCAGCGCCGCTGAAACGCAGGCTACTCCGAGAATGCCGTAGCGTGGTGTAACCCACACCAGCGCGGCGACATAAACAACCGCTTCCACGATCATCCCGCGAGCGTAGCCGCCATGCGCGCCCAGTCCGTACAGCAGCGAACTGGAATTGAACTGGGCCGCCAGCACCAGGGCGTTGGAAAGCAGAAACACGGGCAGCAACGGGGCGCTCGATTCCGCCATTTGCGGCCCCACCCAGCGAAGGATCAGGGCTCGGCCGTAAATCGACAGGAACACCACGAGCGGCATGAATAGCGTCAGCGAGTAGCGGTTGGAATATATGCCGAGCGCCAGCGCAGCGTCGCGTTTCCCCGTGGCGCTCAACTCAGCCGCGCTCGACCGAGTCACAATGGCGATGCGCGAGACGGCGTCAACGGCATTCTGCAGCAATCTGGAAGGCAGCACATAGAAACCCACGGCGGCATCCGAGAGGTAATGCCCGATCATGACCGGCCCGCTCTGATTGAGCACCAACGTTGAGCTATTCGCCATAAACGACTTCACGCCGTACCGGAAAATTTCCCGAAACATCGACATCCGCACATACGAGGCCGAGATTCGCAATTGCGGAAAGACGCGCCGGAAACTCAGGAAGTTGAGCAGGTAACCCAGAATCTGCGAAGCGATAAAAATGGCCGCCATGGCCACCAGCCCGTGTCCCGACTGCAACACCAGGAAGTATCCGGCCGAACGCAGAGCCAGCATGGCGACCCAGATCCGGCTGGTCAGATCGAAGCGCTGAAATCCGTCCAGGGCCGAGACGAACATATGCAGCATGATACACACCCCCCAACTGATCGTCGTGATGAGGATCAAGTTAGAGAATTCGTGGCGATACGCGGGAGAAACCTTGAAAAACCGGTACGTATTCCTAGCGGCGAAAGGAGCGATCGCCCACACCGTCAAAGCGATCATCGAAAAATAAAACAAGGCGGTGCTCATTACCTGGTTGATCTTCTCGTGGTCCTTCACCGCGATGAAGCGGGCGCAGAAATTGCACACGGCGGTATTCAGGCCGAGATCGAAAAACCAGAAATAGTCCAGGATGGAAAAGATCAAACCCCAGATGCCATATTGCTCCGCGCCCAGCTGACGAATGATGAAGGGCGTGATGATAAAGCCTACGAACAGGTTGGCGGCCACCCCGGTCCAGGACCACAGGACGTTGATTACGAACCGTTCTCCGTGCGGACGAGCGGGTCTGGCTACTTCCGGAGATGAAGGCATTAACTCTACCAATCGTACCGTGTGCCAGCCTTTTCATACCCTGAACCCCGCCGCGCACCGTTCAAAATAATCCACCGCCAACCCCGGTTCTACTCCGATGCGCAGCAGCCGCAACGGGTCCCCCCCAACATGATTCAGGCCGGATTCGGTGGTTACCGCGGTTCGAAATCCGGCCGCCCGCACCGCTTCCACCACCTCTCGGCTGACATCTTCTCGCGTCCCATTGGGATAGCAGAAATGATCCACCGCTCGCTCGACCTGCTGCTCGATCTGCCGCTTGGAGCCTTCGATCTCGAATGCAAGCTCCCGGTCCCCAGCCAATTTGGAGAGTATCGGGTGCGTTCGCGTATGCGCGCCGAAGTCGATCCCCGCAGCGGCCATCTCGCGCACCTCGTCCCACCGCAGCGCTTCGTATTCCGCCGGAGCCTCGTCCGGCAAAGGTACGTCCAACTGCTCCGGCAAAGTCTCCAGCAGCCGCCGCCGCTCAGTGTCGGAAAGCTTCTTAGCGGCCTCGGTCACGACTCGCGCCGCCGCCTTACGCATCTCGGGCGTTGCCAGTTCGAAACTCCGCGGCCGTTGACCGGATAACTCCATCCGGAAACTCCCCGCATGCCCGTGCAGAAATTCGTACTGCACTTGATCTACCCATAGCCAGCCCGTGCGATCAACGAAGTCGCTGACCAGGTAGACCGTCGCGGGAATTCCGTGCTCGCGAAGCACCGGATACGCTACATGGTAAAAGTCGCGGTAGCCGTCGTCGACCGTAATCGTCAGAGCGTTCTCAGGCAGCCGCCCGTGGTTCGTCAGCCAATCCGCCGCCTGGGACATGGACACCGGTGAATAATGTGCCCGGATGTGCGCACACTGCCGCGCGAGCGGTTCACGCTGGGTGAACCGGTGATACATCAGAATTCGAAGGCCCTTACGATTCACCCAGCGTGCAACATCGAGTCCGCCCGCTTTGTGAAACGCTACTCGGGCTGCATTCTTCAGAGGGCTTCCACTCGGCATCCGTATCCCAGTTTCTCATGCTGTAAATCATGAATTGAACGATTAGTCTTTTCTCATGGATTCCGCTGTTCCAGACTAGTGAAAGGCGCGGATTCGAAGTCTGCCGGTTCAGTTTCGTGGTTCGGTACCGCCCCGCGCGCGTTAGCAAGCGGAATCGAGGCTAGGCCCGCCGCCGCTTGAGTTCAGGTTCGCGCGGCGGTGAAAGCTCGTAGACTTCGGCAGGTTGTGCAGGCCAGCCGAGCATCTTCGGCAGTTCACGCCACGGGACACGTTTCACTGCCACGCTGACCCCGATCATCAGCAACACCATCGCCGCCGCCACGGCCAGACACGCCACCACGGGGAGGCGCTGGCGGTAATCGGCGAACCACCGGCCATAAGTGAGCTCGACGTGGACCCAATACACCACCAGCGAAGTGGTGCCGAGCTGCTGGACCCAACTCCATCCCGCGTTCAAATATTCGGTCCACAAGAACGCCCCCGAGGCCAGCAGAAATGTAACGCCCAGCTTGCAGGCCACCAGCGCGGGGCTGTTCAACCAAAATTCGGAAGCGTTGTAGATCGAAAACGGGAGGCCCGAAAAATACTGGCCGCCCAGCAACAGAGCGAAGCCGCTCAGCGCGGACCACTGCATCACGCGGCTCCATGCGCCACGTTCGACGAGAGGAATCATACTGCCCGCGGCGACTCCAAAGGCGAGGAACGCGCCCCAGGGAAAGATGCTGAACGAATCGTAGCTGGGAACAAAGTAAGCGCGGAGTGGCGCGGGAACGGCGTTAGTGTTCAACGCCGAAATTAAAGGCGATGCCACGGCAATGATCGTTCCGGCCAGGGCCGCCCAGCGCACGCGATCAAGCCCGCTCCGCAGCGCCAGGATGCACACCAAAGCGGCGGTCGCCCCCATCACGTTCAAAACGTCTACGCGAAGCAGGTCGGTCCACCACTTCGGGGCCACGCGAAAGCCCAGGTCTGCAAGCGGAACAAGACCGCCAGCAGGAAAAGATAACGCGCGCGGCGCAGGGCCGCCAGGACGCGCGGCCAAGCCGGAAGGTGCTCACGGCGATTCATGCCCAGCCCATAAGTGACGCCGGTGAGGAATAGGAAAATGGCGGCGGCCTGCCCGCCGAAAAATTGCGAAAAAATGAAAGCCGCACCATGGCGCGATTCGGGCCGCAGGAATGCGTCGAAGGCGTGCCCCTGGAGCATGATCACCGCGGCCAGTCCCCGCAGCCAGTCTAGGAACACGATGCGCTTAGTATTGGTTGAGTGCATGTCGATTCAGGTTGGCGGCTCGGCCTACAACAATTGTAAAGATGCGGAAAAACTCAGAAAGATTACTTCCCCTTCATCTTAACAAGCGGGGGGGACGCTGGCTGAAATCCACCGCCACGGTGGTTTTCGACCAAGCGGAGCGAAAACGAACCTCGATTTTTCAGCGGCTTAGGGAACCACCGTTTTGGCATCCGGAATGCCTCCGGATATTGGGAAAAGGCAAGCTATGAAAACGACTTCGATTCGAATGGGAATGGTTCTGAGCGTGCTAGCGACCGCGAATTGGGCCATCGCGCAAGACGCAGCACCCCCGTACCCGCAGCAGGATCAGGGGCAGCAAGATCAGGGAGGGTGGCGGCGCTTGGGCGGTCCCTCGGTAGCCGACAGCGCAGATCCAAATCAAGGTCCTCCGCCCTCGTACCAGCAAGGTCCTCCGTCCTCGTACCAGCAAGGCCCGCCGCCGAATTATCGACAGGGGCCGCCTCCGCAATACTCCCAGCAAGGTCCTGTGCCCCGGCAACTAACCATCGCACCGGGAACATTCATTATGGTGCGCGTCAATCAGGTGCTCTCTTCTGAGCACAACCAGCCCGGCGATCCCTTTACCGCGACCCTGGTGAAGCCGGTCGTCGTCGACGGTTTCGTCGTGGCGGATCGTGGCCAGACGGTAGCCGGCCGCGTGGCTGAGGTACACAAGGCTGGCCACGGAGAGCGGACCTCGCACCTGGGAATCGAGCTGACGGAATTGACGCTGATCGATGGGCAGCAGGCGCCCTTGCACTCGCAATTGATCGACAGGCGAACCAATACGCCGGTGGGCCGCGATGTGGCGGCGATCGGCACGACAGCCGCTATCGGCGCCGTGATCGGCGGAGCGGCGGATTACGGCCGGGGCGCTGCTATCGGCGCGGTGGCGGGAGCGATGGCCGGGGCCATCGGAACGTCCTTGTCGTCGGGCCGGCAGACCGTGCTTTATCCCGAGACGGTGCTGACTCTGCGCGTCGAGACTCCGATTACAATTTCGACCGACCGGGCTCCGCAGGCTTTCCGAACCGTCGGCCCGGGCGATTATGATCAGCCGCAGGATCGGCAGCGGCTGGCGTCGCGTCCGGCTCCTCCACCTTATTATGGCGGCGGCTACTATCCTTACTATGGTCCGTATTATGGTTACGGTTATGGCTACCCCTACTATTACGGGCCGGGGATCACTTTCTACGGGCGGTTCGGCGGCCGCCGCTGGCGCTAACCAGATCAATCCAACCGGCGGCTACGATTCCAGCCACAGAGTGTAGTAGCCGCCTTCTTCTTCCACTCCCACCGGTACATCGAACAATTCTTCCATCCGCTCCGGGTTCAGCAGCTCGCCCTTTTCGCCGTCAAAGAAAATCCTTCCCTGTTTGAGCGCGATCACGCGGCGGATTTCAGGAATGATGTCGGGCAGGTGGTGGGTGACAACGATCACACTGACTCCCTTATCGGCGAGCTTGCGCATGGATTCGCGCATCTCGCCCTGCGCGCGCACATCCAGGCTGTTGGCCGGCTCATCGAGTACCAGCGCCTTGGGCTCATGAACCAGCGCGCGGGCAAACACCACGCGCCGCGACTCGCCGCTGGATACCTCGGTCATAGAGCGATCCGCCAAGTGATCAATTTCAAAGAAGGCGAGCAACTCCCGCGCTCGGGCTTGCATCTCCGGTGTGACGTGATGATTGGGCCAGATGCCGATTGAACCGAAGAAGCCGCTGAGCACCGTCTCGAGTGCGGAATACGGCTTGGTGCAGGTGGTGACCAAATCGTTAGTCACGATGCCGAGGGTGGCGCGCAGCTCGAACAGCGTCCAGATTTCCTCGCCCCAAATACGGACCCGGCTGAGGTCCGGGTAGCGCGGGTAACATTCACGCGTGACCGTCTTGAGCAGCGTCGATTTGCCGCAGCCGTTGGGTCCCAAAATCGCCACATGTTCGCCGGCCTCAATGGAGAACGTCACGTTGCGCAGCGCCATGGTTCCTTCGCGCTCGACCGAGACGTTGTCGAACTCAATCAGCTTCGGCATCATGTCATGTTAGCAGGGGACAATGAGACCGATCATCGGCGAAAATAAAAATAGTGCCCGCCCTCCCAGCGCTCCGGTCGCGGAATTTCCGGTTGTTCTTCGTAGGACAAAGCATTTCCCTGATCGGGACCTGGATGACGCGCCTGGCCACCAGTTGGCTGGTCTACCGCCTGACGGATTCGGCGCTGCTGCTGGGCATTGTCGCCTTTGCGGGCCAAATCCCCGTGTTCTTTTTTTCGCCGCTGGCGGGCGTGTGGGTGGACCGGTGGAATCGCCACCGCGCCATGATCGTCACGCAAATTCTTGCGATGATCCAGTCTCTGGGGCTGGCCGTGCTGGCGCTCAGCGGAACCATCAACATTTGGTGGGTCATCTTTCTGACCACCATGCAGGGCCTGATCAACACTTTCGAAACGCCCACCCGGCAAGCGTTCATGGTGGATATGATCGACGACCGCGCGGCTTTGGGCAATGCGATCGCGCTGAATTCCTCGATCGTCAACGGAGGCCGGCTCGTGGGCCCGGCCATCGCCGGTCTGGTGATCGCGGCCGTGGGCGAGGGCTACTGCTTCCTGATCGACGGCCTCAGCTACATCGCGGTGATTTATTCCCTGATGGCGATGAGGATCAAGCCTGGGGAAACCCGCAAGCCGCAGAGGCACGTGTGGCACGAGCTGGTGGAAGGCTGGCGCTACGTGGTGGACACGCCGCCCATTCGCTGGATTCTGCTGATGCTCAGCCTCATCAGCCTGATTGGGATGCCCTACAGCGTGTTGCTGCCGATCATGGCGGGCCACGTATTGATGGGCGGCGCGCACACGCTCGGATTTCTTTCCGCCTCGGCCGGTGTGGGAGCTCTCACCGCCGCGATCAGCCTGGCTGTGCGAAAAAGCGTCCGCGGGCTGAGCCGGTGGATCGGCTTCGCTTCGGCCATTATGGGAACCTGCCTGATTCTTTTCGGACTGTCGCGCTCGTTCTGGCTGTCGCTGGCGCTGATGGCCGGTACCGGCTTCGGCATGATGCACCAGATCGCCGGCAGCAATACGATCTTGCAAACCATCGTGGCCGATGACAAGCGAGGACGGGTGATGTCGTTCTACGCGCTCTCGGTGTTGGGCTTCACGCCGATTGGCAGTCTGCTGGCTGGGATGCTGGCGTCGCGGATCGGCGCGCCAGCCACGCTGATCACCTGCGGCGTCCTGTGTATTTTGGCCGCGCTGTGGTTCATGGGACGGCTTCCCGAGATCCGCCGCGAGATCCGGCCGGTGTACATCGAGCTCGGCATCATCCCGCAAGCGGCGATTGAATCGCAGGGGCGGTAGGAGCGGGTGCCTTCGGATATGGCGAACTGGGCGCAGTTAATGGAAACCTGGTCGTCTTTGTGGCTCCGTAAGAGTGAAGTCTCCGTACACCCAAACGTGTGCTTGATCGTACGCGTCTCTTAACGGTGGTTTGGCGTGGCCGTCCCTATCCCAGGGTTGCAAGTCAGAGTCTGTTTCACAGAAGGAGAGTGCCCGTTCGCCCGCGTTCCAGAGTCTTGCTGCGCTGACGAGAACGCCAGCGAGAATGGCCTGATCGAAGGGCTTCAATGTGATGCCGGCAAGCGCTAGCTCAGTGGAGCGGGCGAGCATCGCATCATCGAGGCCAAAGACTTCAATGTATGGCAACGTCGCGAGTATCTTGAGGCTCTCGTCGAGACCGTCGAGGTCGCGTTTGATATTTCTCTCGTATCGGTCCAGGAGGGTTCTGGCGATCGTAGCGTCCTCTTTCGTGATGTGGCCGACAGGTTCGGCCTGTGTGAGAAATCGTCGGATGGCGTTTGCTTCATTGCGCGGTTGGCACTTCGCGAGGATCGCCTTTCGGGCTTCGCCGAGGCAGCAGTTTGGTATGTGCAGGGTAAATTCGCCACGGCGAGCGCGCTCAAGCAAGTCAACCGCCGCTGGGACTTGATGGTGCGCTGGTGCGGCGTAACCGAATAGCCAGTTAGTTTCTACGAAGACGTGCGGCACCGTTCTTGGATTAGCGGGGATGCGCTGCCCGCACATCGCCACTCATGACTGCTGGTAGGATATACTCTCGGACCGCATCGCGCAGCTCGTCAGGAAGTTCCTCGGTTGGCTGCTTAGCGAGGTCCTCCAGCCAGTGTTGTACGAACGTTTCGAATTGTGCCCCCTGTGCCGGTGGTGGCTCTTCCCATAATGGTTTGAGGCTGAATTCACCGACGCACCGAACGGACTGCGGTGATCGGCTGGTATAGAAGTCCCGATACAACCACATGCGCTCCGGCGTGATCAGCAGTCCTGTAGGGCACTGCATAAGGATCATGTATTGCTTGAGTCCATCCTCGGTCCGCTCCAGGTTTGGGAGGGTCGTCTTTGCCTCGACAACGAGGGTGACGCCTGGTTCGCCGGGAATGGTGACAACGATGTCGGGCTGAAACGCCATGATATTCGCTCACCTCACTCTACCAGTTCTCGCACAGCAGACCCGCCGGACCGAAGGCGCTAACGGCAGGCTTCTCCGCGCCGCCACTCGAATGAAAAACGTGTAAGCCGGAAATTCGCTGCCGGGCCGCTGGTCACGCCCGCTGCCAGAGCATACTGGCCGCTCTCGGTGTTGGGCTTCACGCCGATTGGCAGTCTGCTGGCTGGGATGCTGGCGTCGCGGATCGGCGCGCCGGCCACGCTGATCACCTGCGGCGTCCTGTGTATTTTGGCCGCGCTGTGGTTCATGGGG
>Ga0210409_10002681_pt1 | contig 20872 bp, 18 predicted proteins | sample IncBWH17MmetaG_FD_161649 | JGI IMG/M metagenome (GOLD analysis project Ga0210409, IMG submission 161649) | Forest soil microbial communities from Barre Woods Harvard Forest LTER site, Petersham, Massachusetts, United States - Inc-BW-H-17-M | ecosystem: Environmental > Terrestrial > Soil >...
CTTCGGGTTATGAGCCCGACGAGCTGCCAGACTGCTCCACCCCGCGTCTGAATATAAAAAGCCTTAAGCGATTTCCACTTAAGGCTTGATGCGCAAGAAGCCTGATATTGCCAGCCTTCTTGCTGTAACTGGTTGCGGGGGCAGGATTTGAACCTACGACCTTCGGGTTATGAGCCCGACGAGCTGCCAGACTGCTCCACCCCGCGTCTGAAGAATGAAAGTATATATCGTATTGCAGTGCAATGCAACCAATACTGACAATTGTATTAAGAAAGCATATGGCGATTGGGCAATGCTAAACTCTTCAACTACCCTGTTATGCTAGACATTATTCCCAATTAACATGATCGTGAACCCGCTTCACCATCGTTCAAACCACATACCGGTGTCTATGAAATTCTGTTCCGAATGCGCGCATCCCGTCAGCCTGCAAATCCCGCCGGACGACAACCGCATGCGTTATGTCTGCGGCAACTGCGGCGCCATTCATTACCAAAACCCGAAAATGGTGATTGGCTCGATCCCGGTCTGGGAACGGGACGGTGAGTTGCGGGTGCTGCTGTGCAAACGCGCGATCGAGCCGCAATACGGTTTCTGGACCCTGCCGGCCGGCTTCATGGAAAACGGCGAAACCACCGGCGCCGCGGCGCAGCGCGAAACCGAGGAAGAAGCCGGCGCGCGCATCCATCTGCACGAGCTGTTTTCCTTGCTGAATGTGCCGCACGTGCATCAGGTGCACCTGTTCTACCGCGCCACCCTGCTGGATATCGATTACGCCGCCGGCATTGAAAGCCTGGAGGTGGCCCTGTTTACGGAAGCGGAAATCCCGTGGGAAGAGATCGCCTTCCCGACAGTCGAGATCACCTTGCGCGCCTTCTTCTCCGATCTCAAGAAAATCCGCCAGGAAGGCGGCCATTTCAGCCTGCATACGCAAGATATTTTCAAACCCATGCGCCCAGGCCTGGCGCCGAAATGAGCTAGCGCCGGAGCCGCCATGATCCCCTGGCTAGAGCTGGACAGCCCTTTTCCCGACGTCAGCACCGCGCTCACCGAAGAGGATGGCGCCGGCGGCTTGCTGGCGGCCGGCGGCGACCTGTCGCCACGGCGCCTGCTGGACGCCTATCGCCATGGCATCTTTCCCTGGTTCTCTGAAAACCAGCCGATACTCTGGTGGAGCACCGATCCGCGCATGGTGCTGCAGACCGACCGCTTCGCCATCTCCGCCAGCCTGCGCAAGACCTTGCGCAAAGTGCACCGCAGCATGCATTGCCCCGACGGCGACCGCCGCTGGCAAGTCCGCTTCGACTTCGCTTTCGAGCAGGTCATGCGGGCCTGTGCGGCGCCGCGGCGCGACGGCGCCGGCACCTGGATTTCGGAAGACATCGTGGCCGGCTACCGCGCCTTGCATAAGCTCGGCTATGCCCATTCCTCGGAGGTGTGGCTGGACGGCAAACTGGTCGGCGGCGCCTACGGCGTCAGCATCGGCCGCATGTTTTACGGCGAATCGATGTTTACCCGGGTCAGCGACGCTTCCAAGATCGCCCTGGCTTACCTGGTGCATTTCCTGCGCCGCCACGAAGTCGGCATGATCGATTGCCAGCAAGAGACCGGCCACCTGGCGTCGCTGGGCGCATTGCCGATCCCGCGCAGCGAGTTTCTGCTGCACTTGCAGCAAGCCACCCGCCATCCGCAGATCCACCACTGGCAGCCGTTACCGTTGTTTAGCGAAGTTGTTTAGCAATAAGCGGCCTTATGCAAACCGGAATTACGGTGTAAATTAGCAGTGTCGGCTGCACAATGAAAATGTTAACTTACGTTGCATCAGCCAGACAGCTAAACGTGATGAAATCCAGAGATTCAGATCAGCCGGAATGCACATGACGCACTTAAAAGATCTGCCATTTTCGACGCTACAGTTTTACGCCACCGCGCCCTACCCGTGCAGCTACCTGGAGCACCGCCAGGCACGTTCGCAGGTGGCGACGCCGTCGCACCTGATCAATGCCGATGTCTATTCGGAACTGGTGAAAAACGGTTTCCGCCGCAGCGGCATCTTTACCTACCGCCCGTATTGCGACGGCTGTCAGGCGTGTACGCCGGTGCGCACGCTGGCGGCTTCGTTCCAGCCCAACCGCAGCCAGCGCCGCGCCTGGGAGCGCCACTGCCACCTGACCACGCTGGTGACCAACCTGGCGTATGTCAACGAACACTACGATCTCTACCTGCGCTACCAGACCGCGCGCCACAGCGGCGGCGGCATGGATCAGGACAGCCGCGACCAGTACGCGCAGTTCCTGCTGCAGAGCAAGGTGAATACCCGGCTGGTAGAATTCCGCGAAGCCGACGGCACCTTGCGCATGGTCAGCATCATCGATGTCTTGAATGACGGCTTGTCCTCTGTCTATACCTTTTACGATCCCGATGTGCCGGGCGCTTCCTACGGTACCTATAACGTCCTGTGGCAGATCGGCCAGGCCAAGCAACTGGGCATGCCCTATGTCTACCTCGGCTACTGGATAGAAGAAAGTCCGAAAATGGCTTACAAAGTCAACTTCCAGCCGCTGGAAGCGCTACAGCATGGGCAATGGAGTGCGTTAGAATAGCTGCCGCTGAACGTAGCACGTGCAGCGCGCTGCCGGCATGGCTTGCGGCGCCGTTTTCCGCTAATTTCCGATCAATCTGCACTCTTTATACAGCCGCCTCTATCGTGCCCGCCAAACTCCTGTACGCCTTCGCCCGCCCTGCCCTGTTCTCCCTCGATCCGGAAGCCGCCCACAACCTGACCTTGCCGGCCCTGCGCCGCGCCGCCGCGCTGGGGCTGACCTCGCTGCTGGGCAAGCCGGCGACCGATCCGCGTACCGTGATGGGCATCACCTTCCCCAATCCGGTCGGACTGGCAGCCGGGCTGGACAAGGACGGCGCCTATATCGACGGCCTGGCGGCGCTCGGCTTCGGCTCGATCGAGATCGGTACGGTGACGCCGCGTGCCCAGGCAGGCAATCCGAAGCCACGCATGTTCCGCCTGCCGGCCGCCAACGCCATCATCAACCGCATGGGCTTCAACAATGGCGGCGTCGACGCCTTCGTCGCCAATGTCCAGGCCTCGCGCTTCTACCAGGAACGCCAGGGCGTGCTCGGGCTGAACATCGGCAAGAACGCCGACACGCCGATCGAGCGCGCCGCCGAAGACTATCTGTATTGCCTGGCAAAAGTCTATCCCTATGCCAGCTATGTGACGGTGAACATTTCCTCGCCCAACACCAAGAACCTGCGCCAGCTGCAAGGCGCCTCCGAGCTGGACGCGCTGCTGGCGCAGCTGAAGGAAACCCAGCAGCGGCTGGCCGACCTGCACAAGCGCTACGTGCCGCTGGCGCTGAAGATTGCGCCGGACATCGATGCGGAACAGATCAAGACCATCGCCGATGCCTTGCTGCGGCATAAGATCGACGGCGTCATCGCCACCAACACCACCATCAGCCGCGACGCCGTGCGCGGCTTGCAGCACGAGAACGAGGCCGGCGGCCTGTCCGGCGCGCCGGTGCTGGCCCTGTCGACCAGCGTGGTGCGCCAGCTGCACGGCGAACTGGGCGACGCCCTGCCGATCATCGGCGTCGGCGGGATTTTCTGCGGCGCCGATGCGCAAGCCAAGATCGCCGCAGGGGCAGCGCTGGTGCAACTGTATAGCGGCCTGATTTATCGCGGCCCTGCGCTGGTGCGCGAATGCGCGGCGGCTCTGCATCAGAAAAACTGATGCGAGCAAGGTAGCGCCTGAGCGCTACCCTAATACATAAAATCGCCGCCGTCCCGCATCAAGCCTCGTCGGGCTTGGCTTCTGTTTTACGTGGGCGACGGCTGCGTGCAGCGGCGGGCTTGCGGGCAGTTTTTGCCGCCTTGGCCGGTGCTTCCTCAGGCGGCTGAAGCGGTGCTTCCACAGCTGCCGGCGCTTCCGGCGCAATATTGACATCCTGCGCGGCAACTTGCGGAGCAGGCGCTGCGATTTTCTTTTCGGCTGGCTTGCGGCCTCCGCGTCCCTTGCGACGGGTTTCCGGTTTGGCGCCGCTGTCTTCAGCTTCGGCCGCGGCCGCCGCTGTCTCTATGGCCGCGACGGTTTCTCTCGCTTTCTGTTGCGGCAACGACGCTTCCGCCGGCTGTTCCGCCACGACTTCGCCGGCAACCGTGCCGCCATTATTGCCACTGCCGCCGCTACTCCGGTATACATAAGTCCCCGATTTCTCGTCACGGCCGAATTCGAGCAGCCCGCGCGCCTGCGCCTCTTCCAGCAAATTGCCGAAAGCACGGAAGCCATAGTAGGACTCGCTGAAATCGGGCTTGCGCCGCTTGATCGCCTCTTTCAGCACGGATGCCCAGATCTTGCCGCTGTCGCCGCGCTCGGATACCAGCGCATCGAAAGTCTCCACCGCCATCTCGATCGCCTGGTTCTTGCGTCCCTCCAGCTCTGCCTTGCGGCGCTTTTCTTCGTCGGGCGAACGCTTGGCCGCCGGCTGCGTTTCCCGCGTGCCGCGCTTGGCGGCCGCGCGCCGGCTCTCGCGCACCAGATCGTCATAAAAGATGAATTCGTCGCAGTTGGCAACCAGCAGGTCGGAAGTCGATTGCTTGACGCCGACGCCGATCACTTGCTTGGCGTTCTCGCGCAACTTCGAGACCAGCGGCGAGAAATCGGAATCGCCGCTGATGATGACGAAGGTGTTGACATGCGATTTCATGTAGCAGAGATCGAGCGCATCCACCACCAGGCGGATGTCGGCTGAATTCTTGCCGGACTGGCGCACATGCGGGATTTCGATCAGCTCGAAATTGGCCTCGTGCATGGTGGCCTTGAACTCCTTGTAGCGCTCCCAGTCGCAGTAAGCTTTCTTGACGACGATGCTGCCCTTAAGCAGCAGGCGTTCCAGCACCGGCTTGATGTCGAACTTTTCGTATTTTGCATCGCGTACGCCGAGGGCGACGTTTTCAAAGTCGCAGAACACTGCCATGCTGAGGTTTTCCGGGGATGAGGCCATAAATTGATTGTTTTCCAGTGATAGTCGGGCTTGAAGGGCTGGGCTTGAGGAGATGAACTTGATGATCATGCGCTATAGCGGACATCCAAGCTATCGATTATAGCCAACTATGCAGGACCGACGAGAAGCGGCGCCCGTTACAAGTTACCCACAGAAATTGTGAACATGCCTGTGGATAACTCCGTCAACTCAGCAGCAAGTCATTGATCTGTATGGATTTTCCGTCGCTGGTACGGAAACACGCAAAAAAAAGCCCGCCAGGCCTTGCGGCAGCGGGCTGAATCCGAACCTAGAGAGGAGATTCGGAGGAGACAGACGAATCGTAGCGTTGCAATATGACGGCAGCGTGACCAGAACGCAGCAGGCAGTTATTTAGAGCATGTTCTCGGATCAGGCGATCTTCAGGACGCGCTCTTCAAAATCCACCTTGTGTACGCTGCTGCCGGCGCTGTGCGGCTCCGCGTGCAGCGCTTCGATGATGTCTTCACGCTTGAGCTGCGGTGCAAACTGCAAGATGAAATCATAGGTATACGAACGCAGGTAGGCGCCGCGCCGCACCGCCAGCCGCGTCACATTGGAGGCCAGCAGGTGCGACACATCGATCGTGCGCAAGCCGTTCTGGCTGCTGTGTTCGGTCGCCATCGACGCCACCAGGCCAATCCCCAGCCCGAGCGCCACATATTGCTGGATGACGTCGGAATCCATCGCGGTCAGGACGATGTCCGGCGTGATGCCTGCCTTGCGGAAAGCGTCGTCGATGTGGCCACGGCCGGTGAAGCCGATGTCGTAGGTGATCAAAGGATAGGCGGCCAAGTCGGCCAGGCTGATCGGTCCCTCGACCGCCAGCAGCTGATGGCCTTCCGGCACCACCAGCACGTGGCTCCATTCGTAGCAAGGGAAAGAAATCAGTTCCTTGAACTGGGTCAGGCCCTCGGTGGCGATGCCGACATCGGCCTTGCCCGAGATGACCCAGTCGGCGATATGTTCGGGCGAACTTTGCTGCAAGGCGATGCGGACATCCGGGAAACTGGCGCGGAAGCCCTGCACCACGCGCGGCAAGGCGTAGCGCGCCTGCGTATGGGTGGCGGCGATGGTCAGAGTGCCGCTGGTTTCGCCGGAATATTCCTGGCTGGCCTGGCGCAGGTTTTCCGCTTCCTGCAGCAGCCGTTCGACGATTTTCAGGATGCCTTTGCCGGGATCGGTCAGGCCGATCAGGCGCTTGCCGTTGCGGATGAAGATATCGACCCCGAGTTCTTCTTCCAGTTCGCGGATCTGGCGGCTGACGCCGGGTTGCGAGGTGAACAGGACATTGGCCACTTCAGTCAGGTTGAAGCCGCAGCGCGCTGCTTCGCGGATCGAGCGTAATTGCTGAAAATTCATTGTATTCTCCTTAGCGGATGGAAGGCTGATCGACGAACACCTGCAGGCGGCGCGGACGCACCAGCAGGGTTTCGCCATCTTTCAGATTGAGTTGCTGGAAGCGTTCGCTGGAAATCACGGCTTCGATCAGGCCGGCGTCGCCATTGTCATCAGCATCGCGGCGCTGCAGTTCCAGCTGCGCCAGCGGGCCGATGGCGTGGGCGCGCTTGAGCTGCACCACGATGCCCTCGCCGCCGGCGCTGTAGCGGTCGATCTCGAGGTCGTGCGGCCGCACATAGCCAATGCCCTGCACATCGTCGGCCTCGGCATGGTCGGGCGCGGCGAAACGCATGCCGCCGCTGTCCAGCACGCCCTGATGCACGCGGCCATGGAACAGGTTGACGTTACCCAGGAAGCCATACACAAAGGGCGAAGCCGGATTGTCGTAGACCTGCTGCGGCGCCCCTGTCTGCTCCACATTGCCCTTATTCATCAGCACGATCTGGTCCGCCACTTCCAGCGCTTCTTCCTGGTCATGGGTGACGAAAATGCTGGTGACATGCAGTTCGTCGTGCAGGCGCCGCAGCCAGCGCCGCAATTCCTTGCGCACCTTGGCGTCGAGCGCGCCAAACGGCTCGTCCAGCAGCAGCACGCGCGGCTCCACCGCCAGCGCGCGCGCCAGGGCGATGCGCTGGCGCTGGCCGCCGGACAGCTGCGGCGGGTAGCGGTCGGCCAGCCAGTCCAGCTGCACCAGCTCCAGCAGACGCGTAACCTTTTCCTTGATCACGCTTTCGCTGGGACGCTGGGCGCGCGGCTTGACGCGCAAACCGAAGGCGATGTTTTCAAAGACGGTCATGTGCTTGAACAAGGCGTAATGCTGGAACACAAAGCCGACCTGGCGCTCGCGCACATGGCGCGCGGACGCATCTTCGCCTTCCAGCAAGACCTGGCCGCTGTCCTGCGCTTCGAGGCCGGCGATAATCCGCAGCAAGGTGGTCTTGCCGCAGCCGGACGGTCCCAGCAGCGCGGTCAGCTCGCCGGTCGGAAATTCCAGCGACACATTATTGAGGGCGACAAATTCGCCGAAACGCTTGTTGATGTTGCTTACCTGGATGCTCATGCCTGCTCCTGTGCTGATGGTTGTGCCGGCTGATGCAGTGGCTGACTCAGTGGCTGATGCTGCAACGGCAGCGTTTCCCGCAAACGCCATTCGATGAACGATTTCAGCGCCAGCGTCAGCAGCGCCAGGAACGCCAGCAATGAAGCTACCGCGAAGGCGGCCTGGAAGTTGTATTCGTTGTACAAGATCTCGACTTGCAAGGGAATGGTGTTGGTCTCGCCGCGGATATGGCCCGACACCACCGAGACCGCGCCGAACTCGCCCATGGCGCGCGCATTGCACAGGATCACGCCGTACAGCAGGCCCCACTTGATATTCGGCAGCGTCACATGGCGGAAAGTCTTCCAGCCGGAAGCGCCCAGCACCAGCGCCGCCTCTTCCTCTTCGCTGCCCTGCGCCTGCATCAGCGGAATCAGTTCGCGGGCGACAAACGGAAAGGTCACGAACACGGTCGCCAGCACGATGCCCGGCACGGCAAACAGGATCTTGATGTCATGCTCGCGCAGCCAGGGGCCGAACCAGCCCTGGGCGCCGAACAGCAAGACATAGATCAGGCCGGAAATCACCGGCGATACCGAGAACGGCAGATCGATCAGGGTCAGCAGGATGTTCTTGCCGCGGAATTCGAACTTGGCGATGGTCCAGGAGGCGGCGATGCCGAACACCAGGTTGAGCGGCACGGCAATCGCCGCCGTCAGCAAGGTCAGCTTGATGGCGCTCACCGCGTCCGGCTCGATGATCGCCGCCAGATAGGCTTCCCAGCCTTTCTTGAAGGCTTCGGCAAACACCGACAGCAGCGGCACCACCAGGAACAGGGTGAGGAACAGCAGCGCCAAGGTCATTAACAGTGCGCGCACCCACAACGGCTCCAGGGTCGCGTTCGGCACGTGAATAGGTTCGCCGCGCGGCTGCGGCCTGGCCACGGCTGCGGCATTGGCGGCGACGGGATTGAAATTACTGGCGGTTGCGCTCACGTCGGGCTCCTATGCTTGCGCCGACTGGCCGCGCTTGCGGGTCCAGGCTTGCAGGACATTGATTGCCAGCAGCAGCAGGAACGACACTGTCAGCATGACAACAGCGATCGCCGTGGCGCCGGCGTAATCGTACTGCTCCAGCTTGGTAATGATGAACAAGGGGGTGATCTCCGACACCATCGGCATATTGCCGGCGATGAAGATCACCGAGCCGTATTCGCCGGTGGCGCGGGCGAAGGACAAGGCGAAGCCGGTCAGCAAGGCCGGGAAGACCGTTGGAAAAATCACCCGGGCAAATGTCTGCCAGTGGTTGGCGCCGAGGCTGGCGGCGGCTTCTTCCAGTTCTTTCTCGGCATCTTCCAGCACCGGCTGCACGGTGCGCACCACGAACGGCAAGCCGATGAAGGTAAGCGCCACCAGCACTCCCAGCGGGGTAAACGCGACCTTGATACCGAGCGGCTCCAGATACTGGCCAATCCAGCCGTTGCCGGAGTACAGCGCGGTCAGGGCGATGCCGGCCACCGCTGTCGGCAAGGCAAACGGCAGGTCGACCAGGGCGTCGATCAGCTTCTTGCCGGGAAATTCGTAGCGCACCAGCACCCAGGCCACGATGCCGCCAAAGAAGGCATTCAGCAGCGCTGCTAATAAGGAGGCGCCGAAAGTCAGGCGATAGGAAGCCATTACCCGCGGCGAAGTGACGGCGGCGATGAAGCCATCCCAGCTCAGGGTGAAGGTTTTGAGAAACACGGCCGACAAGGGGATCAGTACGATCAGCGCCAGGTAAAACAGGGTAAACCCGAGCGACAGGCGAAACCCGGGCATCACGCGAAACGGCGCGGCGGACTTGCTGGCAAGGCTACTGATAGGAAAAACGGCGGCGGTCATGCATCGTCCTCTTATTACAAATACGGCTAAAGAACGATGATATTCGCATCGGTTTGTTATAAAGAGAACGAACTTTTTTGCATGTGCATAGAATCAATTTGCATAAGGGAAATACCGAATAGCGCAGTTCAACACCTTTTCAATTGCCTTTAAAACAAGTTGAAAATACGGAAAACCAGCCGCCAAACCGCCTTCTGCGGGGCTAGCAGCCTCTAAAGCCACAAAATTCACTCTCGATCCGCCCTGAATCCGAAGCAGTCCAGTCCCGCTTTTTTGTATTCTGTCCCGCATTTCCTGCAACTTGTCGCAAGCCGCTGGCGACTTGTCCTGCCCCTCCCTAAAGTGACGACATGCAACAACGCAAGACACCTAAACAAGTCACTCAACGGAGAATACAAATGAACACAGCAAACAAAGCCCTGATCGCCATCCTGTCCATCGCTACCCTGGCCTTCGGCGTCAGTTCGGCCCAGGCAGCACCGCAGCAAGCTGAAGTCTCGACCCTGCCAACCATCACCATCATCGGCAAACGCCCAGTCCACAGCGACCTGCTGGCAACCGTGACCATCGTCGGCAAGCGCCTGACAGCGCAAGAAAAGCTGGCCCTGGCACAGCAGGATGACAGCCTGCCGACCATCACCATCGTCGCCAAGCGCCTCAGCCGCGATCAGAAAGCCGTACTGGCGCAAGGCGAAGGCAATCACAAGAAAGCAGTCATTTAAGACCTTTATCTGCTGCTTAAGCATCGTTTAGTCGCAGATCCACACCCGGAGAATGCAAATGAACACGTCATCAAAATTGCTGGTCGCCGCCGCCTTGTTAGCGACCTTGAGTACAAGCGCAGTACCTGTCATGGCCGCCAGCGCAGCCAAGCAAACCGCCGCCAAGGCAGACGAGATCCCACTGCTGATGCCGCCCATCGTCATCGTCGGCAAACGCCTGACGCCAGAAGAAAAAGCCATGTATGCCGCGCAAGACCGCGCCCTGAACATGAAGAAAGTAGCACGCAAGAAAAACGCCGGCACCGCGACTGCAGCGCTCAGCGCGCTTTGACACCGAATTCCCTAGTAAAACGGCCAGACTGCCGGGGCCGTTACGTTTAAAATGACGGCAACTTTGAAAGTTGCCGCACAACCTGGTTTGCCACTCTATGACTCCTGAAACGCTCGACTCGCTGAAGAAAAATACTTCCACTGCCACAGCCTACCTGTCGCAGAGTTTCGACAAGATAGCGAGCTGGGTGACGCAACTTTCATGGTGGAAGTTTTTCCTGTTCGCGATACTGGTCATGATCGGCGCCAGCATCTTGCAGGACACGCTGTTCTCTTCGAATAGCGACGTAGTGATCATCGACCGCGTCAGCCGGCATGACCGCAAACCGCCCGCCAAGCCGGGCAAAGCCGGTCCGGGCAATGCCGATATCCGCATCGATGGCAGCGGCGTCCATATCAAGGCTTATACCTACGACGACAACAGCGATGCCGCCAGCACGCCGGCCTCGGCCGCGGCGACTCCTGGACCGATGGATGAAGACAGCGACAACGAAGCTGCCGGCAAGGCCGCGTCAGCCGCATCCGACGCCAAGCAGGAACACAAGGAACCGTCCGCACCACCGGCGCCGCCGGCCGCACCGGCCGCACCCAATGCAGCCAGCCTGGACCTGAAGCTGCCGCCGGATGCCGCCCAGGACGTCAACCAGGCAATCAACGACGCCGTCGCCGCGATCCATGAAGCGGCCGCCGAGAAAGCGGAGCAGCAGGTTGCCCGCTACCAGAAGAAGTCGTCAGAATGGTTCGTGAATTTTGTGTTGCTGCTGATGATCGGCCTGTTCGGCACCAAGGCCCTGATGGGCGGCAAGAAGCGCGCTGAAGCACGGGCCCAGGCCGCCAACGCCGCCGCCGAGCACGCCAACCTGCAGCGCGAAGTATCGGAAGCCAAGATGCAGATGATCCAGGCCCAGGTGGAACCGCACTTCCTGTTCAACACCCTGGCCTCGGTCGACTACCTGATCGAAACCGATCCGCCGCGCGCCTCGGCCATGCAAAAACGCCTGATCCAGTACCTGCGCGCCGTGCTGCCGCAAATGCGCGAAACCGCCACCGTCACCACGCTCGGCCGCGAAGTCGACATCGTGCGGGCTTACCTGGACTTGCTGAAGATGCGCATGGAAGAACGCCTGACCGTGGACATCCAGGTTTCCGACGGCCTGCGCAGCGCCGCCTTCCCGCCGATGATGCTGCAATCGCTGGCGGAAAACGCCATCAAGCACGGCCTGGAAAGCAAGACCGACGGCGGCACCTTGCGCATCAAGGCAGAAGTCGCCGACAATAAGCTGCGCGTCAGCGTCACCGATGACGGCCTCGGTTTCGGCGCCGTCGCCAGCAACGGCACCGGGCTGGGATTGCAAAGCATCCGCGATCGCCTCAAACTGTTGCACGGCAACGCCGCCCAACTGGAGATCGCACCCAATACACCGAGCGGCGTATGCTCGACGATTGAAGTACCTTACCAGGTCGTCGGCAACGGCAAGAAAGCGCCAGCACAGGACTCAAATTCGCCACAGAAGTAACAGGAACACATATATGAAATCGCCCTCACGCTTTGCTTTCTTTTTTGCACTGGCTACCGCCGCAATGATCCCATTGCTCAGCTGCAGCCCTAGCGTGGCTGCAGACGTGAACAAGACCGAGCGCCAGGTGGACAGTTTCCAGCAGGTGGAAATCATGGATGCGGTGAATGTCTACCTGACCCAGGGACCGGCCAAGCCGGCCGTGATCGAAGCCGAAGGCAACGGCGCATCCCAGGTCCGGCTGGATGTCAGCGGCTCCGTGCTGCGCGTCATTTCGGGCGGCAGCAGGATGTTCCACAACACCAACGTCAACGTTTACCTCACCGCGCCGGACGTCAACGGCCTCAGCATCTTCGGCTCCGGCGACCTCAAGGTGCTGGGAAAACTGAGCGCCAAAGACACCATCAAGATCTCGATCGCCGGTTCCGGCACTGTCAGCGGCGAGCTGAATGCGCCTAACGTCAATGCGTCCATCGCCGGCGCCGGCGACATCAAGGTCAAGGGCAGGACCCGCGACCTGCGCATCTCGATCGCCGGCAGCGGCGACTACGACGGCTTCGACCTGATGGCGGAAAGCACCCACGTCTCGATCGTCGGCAGCGGCGACGCCCATGTCTATGCCAGCAAGCAGCTGTCGGTATCCACCGCCGGCTCAGGCGATGTATCCTATATGGGCGACCCGCAGGTGCGCTCCAGCATCATGGGTTCCGGCTCAGTCAAAAAACGATAAACTATTGCCAACATCTGCCTATGCCTACTGCAATCATTGCCGACGACGAGCGCCTGATGCGCGACCAGATCCGCCTGCGCCTGAGCCAGGCGTGGCCGGAACTGGAAATCCTCGGCGAAGCCAAGAATGGCGATGAAGCCATCGAACTGGTCGACCAGCTGGAACCCGACTTCACCTTCCTCGACATCCGCATGCCCGGCAAGACCGGCTTGCAGGCAGCACAGGAGATCGGCGGCAAAAGCCACATCGTTTTTATCACCGCCTACGACGAATACGCGATCGAAGCGTTCGAACACGGCGCCGTCGACTACATCCTGAAACCGGCCGAGGCAGAGCGCCTGGCCTTGACCGTGACGCGCCTCAAGGCGCGCCTGAGCACCAGTGCGGCACCGACCGACATGAGCTCGATGCTGACCCAGCTGGCCAAGCAGATGGGGATCGCCACCAAGCCGGTCTACCTGCAATGGATACAAGCCAGCATCGGCCAGCAGCTGCGCCTGATCCCGGTGCAGGAAATCCTGTTTTTCCGCTCCGATGAAAAATACACCAGCGTCCAGACCGCCACTTACGAAGCGCTGATCCGCAAGCCGGTGCGCGACCTGGCGGAAGAACTCGATCCCGACCTGTTCTGGCAGATCCACCGCGCCACGCTGGTCAACGTCAACGCCATCGACGGCATCACGCGCGACATGCGCGGCCGCCATCAGGTGCTGGTCAAGGGGCATACCGAGAAACTCGAAGTGAGCCGCAGCTTCATCCATCTGTTCAAGCAGATGTAGGACGACCTCGTCTCGGCGGCCCCGTCTCGGCAACCCGACTACGCGTCCCGCGTCATTCCCGCGAACGCGGGAATCCATTTTCTTTATCACGTCCAGCAACCTGGATTCCCGCGTTCGCGGGAATGACCGCGCGGGGTCAACGCGCTTTCAGGAATTCCACCGCCCGTTCCAGCACTTCATCACGGCCTTCCCTGACGCCAGCCAGGGTGGGCGCAACCTTGATATCGGGTTGCAGGCCGACTCGCTGCAGCTGGCGGCCGTCGGCGTGGCGTACTTCCTGGCCGGAAAACGACACCGAGATGGCGCCGGGAAGAACCAGCTTGGTGAGATCGCCATCGGCGCCGGCGCTGGCGCTGCCGATAAAGGTAATGGCGGTGGCGGCCTCGAAGAAAAGACCGCTGTGTTCCGCCTGGCTCTGCGTACTTTGATCGATCAGCATCACCACTTTACCCTTGTATAGCGGCTTGTCGGATTTCGGCATAGGCTGCCGGAAGGTATTGAGACTATTCTGCTCCGCCGGCAAGGCGGTCGCGATCCGCCGGGAAAAATTCGCACCGAATTGCGCACCTTTGACGTTCAGCCTGGAGGCGATCCGCCACAGCGTACCGTTCGGATAACCGCGCATATCCAGGATCAGGGCATCCGTCTGTTTAAAGGCATCAAACATGGCGTCGACATCTTTCAGCGCCAGCCGGTCAAGGTCGGCATAGCCGATATTCCCCGGCAGGATCTTGAAGATTTCGCCGGTACGCCTGGCCTTCCAGAATTTCCAAAAGGCGTCGGATCGGGGAAGCGTTACTTCGTGCCGTGTGCCGCTTGCATCTTCGATCTGTACTTTCGCCATACTGCCATTCGCGCCGGCAAGCAGGTTGGGAAGTACGTCACGCAGGCGCGCCGCCTCGGTCGAACCGCTGGTGATTTTTCTCAGTTCACTGATACGCTGCGCAATATCTTCGCCATCGACAGCCACCACGACGTCCCCGATTTTCACCTGCGCATTCTTTTGTAGTTCCTGATCCGTTATTTCCACAATCGCGATGCGATTTTCAACGCTGGCCAAACGCACACCGGCCGGGGCTTCACCATACAGGGAAGCACGCTCCGGACCTTGGATCCAGACGTGGCTGTCATCCAGCTTCGCGGCCATTTCCGCCAGTTCCAGCGCGTACTCGCGGCTATTGCTTACCGTCTTCATGCGCGCAAGGAATTCTGGCAGCGCGTCATCCCACGGACTGTCCGTATAGGCCAGGTAAGGAAAGAATTTATCCATGGTCGACCACAGCTTGATCACGGCAAGCTGGCGCCAGGGCAAACTTGGAAACCTGACCTCGGAGGAAAGCGACGCCAGCTGCCGCACCGGCATGGCCGCCGTCTTCGTGTATGCCGTTGCGCTGCCCGGCCTGACGCCGCTTCTGATCAGCTGCAGCGCAGCCTTGGCCGCCGGACTGTCGGCGCCTGAGGCGCTATCCGGCGCCACGCTGGCGTCGACACCGAAGCCGCTGGCGCCATCTGGAAATATCAGCTCGCCCACGCTGTAGTTCATGCCGGTTTTGCCGTCGTCGTCAAGCGTGATCGCCCTGACAGGAACTGCCCAGGCGGCAGACGCCTGGCCTTCCGCCAGGATCCAGGCCTTGCCGGCACGCTGCAAGGCCAGCGCGGAGAGCGGCACCCGGTTCGACTGGTTGACGATAAAAACCATTGGTATGGCATGGCCGCCCTTCACGGGCATCAGGCGTGAGGTCTGCAACATCAGGTTGGCAGAAAAATACATGCCGCTGGTAATTCCCATCTCTGGCACTAAACCAGTGTGATAGCGATACCTGTTCGACGGCAGCAGCAAAGGCTGGTCGATGAAATTTGCAATCAGTTCGTCAGGAAACTCAGCGCCATATCCATAGCTGGCGCTTTCCCTGGTCGGCCGCAGGTCGATGATCAAGCCTTTGGCGCGGGCAGCCAGCTGCGCCGTCAGCGCTTCAAAATGCAGTTCGCCAGTGGTCACCCGCATACTGCTGAGGCGATGCAGATGGAGCAGCGCGACATCCCCAGGCAGCCATTCCAGGATTTCCTGCGAAGTCTCCTCGCTGACATAATTGGGTTCGTTGATGGTGAAAATCTGAAACGCCGGATCGTGCAGCGGCTTCATCAAGGCCGTCACCGCATCCTGAAACGCCGCCGGCGTGCTTGCCGCTTCAATTTTCGGCAAGGCGTCGACCAGCGCCTGGTCCCAGTCGACCTCGCCGCTGGCCAGCGCCGGACTGAGCCATTTGACGTCGCTCCAGAGATGCGCCACATCGGTCATGCGCTGAATAGCACTTGCATCAGCTGCCTGTGCCTGCCCTGCCGTCATCAGAAAACATAGAATCGCAAAGCCACGGCGCATGGATATCCTTCTATCTGGATGGTTAACTGCAGGGAATTGGATGCTGCGGCAATGCTAAGCCAGCAGCGCCTTGACGAAATCCTTCTTGCCGTCAGGCGGCGGTATCTCGAACTGCAACGCCTTCTCGACATGGTGCAGGTGATGCAGCATCAGCTCTACCGCTTTGTCGGTATCGCCGGACTTCGCCGCCTGCAGGAATTCCACGTGTTCGTCGGAAGAACAGGCGGCGTCGCGGGTGGACTGATACAGCATGGTGATCAGGGAGCTGCGGCCGGCCAGCTTGGTGAGGACGTCGGTCAGCACCTGGTTGCCGACGGCGCGCGCCAGCAGGATGTGGAAATCGCTCAGCAGGCGCGAGCGGATTTGCGGGTTTTCCTTGGACAGCGCCTCACGCTCCTGCTGCAGGTGCTGCTCCAGCATCGCATAATCGGCAGCGCTGGCCTTGGCGACGAATTCGCGCACCAGCGCGGCTTCCAGCACGCGCCGCACGAAAAAGATCTGGCGCGCTTCTTCTTCGGTCGGACGGCTGACGAAAGCGCCCTTGTCGGGCACCAGGTCGATCAGCTTGTCCTTGGCCAGCATCACCAGCGCCGCGCGGATCTTGGTGCGGCTGACGGAATACAGGCGCGCCAGCGCTTCTTCCCGCAGCTTGGTGCCGGGCGGCAGGCGCTGCTCGGCAATCGCCGTCGTGATGTCGGCGGCGATATCGTCAGAACTGTCGGCGCCGGGTGGGCTGGAAGACAGGCTCATGTTCTCGATTTCCTTGAAGCGTGGTTCTAAAGAACAAAATTGTACTATGCGACACCTTATATTATAAAAATAAGAATCCGATGCGGCCGGCGGCAAGCGCCGCCGGCCGTCCTGCTTTCCTGTCATGCCGGCCGGCTGTCGCCCGCCACCTGCAGCGGCGCCGGCAAATCATCTTCCAGCGGCGGCCGGGCGCCGTTCAGCACCGCATGCGCGCGGGCGCGGTCGATATCCTTTTCCCATACCGCCACCACCACCGTGGCGACGCAGTTGCCGAGCAGGTTGCCCAGTGCCCGGGCAATCCCCATGAACCAGTCGATCGACAGCACCAGCACCAGCCCGACCACCGGGATCGCCGGAATCGCGGACAAGGTCGCCGCCAGGATCACGATGGCCGAGCCCGGCACGCCGTGCGCCCCTTTCGAGGTAATCAGGGCCACCGCCAGGATCGCCAGCAGATCGGTGATCGACAGCGGCGTATTGGTGGCTTGCGCAATGAACACCGCCGCCAGGGTCAGATAGATGGAGAAAGCATCGAGATTGAAGGAATAGCCGGTCGGAATCACCAGGCCGACGGTGGAACCCTTGATGCCCATGTATTCCAGCTTGCGCATGATCTGCGGCAGCACGCTGTCCGAGGATGCCGTCGCCAGCACCACCAGCAGTTCCGCGCGCAGGTACTTGATCAGCTTGAAGATGCTGAAACCGGCCAGGCGCAAGATGGTGCCAAGTATGGCAAACACGAAAATCACCACCGCGAAGAAATACAGCAGCACCAGGAAACCCAGCTGCTGCAGCGAACCGACGCCGTACTTGCCGACCGTGAAGGCAATCGCGCCGAACACGCCCAGCGGCGCCAGGCGGATGATGAAGGACATGCACTTGAAGAAAGCTTCCGACATGCTGTGCACGATGGTGACGATCGGTGTGGCTTTTTCACCGATGAGCGACAGGGCGGAGCCGAAAATGATGGAAAACAGCAGCACTTGCAGCACATCGCCGGAAGTAAACGCGCTCACTACGGTATTCGGGATGATCTTCATGACGAAGTCGGCGAAACCTGTGCCCTTCACCAGCTTGGCGGTTTCGACATAGCTGGACAAGGCATTGGCGTCGAGCGTATCCGGGTTGATGTTCATGCCGGTGCCGGGATGGAACACGAATGCCAGCAGCAGTCCCAGCACCAGGGCCACGGTAGTAACCACTTCAAAGTAGATCAGCGCCTTGAGCCCGACCCGCCCAACCTTCTTCAGCTCGCCCGCACCGTAGATGCCATGCACCACGACGCAGAACACGATCATGGGAATGATCATCTTGACCAGCTTGATGAAGCCATCCCCCAAGGGCTTCAGGCTCTCGCCGAACTTGGGGAACAGCACCCCAACCGCAATACCGATCACAAGTGCTATCAGCACCTGGCCAAACAGTGATTTATAAAAGCGCCGCACGTCTGTCTCCTGATTGTTTTGTTTGGTTTATACCAATTTTGGTCTGTCTCGCTTTGATGAAATAAGCAGCATCCCGGATTCAATATAATGCATTCACTTATTGTATGCAATAATTGAATTCAACTTAGTTTGTGTGTATCATCGCAAAAACGATAACAACAGCCCGCTCGACGGTCTAGACCATCAATTAGCAAGGAGACAACCATGCAAGAACCCTGGAACGGCTGCGGCGCGCAGATCATGGCCTGGGCCGACGAGCTGGCGCAGCATAGCGAAGCGCCCGGCATGCTGACCCGCACCTATCTGACCGCCGCGCACCATGCGGCCGCGGCGCAGCTGGCGGAATGGATGTGCGCCGCCGGCATGAGCGTGCGGCGCGACATGGCCGGCAATGTCATCGGCCGCTATGAAGGCTTAACGGCCGACGCCCCGGCGCTGGTCACTGGCTCGCATTTCGACTCGGTGCGCAACGGCGGCAAATACGACGGCAACCTCGGCATCCTGCTGCCGATCGCCTGCATCGGGCAATGGCATGCGGCCGGCAAGCGTTTCCCCTTTGCGCTGGAAGTGATCGGCTTCGCCGAAGAAGAAGGGGTGCGCTTCAAAGCCACCCTGCTCGGCAGCCGCGCCGCCGCCGGCACCTTCGACCTCAGCGTGCTGGACAACCTGGACGACGGCGGCCAGAGCATGCGCGATGTCATGGCGGCTTCCGGCTTCCACGCCAGCGGACTGGGCAAGGCGGCTTACGCACCGGCCGCCGTGCTGGCGTTTGTCGAAGTCCATATCGAACAGGGCCCGGTGCTGCTCAACAATGACTTGCCGCTGGGTGTGGTGAGCGCCATCTCCGGCGCCTCGCGCTTCATGGTGGAAATCGAAGGCCTGGCCGGCCATGCCGGCACTGTGCCGATGGAAATGCGGCGCGATGCCGCCATGGCGGCGGCTGAAATCGGCCTGTATATAGAGCAGCGCTGCAGCGGCACGCGCGGACTGGTCGGCACTGTCGGCCAGTTCAATGTGCCGAACGGCGCCGCCAACGTGGTGCCGGGCAAGGCCATCTTCTCGATCGACATCCGTGCCGAACAAGACCCGATACGCCAGGCCGCCGTCGCCGATGTGCTGCAGCACATCGAGCTGGTCGCCGCGCGCCGCCATGTCGCAGTTCAAATCCGCAAGACCCACGAAGCCGCCAGCGTACCTTGCGCGCTCTGGCTGCAACAGCAGCTGGCTGGCGCCATTGAAGAATGCGCGCTGCCGCTGCGCCACCTGCCATCCGGCGCCGGCCACGACGCCATGGCGATGGCAGCCATCACCGATGTCGCCATGCTGTTCGTCCGCTGCGGCAACGGCGGCATCAGCCACCATCCGGATGAAATCATGAGCGCCGCCGACGCCGCGCTCGGCGCCCGGGTCTTCAGCCGCTTTGTCGAAAATTTTAAGAACTGACCACTTTTGGATCTCACCATGACTACTACCACTATCACCATCGACGGTTTCAACCTGACTGCGCAGCAAGTCATCGACGTCGCCCGCGCGCCGCACCTGGCGGTGACCCTGGCCGACTCTTCACGCGCCGCCCTGAAGGAAAGCCGCGACTACATCGAATCGACCTGGATGCACGACGAAGCGCCGATGATGTACAGCTTCAACACCGGCGTCGGCCTGCTGAAAGACACCCGCATCAAGGTCGAACATATCGAACTGTTCCAGACCCAGCTGATCAAGGCCCATTGCGCCGGCCTGGGCGAACCGTTCTCGGAAGAAGTCAGCCGCGCCACCATGCTGTTGCGCGCCAATGCCTTCGCCAGCAATTACTCTGCGCCGCGGGTGGAAGTGGTGGACCGCCTGCTGGCTTTCCTGAATGCCGGCATCCATCCGATCATGCCGCAAAAGGGTTCGGTCGGCGCTTCCGGCGATCTGGCGCCGCTGTCCTATCTGGCGGCAGCGATTGCCGGTTTCGACGAAGCCGAAGTGATGTACCAGGGCCAGCGCATGAGCGCGCCTGAAGCCATCATCAAGGCCGGCGTCGGCGAGGTCAAGTTTGACCTGAAAGCCAAGGATGCCTCAGCCCTGATCAACGGCTGCACCGCCTCGCTGGCCGTCGCCGTGCTGGTGGCGCACGACGCGCGCAACCTGCTGAGCGATGCCTGTCTGTCGCTGGGCCTGACGCTGGAAGCCATGCGCGCCGAAATGGCCGCTTTCGACCACCGCATCCAGCAAGCCCGTCCGCACGCCGGCCAGATCAAGACTGCCGCCATCATCCGCAAGCTGCTGTCGGGGTCCACCCGCACCACGCACGAAGCGCGTTCGGTGCAGTTTCCGGAAGAAACGCGCCGCACCGACATCCCTTACAGCTCACGGATCCAGGATGTCTACTCGCTGCGCTGTTCGCCGCAAGTCTATGGCCCGGTATTCGATGCGCTGGATTACATCGACAACATCGTCGACAAGGAAATCAACTCCGCCACTGACAATCCGCTGATCTTCAGCAAAGAAGAAGCGGAAGGCGGCGGCTTCGAGATCATCTCCGGCGGCAATTTCCACGGCCAGTACCTGGCGCAGGCGATGGACTTGCTGGCGATCGCGATTGCCGACCTCGGCAGCATCTGCGAACGCCGCATCGCCCGCCTGATCGACCCGACCCTGTCATGGGGCTTGCCACGCAACCTGATGAGCGGCGTGCGCGGCGTCAATACCGGCTATCCGGTGGTGCAATGCTCGATGAGTTCGCTGGTGATGGAAAATCGCACGCTGTGCATGCCGGGCAGCGTCGACAGCATCCCGGCCAAGGGCAACAGCGAAGACCACGTCTCGAACTCAACCTGGTGCGCGCGCAAGGCGGCCACCGTGGTGGCCAACACGC
>Ga0210409_10002682_pt1 | contig 20863 bp, 19 predicted proteins | sample IncBWH17MmetaG_FD_161649 | JGI IMG/M metagenome (GOLD analysis project Ga0210409, IMG submission 161649) | Forest soil microbial communities from Barre Woods Harvard Forest LTER site, Petersham, Massachusetts, United States - Inc-BW-H-17-M | ecosystem: Environmental > Terrestrial > Soil >...
CTTCATCGTGCCGTCGCGGATCTCGGTGTCGACCTGAAGCGCTCTTTCGTGGTCGGCGATCGCTACGGCGACATGGAACTCGCCTTCAACGTCGGCGCAAAAGCGATTTTCGTGAAAACAGGCTACGGCCTCGGCGATTTCACCTGGCACGCGCAAACTTGGCCAAGGCAGCCCGACCTGATCACGGAGGACCTCGAAACCGCGGTGGATTGGATTCTGAGGGATAAATGACCGAGCGCTCGAAAAAACAGTTGGCTCCCGCTCCATCCGTGGATCTCGTCGCCCTCGCCGAAGTTGTCGAGCGCTTCTCCACCAAAACCGTCGCCGTCCTCGGCGATTTCGTCGCCGACGCTTTCCAGTTCGGCGACATCACTCGCGTCTCCCGCGAAGCCCCCGTCCTCATCCTCAAGCATCGCGAAACGCAAATCGTTCCCGGTGGCGGCGCCAACGCTGCCAACAACTTCGCCGCTCTCGACGCCAAAGTGATTCCCGTCACAGCCGTGGGCGAAGACGAGGCCGGCGACAGCCTACTCGAATTTTTCCGCCAGAAAAAAGTAGATGTCTCCGGCATTTTCCGCGTCAAAGGCTGGACCACTCCGACGAAAACCCGCTTCCTCGCTGGTTGGGCCCACAAAGTCGGCCAACAAGTCCTACGCGTCGACTACGAGCCCGACAAGCCGTTGCCCCCCGAGATTCTCAACAAAATTAAATCCATGCTCGCGAAATCCCTGAAGAAAGCGGACGCCCTCGCGGTATCCGACTATGGTTTCGGCGTCGCGTCTCCACAGGAACTCGGCAAAATTCTTTCCGCCACAAAACGCACGCCACTTGCCACCCTCGACTCCCGTTACCGCCTCACCGACTACAAACGCGCGGGCCTCCACTCTGCCACCCCCAACGAAGGCGAAATCGAAGCCCTCCATCACACCACCATCGGGAAAAATCTCACCGAACTCGAACGCTGCGGCCGCGCCACGCTCGCCGAAATGAAACTCGAATCCCTGGTCATCACCCGCGGCCGCGACGGCATCGCCCTCTTCCAGCCCGGCATGGAAACCGTGCATATCCCCATACACGGCAGCGACCAAGCCGTCGACGTCACCGGCGCTGGCGACACCGTCCTCGCCGCCTATACGCTAGGCCTCACCAGCGGAGCCACTCCGCTCGAAGCCGCGCATCTCGCCAACATCGCCGGCGGCCTAGTCGTCATGAAGCGCGGCACCGCCACCGTTTCCCGCGCCGAACTCCTCGAAGCCATCGGCTCTTCTGTCTCCGGAAAACCTTCCTGACCCATGCGCAAATCCCAAGAAAAAATCGTCACACGAGAAACTCTGCGATCCTTACTGGCAGACGCCAAGCAGCGCCGCCAGCGCATCGTCCTCGCCAACGGCGTCTTCGATACGCTCCACGTCGGCCACGCCCGCTATCTCGGCGCCGCGAAGGCCGAAGGCGATCTCCTCATCGTCGCCATTAATTCCGATTCCGGCGTTCGTACGCTCAAGGGCCCCGGCCGTCCCATTCTCGACGAACAAGCCCGCGCCCTTCTCGTCGCTGCTCTCCGCGCCGTCGACTACGTCATAATTTTCTCCGAGCCCAACGTCGAAAAACTCCTCGAAGAATTGCAACCCGACGTCCACGCGAAAGGCACCGACTACACCACGGAATCCGTCCCCGAGCGCGCCGTCGCCGCCCGTCTGGGCGTCCGCGTCGCGATCGTCGGCGATCCGAAAGATCATTCCACTCGCTCTCTTCTCGATGCCATCCGCAAGGCCCCGCATGTCTGAGCCGCGTTTCCTCGTCGTGCGCCTCGGCTCCCTCGGCGACATCGTCCACACCTTTCCTGCCGTTGCCGGCCTGCGCAAGTCGTTCCCGCACGCCGAAATCATTTGGTTAACGCATCCCCGCTGGATAAATCTCGTCGCCAGTAGCTCTCTAGCTACAGAAATCTGGCCCGTCGATTCACGCGACCTCACGAGCGTTCGCCAAACCATCGCCAAAATCCGTGCCCAACGGTGGGACGCCGCAATCGACTATCAGGGCCTGTGGAAATCCGCGCTTCTCCCGTTTTTGGCCGGTGTTCCCAAACGCATCGGCTTTTCTGCCGAATCCATCCGCGAATTTGGCGTTCCGATCCTCTACACCGATCGCGTCCACCCGCGAGCCAAACACATCGCCGATCAAAACGGGGAATTGTCTCTGCGAGCCGGCGCCCAAACCGCGGTCGGCCCCATGAAGTTGAAGGTGAACGAAATCGACCGTCAGCGGGTCGCGTCTGACCTTGCTGCTGGGGGCATCAACCGCTACGTTGTCCTGAGCCCCGGCGGCGGCTGGCGCTCCAAATGCTGGCCCGCCGAACGGTTCGGCAAACTCTGTCAGAAAATTCGCGAAGAACTAAACACCCGCTGTGTGATCAACTACGGCCCCGGAGAAGAATCTCTCGCCGCCGCGGTCAAATCCACGAGCGGCAACGCCGATCCAATCCTCTATGACGGCGAACTCGGCCAACTCATGGCCCTGCTCTTGGGCGCAAAATGCATCGTCGGCGGTGACACCGGCCCGCTGCATCTCGCCAGCGCCCTTGGCACAAAAGCCGTCGCCATCTTCGGCCCCACCAACCCCGCCCGCAACGGCCCGTATCCACCTCAACCCTTCGTCCTGCGCGATCCTGCTGCCTGCACAACCCACAAGCGCGAAACCGAAACCAATCCCTCGCTCCTCAAAATCTCCGTCGCCCAAGTCTTCGACGCCGTAAAGCTCCACCTCGGAGCCTCCGCATGACGCCACTCTATTTCTTCGCCCGTTGGCGTGTCCGCATCGGCTACCTGCTCGCCGTCGTAGTTTTGTTTCTTTCCCGCCCCGAGCCTCGCTCGATTCTGATTGGCGCCTGTGTCGGTCTACTCGGCCTCGCCATTCGCGCCTACGCTGCCGGCTATCTCCACAAGCAAGCCGTCCTCACTACTACCGGCCCCTACGCCCGCACCCGCAATCCTCTCTACTTCGGCAGCAGCATCCTCGCCTTCGGTGCCGCCATCGCCATGAACTCCTGGCTCGCCGCCGCGCTGCTCTTTTTTTATTTCGCGGTTGTCTACACGCTTGTCATGCGCCGTGAAGAAATCGAACTCCGCGACCATCACGGCTCCGCATTCGACGCCTACGCAAAATCCGTCCCGCTCTTTTTTCCTCGCTTGACCGCGCCAAAACAGCCAACCGCCACTATTGGCGTTTTCTCCTGGTCCCAATACCGCAAAAACCACGAATACCAGGCCGCTCTCGGCTTCCTATTTTTGCTATTGGTTCTTGTCGTGATCTGGCGCCTTCACGTTGCCTGAAACCGCCGCTTCCACCCGGCAGCCCATAAAACAATTCACCCGCAAACTGTGCCCGTCAGTCACCACCTGCACTGCTCCTTCTTCATCCGTCCGCAAGATCCGCGCCCCGCTCCCCCGCAGCCGCTCCAGCAGCTCAGGACGCGGATGCCCATAAGGGTTCTGCTCCCTCTTTCGGCGTAAATCCCATCCGCAGCCCGCCCGTAATTGGCATCATCCCGGCCGCGGTTTCCACTCCCGAAAGTTCTATCCCGAGTCCAATGCCCCACGGCAACCGAGCCGGCTCACTTCGCAAGTGCCCGTACCAACGCAGCGGCCGCGAAGTCATAACCATGCCCAGCGCGCCTAGACACACCCATCCGAGCAGCGAAAAGAATGCTGCAGGCCAAAGTTTCTCGGGCCAGGCAAGCAGCAGCGCTGCAGTTAACAGGAAGAAAATGCCAGGGAAGGAAGTTTCCAGAACGCTACGCGTGAGATGCAATCCTCGGCCAAGCAAAATGCCACCCGAAAACGCGGCAGCAATCGCTACGGCCGGAATCCTCATGTCACTCTTCGCAACCTCACTAGCGCTTCGATGTGATACGTCTGCGGGAAAAGATCAAACAGGTGTACTTCCGAAAGCTCGTAGCGATGCCCTGGCGCCGTTTCCGTCTGCGGCTTCCGCTTCGAACCCGTCAGCACCGCCAGATCCCTCGCCAGCGTCGACGGATCGCAGGAAAGATAAGCGATCTCCGGCGCCCCCAGCGTCGCCAGCCGCGCCGCAGTCTCCGCGCCTAATCCCGCCCGCGGCGGATCCAACACCACAAAATCCGGCTGTTCTGTAAACTTCTGCAAAAACTCTTCCGTGTGCTCGTTCTCCGAAACCACTTCCACGCCCGCCGCCTTCACGTTCTCCCGCAAGTCCTGCGTCGCGGCCAGGTTCGCGTCCACGCTTACCACCCGTGAGAAAGTCTTCGCCAGCGGAATTGTGAAAAATCCCACGCCAGCATAGAGGTCCAGCGCAAACCCGCCCTTCTTCCCGCCAACCACCGCTTGCAGCAATTCCTCAATCAAAAATCGGTTTACCTGAAAAAACGAAAGGTGATTCACGCGAAACGTAAATCCCCCCGCCTGTTGCTGCAAATACCCCGGCCCGAACAACTCAAACCGGTTCTTGCTCTGATCCAGCAGCAATAAACTCTCCAGATTCGGCAGTGCCGTCCTGAAATCCGCAATCAGTCCCTTCGCGGGTTTCACAAACCGCTCAAACGCCGCATTCAACGCAATCTTCGTATCCGTCGAATCCGCGAACGCCTCAATCTCCAGCAACCCCGTCGGCAAAGTATTCGCCCGCGCCATCTCCTGCAGTTTCTGAAACGCCTCGTGCAAAGCTGGTGAAAGCACCGGACACTCGTCAATCGGCACAATCCGCGCGCTCTCCGTCTGAAAATATCCCAGCGCCCGCGGCAGCGCCTCTCGGTAAGCCCACTGCGCCCGGTTCCTGTAACCGTAAGGCTGTGCCGTATGCTCCATAATCGCGCCGTCCCAACAAATCCCTCCCAGCCGCGAAAGCGTCTCCTTCAGAATCTCTTTCTTCAGCCGCACCTGCTCCGAAATCTCAATGTGTTGGTAATCGCAACCTCCGCAAACCTGAAAGTGCGGGCACGGAGCCGCAATCCGCGCCGCCGCGGCCTCTTCCACTTTCACCAGACTTGTGTGAATGAGTTTCTTCTTCCGCGTGCGCACCGCCGCGCGCACCTGCTCCCCTGGGAGCACATAAGGAACAAAAACCGTATTGCCGTCGGCGTGCGCTAGTCCCTCGCCGCCGTAGATCATCTTCTCGATTGATAGTAGTAACTCATCAGCCATAAATGTCCACTCTCATCCTTCGTTGTCGCGGATTCTCTGCGTCTGGAAATGTCGCTCAGACAAAATAAAACAAGCTCAGGCGCGGCAGCCGGTATTCATCCAGCAAACGTTTCTGCAAATATTGCTTTTCCACCACGGCCAATTGCGCTGCCTTCATTTTGCGCCGATACGCCGCCAATTGCGAATCCACCTCGCGTCGGATCTTCAGCATCAGCTCTTCGCTCGCATGGCTCAGCAGGGAAGCATGCAGTTTTTCATCCAAAATCGTTAGCCGCCGCTCCAGGTCTTCCAGGTCAACCTGCCCCGGCGCCTCCAGCAGCGTCATCGCCCCGCAAAGGGAATTCACCACATTCCCCAGCAGCGCAGCCACCGGCGGCTGCGAATCAACAACCCTCTCCGCCGCTTTCCTCAACAACTCAATATTTCTTCCGAGATAAGCCCGCACATCTTCCCGCGAAAACGTTTCCTTCGCTGGGCGGCTGCCATTCGATGGCTGCGCTCCCGCGGCCGCTTCTTGGCTCTCCTCCGCCGCTTCCAGCACCGCGTCCGTGCAATACGCCAGACTTTTCGGCGGCTTTCCCGCGCCCCGGCGCGAACGCTGATAACTCTCAAACGCCCGGTCGATCCCTTTCAGCGCCGCTTCCAACGGCACGCCCGCCTTCTGCCAAGTCTCCATGATCGCCCAATCCAGCGGCGAAACCAGCAGGTGCGCCCCTCGCTTCTTCCAGAAATGCTCTTCGATTTCCGTGAAGTAATTAAAGTAGTTCCAATTTTCCATGGCGGAATGCGGCTCACGCCGGAGTCGTGTTACCGCTGCGCTTTCTTGTTGGCAGGTGCCGCGGGATGCGCTTCTGACGCCGCATGCTCCCGCTGCAATTCTGAAGGTTGATTCTTCTCCCAAATCAATCGCAAGCCCACCAACGTCAAAAACTCATCCACATGTTGAATATGTTTCGTCCCCTTCGCCACCAGCCGCGCCTGCCCTCCCGTCGCCACCACGGTCGCCTCACTCTTCAGCTCCGCCTTGATCCGCGTCAGCATCCCGTCCACCATATCGACCGCGCCGTAATAGAGGCCCGCCTGCATGTGCGTCACCGTATTCGTTCCAATCACTTTTCCCGGATCCTTAATCTCCACGCGCGGCAACCGCGCCGCTCTGCTGAACAGCGCCTCCGACGCAATCCCAATCCCCGGCGCAATTACTCCACCCAGGTATTCGCACTTCGCCGAAATCACGTCAAACGTAATCGCCGTTCCAAAATCAATCACGATGCACGGCCCGCCATACTGATGAAACGCCGCCACTCCATTCACAATCCGGTCCGCTCCCACCTCCATCGGATTGTCCACCAGCACCGCCATCCCGGTCTTCACGCCGGGTTCCACAAACAACGCCTTCTTCCCCAAATAAATCCGCGACATCTCCGCTAAGGTCCAATTCACCGGTGGGACCACCGAACTGATCATCACCCCGGTAATGTCTTCCTGGTTCAATCCCGCATACGAAAACAGATTCCGCGTCAGCACGCCATACTCATCCACCGTCTGCGCCCGCGCCGTAGTCAACCTCCAGTTCGCGATCAACTCCTCCCCGTGAAACACCCCCAGCACCGTATTCGTATTCCCCACATCAATCGTCAGCAGCATCCAGCCCCTTGTAGCGGCCACCTTCAGATGGCCCAGCCGATCGCACTCTTTTTCTACCTCATTACTTCGTTACTTCTTTACCTCACTTCCGTCACATCCCCCGCAATCACCGTCACACTTCCCCCATCCGCTTTGTTCACCACCAACAATCCCTCCGGACTCAACCCCGCCGTCACCCCCACAAACGTCTCCCTGCCGGTATCCACCCTCACGCGTTTCCCATTCGCAAAATTCGAAACCAATTCAAACCGCTGTACCACATACGCCGCGCCTTCCCGTAGGAACCGATTGTAGTCGGTCTCGAATTGGCTCAGCAACTTCACCAGAACTTCCAACCGGGAATGCAGCCGCCCGGTCTCCCTGCGCAGGGAAGTAGCCGTCGCCGCCAGCTCTCCCGGGAATTTTTCCTGGCTCACATTGATCCCGATCCCGACAATCACAAACCGCACCGCATTCGGTTCCGCATGCATCTCCGTCAAAATTCCGCCCAACTTCTTCCCGTTGAGCAGTAAATCGTTCGGCCATTTCAATTCGGCCGACAACCCCGTCTGCGCCAGCACCGCCGTATGCGCCGAAAGTCCCGCCAACATCGTCAGCAGCGGCGCCTGCACGGGAGAAAGCTTCGGCCGCAACAACAGCGTCACATACAGCCCCGCGCCCCGCTCCGAATGCCAGCTCCGCCCCGCGCGTCCTTGCCCCGCCGTCTGCTCTTCCGCCAGCACCACCGCGCCTTCCGGCTCCTCCGCGTACCCCAGTTCCATCGCCACGCGATTCGTCGAATCCGTCTTGAAAAAGTGATACACGCGCTTCCCGAACAAGCTGCCCTTCAGCCGCTTCCGCACCATGTCCGGCGTTAAAATGTCGGGAACTTTTTCGAGAAAATATCCGGTCCGCGGCTGCCCCTTCACCCGCACGCCCAGCTCGCGCAAGCGCTCCGCCCAGCGCCACACCGCCGAGCGCGACACCCCAATCTCCCGCGCAATGCGCGCGCCGCTAATCACAATCGTAGCGTTCTCCGAAAGCAGCGTAAGCAACGCCGCCAGTCGCTTATCGGTCGTCCCGGGAAGGGAATCCGCTTGCGGCATCAGGCCGTAGTCCTGTGCATCACGCGCACTAGCTTACTTGCCCACCCCCCGCTCCACAAGCCCGTGCGACAAGCCGCCTCTGGGATCGCCTTTTTTCCTTGTGGCACAGGCACTCCTGCTTGCCCCGAGCGAAGTCGAAGGGCCTTTTGCTCTCTGTGTTCGCTGTGGTCTTCCGCGGTGTCCTGTGTGTTAAATCTCTTCTTCCGTGAGACGAGGCACAGATCTAATTGGGCGCGCTCTCACCAGAAATCTCCACAACGCAATCCGCCCGCAACCCCCGCGCAATTTCCGCTAACCGAAGCGCCTCCTCCGGCTTTACGCCTTCCACTAACACCGCCTCCGCCCCAACTCCAATCGCCTCCCGCAACTCCTCTTCGTCACGCACCACAATCTGCACCATCAGCCTCTCCCCATCTTCCTCCACAGGTAAACTTCCCACCGCCTCATACGCCGTCATCGCCCGCGGCGTCATATTCATCGAAGCAGCGCTATGCGCCCGATCCAGCGCCGCCTTAATCCCGCCAGCCAGCGCAATCTCTTTCCGCGTCACAACGATCTTTTTATCGCCCCGCTGCATGTCCTCAGTTGTCTTCTAAGCTGCGCGTGCCGCACCCTACGCCTTTCAGGGCGCGGGTTTTCTCCGTGTTCAGCGTGTCAATCCTCTTCCTCTTCTTTTTAACGTTTAACTTGTAAACTCTTAAACTCACAAACTCTTGCCTACTCTCCCCCCAGCGACCTCTTCCTGTCCACCATCTTCCCCAACTCCACCCTCTGTCCCGCCAACACCTCTTCCATCTGGGCAATAATCTTCTCCGGCGCTCGGCTCCGGAACGTCTCATTCCCCAACTGCTTCTCCTTCGAAGCAATCGCCTTCTGCAACCCCTCAATCTCCTTCTTCAACCGCAACAACTCAGCCGCCACATCAACGGTTTCTTCAGCGTAAGGAATCCACAAATCAAATTCTGCCGTCGAACGCATGCCCCCGCCGCCCTCCGCCAGTTTCCCCGACACCACGCTCAGCCCCGAAAGGTTCTCCAGCCGCTGAATCGCCTCGCGATTCGCCTCAATCACCCCACGCGTCTTCCCATTCGCGCTCGCAAACCCCCCCGCCACTTTCTTCTTCGGGTCCAGCTTCATCTCCGATCGCACCGTTCGCAATCCCTGAATCACTTCCTGGATTAACCCAAACTCCGCCAGCGCTCCAGCATCCTTCCACTCCGCCCGCGCCTGCGGATACGCATCCAGCGCAATCGACTTCGCCCCTGCCTTCTGCGGCAACTGGTGCCACAACTCCTCCGTCAAAAACGGCATGAACGGATGCAGCAGCCGCAGCGCCGCATCAAAACCCGCAAACAAGTTCTTCCAAGCGACATCGGCGCGGCCGTGATCCGCGTTCTGCAAATCCGGCTTCACCCACTCGATGTACCAGTCGCAGAAATCCCCCCAGAAAAATTGGTAAACCGCCTGCGCCCCCTCATGAAACCGGTAATTCGTCAGCGCATCGTTCACAATCTCCACAGTCACCGCGATCCGTGCAAACAGCCACCGGTCCGCTAGCGGCACATTTCCCGGATGAGCATACGGCGCCCTCGCCCGCACTTCCGGCGCCGCCAGCGCCTCAATCGAAGCGCCACCCTCCTCATACTTATCCAGATTCACAAATAAAAACCGCGCCGCATTCCAAATCTTGTTAGCAAACGACCGCGCCCCCAGCAGCCGGTCATCCGACAGCACAATGTCCGTCCCCGGCGCCGCCATTGATGCCAGGCAAAAACGCATCGCATCCGTCCCGTACTGATCATTCAGCGCCACGGGATCGAGTCCGGTCCCCTTCGACTTCGACATCTTCTCTCCGCTCGCGGTCCGCACCAGTGAGTGCAAATAAACCGCGCGAAAGGGAACTTGGCCCGTAAAGTGAATCCCCAGCATGGCCATCCGCGCCACCCAGAAAAACAAAATGTCGTACCCGGTAATCAGCAAACTCGTCGGATAATATTTCTGAAAGTCCGGCGTCTTCTCCGACCACCCCAGCGTCGAAAACGGCCACAATCCCGAGCTGAACCAGGTATCCAGCACGTCCGGATCCTGCTTTAGTTCGCTCGAGCCGCACTTCGAGCACTTCGCGGGTACTTCCCGTGCAACAATCACTTCTTTGCAATTCCCGCAATACCACGCCGGAATCCGGTGACCCCACCAAAGCTGCCGCGAAAGCGTCCAATCCCGGATGTTTCTCATCCAATTAAAATATTCCTGCCGCCGATTTTCCGGTGTGATCAGAATATCGCCGCGCTCCACCGCCAGAATCGCCGGCTCCGCCAACGGCTTCATCCGGCAGAACCACTGCGTCGAAGCCCTCGGCTCCACAATCGTTTTGCTCCGTTCGCAAATTCCGATTGCGCTCACGTGATCGGTGATTTTTTCCAGCAATCCTTGGGTCTTCAAATCCTCCACGATCTTCTTCCGCGCCACAAACCGGTCCAGCCCCGCATATGCCCCCGCGTGGCTGTTCATGTGCCCGTCGTCGGTCATCACGTCAATCTGCGGCAAACCGTGCCGCTTGCCCACTTCGAAATCGTTCGGGTCATGTGCCGGCGTAATCTTCACCGCCCCGGTGCCAAATTCGCGGTCCACCATCTCGTCGCCAATGATCCGAATCTCGCGATTCATCAGCGGCAGCATCACCTTCTGCCCGATCAGATGCTTGTATCGTTCATCCTCCGGATTCACCGCAACCGCCGTGTCTCCCAGCATCGTTTCCGGCCGCGTCGTCGCCACCGTCAGAAACTCGCCGCTGCCCACCACGGGATACTTGATGTACCAAAGATGCCCCGGCCGCTCCTCGTGAATCACTTCCAGGTCGCTCAACACCGTCAGGCACACCGGACACCAGTTCACCAGCCGGTTATCCCGGTAAATCAATCCCTCTTTATACAACCGCACAAACACTTCGATCACCACGCGCGAAAGCTCCGGCGAAAGCGTGAACTTCTCCCGCGACCAGTCGCACGACTCCCCAATCTGTTTCATCTGCCGCTGAATCGTGCCGCCGCTCTCCTCCTTCCACTGCCATACGCGCTTGATGAACTCCTCGCGCCCCAAATCCCGGTAATTGATCCCGAGTTCCGCCAGTTGCCGTACCACCACGCGCTGCGTGGAGATTCCCGCATGATCCGTGCCCGGCAAATACAGCGTGTTGTACCCGCGCATCCGGTGCCACCGCGTCAGGATATCGATCTCCGTGTGATCCAGCATGTGCCCGATGTGCAGCGATCCGGTCACGTTCGGCGGCGGAATGACGATCGAGAACACTGGTCCGGGCTTCGCGGGGTCGGCTTTAAATAACTCTTCTTTCACCCAGTATTCCGCCCAGCGCGGTTCGATCTGTTTCGGTTCGTAAGTTTTGGCGATTTCGCGGCCCATCCAGCAATCGTCTCCAACGTTTCAGCGCAGCCGGCGCGCCGCAGGACACACGACGCGCAATTCTGCGCGCAAGGTAATCTTCGAATATAGCAAATGTGAGCGCGATTTGGCTTATAGCACGAGTGATACTGGAACGGTAAGTAGGGTCTTAAACTTTACCGTCCCCCCGCCAGACGCCTGCAACCGTTCCAGCAAGGCCGTTCGGAACGGCATATACGCGGCAGCTCCGATCAACCCAAAAACTGCACCTACGCCATGCAGGACAACAAGTTGTCCCAGATAGTTGAGGGAAAATCGTCCCGAAGAGAAGTTGTTCAGGGCTAGGAAAAGGCCGGGCGTTGAGGTCAGCCCCGCCCAAAGTGCGAACACCTTCAGGAAACCGCGCAGCCACGGTGAGCGAGCTTCATAGCCCATTGCGCAAAGTTTCTGTTGAATCGGCCGAGGCGAATAACCGAAGAATCAGGGTTTCTTGGAGTTGAGCTCGTCCTTAATCAACGCCTCAATCACTGGCTTCAAAATCTCCCGCGTCACTCTCTGCAGCACGTCCGGATTCATTTTTGCAACCACCCGTGCCACCAGCGCGTCCATATCCAGTGGCTCTACTTCCGCCGCCGCTGTCGGTGCCGCCTCGTGAGCCAACTCTTCCACCGCTTCCGTCACCTGCGCAGGCTCTTCCGCCACGGCAGGCGTCTCCGCCTGCGAAGCGAAGCTCGACTCCGGATCCTGATACGCCTGCACTTCCTGCGTCTCATTCAATTCCGCAGGCGCGCTCGAAGCGTACGCCGATTCCGTAGTGGCTTCCGGCGCCGAAAAATCGAGCGGGGGAAGTTCATACGAACCTTCCACACTCTTCGACTCCGAACTTTCCGCGGATGCCGCCGCCGGCGTTTCGTTCACCTCGGCCGTCTGCTCCTGGCTGAATTCCGAAGCCCCATGGAACGAAGTCTGTTCCACAAACTCATTCACCACCGTGCTCGGCGCTTCCGTCACCGCCGCTGGCGGTTCTTCCTGGAAGAACTGTTCCGCTTCCGTAACACTCGGCGGCATCGAAGGCGCCGGCGCATCCCAAGTCGCCGCAAGCAGCGAGGCTTTCTTCGCTTCCAGTTCCCATGGTGTATCCGTCACGCTCGCCCAGTTCGCAGGTCCGGCGGCGTCCACTGTTTGGGGCGCCGGCTCAATCACAGTCGCGTTTGCGTCCACAGGAGCAGAAAGCTCCGTGGCCGGCTCGCCGTCGCTAACAATCTTTTCCTGCACAGTCGTCGCCAGTGCCGCTGCCCAAGCGTCTCCCGCAAACGGCGCAGGCGATCCGAACGGCTTATTCTCCAGCGTTGAAACTCCAACGCGCGGCGCCTCCGCTGCTTCCTGCAACGGAGCCGCTTCCACCGGCGTCCACTTGTGGCCCGCGGCGCCGTTCGCCGGCGAACTTCCATGAAACGCCTCATCTCGCCAATCCTGTACCTGCGCATTGCTCGAAGACGTCGCGATCTTTTCGAGCGGTTCTTCCAGGCCGTCCGGTCGCCACCCGCCGTGCCCAGAACCCTCTTCGTCTTCTTCTTCCACTTCGTCCGATTCGTTCGCGGTGCCCCAATGTCTCGCCGCTTCTAGTTCCGCCGTCGGCTTGGACGTGAACGTCATGTCGTCTTCCGCTTCCGGCGTTTCCAATAGGTTCCCAAATGCCAGAGGCTCGTTTCCGGCCGCAAACTTCACCGAAGCAGGCCCCGGCGTAGAAAACGTTCCCAAAACAGGTTCCGCCTCGGCTTCTGGCACCGCCGTCACCGCCGCGAGCTTGGCACTCGCCACAGGGCCCAGAACCTCTTTCGCTACCCGCGCTCCGCCAGCCGGCACCTTCTCGGCCGCCGCAGGCTCGTTTCCAAGTGGAACACCCGCCCGCTGCAACGCGGACTTCACCATCGAAATCAGGGGATCCGGCGGCACAAACGGCTTCTTCAAAACGCCATCCGCGCCCACTCGTTGCGCTTCCTGCTCATCCAGGGGATCAAACGCTCCCACCAACAGAATCACGGGAATGTGGGAAAGAGCGCGATCGTCTTTCACGTACTTGCAAACTTCATACCCGTTGCGCACGGGCATAAACACGTCCGCCAAAACCAGGTCCGGGTGGATATCGGAGATCTTCCGCACGGCAGCCTCACCGTTGCCGACGGCGACGACGTCGATGCCCTGATCCTTCAGGGCCAGCGCGACCATCTTTTGTATATTGCTGTTGTCGTCCGCAACCAGAATCTTGGCCACCGAACGTCCTCCAGACACCCATTCCAACGGGGAGACAGTGATACAAAATGTATTGGAGCACCGAGCGTTGAAGCCGTCAATCAGGAGAAATACGAGTGTGTCGGAAGCGGCTATGCTCTGTGCTAAAGAAACAACCTGTCCTAACGGGCAAGGGGCACGCACCCGCCGGGCCTCTTTTTTGCATGAAACGTTGTGGCTACCTTCAGGCGGCCGCAATCCCACTATCACCAGGGAATTAGCTTTTTTATGCCCTTTTTCTTGCTGCTCGATTCCTTCTGGTTGTTATTCGCATCCGCAGCGACCGGTGCAGCCGTCTTCGCCGCATCTGCCGCAGCGCTGTCCGTTGCCGGCGCGTCCGTCTTTGCCGGATCCGCCGTTGTCGCCGCATCCGTCGAACTCGCCGCGCTCGCGTCCGCGTTTGGCGCGGTTGCCGTATCACTCGTCCCGGAAGTCGTATCCTCTGCTCCCGCAGGCTTTGCCGGCGCCGGGTCCCCAGGCCGCACCGTTTCCACAACGGCGGTCGAACCGGTCGAGCCGGACGAACTCCCCGCGCCTCCGCTTGACCCCACCAGCGTCGTGCGGTTTCCTCCGCTCAACGTATCCGTCGGGCCATTGTCTGATTCCGGCTCCATCTGGGGATTTCCGTGATATGCGGCGGTATGCACGTCGGGTCCGTTGTGAAGAATTCCCATCGCTCGATGAACGGGGGTCTCCTTCGGCCGCGGCGCGTTCTGCTCCGCCGTCATCCACGCCACCGCCTTCGGATCCGGCTGAGGAATCGGCACGCCGAACGATTTCAATTTGTCTTTCGCTAGCGGCGCCTTCTTGGAAAGCGGATAGTTCTTCACTAGAAGGAAGTAATATCCGCCCGCAACGTCCTTCCGCTCGCTCTTTTCAAACACGTCGCCCAGCATCCACAATGCCTCATCCGATTTGCTGTACAGCGGATAGCGCCCCACCAGCGGCGCCAGTCTCCCCGCCGCTGCCCGCCGGTCGCCCTTCACGTAGTAGTAGTAGGCGATGCGGAATTGTCCTTCCGCCAGAACCTCCTGCACCTCCCGCAGCCGCTGTTCCGCATTCGGCGCCAACGGGTCCTTCGGATACTTCTGCAGGAAGGTCTGAAACTCTTCCTCCGCCAGTTTCGCGTGGGTACTGTCGCGGTCCGCCTTGGCCATTTCGTTGTAGTTGGCCATGGCTACCTGCATCTGCGCGTAGGCGGCTTCCGGCAGGAACGGGAAAAAGACGATGAAGTCCTTGTACCCCGCCACCGCTTGCGTAGTATTGGCGGTCCCGCCCTCCTTGAAATAGGAATCCGCAATCGCCAGCTTGGCCTTGGCGAGGTACTCGCTGTCCGGGTAAGTGTTGATCAGGGTCTGCAAACCCAAACGCCCCACCTCGTGACGACCATGCTTGATGTCATTGATGGCCTTGTCGTAGAGCTGTTTGTCCGGCTCGGCCGTGTTCGTGGCGTCGGTGGACTTATTGACTTTTTTCTTTTTGTGTAAAATCTGGGCATTGCATTGGCTGGCCGATACCAGCACAAGCACACTCATGAGAAGAAGCGGTAGTCGCCGCAATCCTCACCTCACAATTGGCATTCTGGCTCTGCGCGCGGCTCCTGGATGGATGGGTGCAACCTTCGCCGCTCGCTGGCCCCCGCTAGTATACCCTGAACGAAAGGACAGGTCCCTGCGAACTTTGCCCTTCCGGCCAGTACACCAGTCTCAGCCCCCTGTGATGCGCCCACCCACCCCAGCGGTTTTCCGCCCAGCCTCTGTGGGGCCGCCTTCCGAGGTACCCCGAATGCTTGTACGGGGCGGGCTGCTCTTGCCTTTTCTATCATCCCGACCCGAGCGCGTCTTTTGCATCCCGCGTGCTTCGCCGGGACCGAGGGACCATGGCGAGGTTTCCACCATTCCCCAAATCGCTGGCATTCAGACCAGCTCTTGCCGCCGCCCCCTCCCATTTTTCAACGTTTTGTAATACCCATCACCCCCAACCGTAACTACAATACTTCCAACCCGTTTGCTCCCGGAGGAACGCGGCTTCTCTCATGGACAAAAAGAAATTTCTCTTCGTATCACTCTCCAGCTTGATCGGCGACATCGCCTGGCAGGTAGTCAAGGAAGGCCACGAAGTCCGCTACTACGTCGAAAACGAAAAAGAACGCGACATCGCCGACGGTTTTGTCCCCAAATCCAGCGACTACGAAAAAGACTGTAAATGGGCCGACATCGTCGTCTTCGACGACACACTTGGTCAGGGCGCCAAAGCCCAGGCCCTCCGCGCCGCCGGCAAGCCGGTGATCGGCGGTACTCCCTATACCGACAATCTCGAAGACGATCGCTCCTTCGGCCAGGAAGAACTCAAAAAGGCCGGCGTCACCATCATCCCTTACCAGGAATTCGACTCTTTCGATCCCGCCATCGAGTTTGTCAAGAAAAATCCCGACCGCTACGTCATCAAGCCCAGTGGCGAAGCCCAGAACGTCAAACGCCGCCTCTTTGTCGGTGAGGAAGAAAATGGCGACGACGTCGTCGGCATGCTCGAAGCCTACAAAAAAGCCTTCTCCGACGAAATCAAAGTCTTCCAGTTGCAGCGCCGCGTCAACGGCGTGGAAGTCGCCGTCGGCGGCTTCTTCAACGGCAAGAAATTCATCAACCCCATCAACATCAATTTCGAGCACAAAAAATTATTTCCCGGCGAAGTCGGTCCGCCGACCGGCGAAATGGGCACCACTATGTTCTGGAGCGAGCCGAACGCCCTCTTCAATCGCACCCTGCTAAAAATGGAGCCCAAGCTCGCCGAGGAAGGTTACATCGGCTACATCGACGTCAACTGCATCGTCAACAACAACGGCATCTATCCGCTCGAATTCACTTCACGCTTCGGCTATCCCACCATCAGCATCCAGCAGGAAGGCATCCTCACACCCATCAGCGATTTCTTCTGGGAACTCGCTGGCGGCCTCGATCCCAAATGGCGCACTCGCAGCGGCTTTCAGGTCGGCGTCCGCATCGTCGTTCCGCCCTTTCCTTTCGACGACGAAGCCACTTTCGAATCCTTCTCCAAAAACGCCGCCATCGTCTTCAAGCGCCCCACCAACGAAGGCATCCACATCGAAGACGTAAAAATCGTCAATCAGCAGTGGCTCGTCGCCGGCACGTCCGGGGTCGTCCTGATCGTCGTCGGCCTCGGCCAGACCATGAAGCAAGCCCAGGCCCAAGCCTACTCCCGCATCAAAAACATCCTAATCCCCAACATGTACTACCGCACCGACATTGGCGACCGCTGGGGTGAAGACTCCGACAAACTCCACAACTGGGGCTATCTGCGTTAACCCGCTTTCGGATTTTAGGGACCGTGGCAAGATTTTTTGCCACTCAACGAATCGCTGCAACACGCACCCACGCCCCACTCTCACCTCGCAAAATACCCCGTCTTCGCCCTCACGCGAACCCGCTCCACCTTCGTCCGGATTACAATCTTCCGAAACGTCCCATCCTTCGTCCTGTTCGTCGGGTAATACGCCACTTCATACGAGGTCCGCAACTCCTCCGCAATCTCCCGGAAATACGTGTGCGGATCCGTCTCCTCCGCGTCAATATGCGCTCCGCCCGTCTCTTTCGCCACCCGGTCCATCACACTGATCCCATATTTGTTCCGCGCCGTCAGGTTCCCGTGCTTCTTCTCCGTATACCGGATCGAATACACCGGCACATTCTCTGCCTGCGCCGTCTCGATCGCCGTCATCATGTCGTGCGAACTCGAATTGTCCTCTCCGTCGCTGAACATCAGAATCGCTTTCCGCCCGCCGCTTGCCGCCAGCTTTTCCGTCACGCTGTAATAGATCGAATCGTAAAACGCCGTCCCCAGATCGCGCTCCTCCCGGGGCCCGATTTGCGCAAAATGCTTCTTTCCTTTGTCGAACTCCTGGTAATTCGTCAGAATCTGCTCCGCCGAATTCGTGTAGTCGCTCACCAGCCGCAAATGATTGCCAAAGCAGACCAGCAGCACCCGATCCTGCGGCCGCAGAATCTCCTTCAAAAACACTTCCAGGTCCTTCTTATGCTTCTTCCCAAATTCATCTTGGCTCCCGCTAACATCCACAATCAACGCCAGCGTCAGCGGTAGGTCGGTGCTCCTTAGAAAGAATTCAATCTTCTGCGGAACGGCATCCTCCAGCAGCTCCACGTCTTCGCGCTTCAGGTTCTCCACCAGATTGCCCTGCGCATCCCGCGCCGTGAACGCCACATTCACCAGATTCACGTCCACCTTGATCGGAGCCTGCCCGCGGCTCTCCGGCGCACCCAATCCCACCACCAACAGCAAACTCACCCCGGCAACCAAGCGCATACACACCCCCGTCGCGTCCTGCCTGAAGGACGAGCTTAACCCCCGGAATGTTCCACGAATCGAAAGGTAAGGAATCGCAGAAGTCTGTGTCCTCATTCCTCTCTGCGTCCTCTGCGTTATGCTTACTTTTTCAAACTGGCTGGAGACCATCTAATCCCGTCGCAAAGTTCTCGCCTGAAACGACCACATCGCCAGCAACAAAATCACCAGCGCATAGTCCAGACCATACAGCAGGCTTGTCCCATGCTCCATCCACGTTGTCGGCTTCAGCGCTGCCTGCCGTAAACTCAAAAACCTCTCCTCCGACAACAAATTCGTCGAAGGCAAAACGTAATACAAGCCCGCCTTCAGCCACATCAGCTTTGGCTTCCATTCCGGCGCTCCGGGCTGCACCAGGAGGTTCACAATCGCAATCCCCATCACGCACACCATACTCATCACCGATCCGAACACCGTGGCCAGCAGCATTGCCATCGCCGCATAAATCGCATACCGCACCAGCGGGTAGGCGAACAAAACCAGCGGGTTCGCGTGAATGTGCTGCCCTCCCAGCCACGCCAGCAGGTAGGTTACCCCGATCATCATCGCCGCGTAGCCGGCCATGAGCAGCAACACGCCGGCATATTTCCCCAACAGAAATTCCCACCTCTTCACCGGCCTCGCCATCACTGCCAGCACTGTTCCCGCCTTCAATTCCGACACCAGAGAATCCGTCGCCGCCCATGCCGCCAACAAGCTTCCCAACCCGCTCATGAAGCTCACCACTTCCGAAATCGCCTCCAGAACCACCGATTCCATCATGGCCTGATTGCTCCCGGTGATCTTGGCCCTCGCCCCCAGCAGCGGAATCATCATCATCAGGATGATTCCAATCCCCACCAGCAGCAGCACAACGATCAACCGGTTGTGCAGAAAACTTTCCAGCGTGCTCGCCGCCAGCGTCCACAATTTCATGCCACACCGCTTTCGTTGCCCACGGTCTTCAGATACAGTTCCTCCAGCGAACCCCGCAGCGGCCGGATCCGCAACACATCGTGTCCCGCTGCCCAGACGGCCTCCGCAAATTCCCGCTTGTGCCCCAAGTCCACCACCACGCTAACGCCATGCTCCCCGGCCGCCACGCTTCCGCCCCATTCCGTCACTCGAACCCGCATCTCTTCCGGCAGCGACGTCACCAGTATCTCCACGCGATCCGAATTTCCCAGCAACTCTTCCATCTTGCCGCTCTCGACCACTCGGCCCTTGCTGATGATGATCACCCGGTCGCACACCTGCTCCACTTCCGAGAGCAGGTGCGAACTCAAAAAGATACTTTTCCCTGCCGTCTTCAACCCCGAAATCAGCTCGCGCACATCCTTACGCCCCGTGGGATCAAGACCCGAAGTCGGCTCATCCAGCACAAGAAGTTGCGGATCCTTCACCAGCGCCTGGGCCAACCCCACCCGCTGCACCATGCCTCGCGAATACTTACCGATTTTCAGCTTTCGGTACTCCGTCAATTTCACCTTGGCCAGCAAATCCGCAATCAGTGGCTCGGCCGCCGCAGCCTGGCCCCCCGCCAGCGCGTAATGAAACCGGAGAAGTCTTTCCGCGTTCAAATATTTATAAAACGCAAAGTTTTCCGGCAGGAATCCGATCTGTGCCTTTGCCCGGATGTCCCCCGGCGGATATCCCATCACGCGAATCTCGCCAAAATCCGCGAAGAAAAATCCCATCAGCAGGTTGATACTGGTTGTCTTTCCCGCTCCGTTCGGGCCCAGAAACGCGCACACTTCTCCCGGCCCCACGCTGAAACTCGCCTTCGTCAGCGCCGGCACTTCCAGGCCGCGCCATCGCTGCCGGTAAACTTTCGTCACCTCGCGAAATTCAATTGCTGCTGTCATCATCCGAGCCGGCCTTCTTCCCGTCGCTGTCCTTCAAACCCAAAAAGTTCTTCAATTTTATTTCCAGCCCAAACCCATAACCCGCCTGTCCATAAATCACCTTGCCGTTTTGATCGATCACATAAAGGACGGGAATTGACTCCACTCCATATTTATCCGCAATCGTTCCGTTTTCGTCCCACACCACGGGGAAGGGAAGTTTGGCTTCCTTCGCATACTTCTCAGCCTGGTAACGATCCTCGTCCGTGCTCACCGCCATCACTTCAAACGAAGAATCCGCCGAATGATACTTCTCATAAAACGCCTTCAATTCGGGCAGTTCCATCCGGCAGGGTCCGCACCAGCTCGCCCAGAAGCTCACCACAATTTTCTTTTTTCCCTTGAAATTGCGCGAAGCGATGCTCTCGCCAGAGAGCGTCCGCGCGTCAAATTCCGGCGCCTGCTTGTTGTTCATCGCAGGCTCGTCGGAATGTCCCAAAAACCGCTTTTCCAGCGTTTTGGCTTTCCAGGTGAGAGTAATGGTCGCGGCGGCCAGCAACACCAGCAAAACCGCATCCCGAATGGTTAGCTTAATCGGCAAGATTCCGGGAGTATACCCCAACTCCCGATGCGAAACTTCAACGCGCAGCTATTAAAATTTCAGCTTTGAACTCCTACCCTGATCTCGTAGCCAAGAACTCCAAGCTGATTAGCTAACAGCTTCCCCTCAATTCGCCACCGTCAACTCCGCTTCCGAACTCACCCCAATGCGCGTACCCGCCAGCGGCGCCTGGTCAATCACCGTCGCATGCGGCCATTGCGGCGCCGACAAATAATTCAGCTTACGGTGGAGTTTCGCCAGATCCAGCCGCCGCTGCGCCTCGATCTCGTTCAACCCGATCAGATACGGCATCACGTAACTCACTTCCCGTGGAATGCCCGCTATCAGCACGTCCACCCTTGGCGTCGCCGCATTTCTTCCTTGCTTCGGATTCTGCAGCAGCACCGTCTCCGGCGTTTCATCCGGCATGGACACGGTCGAGACCTCTCCCACTTGCAATCCCTC